>WNGC01007505.1_pt1 | contig 11584 bp, 12 predicted proteins | sample 5400051 | NCBI WGS metagenome assembly WNGC01 (sample SAMN13153368, study PRJNA577476) | soil metagenome | isolation source: 20 cm soil or saprolite under grassland replicate 2 | place: USA:California | collected 2016-06-15 | reverse complement strand
ACCGATAGCCTGGCTGACGCTTTGTGTCGTTTGGAGTTCGACCTGGCTTGTTATCAAGATTGGATTACGCGACTTGCCGCCGATTTCCTATGCGGGTATCCGTTTTCTGATCGCGATCGTTGTTCTCCTGGCCGTGTCAACGGGGCGAGTGCGCCTATTGCCGCAGCGCGGCTCCGATTACGCGATGCTAGCTTTTACCGGCGTTCTCATGTTCGGGGTAAATTACGGGCTGCTGTTTTGGGGCGAATTACATGTTTCATCGGGTCTGGCAGCGGTATTACAAGCTACCATCCCGATGTTCGGCATGCTGTTTGCGCATCTGATGCTTCCCGACGAACCGTTGCGGCTGCCCAAATTTATAGGCGCGCTGCTCGCGCTCGGTGGCGTGGCAATGATCTGTGAGCGCCTTCTCGGCTTCCACGGATTCATGGCGTTCTGGGGCGGGCTCGGCATTGTATTTGGAGCTGCGGGAGCGGCATTTTCAAACGTGCTGCTCAAAGCACGCGCGATACAACTAGCGCCGGCGATGATCGCGGCCTGGCAAATGATTTTCGGCGCAGCGCCATTGCTTCTGATCGGATTTTTAGTCGAAGGAAATCCGGCGCGGTTTCATTGGAGCGCGCTGTCGATCTTTTGTTTGTTTTATCTGGCCGTCATCGGCTCGGCGCTTACGTTTTTACTTCTCTACTGGCTATTGCCGCGAATGACTGTGGCCAGGCTACAAGCAATCTCGCTTATCACGCCGCCAGGCGCGGTGGCGCTAGGTTGGGCGATTGGCGGTGAAACATTTTCGCTGTGGTCTCTTCTAGGCGCTTGTTTCGTCCTAGCAGGTGTGTGGCTGATTTTCCGGAAAGGAGAAGTGCCGGAGCCAGTAATTCAGGAGGGTTAGTTGGGTAGCGGCGCTGGCTGAATGGGCCGAAGAGCCGCGTTAGCGGCACACGAATATAGCTTGGCGATTTATCGCAGTTGTCCTGGTCATCTCAACGCGCTAGCGGTTGGCCGAGAATAGGCCCGCGCTTTGTGCGGGCTATCTATATAAAATGCCACGTCGCTTAGCGACGGCCTTCGTGCTGAAGACGACATAATTAATGCAAGGAGGTATAGGTGTTCGGCAACGCTTTCAGCCGTCACTACGCGATGCGCTTTGCTAACGCGGCTCTTCTGTTATAACGCGCCTCAGACGTTCGCTTGCACCCACGCAGCGACAGTTGCCTGCGAGTGCGCCAGACCAAAGAGTTTGTCGGGACAACTTGTTCCGCCGGATCTGCTGTAGCCAGGCGTGAAATCATGACCAAAGACATTTGTGCGCGGAATGTCGTACTGCTCGAGCAACCAGCGAATGAGCGCGGCGGAAGCGGCAGCCTGCTGCGCGGTGACCGAATCGATTTCAGCGCCGACGTACTCGATTCCGACAGTGCTGCGGTTCGCGCCCTTGCAATGCCAGGCCGCATCGCTGTCGCGCACTGTTTGGTAGATGTCGCCATTTCGATCGATGACATAATGGGCGGAGACCGGATTTTCACCGCCGGCGGTTTGGAAATGATCGAGCGTACTCTTGAGCGGCGCTTCGGTGCAATGCAATACCACCTTGTCGATCTTGGCGCCGTTGCGTGAGGAGTGGTTCGGACTTTCAACAAATGCCTTAATCACCGGCTTTGCGTGCGGATTGCTACTGCCATGACCGGCGTGCTTCACACTCAGGGTAGGCTTTACCGGTATAGCTCGTCGCGCTGAAATCGTGATTTTAACAACATCGTCAGTGTCTAGCCCAAGCGCAGCTGCTAGTCCTGGTGATAAATCCGCGACGCGACCGGTAGAAGGATGTGGTCCCCAGTCCACCGGTCGCGCATCTACTGCGCGCCCATTCTGAGGGTTCTCCACGCGCGCAAGAGCACGTCGCAAGAACTCCTTTGGCGTGTCGGCATAGTTCCAACGGCACGCGAAATAATATTGATCGGGGTTAAGCCGGCGCCCAACCCCGCTTGTGCCTGGTGGCGGCGCGGGTAGAAACAAATATGCATACTTCGGGTCCTTGAGATCGAGCTTGGTAAAAAGGGCAAGGTCTTCGTCCGCACTCATCCCCAGGTCATGCGGCCCGCCAAAGGTGGACATCTTTCCTTCTACGCGGAAGAGAATCTCCTCAGCGGCTTGCGCCGCCTTTTTGGGGGTTACTTTTATGCGCTTCGCGCGTTTGGCCGCGGTTTTTAGTCTTGGGCGTTTCCGGGTCCGTGCCATACGACGTTTCGATGCTCTATTCGACGCGACGCCTCACTGCGCGTTTGATTAACTCGACGGTTATATTCATGGCTGCGCTCGTCGTGCTTACGGCCAGGCGACGCCTTGAGTATATCCAAGCGATTCAAGCACACCGCGGTCGAGCCCGCGAAGGACGTGGCGCATAAGATTGATTGTGGCGTCATGGACGAAATAAGCTCCATGAATTCCCGCCCCGCCGACTCGCTGTGTGAAAAAGCTGGAACAATCCACGTCCCACACATTATCTGTTGGTGACGACGGTTCTGCCAAGGGCGGACGAGTCGAGAGACCAGTGCGACCAAGACGCCGCATGCCGAAATGCTTCAACCCGGCAGACGCGCCCAGGACAGAGTCGCGTCCACTGTAAAGTGCCGTGATCCGGTAGGTGAGGTTAGCCACAGCGTTGCCATCGTTGTTATCTGGCGCGCCCTCATCGAATAAATCGCTATCGACGTCGGCAGCGATCATTACCAGCTGATTGATGAGACTAACGAGCAGTGGCTGGTTTTTCCTGGTCCACGCCGCAGCCATCGCCTTTTGCACAACATAATTTCCCATGCTGTGGGCGATCAGGGATACCTTTGCTTTGCAAGCTTTTGCTGGATTAGCTATGGTTTCCTGCTGTTTCTCGACCAGCCAATCGAAGAGCGTGCTCAAAACATCCGTTAGATCATGGGCGCAAAGGCGCGCATGCGAACGATCCGGCTCGTATCCCAGGATACTGCCGCGTGATGGCCAATCGTAAAGAATACAAAGACCCAGGCTGTCTGGACCATCAAAAAGTCTGCCACAAAGATCCTCATAAAATCTGGTAGCGGACGCAAATTTATTGTTAAATCCGTGCACGAGAATCGTGACGTGGCTTTGTTTCTCGTTCTCTGCCGGGTTATGCGCGGGAAATTTGTCCGCCGCCGCAGCCAGCAGCTTCTGGAAATTGGCAGCGGTAACTTTCCGCCAATTCTTGATATCAGTTAGCGGTTGTTTATCGCTGACCCAGTATGTGACACCGTCGAAATTGACATCGGGTCCAACAGCGCCGTCACTGCGATCACTAATCATCCAATACTTTGGCATTTTGTTGCGAGGCTAAGGAAGTGAGGTTAGTGCACCAGGCGAATAGTCCAAAAATCGTCTGAAAGATTTTCCGTTAGCAGATAAGAGTAGGGCATGGTGAAATAGCCTCTTTTGCCCCAGCCTGTGCCCCATGAATTGCGCACCAGGAAGCGCTGGTTCTTATCGTCGTAACCAACTGTAAGGACGGCATGACCGCCAATGACTCCCTCTCTAGGCGCAGGCATTTGCAACAGGCCTGTCCTGGCTACTTCCGCGCTTTCGAAACTGTCGTAGACAGTAAAGCCAAACACGAATGGATAACCGTCTGCGAGGCACCCTTTCATCTGCGAGAGCATACGGTCAACCCGCTGATAGTTCACCGCTCGGAATTTTTTGGCATGCGTGTAGCAAGACTTTGGCGGCTTCTGTCTGGGCCTGGCGCCGGAAGGCCAGAGATTTGTGTTCGAATCAGCGGGAGTATCGTCGTAAGGCCACTCGGTTTCCGGGCAAGCACCCTGCTTGCCGACGCTCTTTATCCCATCCCGAATCTCCGCGCCGTTATCGAGCGGCACACTGTGCTCAATACTTCGTTCGTTATAATAAATGAAGAGGCGTGATGGAATAAAGTCGGTAAGTTTTTGTTTCTTGCGATCGAACTCGATCGCCGCGGCGATCGCATTGGCGGTGCAAGAGCCGATTTGTCCCTGATTGTAAACCTTCGGGCAGTGTCTCCGCAGACTAACTCTGCTCGGAAGCGGACCGAGCTTTGCCATCGGCGCGGAGTAAAGATGGTCACGGTTATCGGGAAGATCCGGCATCCAGCCGAAGCCAAGACGGTTATTTTTTCTTGCAAACTTTTTCATTGTTCAAACGAGTTTGGTTAGGAAAGCGCGTCCGACTACGAGGCGCACAATTCAAGGATGGTTATTTGGTGCATTGCGCAACGGCTTACACCGCCGCGTTGGTTTGGAAGCTTTTACAAGATTTGGCAACTAAAGTGCAAGACTTCTTTACACGCGCTTCAAAGCTTCGCTGATCGCGAATCTCCTTTTGTTGCTCGCAGCGCCGATGTGGAGAAATGGCAGACGCAACGGACTTAAAATGCGCTGCTATGCTAGGGAAGTACTTCCCTGTTGCCGTTTCGTTGCCAGATTTGAAAAGGCCTTCCCCGCTTCACAGGATCGCCCTAGAATCGTTTTGATTGACGGATGATCCTACGTCGCCGGGACGCTCTCGGCGATTTTACGCGCGGTTTATGGCGTGACAAGTCAACGCGACAAATGCTGCATCGCCACCAATGACGAATGAGACTAGCAATACGATTTTAGTAATTTGCGCGATCTGTGGAATAGCTCTCCAACTCTGGACGGCCCAAAAGCCATTTGAGACTAAAATCCTGATTTTGGTCTGGTTCGCAGAATTAAGCTGCGCCGCAGCCATGATCGCCGCTGTTTATTTCCTGATAACGACTGATAAGATCAGGCTGCCGTTCGCCTTCGCCTTTTACAATTTCATAGTGCAGGGTGCTCTATTCGCGATGTCACCACGCCCCGCCGCCGCTCGTAAGGAAATTCTCTCAATCATTTTCACCGCTGTATTCGTCGCAAAACGATTCATTTTTTCGCGAGATAGATCGGCCCCTTCACATTTCAGATGATTAGATTATTCCAACCGCATTTGACGCTCGGTGTCGGTAGCCGTAGACTCGGCCTTCTCGTTCGACGGAAACTGACTCGGGGATTACCTGAAGGAGTAACATCATGCCTGCCTACATCAGTTTGGTGCAGTTCACCGACAAGGGAATCCAAGCCGCCAAGGAGACGACCCAGCGGGTGACCGACTGGGCCGCCAAGGTGCAGTCGATGGGGGTGAGCATCAAGCAGATGTATTGGACGCTCGGTCAATATGACCAAGTTTGCGTCTTCGAGGCTCCTGACGACGAGACGGCCGCTGGCGTCTTGCTGGCCGCGGACATGCTGGGCAACATCCGCACGCAGACAATGCGTGCTTTCACGACGACCGAGATGGAAAAGATCCTGGCCAAAGTGCCCTGACCCAAAGGTGGACCCACTCGAAGACGATACGACATACGTGATCCGACTCGACATGGCGCGTCTGCGAGCTCGCTTCAAAGTCGCCACCGACGAAGAGGTCGAAGACATCCTGATGGAATACGGAGTCCTGCGCGATCTCGAGCCTGGGGATTGGGTCTGTGCGGGCAGATGCTTCATGGCCTTCGAACCTGGCGAGGTAGAATCCAAGCGGCGGGTGTAAAGTGTAGTACGCGCTGGGTGTGAGTCTTTTTACGCTCCTGACGGCGTGAAGCTCATGAGGCCCTTGAACAGTCTATTCGCAGTTGTAGACGGCTTTCCATTCGTGGTCGCTATTGCCGCCTAACACAAGCTACTGTCGACACCGTACGAGGGCCTTTGGCTAAAGGACATGCCGCTCACTCCTGCGCTGCTCCGGCCCGATCCGATGTTCGATCCGCTCCGGACTGATCCGCGCTTTCAGAAACTCTGCGAAGAGAAATCGCACTGAACTCTTCCAGTTGGCCGCGGACTTTCGAGCCCGTTGAAAGCTTGGTCTCATCGCGAAATTTATTTTCATCGTTAGCCTAGCAAGCTTAGACTCCGGAAAACAGAGCGCCGATGTGGCGAAATGGCAGACGCAACGGACTTAAAATCCGTTGGGCTTAAAAGGCCCGTGCCGGTTCGAGTCCGGCCATCGGCAGCCTCTACAATGCGATTTTACTAGGGAAAATCGCTCAGATTCGGCGATCTAATCGGTTGCGAATGGTCGCACATCGAAACCCACAGAATCACCGTCTATTCGTCAACTGTTCGTCAAGTGATCGGCGACATTTCCTCGCTTTTTGGCAATTCTTTCCCGCTCCGCAAAGCCACTGCGTCAGCGACGATCCGAAAACGTTTCGCCGTTTGGCAGGGCCTCTTTGCTTTCTGCGCTGCTACGCACACTCTCAAATAGACGCTCGTGCATCTCGTTGAACCTAGCGTGTAACTGCTCTGCATTCATTTGTGTGTTCACTTGCAGCGGCACTCGACCGCCAAGTTCGCCAAGCAGGAGCATTATCTTCTCCATACTCACCCCAAACGGTTTTCTCGATTGCTTTGAGCGTGTGTTCGCTCACTCGTAGCAAACGGCAAATATGGTCATAGGGAACTTGCTCGCGAGGTTCTGCTGATAGCTCCACAGCGCGCCGGTATATGTCCGGGCGCAGCGTCTTCAAATGTTGGCCAGTGAAACGGCCTTTCGGTTTAGATTGCTCTCGTTCTGATTGCGATTGACCGTTTCGACACTGGATCATGTTCGCCCGAACAGCTAATCTGTTTTCGAGGAAAACGCAAAGCGTTAGTTGTCGTGACAATTATCGAAATCAGACCATTCCGAAACGGCTGGAAGTGCTTTGAAGCGCCCGGCGTCGAGCCAGTTTCTTAGATCAAGAGCAGGCGATCAATTATGCGCAGAACCGCAAAAGCTTTCGCTCAGGCGAGATTCGGATTCTCGACGCAACTGGCCACGTCGAGCGCACTATACAATTTACGGAAGCAGATCGAAGACTTTAATGGAGGCCCCGCCAGTATCACTGCGGAGGGGATCCTTCCCACCCATAGGAAGATTAACCGCTTGCCCGCACTCTTTACATGTCATCTGACCGTGTCAGCGATTCAACATTTTCCTTCCACGGCACTTAACGCCGCACAGAGATAACGAAGCTCGTCGTCGATCTCGTCTGGTTTCTCGATGGTTGGGCAACTTCTTCGCGGAGCAGCGCGCGATAGCGCTCGCGCAAGCGGTGGACGAGGCGTTTCACCGACGCTTCCGGCAGACCGAGCATCTTTGAGAATTTGGCGTAGGAAACATCTTCGATCCGCCGCGAGACAACTACTCAACACGTCAAAAACACGCCGCCGGCCACGCTTTTCGCATTCATCGCCCAATCGCCGCAACGCGCGCTCAACCACCGTGGCCGCCCAGCGCACATCGAAAATTCTCTCCGGCGACCAGTTCTCCGATTCGTGCTCTGGGATCGACCAGTGCGACGGCGCCTCCGCCGTCAAATCATCCCAGGAAACGAATTGAACGTCACCGCCACGTTTCTGCGCGTGACGCTTGTCGACGGCATCGTGCAGGAAATTCTGTAGCGTCTTGAACACAAGCGAACGGAATCTTCCACGATTCCGGTCGGCCCGCTGGAGGAGACGACCTACCAGCACCATGGCGAAAAAATCTTGTGTCAGGTCCTGGGCGTCAGGAATCGAGTGGCCCCGGCGGCAGATGAAAGCGAAAACCGGTCGCCAATAAATCTTGCAAAGTTCGGCAAGGGCAGCCTGCGCCTTCTCTTCATCGCCTCCAGAATCCGCGCAGGACAAGACGACGCTCCACCGCGTCGTCATGAAGCGGTCAGGGCGGCGGCCGCCAACAGGAGGCGCGTCTAGTTTCACAGCCGCCGATCATCTAATTTGTACAATTCTTAGGCAAGTCGGTAATTTCCGCCGGATGCTGGAATAGTCGGTGGTGCCCGGCGCCGCCTTCCTGCACGACCACCACGTAAAAATCCTGGTGCACATCAATCCCAAGCTCTATGACTCCAGTACTGCCATTAGCAGTTTCATCGTAAACGCGAATCACAGCATCATGTCAGCGGCTGTAGAAGTTGGCGTAGTCGATTGCATTGCTGACGGCATTCCGCTCAGCCTACCAAAGTCGACCGAACGGGAGGTCTTCATGTTTCTGATCTTGTTCCTCCAAAACTTGAGTGCGGACCGGTACGTCGTTCGGTCGCATGTATCTATTTCTTTGTCTAAGTAGGCCAGCAAATGTTCACCGACCGTCTTGCGCGCGAAGCACGCTTCCATCGCCTCTTGAATAGCCAGGTCGTGTGTCATTTGATGCTGCACACTGACTTGGTCAACTCTCCCGAGTTTTTCTTTGTTTGAGTCATCAAATTCCATTTTCACTGTATCCCCTCCGGCTGCCGCGCCGGATTTTCGTCTTGTTGTGGAACTCGTCCAGAACATTCTAATCGCGTAGGTTGATGACCGTTTGCGGCAACGTTCTGCAAAAATCGCTGTGACGGAACCAAATCGGATTGTGTCGCCATCCTTCAACTCACCGTAAGTGAAAAGGAGACCATTGATGTGTGTCCCATTTGTTGAATTCAAATCCTTCAGCCAATAGGAGTCGCCGACTTTCACGACCATGGCGTGTCGCGCTGATACCACCGGATTGTCAATGACTATATCGTTTAACGGAGCACGGCCAATCATTACAATGTCGCCAACCAACTCATGCGTTAGTGCATGAGTTCCGTTATGTATCATTAAACTCGCCATCGGATAAAATCACTAATTGCCCGCGCATCTCCACGATTCCGAGTCGCGGCGCTTTAGCGTGTTATTCCCTTGATTATCTATCCGGAATTTACCGGCTAATGTTTTGCAGAAATTTTCCAAAGTTTCGAAATCGCCGGAATATCTGACAATTCGCCGGAATACGTTACGATTTCGTGTGAGCGGCAGCGCAAGTTCGCTAGGTTACTTCACGCTGGTAAGTACCGACACATCAAGATTTCGCATTACTTCCACAAGCCGATGGTTTTGCCATAGGGCGAGCTTCGACGCACGAAACATGTTCGAATTGTCTCACGAAGAAGGCCTTCGATACTCGCAAGATCATGTCTGGATCATTTGCCGTACCACAATCAGAAACGTGTACGGTAGGATTTTGTCTGATTAGACAATCATCCGCCAGCCCGATTGTGTGTTGTCATCGCTCAAACCAAATTCCTCCGCACACCAGCAATCTGCATTGGACAGCCAAGGCGCTCGTTGGTTGTGTTCTGAATATGGAGCGGCGGCGGGACGCAACTGCCGCCGCTTTTCTTTCAGTGATACGGGCGGGCGCAACTCTTTCGTCCGCATGTGCGGCATGGGATTTTAACGTTTCCGCAACTCCGGCCCGCAACCGCTGTTTCAAAGGATGGCCGCGACTGCGGGCTGCACCGGTGCGGAGAGGCGGTTAATGTGGTTTCCGTGCTAATTTATAAGACACCGGACCAGGTTAGTCCCCGTTTAATTCTTGGCCCTCGCAGTCGGCTGTCAGAACTCGCGAAAATCGCCCGTTTGCTCGTGCGTTTCAATCACGTCGCCAGCTTCATCGTAAACGCGAATCACAGCATCATGTGACCGGCTGTAAAGCTTCGCGTAGTCGATTGCATTATTTATTGCATCCGGCCCACCGGACAACACCGCGCACCGAAGCGGAAGCACATCGGAGATTAGATTAACGCCACAATCATCTTTACGGGGACGGACTTCGTAAACGTGCGCAGGATTCATCGATGTCATCGCGGCCGCATCATGGTTAGGAGTGGCCTTACTAATGTTTTTCTGGGAGATTTGCTGGCTCAGGATTGCGGAAATCTCCCGACAGATTGGAGAAATCCTGAGTGTGATCCGGCATTAGAACCCGGTGAGAATAGGAATGCGTGGGCTGTCCTGTCTATTATACCTTAGTATAATACGAGAGCGCGGCATACGTTGTCGCCCGCTTCATTGCGCCTGGCCATATCCCACTTGTCGTTGTCGTGTGCGGAGCAGAAGAGGCACAATCCAGCCCGCGTGAAGTAATGGGAAAGCACACTGCCAATCTTAGCGCCGCTGTCCGCGTCGATCGCACTGGCCGACGACTTCAAAACCATTGACGGAAAAGAATACAAAACGTCACGGTAAGCCGAGTCGAACCGGATGGCATTATGCTCAAAAGCAAATCGGGAATCTCTCGCGATCTGTCGGAGTTGCCGAGCGGGAATTAGGGATTGTGAATTCCAGCAAGTCTGCGCTAATTCTGATAACAAATGGTAAAGGATTGTTTCCTAGAACGCATGACGAAGCTTGGCATTCGCGATGCCGATCTTGAGGAGACGTTCGCGCGCTCAGGCGGGCCGGGCGGTCAAAACGTAAACAAGGTTGCAACCGCAGTGACACTGCGTCATCGGCCAACTAGCGTCAGCGTCACGGTGCAGGATTCGCGTTCGCAAGCAGTGAACCGCAAGCTGGCACGGGAACGCTTGCTCGATGCCATTGAGAAAGCTCGAGATGAACGCCGTGCGGCGGAGATCGCACAGCGGCAAAAGGAGCGTCGCCGCAAATCGCCGCGCCCAGCCGCGCTTAAAAAGAAAATTCTGGAAACAAAACGCAAGCGCGGTGAGCTGAAGCGACGGCGGGCCAGGGTTGCGACATAGGCAGATTTTTTTTCTTTAATACGTCTTCCGGAGTCACTTCTGACGAATTGTTTTTTGAGAACCTATTCAAACTATGAAAAAATTGATCATTGTTACTTCTGCGCTCTCGGTGCTCGCGATGATGCTGGCCTCTTGCGCGAGCGAACCCGAGGCGACCACGACCACGACGCGTCAAACCACCGTGACTGCCCAGCCACCGGCACCGGTAGGCACCAGCACGACAACAACGACGCACCAAATGGGCGGCGGCTACTAAACGAGAGCAACGACCGGTTTGAAGAGGGAGACTCAAGCTGTCTTCCTTTTCTTTTTCCGCGCGAGCTGTTCCAACAAATGCAGCTTACAACGCGCATCATTTCGACAATTGTCCCTGCAAACGTGGCCCAAGCTCACCATTGTGGAAATGCCGAAGAGCACGGCTATCCTTCCCATAGGCGATTGGCTGGAGGCCAATGTTCCGTCCGCGCCAGGGACGCGAGCTTCTGCTACAAGTAGTTTAATAGATCAATCGACCCTCATTAATTCTCTCCCGTTTGCAAAGGAGAGAGCCGAACTATGCAACGCGACGAATACGAAGCGAATGTTAGCGAGATTCACAACCCGACCGTCCCGATAGCTTGATCGAAATCGTCCGGCAAGGGCGCTTCAAAAATTTTCCATTTCGCACTGCGCGGATGACGGAAGCCGAGCTTCCAAGCGTGCAACATTTGTCGAGAATAATTTTTCGCCACCTTCGGCGCATAGATTTTATCGCCTAGAACAGGATGACCAAGATGATGAAGATGCACGCGAATCTGATGAGTGCGTCCGCTGTGCAACCGGCATTCAATCAGGCTCGCCTGATCGCTCGAGCGAATGACGCGATATTCGGTTTTGGCAGTGCGTCCACGCGAGCAAGTCACACTCATGCGTTGCCGATGAACCGGATGTCGTCCGATTTTTTCTTCGATTATGCCAGTCGCTTTGCGCAATTTTCCGGCGACCAGCGCAAGATAAATCTTTTCCACT
>WNGC01002341.1_pt1 | contig 11585 bp, 9 predicted proteins | sample 5400051 | NCBI WGS metagenome assembly WNGC01 (sample SAMN13153368, study PRJNA577476) | soil metagenome | isolation source: 20 cm soil or saprolite under grassland replicate 2 | place: USA:California | collected 2016-06-15 | reverse complement strand
CACTTAGCTTCATGACGCCAAGCTGTTCGCCGGTAGACCCCATAATAACCCGGATTTCTCGGGCGCGGATCCGACCGTTTACACGAATTTGTGGTTGCAGATTCGAACTAGCTCCTGGCCAGCGGAACGGGAGTGCGCCGCGCCGCCGTATTTCCATTTATCGCAATTCCTGGCGTCACACTCGGCAAACGCCCGGACACTCTAACCTCGTCACGGCTGCGATTCACCGCGACGAGCGCTCGCCAATAATCGCGAGCCGAAGGGAAGTTGTAGGCAACAATTTCGCGCTGGCAAGGCGAATCTCGTGACAATCGCGTTTCCATCTTCCAAAGCTCATTTTGCCGGCGGGTCGCCAAAATGCGCTTTGTGTGCTGCGTACGCGGTCTCGTCGTCGAGCATAGAATCGAGTGTGGCCGCCAAGGGTTCGAGTTTCACAATTCCGGAAAACACCGCGCGATCGCCAATTTCTGTGTCGATGACGAATGTCGGACGTTGGGTGACTTGGAGCGCATGAAATTCCGCCGTCGACGCCCGAACGCGTTTCTCGATCTCAGGCGAGCGCGCGCGATCGAGCAACTGTTTCTTGTCAATCTTGCCGGCCCCCGCTGCGATCTCGGCGCTGATCTCCCAATCGCTCACCTTTTTTCCCTCGCGCAACGCGGCGCGAGACAACGCGAGGCGAACGCCATCGTCGCTCAAACCAAAGTCCTTGGCGGCTTCGGCTACGCAGTTCGACGCGAGCCACTCAGGCAAACTGGGATCGTACCAATCGGTTTTGAGCATGAATGGCGAACGCATCATCATTCCGCTGCGCCGATAGAACCATTGCTCCTGCTCCCGCGATGTTGGCAAACCATTCGGATCCATCAGTGCGATCTTCCACTGAAACTCGACGCGGCCGCCATAACGCTTCTTTAATTCCGTCCAGGTTGGCTCAGACCAAAAACACCACGATGAAATAACGTCGAGATAATCGGTGACGGTGATTCGCATATCTGAACGTTAAAAAGGTTAAAACAGTTACAAGGTTAAAAAGTTACAGCGTCGAAATCGATCCTGTCATGTGAGCGAAGCGAAACATCTCGGATCATTAGCTTGACACTTTACGCTTTAACGCTCAACCGATCACCTCTGCTAGCGCGAACTTTCTCCGTGGAACTAAATCACATTCTTCTCTTCCTCGCGATTCTTTCACCGCTGCTGGTCCTGGCCCGGGCGTGGCGTCCCGATGCGCAGTATCATGGCTGGCGTATCGCTGCGGTTGTTGTGCTTGCGATGACTGCGGTCGCGTGGTTTCTCGTTCCCGTTGCGGCTGGCTATATCGGCGCCTTGGCATGGGCCGTCCTCCTCTTTCTTCCGGCAATTGGATTACGCAAAATGACGGAACTCGCCGCAAAGGGAGACTACAAATCTGCTGCAAAACTCAGTGCAATTCTCCAAATCTTGCATCCGACAGCCGAACTGCGCGAACAGGTCCGATTACTTCGCCACTTGGATTCTCATCAAAACCACCGAGTCCCTGTCGGCGCTGTTCCAGTCAGCGGCCAGGCTCGGCAGAGCCAGTTGCGAAACGCTCCCGCCGTTCTGGTTCTGATCGTGCTCAACATCGTTGCATTCCTTTTTGAGATTTCCGTTGGCGATTTGAACGACCCGGAAATCCTCCATCGAGTCGGTGCACTCGAGGCTTATGCTGTCGTAGTCCAGGGAGAATACTGGCGGCTTTTTACTGCGCTCTTTTTGCATGGGGGTTTTACCCATCTGCTTTTCAACATTTTCGCGCTTTATATTCTTGGCCCGCCGTTGGAACGCTCCATAGGCACAATCCGATTCGCAGTGTGCTACTTGATGTCAGGGCTTGCCTCGAGCGCGGGTGTCGTGGCTTTGACAGTACTTGGTTTCGTACAAGTCTCGCAGCTCGTTGGCGCGTCGGGCTGTATTATGGGGATCGTCGGCGCGTGGGCGGGATTTTTAGTGAGACATCGCCATGCGCCGCAGGCGAAACAACGACTGGGAAACGTCGTAATGATCATACTGATCCAAGTCGCCTTCGACCTGTCGACGCCACAGGTCAGCATGGCCGCGCATCTGTGCGGATTAATCGCCGGATTCGTCCTTGGTCTTGTCATCGCGCCGCGGAGGTAGCGCACACCTGTCCCGTGTCCGGTAAGCCTGCGCTGGGCGGAGCCGACGGACGTCGCATCGGGACAAACGTCCTTTTTGATGGGTTCTTGTTGAGACACCCCGTTCGCAATAGAATCTTCGTTTTTCTTCGCTACCTTGAAATTTGTCAGTGACCGGGCTCACCGATCCGGCTACAGGAATTCGCATGCCGACTTTTCAAACGTATAACGTGACTCCCATTCTGCCGGCGGCGTTGGAGCCGCTGCGCGAGATGAGCTTCAACCTGTGGTGGACGTGGGAACCCACGGCGCGCCGGCTCTTCCGCCATCTGGATACCGAGCTTTGGAATCGAACGAATCATAATCCCGTCCGAATGCTTCAACTTTCCCGGCAGTCCCGGCTGGAAGAACTCGCACAGGACAAAACCTTCCTGCGCGAGCTAAAGCAGGTCTTCGAAGAATTCGAAAAATACCTTGGACGCCACGACACTTATGGAAAGACGGGGGCCGCAAACGCGATCAAGAATCCGATCGCCTATTTTTCGGCTGAATTCGGTTTTCACGAATCGATTCCGAATTATTCCGGCGGTCTCGGCATACTCGCTGGCGACCATTGCAAATCGGCGAGCGATCTGGATTTAAATTTCGTCGCGATTGGTTTGCTCTATCGGCACGGCTATTTCCGCCAGCAGATCGATAAGGACGGCGTTCAAGCAGCGATTAATCTGAACCAAAATTTCTATCACCTCCCAATCCGCGAAGCCCTCCGTGGAAACGGGAAACCGTTGATTTCGGTACCGATTCTGGACCGACAGGTTTTTGCCAGGCTCTGGGAATTGCGCGTCGGCCGAGTGAGTCTCTACCTTCTCGATAGCGATATTCCGGAAAACAGCGCCGAGGACCGATTGATTACTGCCGAACTTTACGGCGGCGACCTCGAGATGCGGATGCGCCAGGAAATCATGCTGGGGATTGGCGGCGTGAAAGCGCTGGCCGCGCTCGGCATTCAGCCGGCTGTGTTTCATATGAACGAGGGGCATTCTGCGTTCCTGGCACTCGAACGCATTCGTCTCAACGTCGTGGAGAAGAAGCTCGATTTTTATTCGGCGCTTCAATTGGTAGCGGCCGCCAACGTTTTCACCACGCACACGCCAGTTCCGGCCGGCAACGACTCGTTCCCGCGCGAGATGATGCGGAAATATTTCGGTAATTTCGCCAAGGAATTAAACATTCCGTTCGACGAGCTGTTCACGTTCGGTCAGACCCGCCTCGATCCAAACGATCCCTTCAGTATGACCATCCTGGCGCTGCGTCTTAGCCGGCACTCCAACGGGGTAAGCAAATTGCATGGCGAAGTCACCCGATCTCTTTGGAAAGATGTCTGGTCTGGCGTGCCCGTCCAGGAAGTGCCGATCACCAGCATCACAAATGGGATCCATACAAAAACCTGGATGGCGCCGGAGTTCGCCGCGCTTTATCGCAAGCACCTCGGTGTGTGGGAGGAACACCTGACCGAGCCGGAATTTTGGCGCGGCGTGATTGATATTCACGATGCTGAACTTTGGGAGACACATCAAAAACTCAAACTCCGCCTGATCAACTTTATCCGCGATCGGGAACGACAACGCCGTGAAAGATTAGGCGAATCCCCGGAGTCGATTCGCAAAGTCAATCGCATCCTTGACCCGGAAATTTTGACGGTGGGCTTTGCGCGCCGTTTCGCGACCTACAAGCGCGGTACGCTTTTGTTCAGCGACAAGGAACGATTAAAGCGATTGGTGAATGACACCACTCGGCCTGTGCAATTCATTTTCGCAGGCAAAGCGCACCCACGCGATGAAGCAGGCAAGGCGATCATTCAGGAAGTTTACAAATTCAGCCACGAAGCCGGGTTGGAAAACCGCATCGTCTTTCTGGAGGACTACGACAGCTACATCGCGCGCCGCTTGGTACAAGGTGTCGATCTCTGGCTGAATCATCCGTTACGGCCCTTGGAGGCGAGTGGAACCAGCGGAATGAAGGCTGCGCCCAATGGCGGAATCAATCTGAGTGTGCTCGATGGCTGGTGGCGCGAAGGGTACAACGGCAGCAATGGCTGGGCTATCGGTGCAGAAATCAACAACGGCACGACGGAATTTCAGAATGAAGTCGATGCGAGCAGTCTTTATCAATTGCTGGAAAACCAAATCGTTCCCCTCTATTACGCAAAGCCGGACGGAAAACTTCCTCTCGCCTGGTTGCAGCTGATGCGCGAATCAATCCGAAGCGTCACGCCGGCCTTTAACACGCAGCGGATGGTGAAGGAATACACCGAGCAACTTTACATTCCAGCCGCGGAATCGTACGAGAATTTCTCCCGCGACGGCTGCGGTGCCGCCACGCACCTGAGTCAATGGAAAACGCAAATACGCAAGGATTGGCCGGCGATAAAAATTTCCGATGTCCAGATTAGGAACAAAGATCGACAAAGCATTTTGGTCGGTGAATCACTGCAAATCGCGGCGCGGGTTCATCTCGGCGCGGTTGATCCGCAACATGTGCGAGTGGAAGCCTACCACGGCGAAGCGGATAACGGTGACATTCGTAATCCTGCGTCGACTGTCCTCAATCAAACCGGCCGCGCAGATGGAGACGGCAATTACGTCTATGAGGGAGCAGTCCCCGCGTCTGAAAGCGGCACTTACGGCTTTAGTGTGCGCGTCGTGCCGACGCATCCTTGTCTCATGCAGATGCATGAATTGCGTCTGATTACCTGGTCTTCTTAGGTTCTGGGGAGCAGAGGCAGCTTGCCTGTTTGTTTCGGCAGCTTGCCGAAAAGTTCTTTGAACGCTCGATCCGCATGTCGTTGCACTGGGATGTCGTCGGCAGCTTTGCTCCCTAGACACCGCATATTAGACCCGGTTGGGGATTCTACCTGAGAGAGACACAATCGTGGACAAACCACTCAGGGAACAACGTGAAAGCTGAAATTACCAGTGGTGTGATGACCATCCACCGACATTACACTCCAGATTACTTTGTAAGTACCCGGAGTTAATAACGGCAAGGAGACGTGCAGCAATGATTTATTGGTGACGTCGGAGCCGGTATCTTTCTTATCAACCTGTTTTCCCATTGCACCAAAGACTTTGATGCTGCTCGAGCCGGTCATGATCGGCTCAGTGAACCAAATCCGCACCGCATGTGGTGTTTGCTTTACCTTGCTGCCTACCGCGGGTTCAGCGTGATCTAAGAAAGCATGCCCATGAACGTGAACAATAGTCACGCCACCGATTGCGAAAACCAAACACGTACTCCTAAACCAGTTCATCAGCTTACTGTTGTCTAACCACTGGCCGACCTATCGTGTGTGGAAAAAGGTCATCCAGAAAGAAATGCAGTTGCGCGATTACGCCGACGTTAGTTCCCGTGCGTTCGTTGACCGGGATAACTGCCTCCGCACCAATCTGAAAATATTTTCCCGCCCAGATAACGCCCGGATTGATCGTGCCGGTCGTTTGTCCTTGCTCAGCTCGGTTTAGCGGCGTTTCCAGCGCAAATTCCACGAGCGGAATCAACCGGTCAAATGGCGCTGGCAAGTGCATGTCCTGCACTTGCGACTGCAGATAAATCACGCTGTACTCCAGCGCAAAGCCCCACTCCAATACGGCAGGATGTCGCTCAATCTCAAGCTCGCGTTCGCCCGTTTCATCATTCACCGTGACGCTGCGCGTGCTCGCGCTCGTTGGGATAACAACACCGAGTTGCCCGGTGACAGCGAACGGCTTCAAGAATCGCATCGCTTCAGGTAAATCGCCGAAGCCTTTACCGAAAAAAATCCCCGGCGCCCACGTACTGAATGAGTCCGCGCCAATCGAATTGGAACCGGTGCCGCCAACTTCGACACCAAGGCCTAACGAGGCAATCGCTTCGTGCGCGTCATTCTTCAGGAACTGATATTTGCCAGCCAACTCCAGATTGACGAAGCCATTCGCTGCGCGTCCGTCGTTTGGGTTCAGCGCAGTCAAAGTCTCGCCGATTTCGATCCCGAACTGTGGTGTGATGCGTTTCGCGATATCGACCGAAATATCGGTCTCGCGCGTCCCGCCGTCGTCTGGTGTTCTAATCGTGCTGACTGTTGGCAGCGAAAGTTCATCGGCAACAAAAGGATCATCGGTTGAAAGCGTCGCCGGGAAAAATCGCGCGCCCGCGAAGCCGTGGCCGTAGGTCCGGCCGGTCGCGCAGAGCTCGCACAGCGCGCAAACGAGCCAGAAAGTCAGGGCTAAATGTTTCATGAATATTCCTCCAGTGTGATGAGAAAGCGTCCGCCCAAGGCGTGACGATTCCCGAGTTGCGAAAGGGGAAGCTGCAAATCCGTGCACTCGCACGGCGCAGCTGACTCAAGCGCGAACTAACTCAGGAGCGAGCGCGGCGGCGGAACGGGCGGCGAATGCCGGAATTCAAACGAGAAGGAATTACCTGCTGCGTATTCAAAATGGACAAACGGTCGCAAAATACTGGCAGGGAGAGACGCACAAATCATGTCGATTTTCGGCACAGCTGACCGCAAATCCTGCTTTTTCTCGGAATTTTTTCCATTGCTGACAACGTGGCAAAGCGAACACGGATGCGCGCCATCGAAAGTTTGTGCGATTGCCTGGCATAACGGACCGCGCTTGGAATAATCAATGATCATCGTTGCCCACGCGAACGACTGAAGCGCGACCCAGTGCAACCCAATCGCGCAGCAAAGTGCGACGATCGTAGCAATGCGACCGATCTGTCGAGGCACGCTTGCGAGGCTAGCTTTCGCCATTTTTAATGTCAATCACTGCTTCCTCCTACTTTCGGCGCAAAAGCGCCGTTGCCTTCATCGAGATAGATCGTTGAACCGACACGTGAAATTTTCAGCGATTGCCGCCAGGTTCCGGCTGCGAAATCTTTTTTAGCTTCAATTGTCTTCGTTTCCGCTTTTCCTCCAGCCGGGACTTGATCGACGTTAACCATCGCTTCAGACAAAACTCTCCCGTCCATTTCCTGCAGCGCTTTAATTCCAACAATGTGCAAAATTGTCGGTGCAAGATCGACATTGCCTGTTGGTAAATCGTCCGTCTGACCGCGACGAAAATCCGGGCCTGTCGCAATCAGAGTATTACGCATGTCGAATCGGCTCAGCGACGCGTGAGTTCCCTCCCCTGCGTGGCGTTGCCAATCAGCGTCGATCGTTCCCGGAGCGCCGAACTGATTTTTCGAATCATTCCAACGGAACGCCATAACAATGTCCGGGGCATGCGGGTTGTCGATTTTGGCATCACTTAAATGGAAGGTTCCTGGCAAACCCTGTTTGGTAAAAATCACTCCTGCAAAATCCGATTCCTGCAAAAATTCAACGAGACGCCGCGTAACGGTCGTGTCGTGTCCTACAACATAAAAGAGAACACTGCCGCCGTTGCCAACCAGCATGATGTCTCCAGGTTTCGTCTGATCATTTAATTCAGTCTTCGCAATGAAACCGGCATCAGTCAGGATTTTTCGTAAATCGATGGAGCGCCCGATCGTCGAGAATCCATGATCGGAAACGACAAACAGATCGGTTGTTTGACGCACGGCCTGCTTATTTAACGCGGCCAAGACAGCAGCTAGCTTTTCATCCGACGATTTGATTGCAGTAAGCACCGGTGGCGCGCCGGGTGCAGATTCGTGTTCTGTTAGGTCCGGCTCGCCCAGCCAAATCACTGACAAAACTGGCACACTATCTTTCCACAAGAAATCTGTCACTGCTTTGGTCGTCCAAGCGTCGCGTTGTAGACGCGCAGATGGAAACGGACCAAGCACAGCAACAATGGGAGAAAGAACGTCCTGTGGAAGCGTCTGACCCGCGAACAGTGTCACACGGTTCTTCGCGGGGGCCTGCGAAGGTAGCGCATGCGTCCCGCTTGCGTTGTCTGCGAAAGGCAAGCCAGAAGCATGCTCTACTTTCACCTGTCGATCGAGCAAAAGACCGACAGTCTTTGCGGCGGCGATCACGGTTCGGCCGCCTGCGCGTTGAGCAAGATCGGTGATCGTGGGAACCGAAATATATTTACCGCCCGAAAGCTCATCTCCCCTGGCCACAACGGTCGGAGTTTCGACACTAATTGATCGGGTGCGGTCAATCTCCGGGCGGTAGACATAGTTTGCGATTACACCGCTCCTGCCGGGATAAACGCCGGTCAGCATTGCCGTGCCATTTACCTGTGTCGCGCTCGGATAAACGGCATGATGATTGCGAAAAGTGACTCCTTCGTGCGCAAGTTTCCAGAGCGTCGGGGTTGTTTCTTCGCTGACAAAGTCCGGGCGCATTCCATCCCACACAACCACCACTACGTGTCGATCGAATGTTGGCGCATCCGCCGCGAGGACGGCAATTTGCGCGCAATAAATTAGTGTCAGGCTGGAGAGCAACAGGTGACGTTTGCGAATCATGTGCATCGCTCGCAAACTACGCAGATCCCTTGAGATTGGTAGTGCGGCGACCGCCGGGCGCACTGCTGCGCGTTCCAATCACCGACGATGCACGCGGATGTGGTCTGACTTCGTACCAGGCTTTTGCGAGAGCGTGCTTTGATGCGAAACCTCTTCCGTTGTGGATGCTTCGGCGCGACCGGCGGTCGCGCCCTACCGTCAGCGCATTGACCTTCACACGCTCTTTCCTAGCGTGTTCAGATGCGGCGAATCTTTTTCCTCGTGTCGAGTCTGCCCCTGGCCTGCGCCGTCGCCGCTCCGCTCGTTCCCACTAATTCGGGGACGACATGGCGATACAGCATGACGGAACAAGTCGGAAAAGGCCTTACAATTTCGAATTTGAAACAAGACGCTGATGGGAAAGTTCGGCTACCAGTGCTCTATCGCCTTGATGGAATGGAGAACATCGACGGGAAGGACCTCCTCAAGTTCGAAATGCATCGAGGTGGTTCAATCACGAACACAGACCTTGTTACTGTCGACGAACATGGAATAACCTGTTGGGCGCGGATTAATATTGACGGCGAACTCATCAAGTTTAATCCGCCGCAGACAATGGTGGCCGCACCGCTAAAGCAGGGCGCGACCTGGAATTTCGATGGTCAGGCGGGCGATCTAAAAGTGCATCAGCAGTACGATGTGACCGGAGACGAGGATATCGAAGTCCCGGCCGGCGAATTTCATGCGTTTCATATTCGCGGAGAGCAAAGCTCACCCAGCCAGATGACGATCGATCGCTGGTTCGTGCCGGGCACTGGAATTGTTAAAGACGTTACAACAATGCGCGCCACGAGCGGCGAGTTGCTCGAGCGAATTTCCCTCGAACTGACGGAACGACCCAAAATCGAGAATAGACCGGAGGTGAAATCGGATACGACGTCGAAAAGACTGTCGGTGAGCTTTGCAAACGATCAATTCGGGAAAGCCACCACGACGTTTTCATCGGATGCACCTCAGATTTATGTGCGTTGGCAGGGACAACGCCTGCGAAAGGGCGGAAAGGTGAAGGCCGTGTGGATTGCGGAGAATATCGGTGAAGACTTTCCGCAGGATTATAAAGTCGACGAAGCTTCAGCAACCGTTGAAAGCCAAAATGCCCACGGAGTCTTCACGCTGGCGCGACCGGAAGCGGGATGGGCGATGGGCGATTACCGCATTGAATTTTACGTTGATGACGTTTTCGTGGAGGCGGCGAAGTTAAAGATCGTCCAGTAGGCGTGAAGCAAGGAACACGAAGCCTTGGAGGCGCCTCGCGGTATGGAGGCGCGCATTGCGAGGCCAGCTTGGACGGCGACGCAGCGCTGTGGCTACAACCACTCTGCGTTTAAATGACTTCAAGAAGCACCGTTTTTCTTGAATCCAAAGTGAGGCATCGTTGCATCGAAAGTAGAGAACCATATTTCCCCATGAAGAAGATCACCCTTGTATTTCTGACCGCCTGCGTTGTTCTCACCTTTGGATGCCGGTGGGTGGGAATTCGAGGCAACCGTCAGATTAAAACCGAAGAACGAACGATTGGCGCATTTACAGAGATCGACGCCGGCGGAGCATTCATAATCGAATGGGAAAGTGGGTCTCCTGCTCTGCGCATCACGACTGATGAGAATCTGCTTTCCTATGTTGAAAGTGACGTCTCGGGTGACACGCTTCGTCTGCGTACGCACGAGCAGATCTGGCCAACACATGGAATTAAGGTCGTTATCTCAAGCCCAACCAGAGCAGACGCCAGGATTAGAGGTGCTGTAAGGCTCACCGTAAAACAACTCACCGGACCGAAGTTCGTTTTTGAGGCCAGCGGCGCATCACGTATTTCACTCGATGGAAATGTCGACGAGCTCCTGGCGGATATGACCGGAGCGAGTGAGTTGGAAGCCAGCGGCCTCCAAACCAAGACCGCAGAAATCTCTACGACTGGCGCGGCGGACGCGGAGATTGCGGTGTCCGAGGCCCTGAAAGTCGCCATTACCGGCGCGGGAAAAGTTAGCTATTCCGGTAATCCGACGATCGAAAAACACATCACTGGCGCCGGCTCGGTTCGCCGCAAGGAGTAGCGACCAAATGATTTAGCGGCGTTCGCCGCGGCGAACGCCGAAACCAATTGGTCAGGTGCTTGACACAAGCACCTCTACATCGATTGCATAGGTGGGACTGGACTATCGCCTCTCTGCGTTTAATTGAATTCTGCGATGGAGAATTTCATCTGTATGCAATGCGGAACGCAGTTTTCCGAGAGTGCTAAGCCGCCGTTACACTGCCCAATCTGCGAGGATGAACGGCAATTTGTCCGTCATAGCGGCCAGGAATGGACCACGCTCGAACGTCTCGCAGCCGATCATCGAAACCGCCTTGAAGAAGAAGCGTCGCGACTTCTCGGAATAGGCACCGAACCCGAATTTGCGATCGGCCAGCGCGCATTGCTTGTGCAATCGCCAGCCGGCAATTTGCTCTGGGATTGCATCACGCTACTAGACGATCGAACAATCGCAGAAGTTAACGCGCGCGGTGGCATCCGCGGGATCGCGATATCGCATCCGCACTATTATACAACGATGGTCGAATGGGCAGAACATTTCGACGCCGAAATTTTTCTGCATACCGCCGATCGCGAATGGGTGATGCGCAAGAGTCCTCGGATACGGTTCTGGGAAGGAACCAGATTGCCACTGTGGGACGATCTTACGCTAATCAATTGCGGCGGGCACTTTGAAGGCGGCACAGTGTTGCATTGGCCGGCAGGTGAAAATGGCAAAGGTGCTTTGCTGACAGGCGACATCATCCAAGTAGTGCAGGATCGACGCTACGTCAGTTTCATGCGCAGTTATCCGAATCTGATTCCGCTCGGGGCGACCGCCATCCGTCGTATTCTCGAACAAGTCGAGTCCGTCGCATTCGAACAGATTTATGGCGCCTGGTGGAAGGCGAACGTTCTCTCAGATGCGAAAGCGGCGCTACGAAAGTCAGCGGAACGTTATGTGCGCGCCA
>WNGC01002340.1_pt1 | contig 11586 bp, 12 predicted proteins | sample 5400051 | NCBI WGS metagenome assembly WNGC01 (sample SAMN13153368, study PRJNA577476) | soil metagenome | isolation source: 20 cm soil or saprolite under grassland replicate 2 | place: USA:California | collected 2016-06-15 | reverse complement strand
GAGTGCGAGCCGTCGACGATCTGACGCTCGAGGTCCCAAAGGGCTCCGTGTTTGGATTCCTCGGACGGAACGGCGCCGGCAAGACGACGACCGTGAAGATGCTCTCCACGGTCCTCCACCCGACGAGCGGGACGGCCACGGTGGGCGGATTCGATGTCCGGAGCGAGGCGCTCAAGGTCCGCTCGATCATTGGCGTGATCGGCGAGGGTACGGAACTGGCCCGTCCGTTCTGGACTCCGATCGAGTACCTTCGCTTCTTCTCGAGGCTTCAGGGCGGTTCGGACGGAGATGCCAAAGCAGAATTGAAGGAATGGCTCGGTCGTTTGGACCTCGCCGCACACGCAAACCGGCCGATCGGAGGGTTCTCCGCCGGAATGAGGAAGCGGCTGGAACTCTGCCGGGTTTTCTCGCGCCACCCGGAGGTCCTGCTCCTCGACGAACCAACGAAAGAACTCGACATTCCAGGGAAACGCGAGATCTGGGAGTTTCTTCGGGACCTTGCCACCGGGGAGAAGGTCACGCTGTTTCTCTGCAGCCACGATGCAACCGAGATTGAGGCCCTGTGCGACCGGATTGCGATTCTGCGGCAGGGCAAGCTCTCCTTCCAGGGCTCGAAGGGCGATCTTCCTCGGACCGTGTTTCGCATTGAGACCGGATCGCCGGAACCGGTTCAAAAATACGTGACGGAACGTCTTCCGATGGCCTCATGCTCCGCCATCCGGAACCGGCTCTATGTCGCCCTGCGGGAGGGAATGTCCCCGGAGGGGCTGAAGTCCTCGTTGCAATCGGCCGGCCTTTCGATCGGAGGCGTGGCCGAAGTCGATGCCTTTGACGAAAGGGTCCTCGCGTTCTTGTAGGATCGCCGGCTCATGCTAGGAGGTCTAGTCACGTTTGGTCAGGAGACTCTTCCCGGCTCCGCGACGTATGCTTCCTCCCCAAATCCGGAGATGTCGAGGCCCGCGTCTTCTTCAGCCGGACTGACCCTAATCGGGGAGAAGATGTTGATGATCCGCAAGAGGACATAGGACCCGCCGAACGCGAACGCCGCGACGACGACGCAGGCGAACGCCTGAATGGCCACCTGGCCGGGATTCCCGAAGAATAGGCCGTTGCGGCCGGCCAGGTTGATGGAGGTCGACGCGAACAGGCCCGTGGCGATCGTCCCCCAGATTCCACCCGCCCCATGGCACGCGAACACATCGAGGGAATCGTCGAGCGTCGTCCGGGCCCTCCAGCTCGCGACGTAGTTGCACAGAACCCCCGCGACCAGGCCGATGATGATCGACGACATCGGGCCGACGTATCCGGAAGCCGGCGTGATGGCGACGAGGCCGCAGACCGCGCCGACCGAGATGCCCACGGCCGAAGGCTTCCCTTTCCGGACCCAGTCCGTCAGCATCCAGCTGACGGCCGCCGCCGCGGCAGCGAGGTTCGTCACGACGAGCGCGTTCACGGCCAAGGCGTTCGCGGCGAGGGCGCTCCCGGCGTTGAAGCCGAACCACCCGAACCACAGCACGGACGCGCCGAGCATCACGTAGGGGATGTTGTTCGGTCGGCTGTCCAGATGACCGATGCCTTCTCTCCGTCCGATGACGAGCGCCGCTGCGACGGCGGAGACGCCGGCGGCCGTATGGACGACCAGCCCGCCCGCGAAATCAATGACCCCGAGGGACTTGAGCCACCCGCCGATGCCCCAGTTCCAATGGGCGATGGGCACGTAGACGAACGTCGTCCAGGCGACGATGTAGATCATGAGCGACTTGAACCGGATCCGCTCCGCGAAGGCGCCGATGATCAGGGCGGGCGTGATCGCGGCGAACTTCAGTTGAAAGGCGAAATAGAGGAGCTCGGGAATGGTGTCCGAGTATCCCGGATTCGCCGCCGCACCCACGTTGTTCAGGCCGAAGTTCGAGAAGTCTCCGATGAAACCGTGGAACGAGGGCCCCAGTGCCAGCGTGTATCCCCACAACGCCCACACCAGGCTCACGACGGCGAAAATCGCCAGGCATTGGGCGATCGTCGAGACCAGGTTCTTCCTTCGGACGAGACCGCCGTAGAAGAAGCCGAGGGCCGGGGTCATGATCATGACGAGGGCCGTGGCGGCGATGACCCAAGCGATGTCTCCGGAGTCCAGGGCCACACTCCACGCTCCACGAAGAGGGACTTGGCAGGGAAACCTGCACGGAGTATAACATTTCTCCGGAGGCACGCCAGGGGGACGGCAAGTTGGGCATGGTCCAGCGCTGCGTGTGCCGCGCGTTAAATACTCGGCGCGAAATTACCGGCCTCGCGGGGGAGGAGGTGGGCAAAGGCTTTCAGGAAGCCGGTTGACCGTCCAAATCTATTATGACATCTTGCGCGCAGTCGACGTCCTCGTCAGAGGGGGCAAGAAGGCCACGATGTATAGCGTGGGCCGTCTCGCAAGCTTGCCACACGGCCGACTCAAAGCTCGTCTCGGTGAGCTCCGCGAACTTGGTTTTCTTGACCATGGTTTTGGCGTCACCAAGAGAGGGCACGAGTTTTGCGAGGATTATGCCGAGAAGATTGTTCCGATTTTCAAGAAGTATGGTCTAGGTCCGCAGAGCTGATCCTTGTCGCGGACGGTCCTCCGCGCCCCTTCCGGTCCCGATTTCGGCTCGATTTCGGAACGCCTCGTCCCCGGACAGATAAGTATTCGCCGGCCGTTTCTCGGCATAGGGGGAGGTGAACGCCATTTCGGCTGTATCCGAGCGTGTGCCGACCTTCCGTGCGCGCCCTGGATTCTGTCCCCCTCGATTCCTTCGACAAGCGTCGAAGCGGCCGGTGCGTGTTGTCGATTGACTCTCCCGCGGTGATCAGAACGAAAGCAGAATCGGCCCGAGTACGACGACTGCTGTCGGTCGTTCTCGCAGGGAGCCTTTTCCTCTCGGTCGCACTCGCAGCCGTGGCCCATGGGAATTCTTCGGGACCCACGGGATCGGAGGATCCGGGGCCAGATGGCGGCTCGCGTCCAATGGGCTCTCCTGGCAGCCGCTTCGACTATTTCGTGATCGTCCTCATGGAGAACCGCAACCTCTGCGACCTCTACGCCCATGACCCTCCGTGCACTCCGGCTGGCACCGCGAACTACTTGACGTCGCTTGCCGACCAGTACGCCGTTTCACTCAACTACCACTACGGCAACGTGAATCCGAGCCTTCCAAACTACCTCGCGATCTCCGGAGGATCCGATTTCGGTTGTGCCGAGTACGACGGGTTACCTCACTCGAATCCTTGCACGAACGCGACATGGGCCGCCCCAAACTTCGTCGATCTGCTCGAAGGCGCGAGCCCTTCCCTCACATGGAAGGCGTACATGGAGGACCTGCCGACGAATCCGGGGAATTGCACGAACGGCGATCTCAGCTCGGGGAACTATTCGGTTCGACACAACCCGTTCCAATATTACGGCGACATTCGAGGCACCCCGGCACGCTGTGCCCGGGTCGTCCCCGCGGGCCCGATATCGGGTTCGGATGGGACCTTTCTTAACGACCTGAATTCGACTGAGACGGCCTCGAACTTCAATTGGCTGACCCCGAATAATTGCCACAGCATGCACTCCTGTTCCATTGCGGCCGGCGATGCCTACCTCCAGAGTCTCGTTCCGCAGATCCTCAGCAGCACCATTTTCACGACGCAACGCGCTCTCCTAGCGGTGATTTTCGATGAGGGATATGGTCACCCGACATGGGCTTCGTTTGCCGGTCCGGCCGCCAAGAATGGCTACACGTCCACTGCGTACTACGACCACTATTCGCTACTCAAGACGATTGAGACCAATTGGGGTCTTCCACCGCTCACCACATATGACGAGAACGCAGAGGACATGACAGAGCTCTTGCAACCCGGGCCCCTGCCGTTCTCGGCCGACTTTACGTCCACCCCGGCGAACCCGACGATCGGACAGAACGTCACATTCACGGCGGCTTCCTCCGGTGGCACGCCGCCCGTGACGGTCGCGTGGACCTTTGGCGACGGCGAGGCCGCATCGGGGAATCCTGTCACCCATGCCTACGGCGATGCGGGGACTTTCCCGGTTCAGGTGACCGCCACCGATTCCGAAATGCAGAATGCGACGCAATCGAGATCCATCAGAGTATCGGGCTCAAGCCCCATCCTGCCGACGTTCTGTCCAGCGGGATATGGGATAACGAATTGGAGGGGGCTCGAACCACACAGCTCCATCCAGATCGATTCGGACTCGCAGTTCGACGTCGGGCACGGGGTCCGCGGCGGCACCGGGACCCAGGCCGATCCGTACCTCATCAGTGATTGGTATCTCAACGGCTCTCTTGAACCGACGACGTATTCGATGCTCCGGATTGCGAAGACGGATGTGTACGTGACGATCAAGAACGTTTTCATCTTCAAGATGGACAGTCCGAGTCAATGGGTCGGCCTCGAGGTGGGGGGACCGTCCGACGATGTCACCACGGAATTCGTGACGATCCAGAATGTTGACGTGGAAGTCACTCATGCGTCCGGCATCGGGATATGGAGCGGCTCGGGGGCGATCACGGTGAGGGACTCCTGTGTGAACATGGAAGCCGCCGTCGACTGGACCTACGGCGTGTTCGCCGCTCGGCACACGACGACCGTCACAATCGCACACAATTACATCAACGCTCATACGGTCGGATCGGCCTTCCACACGACGGGAATTCATGTCTCGGACGCTTGGGTGAGCGGCGCCCAGAGCGCGACCGGCATCGTGGTCGACGGCAACCTCGTCGTGAACGCGACCTCCGCAGGGATCCTGCTGGAAAGTTCGAGCGGCACCGAGGTGAAGTTCAACACGATCTACGACAATTATCCCGGAAGGAAACTCGTTGGACCCAACTACCCGGTCGGGATTCAGGTTCAACAGAAAGCTGTGAACGCCACGGTCCACGACAACGAAATCTACAACGTCCGTTGGGGCATTCTGGTCGGAGCCGATTACGGACGCTACCACAACAACAAAGTCCACAACTGCGACTGGGGTGTCTACATTGCGAACAACGGTGAGTGGACCGGGATCAGTTCCAATGTCACGGTTGCCGATAACACTGTGGCGTGGAGCATCGCGAATTCCGTCTATCATCTCCCGACCGATGCGAATCATGACAGCCTCTGGCTCGTGGACTTGCCGAACACGGGCCTGATACCGACCGACTTCTCGAAGGTCTTGGTCCGATGGCCAGCCGCAAATCCGCCGACCAAGGTGGAATACGAAGTCCGGTCCGGGAATTTATTGAAGGTTCGGATTGCCTTCCCCGCGCCCATCGGTTGGATCTTCGATATAGGCGGAACGACCGGGACCGAGCTCGTGAAGATCACCTTTTCCGTGCCCTCCGGCCAATCTATCTCGACCTTCGCCATGAATGCGCTGTCGATCAACCGCGTCGCTTGGAGTCTCGCCAACTCGGCGGCCGCATCGTTCACGGGAACCGGATTCACCCCGAGTACGAGTTATGCATTGAAGAAAGACGGATTGGTGATCCAATGTTTGGTCTCAACCAGTGCGGGGGTCCTGACCACGAGTCTTCCGGCCAGTGTCATGGCAAACTACGAACTCGTTCAGGGGACGTGTTGAGCGAACGAGGTGACTTCGGCGATCCGTCCGGCCCTCTCCACCGCTCACACGCCGAACGGGGCCGGAGAGACGCGCAGAAAATCCTCGTCGACAAGTCGTCGGGCATCCGTGCGATCGACCTTCACCGGATCGCATCGACATCGAGGGTCCAGGCGCGGGATCGAGACGCTCGGACCGTGTCAATCATGATCGCCGGGACGACGAACACGGCCGCGAGTACGAGGTTCCCCAAGCCGAGCATGGCAGTTTTCCAGATCATCGCGGTTAGATCCCCCTTTGACCTCCGACGTAGATGGCCCTCGCCTCGGTAGATGCTAGGGACCACGGACGTATTCAGGCCCATGCGTCGGACTCTATGGAGTCGCGGCGCCCACCCATACGTAGAAGTCTTTCGGTTTATTCCGCGCCGCGAGGACGTCACGTGATGACGGAGCCCGCGGTTCCCAAACGACGCCGTCTCGGATTCTCCGAGATCCCCCGGAAGGTCCGCTGGATCATCTACGCGAATGCGGCGGGCGGGGTGGGGTTCGGCTACCTGATGATCTTCATCACGGCGTACTACCCGCAGATCGGGATCGGCCCTGGGACGATCGGACTCATCCTCGGCGCCGAGGGAGCGTCGATGGTGGTCTGCGCGGTCCCGCTGGGCATCTATTCCGACCGCCGCGGACGGAGGGCACCGCTCCTAGTCGCCTCCGCGGTCCTTCCTCCCACCATCCTCGTGTTCGCCTTCACCGCGGAACTCCCATGGCTCGTCCTTGCCGCGGTCGTGGCCGGCGTCGCGGAGGGCGGCTTCCTCGCGACCTGGAACGCGATCATCGCAGACCAGACGACGACGGAGCAGCGGAACGCGGCCTTCGCGCTGTCGTTCATCTTGGGGAACGTCGCGGGTGGCCTGGGCTTCGCGCTGCCGATCGTCTTCCCCGCCCTCGAGGCGTGGACGGGTCTCGACAGCCGCACGGTCCACGTCACGGTCCTCCTGGTCACGGACGCCTTCGGATTCCTCGTCCCGATTGCCCTCATCGTGCTCTTGCGTAACTACCGCGAGACGCTACCCGTCCGGGCAGCGCGACCGAAGAGGACGGACTGGAAGCCTCTCCTGAAGTTCTCGAGCCTCAACGGCCTGATCGGCCTGGGTGCCGGTTTCTTCATTCCCCTCGTCACCACATGGCTCTACCTGAAGTACGGCGTCCCGGACACGTGGAGCGGCCCGCTCCTGGCGCTCTCCAACATCACGATCGGACTGTCCGCCGTCGTCAGCGCCGCGATGGCGAGGCGATATGGACCTGTGCGGGCGATCGTCATGGCGACCGGCACGTCGACCGCCTTCCTCCTGAGCCTTGCCTTCGTGACGAGCCCGGTCGTCGCCGCGGGCTTCTACCTGGTCCGTGCCGCCCTCATGAACATGTCCGCGCCGATCGCGGATTCGTTCCTCATGGGCATCGTCTCTCCGGAGCAGAGGGGCCTGGCGAGCGCCGTGAACTCGATCATCTGGCGGCTCCCGAACAGCATCACGACGGTCTTCGGTGGCCTCTTGATGCAGGCGGGCAACTACGATCTGCCGATCTTCCTCGCCACCGCGTTCTACGCCGCCTTCGTGTCCGGATTCTACGCCGTGTTCCGCCACGTGAAGCCGACCACGTGAGAGGGGCCGGAGAACCTCCGGGTCCGCCTACTCCCCGGTGGAGTTGCGTTCCCACACGACCATCACATGCCGGAGACCGACCCCGAGGTCATCGAGGCGTCGCAAGAGGAAGAAGCGGGCCCGCGCGGGAACGATTCCGCCGAAGTTCGGCGCGAACGGGAGACCCCAGGTCGTGCTTTGGACCTGCCGGAAGCCATGTTTCCGGGCGAGACTCGCGAGCTCCTTCACGGACGCCCCTTCGATCCGATGGCTGTGCGGGCTGCCATCATACCGGTCGAAGAATTCCGGGTGGAGGAATTGTTGTCGCTCGCCCGACCGGGACAGGACCGCTTTCGCCCGTTCTCGAGGCAGGTGACGGAGGACCATGAGGACGATCGATTCCGTGTTCGGGGTGGTCAGGACCAGCCGGCCGCCCGGTTTCAGGATCCGCCGGACCTCTTCGATGAATCCCTCCGGCTGGGTCAGGTGCTCGTACACTTCGGAGGCCACCACGCTGTCGATGGATCCGGTTCGGAACGGGAGGCCCGCATCCGCGGTGGCGGCGAGGTAATCCACCCGGTCGGAGGTGTCGGCCGCTTTTCGCAGGCTGCCTCGCTCCACGTCGACGCCCACCGCGAGTCGGTTTCCCGGCAGATGGGGGAAGCATCGCGTGGCGATCCCGGATCCCGAACCCACTTCGACGAGGACCGCGTGCGGTCCGTCCAGGAGGGCGGCGAGGAGCATGGCCGTCCGGACCGCGCCATAGGTCGCGACCGCCGTGGTCGTGCTCCCGGGTATTTGGCCCGATGCGATGGCCCAGGCCATCCGATCCTTCGCGCGCAACGGCTCGCGCAAGCGTGGCAGGATACTTTTCGTTTTGTGCCGGTGCTCGCGGGCCGTCTCCTAGAGCCACCGGTGCCGCCCCGGGTAGAAAACGGGTCGCCGGTCGGGATATCGCTCCTTGTATCGCAGGTATTTCTCGTGCCAGTGCCGGTAGCGCGCGTCGGCGCTTCGGAAGCGCCGGTGTGGAAACCGGATGAGGGCCTGTTCCACGGCCCACACGTTGCGCGGGGAGAGCCGCCAGTCCGCCCGCAACGTCCGCAGGTCGAGGACGCCATACCCGTTGATGCGCCCGGTCCGATCCACGTAGGGGTCCACGTAGGAGAAGACGAGGTCGCGCACGGAACGGAAGACGGGCTTTCGGCCATGGAGTCCAGGGTCGCGCGAGCGGGCGACGGATCCGAATTTGGATCTTGCGCGGAACAAGAACACGACGTGATCGATGTCGTCCTGGGATTCGATGTCCAGGACCGTGGGCGGAAACCCGTGCTGCTCGAGGATGGTCGCCGCGGACAGAGCCGCCTCCAGGCAGTGTGCCTTGTTCGTTCGGACGACCCCCCGGAAAGTCCGGAGCGTCTCGCCCCGTTCCTCGTGGTTATACGGAAGGGACTCGAGCCAACGCTGGACCCGCTCGGGTGTCGTGGCGGCCTCAATGATACGCTGCTCGCGAGGGGTGAATACGGATCGTGGAGGCGCTGGGCTCATCGAAGGAGGTCCCGCGCCTGGCGGGCCGTGAGCGGTGGCCCGTAGATTGGCGAGCCGGGCTGTTGCCGTCGCCCGCCGTCTCGCAGAGAGCCTGTGTCGATCGGCGCGAACCCGATTTCCCCGATGAGTGTTCCAACGACCGATTTCGCCCCCGGATCGTCGCCGGCAAGAAAGATGACAAGCCGTTCTTCGCCCACGGGTCGGGACCCCGTCTCGAGGGTCTTCCAACCCATCGTGTTGAAGGCCTTCACCAAGCGGGCCTTGGGCATCCGCTTCGCGACTTCCTCGCTCGACGTTTCGTCTCCCAAGTCCACTGGACGACCGACCGCGCTGTATGCGTTCATGGCGTCGATGACGATCTTTCCGGAGAAGAGGTCTCTCGGTGGGAGCCTGTCCATTCTCCGCCATGGAATGGCGAGCAAGATCGGATCGCCGAACTTCGCGGCACCTTCTGGGGAATCCGCATGCGCGCTCCGACCGATGGAAGTAATGAGGGGCGCCAGCGAGTCAGGACCCCGCGAGTTCGACACCGCGACTTCGTGTCCCGCCCTCGCGAAGAGCGTCGCCGCCGTACCGCCAATGTGGCCTGCTCCGATGATCCCGATTCGCATGTGGAAACCCTCCGATCGAGGCCGATGAAGACGTCCCTTCTCTATGGATGTTCGGGTCTCGCCTTCGTTGTCCGATGAGCGACCGCGGAGTCGCAAGTCTTTTGACCGCCGAGTCCGTTCTATGACCCTCATGCGCCTCGTCCTCCTCGGGCCTCCCGGAGCCGGCAAGGGCACGCAAGCAGCGAAGCTCTCCGCACACCTCGGCGTGCCGCGAATCTCCACGGGGGACATCCTCCGTCACAGCGTGGCCGAGGGCACCGAACTCGGGAAGAAGGCGAAGGCATTCATGGACTCCGGAAAACTCGTGCCGGACGAACTCGTCATCGCGATGACCGAACGCCGCCTGAAAGAGAAAGATGCCCAAAAGGGATTCATCCTCGACGGCTTCCCGCGGACGATTGCCCAGGCCGAAGCCCTCTCGAAGCTCACGGACCTCGACGCGGCCGTGAACCTCTTCTTGGAGCCGGAGGAGCTGATCAAGCGGAACACGGGACGCCGGGTGTGCCCGAAGGACGACACCGTCTATCACATCTTCATGAATCCGCCGAAGAGGGCCGGCGTCTGCGACAGGTGCGGGACACCCCTCGTGATTCGCGCCGACGACCGCGAGGATGTCGTGAGGAAACGAATTGAGACCTACGAGAAGCAGACCGCCCCGCTGATCAAGTACTACCGCGACCGCGGACTCTTGAAGGAAGTTTACGCGACTGGCTTGATTGAGGAGATTTTCCTTCGGACGATCGAGGCGCTCAAAACCTGAGCCTCCCAGTCGTCCGGAACCGAAGTGGGAATGGATGGACGGGTTCGACCTCGTGGCCATTGCGACCCTCGGGCAAACGGTCGTCCTCACCGTCACCCTGATCGTCTTCATCCTTCAGCTGCGGAGCCAGACGAAGGCGATCAAGGATGCCGCCTACCAGGGGGTCTTGGACGACTACAACGACATCGTTCGAACCCAGGTCAATCGACCGGAGATCGGGGAGCTGCTGGACGATCTCGTGAGACCCGGTCTCGTCTCCGCCGCGGACCTTCCGCCGCTCTCGTCCCGAGAGAAACTCGTGCGAAGTTATCTCCTCATGGTCTATGGATTGTTCGAGAGAGTCTACATCCTACACGAGAAGCGGTGGATCGACGACGCCTCGTGGCGTGAATGGGCGACCTGGATCGAGGTCATGTGCCGAAACCCGATCTTCACGCACGTGCACACGATCTCCCGCGGGATGTTCAACGCCTCCTTTCAGGAGTACCTGACCGGTCTCATGACGTCTTCATCGGTCGCCGACAGCGCACGATCTAGGGCGCCGAAATCCTGAGAAGATTGAGCCGCGATCCGAATGCGAGACTTTAGGCATAGAGCACGTTTGCCCTGCAAGCCCTCGTAGGTTAGCTTGGACAGACTACAGGCCTGCGGAGCCTGAGACCTGGGTTCGAATCCCAGCGGGGGCGTCTTCCTCTAGACCTCGCCGAGCCATCTCGAAAAGTGTTGCTTTCCATATGGACGGAGTGAAAAATCTCATCACCTTTGGGAGTTTGATCGGTACCAAGACGTCCATCCGATACCAGGTCGTGAGCAATGAACATGGATTCTTCGACTCATCTGAAGGCTTAAGTCTCGGACTGTCTGCAGCCCTCGATGGCCTCCACCCTGGAACTGGCCCTCCTCGCGGTGGCCCTGCTCCTGAACGGACTGCTCGCGGGAGCGAGCCTCGACAAGGCGATCACCCAGCTCCCTGCCCGGAGAAAGATCGGACTTCGGGCGATGGCCGAGTACCATCGGGCGACCGACCTCGGCCCCGGCCTGTTCCTGTACCCGATCTTGGGCCTGGGCGCACCCCTGCTCACATGGGCCGCGGCTGTCGCTCTCTTCCAAGGAGGACATGTCTCCTCAGGTGCAATTCTTTGGATTGCCGTGGGAGCGGTCCTATCGATCGGCCACGTCCTCACGACCGCGATGGCGGCCCCGAACCTCCTTCGCCTGCGAAAGGGAATCCCCCCGGAGAAAGAACTCGGAGAACTGTATCGACGCTTCGGGAGATGGTCCGGGATGAGATCGCTTCTCCAAGTGTCGACGTTCGTGGTCGTGGTCATTGCGGCGGTTTCGGCCCTGTGAGTCCCCGTTCGCCGCAGGCGGAGGGCCGGCTCACATCAGCCCGAGGGGGCCGAGTTTCTCCTGGAGATACGTGTCCGTCACGTAGTCGAGACCGTACTTC
>WNGC01002339.1_pt1 | contig 11591 bp, 8 predicted proteins | sample 5400051 | NCBI WGS metagenome assembly WNGC01 (sample SAMN13153368, study PRJNA577476) | soil metagenome | isolation source: 20 cm soil or saprolite under grassland replicate 2 | place: USA:California | collected 2016-06-15 | reverse complement strand
CTGGTGGGCCTGGAAAGGACCAGTTCGGGTGAAATCTGGCTCAAAGGGAAAAACATCGCAGCGATTTCATCCCAAGAGATGGATGAAATCCGCAAGAAAATCGGCATGTCGTTTCAGGGCGGCGCGCTGTTTGGCTCGATGACCGTAGGGGAAAACGTGGCGCTGCCGCTGCGCGAGCACACCAAGCTGGAAGATTCGACCATTGAAATCATCCTACGGTTGAAACTGGATCAAGTGGGCCTGTCGGGATTCGAAGACTACATGCCGTCGCAGTTAAGCGGCGGCATGAAGAAGCGAGCCGCGGTGGCTCGCGCGCTGGCCATGGATCCTGAGATTCTTTTTTTCGATGAGCCTTCGGCGGGGCTGGATCCTATTATTGCTGCCGGCGTGGATCAGCTCATTCTCGAACTCAAACAGGCATTTCACATGACCATCATCGTGGTCACACACGAACTGGCCAGCGCGTTCCTGATCGCCGACCGCATGGTGTTGATTGACAAGGGGAACGTGGTTGCCATCGGGTCCTCGGAAGAAATGCGTTCGAGCACGCATCCGCGCGTGCGACAGTTCCTCGACCGCATTGCCGAACCGGCGGTTTCTGAGGAACTGGACTATCTGCAAATGCTGACGGAAGAACACCGTCATCCGGGCCGTTGAAGACCGGGGAAAAGAGATACGCGATGGAATCGAAACGCGAGCAAGCCATGGTGGGGTTGTTTGTTCTGGTCGCCGGCGCCGTGCTGGTGGCCACGGTTTTTGCCCTCTCGGGCGCATTCGGCGGCAACGCCACGACGTACCGCGTCTACTTTCCGTTTGCAGGTGGACTGGAACCCGGAGCGACAGTGCGCTATGCGGGCGGGCCGAAAGTCGGCCGGGTCGAGAAATTGCAGCTGGATCCGAAAGATACCTCGCGCATCGAGATAACGTTCAGTGTGAAATCAGGTTTGCCCGTCAAGACGGATAGCCATGTGAAGATCATGAGTTTGAGCCCGCTGGGAGACAATCATCTGGAAATTGTTCCGGGAAGCGAAAAGGCCGCGCTCGCCACGACGGGAATGATCCTGCTGTCCGACCCCTACGTGGACTTCAATGTGCTCACGGCAAAAATCAACGACATCGCACCCCAGGCGCAGCAACTTCTCAGGACGCTCAATGACCGCGCGAGCGAGCTGCAGGTCACGCTGGCTCGCGTCAACGATTTGCTGAACGATTCGAATCGCGCAAACCTTGCGGGGACGCTGGCCGACACACGCGGGATGATTTCGGAAAACCGCGGCTCGGTGAAGGCGACGGTACAGAACTTGAGCTCCGCCACTCAAAAATTGGAGCCGCTGCTCCAGGATCTGAGGAAAACCTCGGCGCAAGCCAATGAGACGCTAAATCACGTCGATTCCCTGATCGGAGAGAATCGCGCCGACATTCGCCAAGCGGTGATCGAATTGCGCCAGTCGCTGGCAACGGTGACGGATTTAACCGGGCGACTCGATCAGACGCTAGACGTAAACTCCGACAACATTGATGAGTTACTCGAAAACCTGCGCCACGTGAGCCAGAATCTGAAGGAATTTACGAATACGATCAAGACCAGGCCTTACACGCTCATTCGGTCGACGAACCCGCGCGAGCACAAACCGGGAGAGCCTCAATGAGCCTAGTGCGCGGCGACATGGAACGGCGACATTGGGAAAGAGTGCCAACGGGCCGCGAAGAAACGGTTCCTGGTATGGCTAGAAGAGCGCTAATCATGGCCGTCGCCCTGGCCGCTGGATTGCTCAACGGCTGCGGCGCCACGCGGCCGAGCAAGTATTACCAGCTTACGGTCCCGGCCGATGCGGGTGTTGTCGAGAAGCCGGACGCGGTTCCCGTGACGCTGCTCCTGGGCGGGCTAATGACCTCACATTTGTATCGCGAGGATCGCATCGTCTACGGCAACGGTCCCGAGCAATTAGGCACTTATGAGTATCAGCGTTGGGCGGAACCTCCCACGGAAATGATCCAAGAAGTCTTGCTGCGGGAACTGCGGGCCTCAGGCCGCTACCGGGCTGTTTATTACCGACGCAGCAATGTACGGGGAGACTTTGCCGTGCGCGGGCGCCTGTATGATTTCAAAGAGGTTACTGGGAGGGAGATGTCGACGCGGGTCACGTTGGAATTAGAGATGCGTGACCTGAAGAATGGCGCGACCGTATGGACTCACTACTACACACATGACGAACCGTCGAGCGGAAAGGATGTGCCGTCGGTCGTCGCAGCCTTGGACAAGAATGTCCACCGGGGCGTGCAAGAAGTTGTGGAGAGTCTGGACCGGTACTTTGCGTCCCATCCGGTGAAATAGCGCAATACCTGCCCGAACACCGGACTGCTGTTCCGCAGGCAGTCAGACTAGGCCACGCTCCGAAGCGTGAGCAGCGTTATGTCGTCCTCCAACTCACCTTGGTGGCCGCGGTAAAGATGCACGCCTTCGATCAGCGCGCGAGAAAAATCCCGGAGCACAAGCGGGTGAGGCAAAGTGCCTAAAGTCCTTTCCGCAAGTCCCAAGAAGCCCTTGGAAGTGAGTTGCTCCCCAAGTGGCGAGCGAACTTCGGTTGCGCCATCGGAGAACGCCAGAATCAAGTCGCCGTGGTTTAACCGCACGCTCTGCTGGCTGTAGGTTTCACCAGTGCTGTATCCCAGCGGGAAGCCTTCCAGCCCTTCTCCCAGCTCCAGGAATCGCCTCTCGCGCCCGCGCCAGAGAAGCATCCGCGGGTGCGCCGCATATGCAAAATTGAATTCGCCGCTCGTGCCGTCAAAGGTTCCCGTGACCACCGTGGTCAGCCGCAGCGGGTCACCCGATTGTTCGTTCGAGAGCGTAAAAGCGTCATTCAGCGCCGCCAGTAGCCCCGCCGTATCTCGAATGTCTTGGAATTTATGCAAGAGGTGGTGGACATGCCGGGCCACGCCGCTGGCCGTATAGCCGTGGCCGACGCAATCCGCAAGAACCACGCGGGCGGTATTATCGCTGCAGGAGAACACCGCAGAAAGATCGCCGCCTTTGTCGCCGCCGGACGGCACCGCGATGACATCGCTTTCCAGTCCGGCCAGAATGAGAGAGCGGTGCGCTCTCTCATTACCGGCCCACAGTTCCATGCAGCCGAAGGGCCGCATTGCCGTTCTCGTGCAATCGAATTGTTGAGGTTCGATGTTCTTGAACTTCATACTTGTTTCGATGCCTGAGGGGCTTATTCTGGTGCGCTCTTTGTCGATGAGCCAGAACCTCGCGTCTCGGCTCGTACCAGTCATTCGACCTGGCGGGAACGAGGGACCGGAGTCATGCGCCGTCAGCAAGTATCTCACTTTTCCTTGCACCTGCCGTATGATGCTCGCATGCGGCTACTGCTTGTCGAAGATGATGCGCGTATCGCGCGGTTCGTGGCCAAGGGCCTGCGCGAACAAGCCTACGCGGTGGACGTCGCCAATACCGGTGACGATGCGCTTTACCAGGCCGCGATCAATACTTACGATCTGGTGATCCTCGATGTAATGATTCCCGGCCGCAACGGATTTGAAGTCTGCCGCGAGCTGCGAAAATCAGGCCAGCGGATGCCCATTCTGATGCTGACCGCGCGCGATGCAGTGGAGGACCGTGTCACCGGACTGGACCACGGCGCAGACGACTACCTGACGAAGCCTTTCGAATTTCGTGAATTGCTGGCGCGCCTTCGCGCCTTGCTGCGCCGCTCCGGTGAGCTCCGCCCCGGCAAGATTGCCGTCGCCGACCTTGTCCTGGATGCCGCCGCGCAAAGCGTGTCCCGGGCGGGCCGGAGTGTGACCCTCACCGCCAAGGAATATGCGCTGCTCGAGTATCTTGCCCGCAACGCTGGCCGCGTAGTGGGACGCGCCGAAATCGCCGAGCACGTCTGGGATGAGACGTTTGATCCCTTCTCGAATCTGATCGAAGTTTACGTGAATCGCGTGCGCCGGAAAATTGACGCGGATTCCAGCAAGCCCTTGCTCCATACTCGCCGAGGCGCAGGATACATTTTTGGCCTGCTGAACGATTCGGAAGCGGCCGACGCGGGAGACGAAAGTGTGTCGCCACGGAATCGCGCCAAGGCGACGTCCCCGGCCCGGAAAAGCAATGCTTGATTCGGTTCGCGTCCGGCTCACACTTTGGTACACCGCGGTGCTTGCAGTCGTGCTGGTTGCGCTGTCTCTCATCACTTATTTCATTTTTTGGCAGAGCACCGTTCAACGGACCGACGTGAATCTGGCGGAACTCTCCAACGCATTTCTCACCACGCTGGACGCGGAAATCAGCGACCAGAGCGGCCCGGATGCCTTCAAGCTGGCGGGCCAGGTTGCCGTTACCGAACATCGTTTTCGCGATCACGTCTTCGCCATCTTTGACGCGAAAGGAAACCTCGTCGTTAGCTCACAAGACGTGCCTTTGGCGGCTCCGGCCGTTGATTCCGTCCCGGCGGGGCTTTTGTCATCGGACTCATTTCAACGATTTCTCAACGCTTCTTCGCGCTCCGAGCGTTTTTTTGGCAAGGTCCGGGGTAACAAAGCCGGCTACCGGGGGTTCGCGCGGCAGTTTTCGTCAGGCGGAAAAGCCGGCACGCTGGTGATCTTGCAATCGCTTCATGCGCAACAAGAAATGCTTGAAGAAGTCACCGTGACGTTTGCCTGGGTGATCCCCATCGCGCTCTTGCTCGCCAGCGTAGGCGGTTACTTTCTCGCGCGCAAGAGCCTCGCTCCCGTCGTGGCGATGAGCAGCCAGGCCGGGCGCATCGGCGCTGCCAATCTGCACGAACGGCTGGCGGTACAGAATGATAGGGACGAACTGGGGCACCTCGCGCGATCGTTCAACAGCCTGCTGGACCGTCTCAGTCAATCCTTCGAACGCCAGCAGCGCTTCATGGCTGATGCTTCACACGAATTGCGGACGCCCGTGGCGATTTTGCGCGGCGAAGCGGAGGTCGCTCTTTCGCAGCAGGCACGTTCGCCCGAGGAATACCGGGAATCGCTGCTAGTGCTTCACCACGAGGCCGAGCGGCTCACACACATCGTGGAAGATCTCTTCACCCTTACGCGAGCTGACGCCGGCCAGTATCCGCTCCAGCGGCGCGATTTTTATCTCGAGGAACTCGTGGGCGAGTGTGTGCATTCGGCCAGAACGCTAGCACTCGCAAAAAAGATTTGTCTGAATTTCGAAGAAGCATCCGAGTCTCCGATCCGTGCGGACGAATCCCTGCTGCGCCGGATGATCCTCAATCTGCTGGATAATGCGATTAAGTACACCTCCGAGGGTGGAAGCGTCACGGTGACCTGCCGTGGCCGAGATGAGGAATACAGCGTGAGCATCACCGATACCGGCGGCGGAATCCCCGCGGATCTGCAGCCGCGCATATTCGAGCGCTTTTTCCGCGCGGACAAAGCCCGTTCCCGGGCAGAGAACGACGGAGGCGGCGCCGGGCTGGGCCTATCCATTTCCCGTTGGATCGCGGAGGCTCATCACGGCCGTTTAGAATTGACACGTTCCGACTCGATCGGTAGCACCTTCACGGCTTATCTTCCCGTCGGCTCGCCTCCTCCTCGATCTGGCGGTTAATCCTGCGTTTATGTTTGCTTCGCTAAGGTTACCTTCTTCCTTGCCGTGCATGCGTTTTCGTCCGGCCCAGGAGTCGACATTTATGAAATCGCCTAGCATCCTCGTTCTGTCGTGGGTCTTGGTTGCCGCCCCTTTGTTGGGCTGCGCAGGGATTGCCGCGGCGCAGCAAACGGCGGATCCCGCGAGCGCCGCACGTTCCAGAGATGCGCAGCCGGGAGCGCCTGCCACGTTGCCGGTGCTCCGCCTTACGCTCGAAGATGCTCTTGCCCGGGCCAGGAAGAACAGCGCGCAGTTTCAATCCTCCGAGACCGACGCCGCGATCGCACGCCAGGATCGCTATCAGGCGGCGGCCGCTCTGCTACCCAGCGTCACCTACAACAATGAAGCGCTTTACACCCAGCTCGACACGGGCAGCAATCCCAGATTCATTGCCAACAACGCCGCGCATGAATACATCAGCCAGGCCAATGTGCACGAGAGCATCGATCTGGTCTCGATTTCGGCCTTCCGCCGGGCTTCCGCGGCCTCCGCTCTTGCAAAAGCGCGCGCCGAGATTGCTTCGCGCGGGCTGGTCGTTACGGTTGTGCAGAGCTACTACGCCGTCGCAGCGGCCCAGCAGAAGCTCGAAGCCGCGAAGAAAAACGGTGAGGAGGGCGACCGTTTCTTGAAATTGACGCAGGATCTCGAAAAGGGCGGGGAGGTGGCGCATTCCGACGTCATCAAAGCGGAATTGCAGATGCAGGACCGCCGCCGGCAATTGCTGGAGGCGCAACTCGGGCTGCTTAATGCGCGACTCGATTTTGCAGTGCTGATCTTTTCTGATTTCAACGACAATTTTGAACTTGCCGAAGATCTTCACGCGAGCGTTGCTCTGCCAACCATCGCTGAAGTGCAACAGCGTGCCGCGCGGGACAATCCCGATCTGCGCGCCGCGCTGGCCGCCGTGCAGCAGGCGGGACACGATGTGACAGGCGCGCGCGGGGGATATCTGCCTTCTTTGAGTTTCGACTATTGGTACGGAATCGACGCCCCGCAGTTTGCCGTAAACGGATCGAACGGTTCCAATTTGGGTTCTTCGGCTGCGGCCACAGTAAATATTCCTATATGGAACTGGGGCGCCACACAGAGTCGCGTCAAGCAAGCTGAGTTGCGGCGCACACAGGCCCAGCGGGAGCTCTCCCTCGCGCAGCGCAGGCTGGTTGCCGAGATCCAATCCTTATATGCCGAAGCGGACACGGCTCTGAACGAACTCAGCGGCCTCAGCCGCTCGGCCGAACTGTCCGCCGAGGGCCTGCGTCTGACGACCCTTCGCTACAAGGGCGGTGAAGCTACGGTCCTCGAAGTAGTGGACGCGCAGACCACGTTCGCGCAAGCCAACGCGGCGTATCAAGACGGAGCCGTGCGCTATCGCGTGGCCCTAGCCAATTTGCAAACCCTGACGGGGGTTCTGACAACGCCATGAAGCTGACGACGATGAACACCACTTTGACGTTTCTCCGGAAGTGGATAGCTCCTTTCAGCACCATGGCCGCCATACTCTGCGTGGCGAGCGGCTGCAGCAAGGCCGAAAAAGAAAAGGAACCGGTGGTCTCCGTACAGACCACGCCGGCGCGGCGTGCCCCCATCTCACAGGTGATTTCCGTGGAGGCCGTCGTTTACCCGCTGGAGCAAGCCACCATCGCGCCGAAAATCACTTCAACCATAAAGCGATTCCATGTGCAACGAAGCAGCCGCGTAAAAAAAGGGCAACTGCTCGTGGAACTGGAGAATGGCGACCTGTCTGGCGTTGCGTTGGCCAGCAAAGGAGACTTCAAACAGGCCGATGCGACCTATGTCACCACGGTCAATGCGGGCCTCCCGCAGCAGATCCAAAAGGCGGAACTTGATGCGGCGGCCACGAAGGCGGCATTTGATGCGCAGCAGAAGGTCTACAACAGCCGTAAGGAGCTTTTCGAGCAAGGTGCACTGCCGCGGCGCGACCTGGACTCGGCCGAAGTGGCCCTGCTTCAGGCCCGCAGCCAGAGCGAACAGGCGCAAAAGCAGCTCGCGGATTTGCAACGCGTGGGCCAAGAGCAGGGTCTGAAAGCCGCTCAAGGTGCAAGGGAGTCCATGCAGGGCCATATGCTCAGCGCGGAGGCGCAGCTCAGCTATTCGGAAATTCACAGCCCTATCGACGGCGTGGTGACGGATCGCCCGCTTTATGAAGGGGATCTTGCAAATGCCAATCAGCCCATCCTTACGGTAATGAACACGTCCAGGCTCATCGCCAAGGCGCACATTCCGCAATCGGAAGCCGCGGTTCTGAAAGTGGGAAACGCGGCGGAGCTTAAAATTGCCGGTCTCGACGCCACCATCAAAGGCCGTGTCAGTTTGGTGAGCCCGGCTCTCGATCCTGGCAGCACAACCATTGAAGTGTGGGTCGAAGCGTCCAAGCCAGACCCGGCGCTGAAACCCGGCATGAGCGTGGAAGTTTCCATGACCGCGAAGACGGTGAAAGAGGCGCTCGTCGTGCCCACTCCGGCGATCTTTAAGAATTCCTTGGGCCAGGACTACGTTTTGCTCGCAGGCTCGGACGGCCATGCGCACCTCAAGACTGTGCAGCTGGGCGTGCGCAACGCGGATTTTGCGCAAATCGTAAACGGCGTCATCGCCGGCGATCCGGTGATCAGCTCAGGCGGCTACGCGTTACCGGATAACACGCAGATCAAGATCGAAACACCGGCCCGAGCGGAAAAAGAGGCGGCAGACACATCCGCCAAATCGGATAAGTCCAGGGATGCCGCGAAACCCGATACCAAGGACAAGGATTAGCCGCGCATGGACCTTCCTCCTGATACGCCGCGCGTAGTGCGTCCTTCCAGCAAGCGCGATGCGCCCTGGTTCCAACGGCTCTCTCGCCCCATTCTGTTTTTGATCGTCAGCCTCATGCTCGTCGGCGCGTATCTTGCCTTCACCATTCCAGTTGCAGTCTTCCCGAACACGGATTTTCCTCGCATCGTCATCGGCATTGACAACGGCGTGACGCCCATCGACCAGATGCTCGTGATCATCACGCGTCCAATCGAGGAAGCCGTCAACAGCGTCCCGGGCTTGCGAAAGGTGCAGTCGATCACCAGCCGCGGTTCCGCGGAGGTCGATCTCTTCTTCGACTGGAACAGCGACATGATTCTGACGTTGCAGCGTGTCGACGCCGTGGTTGCCCGCATGCAGGCGGAATTGCCACCGACGGCCAAGGTTGAGACCCACCGCCTTACCTTCGCTTCATTTCCGATTCTTGGCTACAGCCTGACTTCAGACACGATCCCGCAGAACAGGCTTTGGGAAATTGCCACCTACGACATCAAGCCACGCGTGAACCGGCTCGATGGTGTTGCCTCCGTTCTCGTGCAAGGTGGCCGCGTTCCGGAGTTCCAAGTAACGCCCGACCCGGCGCGTCTGCTCACCGCCGGTATCACTGTCAACGATATTCTCGAGGCCATCCGCCGGACCAACCTCATCGACTCTCCCGGTCTCATCGAGAATAATCATCAATTGGTTCTCGGCTTGATCAGCGGCCAGGTTCGAACGCCGGAGCAGATCGGCCAGATAGTGGTGAAGAGCTCGACAGCAGGCATTCCCATTCGTCTCGGCGATATTGCAAAGATTGCGCCCTCGGTCGCTCCGGTCTACACCATGGTTACGGCCAACGGCAAACCCTCCGTTCTGCTCAGCGTGCATCGTCAGCCCGATAGCAATACGCTCGATGTCGCCAACGAAGTCCACTCCCAAATCGAAGAGATTCGCCCCACGCTGCCCCTCGGTGTGAACATCGAGCCGTTTTACGATCAATCGACCATCGTTCACGAATCCATCGCCAGCGTTCGCGATGCCGTACTATTGGGACTACTGCTCTCTTCCGTCATCCTCGTTCTCTTTTTGCGTGACTGGGGCTCATCCCTTGTCGCCGGGCTCGTGATTCCGGCCACCTTGCTCATCACTTTCATCGTCCTGAAGCTTACTGGTGAGAGCTTCAACCTCATGACCCTTGGCGGTCTGGCGGCTGCGGTCGGCTTGGTTATCGATGATGCGATCGTTGTCTTGGAAAACATCGTCTTGCACCGTGACGCAGGACAGAGACGCTTTGAAGCCATTCAAAGCGCGCTGCAGGAAATGACCATTCCTCTGATCGGTTCCACGATCACGCCGATCGTTGTTTTCCTTCCGCTGATCTCGATCACCGGTGTGACCGGGAGCTTTTTCCGGGCGCTCGCCGTCACTATGACTGTCTCGCTCTTCACTTCGCTTCTCCTCGCTTTGTCCTGGACGCCCACGCTCAGTCAGTATCTTGTGCGGCGCAGAGAAACGCCAATCGCCGAAAGGGCATCATCTTCGGGCGACGATGCCGCCGCACTTCTTGCTGTGGAAGAAGCCCAGCTCTCCGGTTTCTTTGGCCGGATTGTCGCGTTTTATGCGCGTGCCATGGAAGCGGTTCTCAAACGGCCCCTTCTTTTGGCCGGGAGTTCCGTCGTCATTGTCATTCTCGCGTTCGTTTGTTACAAGGCCCTCGGTTCCGACCTTTTGCCCGAAATGGATGAAGGTGGATTCATTCTCGATTACTTCACTCCTTCGGGCAGTTCGCTGGCGGAATCAGACCGCATCTTGCAACATATCGAAGAGATTGTTCGTTCACAGCCGGAGGTCGAAAATACTTCGCGTCGCACCGGTTTGCAACTTGGCCTCGCCGCGGTCACTGAAGCCAATCGCGGCGATTTCACTGTCAAGCTCAAGAGCGACCGCAAGAGGGACATCGATGAGGTCATTTCCGACATCCGTTCTGAGATCGAACAGACCGAACCTGCCACCAAAGTGGAGTTCGTCCAGGTCTTGCAGGACATGATCGGTGACCTCACGAGCCAGCCGGAGCCCATCGTGATCAAACTCTTTGCGCAGGATCCAAAACTCCTTGCCAATACCTCTCCGCGCGTAGCCGACGCCATTCGGAATATTCACGGCGTCGTCGATGTTCTCGACGGCATCGAGAACACCATCAGCGGACCCGCAACCAGTTTTCAAATCGATCCTGCCGTGGCTGCCCGCGCAGGCTTCACTCCCGAAGAGATTGCTGTCGATGCCGCCGCCATTCTGGAAGGCGAGCCTGCCAGCACACCCGTGGTTGTAAACGATCGCGCTTATACCATCCGCGTTCGATTCCCGGAGCAGGCCCGGGCGACGCTGGATCGCATGAGCAACACGCTCCTCACTAGCGCCACCGGACGCACGGCAACTCTCGGCTCCCTCGCAACAGTTAGTTCGGACCCCGGACAAACGGAAATCCGCCGGGAGAATCTTCAAAGGCTCGTGGAAGTCACGGGACGTTTCGAGGGCGTGGATCTCGGATCGGGCATCACCGCCGTCAAGAAAGCCGTTGACGATCTTCACCTGCCGCCCTCCGTCCGCGTGGAATACGGTGGCACCTACGCGGAGCAAATGAAATCGTTCGGCGATCTGCTCATGGTTCTCCTGCTCGCGTTGGTGTTGCTATTTGTTGTGCTGCTGTTCGAATTCCGGACATTTTCCGCGCCGACCGCGATTCTGGGTTCCGCTTTGCTGTCGACTTTTGGCGGTTTGCTCGCCCTTCTTGTTACTCGCACGACGTTTAACGTCGCCTCCTTCATGGGCATGATCATGGTAGTCGGCATCGTAGCGAAGAACGGCATTCTTCTCCTTGACGCCGAGCACCGCTTCCGCGACCTCGGCTTTTCCGCCGAGGAATCCATGATTCAGGCCGGCCGCCGCCGTTTGCGGCCCATCGCCATGACCGCGCTCGCCACCGTCGCCGGCATGCTCCCTTTGGCTTTCGCCATCGGGAAGGGCTCCCAGATGCTTAAGCCGCTCGCCATCACTGTCGTCGGCGGGATTCTGAGCTCGATGGTGCTTTCGCTCATCTTTACGCCCGCGATCCACTTCTATCTGCAACCGAAAAATGCCACTCAGGCTTGATTTCAAGTCGCGGAAGCGGATG
>WNGC01002335.1_pt1 | contig 11601 bp, 9 predicted proteins | sample 5400051 | NCBI WGS metagenome assembly WNGC01 (sample SAMN13153368, study PRJNA577476) | soil metagenome | isolation source: 20 cm soil or saprolite under grassland replicate 2 | place: USA:California | collected 2016-06-15 | reverse complement strand
CGTCGAGCGTTGCTTGAGAAATATAAGTTCAAGGACACGGATCTACACTACTTTCAGGTTCACGAAGAGGCCGATCTACATGAGCATGAGGAGGGCCTCATGGCTCACGGCCAGGTGGCGAGGATTATTTTTGAAACCATGCTGCAGGACGGCTTAACATGGTTTCGACCGGGGTGGGGAGCCGAATACTGTTGCTTGACCAACGCCGATTACGTCGCCATGTTCCACGACGGCGTTTACAGGCATGCAAAAGAGTTGGGAGACTTCTAGGATACGTCCATGCCATTTAACGACCTGCGCGAATTTATCGACGCTGCTCGAAAGCTCGAGCAAGTCAAAGACATTCACGGCGCCCATTGGAATCTCGAGATCGGCGCGTTGACGGAAATATTTGCCTTCATGGAACCGTCGCCGTTGGTCGTTTTCGACCAGATTCCCGACTACGGACCGAATTTTCGCGTCGCATCCAATTTAATAACTAACCCGGTTCGTTCCGGTCTCACCGTGGGCATGGCGGCCGACGCGAGGCCGATAGAACTAGTCGCCAGGTGGAAAGAGCTTCTCAAGAGCGTCAAGCCGATTCCGCCACGCACGGTTTCAAGTGGACCGATCTTAGAGAACGTCCGCACCGGCGCAGACATCGACATGACCATTTTCCCCGCGCCCCAATGGCACGAGCTGGACGGCGGCCGCTACATCGGCACCGCAGACTGCGTCATTACCGCCGAGCCGGAAGAAGGCGGCTGGATCAACGTTGGTATTTATCGCGTCCAGGTTCACAATAAAAATACGCTTGGCCTTTACATTTCGCCGGGTCATCACGCGCGCATCATGCGGGAGAAATACTGGGAAAAAGGTAAAAACTGCCCAGTCGTCGTCACTTTCGGCCAAGACCCGCTGCTCTTCTTGGTGGCTGGGCAATCCCTTCCCTACGGATTATCTGAGTTGGATTACGCCGGCGGATTGCGGGGAGCGCCGATCGATGTCATCCGCGGCGACGTGACCGGACTGCCGATTCCCGCCACCGCGGAAATCGCCATCGAAGGTGAAGTTCCTCCGCCTAGCGAGCAAGTTCAGACGGAAGGGCCCTTCGGCGAGTGGCCGGGCTACTATGCTCATGGCGCAGCCAACGAACCGGTCATTCGCGTCAAGAAGCTCTATTATCGCAATGATCCGATTCTCGCCGGCGCGCCGCCTATGAAGCCGCCCTTTATTACGTTCGGCATTCCCATAGGCGCCGCGGCAATCTGGAATTACCTCGACAAGGCCGACGTTCCAGATATCAAGGGAGTGTGGTGTTACGTCGGCGGATCCGCCGCCGCCGGCGGCGCACCGTTCATCATCGTTTCGGTCAAGCAACGCTATCACGGCCACGCACAGCAAGCGGGCATCGCCGCGCTCGGTTCCCGCGCCGGCAATTATCACGGCCGTTTCATCATCGTCGTCGACGAAGACATCGACCCCTCGAATTTGGGAGAAGTCATCTGGGCGGTCTCCACCCGCTGCGATCCCAAAACCGCCATCAGCATCATCGACGGCTGTTGGAGCACGCCGCTCGATCCCGCCATGCACCCAGATCAGCGCGACGCCGGTAACTTCGTCAACAGCCGCGCGATCCTCAACGCTTGCCGTCCCTACGCCTGGAAAGATCGCTTCCCACCCGTCAACGCTTTGAGCCCGGATTTGAGAAAAAAGATCAGCGAGAAGTGGAAAAAGGAGTTGGAGTAAGCTGCTTCTCCAGACCCTGAGGACTCTTCGTTACCCGAGTATCCCCTAGCTAGCAAAGTTCCCCTTCCATTCGCCGAGCAAGCTGACGTCCCATGGCCGGTTCACGCCGGAGCATTTCGTTGGTGGTCGCCACAACGTTTCTCCCCTTGACGTCACCCCAGTAGAGGAAGATTTTCCGAATCGCCTGAAAGCAACTTCGCAGTAGCGAGTACAGGCGCGCCGGGGGGGCGAATTCACCGTCGCGGTCCCCCAGAGAATGCGGACCCCCTTTCGTTTACCCGCTTTTAACGCTCGCAGTCTTCAATTGGCAGCCCGTCTAAGGCTTGAGGCGGTGGGCACTTGAAAGACCTGTGTAGGAGCCGACTGGACTTATGGTAAATTCATCTGATAGAGAGAGACACCAAAGACGTATGCCAAAAGTCCTGGTCGTTGAAAAAACGGCAAATATCCAGGCACTGCTGAAAAAGCGGTTCTCAGCAGATCACATCTCTCTGGATGCGACGCCCCTCATTGCAGGAGCTAGGGAAAAGTTGAATTCAGGGGGATATGACGTTCTGATCTGGGATGCCGCTGCATCGAAAACCGAACAATCCAAGGGTCTTGAGCTACTTGACCTGCTGACTAAGGACTCAAGCAGAACTTACCTTATTGTTGTGACGGATCAGGACGGGCCCCTTCCCATTGATCGCCTCAAAACTTACGCGCACCGAACACTCATGCGGCCGCTGGACGAAGATGAGATCTGCGCGGTCGTCTCCGAAGCTTTGCATCAGCAAATCTCACGGGCTGAGTCTGGGCTTCATCAAGAGATACCGGTTCCGCTGGAGTTCGAGGGCATGCTCGGGGCGAGCTTGCCCATGCGTGAGGTTTTTCAACGAATTATTGAGGCGGCGTCGGAGGACATAGCCGTTTTGATCACCGGTGAGACGGGCACGGGCAAGGACTTGGTGGCGTCTGCGGTCCATAAAAGAAGCAGGCGAAGGAATGGCCCTTACATCGCTGTCAACACCGGCGCGATGCCTTCCGAACTCATCGCCAGCGAACTTTTTGGCCACGAAAGAGGCGCCTACACGGGCGCGACTGAAACCACCAAAGGACGTTTCGAGGAAGCCCATGGTGGGACCATTTTCCTCGACGAAATCAGCGCGATCAGTGAGAAGGTTCAAGTGAGCCTTCTCCGAGTTCTAGAAACCAAGACCTTTCGGAGAGTTGGAGGAGAGAAGGATATTTGTGCCGACGTTCGAGTCATAGCCGCGACCAATGAAAATCTGGAAGAAGCGGTCAAACAGAAAAGATTCAGAGAGGATCTTTTCTATCGTCTTGAGGTTTTCCACATTCATGTGCCGGCTCTTCGGGAACGTCCGGGAGGCATCGCACTCCTGGCCAATCATTTCGTTCCTCATTTCAACGCTATCTACAAGAAAAATGTGCGCGCCGTAGCGCCGGAAACTTGGCGTTGTCTCAGGAGTTACTCTTGGCCGGGAAACGTACGGGAATTGAAAAACGTCATTCAACGTGCGGTCTTGATGGCCAAGGCCGAAGAGTTAACGCCTGATCTTCTTCCACAGAGAATCAGAGCTACTGCGGAAACCCATGCCGCCCGCCAGCATTTTCCAATTCATGCTGGCATGACTCTGGATGCTGTCGAGAGGGAATTCATCCTGATGACCCTTGGCTCAACGAAAGGAAACAAAAAAGAGGCAGCTCAGAGTCTCGGAATCAGTCGCCGTGCGCTTTACGACAAACTCAAAAAGCACGGACTACTTTAGGATCTAAAAGGTTTAAGCCTCCTCCAGAAATTATTCCCACCAGTGGTCTTTGCTCGTTGCGCTTCTAAGTTCATACAGCCTGCTGTGTGAAGTATCTTCACACTCGCCAAACGAAGGTGTGATTTTATGCACACTCATGAACCTCTCGCATTGGACCCCTTCCCAAACACAATTCCCTTAGAATTTTTAGACTTATCTCATCCCGGGTCACCGCTTGCATCGCTGGCATCCTGATTGCCTACCCGAGTTGAGCCAGGGACAGTCGGCCTCCAGAACGACGGCTTCGACCAGCAGAACGATAGGCAATACTTGTTTCGGTAGTTAGATGGTGCGCGGTTTTGACAGAACCTTGCTGGTTTGTTCGGAAAGCTGTGAGGCTGTGAAAAAGTGCCTGACCAGCGCCGGATGCATTGTGACAAAAGTCAGCGATGGCGGCCGGGCTGTTTATAAGATCCGTCGGGGAATCTTTGATGCGGTCGTTCTCGTTTCCACAGGGAAGGAAATGGACTTGGTGGAGACGATTTTGACTGTCAGGGACATCAGGCCCTCGATACAGATGATCGTTATCATCGATCCAGCAAGTACAGAACGAAACTCGATTGCAGCTTCGGTCATTGCGCAAGCCATTCCCAAGGTACCCGTATTTACGCTTGCAGAGTTTCAGACTCATCTGGCTTCAATCGACGGCGAAGAAGAGCAGCCGAAAGAGACACGCTAGTAACTAAGCGAATGAAAGGGGCGGACTTATGAAGACGATTCCACTTGTGGTCCCGTTTCTGGTTTTTTTACTGCGGCCTGACCCAGCGCAAGCCAATTTTTATCAAGGAAAAACAGTCACAATTATCTCGGGAACCACCGCCGGGAGCGCCTATGACACCTACGCACGACTCATCGCTCAACATCTCGGCAAACATGTTCCCGGGAATCCGAACTTCATCGTCCAAAACATGCCCGGCGGCGGTTCTATTGTTGCCGCCAACTTTCTCCATGGAGTTGCCAAGCCCGACGGCTTGACCATCGCGTCGATCAATCCGGCGCTTTACTTCAATCAGCTTGCGGGACGTAAGGAAGTTCAATTTGATTGGGCCAAGTTCAACTGGCTCGGTAGCCCCGACTGGTCGGATCACGTGATTTATATGCGAACCGACACTCCCTACAAGACGATTCATGATGTGCGCACCGCTTCCACCCCTCCGAAATGTACGGCCACGGCAACGGGCACTACCGGTCACTATCTGCCGAAGCTTTTGGAAGAAACCATCGGGACGAAGTTTAATATCATCCTGGGGTATCCGGGCGGACCGGAAATGGATCTGGCCGTGGAGCGCAATGAAGCTCAATGCCGCGCGTTTACGACCACCGCCTGGTTCAGTGGCGAGCCTTACCAGAGCTGGCGCAAGAACGGATTCGCCCGTTTACTTATTCAGACCGGGCGCAAGCGGGATGAACGCTTGCCCGACCTGCCGACCCTTTATGAGCTGATGGACCAGTATAAGACAACGGGAAACGATCGACGTCTGGCTGATGTAGTACTCGCGTCGAATATTTTCGGACGGCCCTATGTGGCTCCGCCCGCCACTCCAGCGGATCAATTCAAGATTCTGCGTGAGGCCTTCGCGAAAACAATGAGTGATCGGGACTTCTTGGCCGAGGCAAAACGAAGGAATCTTGAGATCAAACCCAAAGCGGGTGAAGAGCTGGAGAAATTGGCAAAGGACATTGTCGTGCAGCCTCCGGAGGTCATCGACCGGATGAAGAAGCTGCTGGGTAAATGAGCCAAGGAAAACACGCCGGCATTACAAAGCGAGCCTTGCAGCGAGGTTAGAGACAAAAGTTTTCTCACGCCTCTTTTTTCTTCTCCAAGCGGCAATAGACCGGAAAGGAGAACTCATGAGAAGAATGAACGGATTCGGAGTGTTCTTGTGTGCAGCGCTGCTCCTTGCAAACAAACAAAGTCTGTCAGCCCAAGACGAGTCATTCTACCAGGGTAAAACGATCAAGATCGTGGTGGGATTCACTTCCGGCGGTTTTTACGATCGGTGGTCTCGCCTTTTGGCCCGTCACGTGCCGAGATTTATTCCAGGTAACCCGGAGATTGTCGTCCAAAACATGCCCGGTGCCGGTGGGCTGATCGCCGCCAACCACATGTATAGCGTCGCGAAGCCTGACGGTTTGACGCTTGGCATGCTTTCCTACGGCCTGTACCTGGATCAACTCGTGGGTCGCAAGGAGGTCCAGTACGACGTGCGGAAATTCAATTGGATCGGCTCTCCGGAAAAGAGCGATGTGCTTTTGTACATGCGTAGTGACGCTCCCTACAAATCCGTGGAAGACATTCGCAAGGCCAGCACGCCGCCCAAATGCGGTTCCACCGGCACTGCCGGGACCGATTATATTCTGGCGCGTCTGCTTGAAGACACTCTCGGGCTGAAGATCAACACCGTCCTGGGTTATCCTGGCGGGAGCGAGATCGATCTCGCGGTGGAAAAGGGAGAGGTGCAGTGCCGCGGGATGACGGCAGCCCCGTTTTTCGGGCGCGAGCCCTTTATAAGTTGGCGCAAGAGAAACTTTGTCAACGTGCTGCTCTTCGGCGGGCAAAAACGGGATCGGCGGATTCCAGAGGCTCCAACGATCTACGAAATCTTCGACAAAGAAAAGACCCCGGAAGAGGGCCGTCGCGTCGCCGACGTGATTCTGCGCGGCGGCGACTTTGGCAGGCCCTGGGTGGTGCCTCCAGGCACGCCGAAAGAACGGGTAAAAATCCTGCGCGCTGCACACGCAAAAGCCATGGCCGATCCGCAACTCCTGGACGAAGCCAAGAAGGGCCAGATGGAAGTTGAGCCGATGAGCGGGGAAGAGCTGCAGAAATTGGCAGAGACCATAATTAACCAACCACCCGCTGTCATTGCGCGGGTAAAAAACGTGCTTGGAAACTGACGGCTCAGAAATCTCGGAAGGTCGTTCGTTACATCTTGATTCTGCTGTCCTACAGGTCAAGCGGCGGTGGCCGCTCCGAAATCGGCGCGCGAGCCCATGCATCGATCTCCTGCTTAAACGCTGCAGTCAATATCAGACCGCTTTCCTCTCGCCGCGGATCATCGCCATTTGCAAGAGTTTGGAAGCACAGGGCGCCTCCAGTGCGCTAGATCGGAATTTTTTTGTGAAGGAGGTCTGTGATGAAACTAAAAACAGGTCAGGTTAGAGCCTTAAACAAGACCTTGATGGTTGCTTTTCTAGTCTCTTTCTTGGTTGCCCCGGAAGCAGCTCTGCCACAGACGCCCTTTTATCAAGGCAAGACACTCACCATCATTCAAGGCCGCGATCCGGGCGGCACAGGAGATATGAGGGTCAGGGCTATGACGCTCTTCTTGCAGAAATATATTCCAGGGAATCCGACTGTCGTTAGCGAGTATATGCCCGGCGGAGGAAGCCGGAAGGCGGCGAATCACATCTACAAATCCGTCCGCCCTGACGGGCTCACTATCGGAAACCTGGGGCTCGGCATGGTTTCGTCTGCTCTCCTGGGAGAAACAGGGGTTTTGTACGATCTCGATAAGTTTTTCTATCTGGGCTCTCCGTTCAGCAGCCACCACGCCATCTTTGTAACACGGAAGGAGGCTGGGCTGAGCAGCATAGAAAAACTCCGCGCTGCCGACGGACTTAGGATCGGCGGTCAATCCGTAGGTTTCTCCACGTACATTGAAGGCCGTTTATTTGCCTACATTCTTGGTCTAAAAGCGCCACGGTTCGTCACCGGCTACGGAGGAGCCGAGCTGGACCCCGCATTAATGCGCGGTGAAATTGACGCACGGGCAACCAGCGCAGACACTGTCATGCAGCGAAACCCTGATTGGATCGAAAAAGGTCTGGTGAACTTTCATGCGATGATTGAAGTTCCCAAAGGGGAAAAACATCCGAATTTCGCCCAAGTGCCGGAGCTTGAGAGCTTTGCCAAATCGGCAAGGGAGCGCAAGCTTATGACGATGCAGCGGGCCTTCAGGGTTGCCGGCCAGCCTTTCGTCCTTCCTCCTGGCACGCCTAAGGATCGTGTCGATATTATCCAGGAGGCATTTCGGAAGACCTACAAGGATCCCGAATTTCACAAAGAATACAAAAAGCTCACCGCCGATGATCCTACGCCACTCATGCCTGAAGCACATGAAAAGACCATCAGAGAGATTCCTCGCGATCCCGAGGTTAGCGAATTGTACAAGAAGCTAATAGGCGCGGGCGCGCTGCCGACCCGTTGAGAGGTAATGGTATGAGAAGAAACTTTTTGACGGCTTTCAGTCTAGGTGGGTTTCTCATCGTAGTCGCTGAAGTTGCCAATGGCCAAAGCCCTTTTTATCAAGGCAAAACCATCACTGTGATTGCAGGCACTGAGCCAGGCGGGACATTGGACATGAGAATAAAGTCACTGACACACTTCATTAAAAAATACGTTCCGGGCGAGCCCACGATTGTCACGGAATACATGCCTGGCGCAGGGGGACGAAAGGCTGCCAACTATATTTACCGGGTAGCCCGCCCGGATGGGCTCACTATCGCGTCGCCGGTGGGCGGCTTTTTGATGCTAGCCGTGTTAAAAGAGCCGGGTGTCGAGTATGACATCAGTAAATTCATTTATCTCGGCGCGCCCGATGGCGTAGCTCACTACGTATTTCATAGCCGAAAAGAGGCTGGCCTCAGCAGCGTGGAAAAACTTCGCGCTGCAAAGGGAGTAAGGATCGGCGCTCAAGCCGTGGGTCATACCATCTATGTCGTTGGCAGGCTATTCGCCTATATTTTTGCGCTCAAAGAGCCAAAATTCGTCACCGGCTATTCCGGCCCTGAGATCGATCTCGCTTTGCAACGTGGCGAAGTGGATGCCCGGCCAAACCTTGCGGACACCTTGTTGCGGCGTACGCCAGAATTCGTCGAAAAGGGGCTTATGGATTTTCACAGCATTCTCGAGGCGCCGTTAGGGAAAAAGCATCCGCATTTTTCCTATCTGCCTGAAATCAGCACCTTTGCTCGCTCTGAAAGAACCAAAGGTGTGCTCGAGATGTTTCGCGCCTCGCGGACCATCGGCGGGCCGTACATCTTGCCCCCGGGTACGCCCAAGGATCGCGCGGATATTCTCAAGGAGGCAATGCGCAAGACTTTTAATGATCCCGCTTACCAGTCCGAGTACAAAAAGCTCGTCGGTGATGATCTCGCTCCAGTAACAGGCCAAGAGATCGAAACGGCTATCAAGGCGCTCAAGCCGGATGTCGAGATCATCGAGATCTACAAGAAGATCGTAGGTGCCAGCCCTCTCCCGGCACCCTAGGAAGGAAAATCAATATGGAGATTTCGCTGTTCGATGCGGCAGCAAAGGGATTCCTGAATCTCCTGCATCTCAAGGTCTTCCTGGCGATGTTGCTGGGGGTCAGCATCGGCACCTTCACCGCCGTGGCTCCTCAGGGGCTGGGAATGCCGCTTGTCTATGCCATCGCACTACCGATTGTCATAAAGTGGGAACCTATTAATGGCATCGCTCTTCTCATTGGCGCAAGCTCGGTGAGCGCGATTTGCGCGGCTTACTTACCGATCCTCTTTGGCATTCCCGGAGGCTCCGGCTCCCAGGCCACCGTGCTCGACGGCTATCCAATGGGAAAGCGGGGCGAGGGGCGCCGTGCGCTGGGGGCCTCCTTCATGGCGGGAGGCATGGGGTGTCTAATCGGTACGGTGACCCTCGCATTGGCTATCCCCGCGAGCAGGCCTTTGATCTACCTGATGGGCTCCCCCGAGCTTTTCGTCGTCATGCTCTGGGGGCTGAGCATGGTCGCCGTGCTCGCCGGCCGACGCCCGATTAAGGGACTCATCGCCGCGGCCTTTGGTCTGCTTCTCGCAACCGTCGGCCAGCAGGCGCAAAGCGGCATCATGCGCTTTGTTTTTGACCAGCCCTATTTGCTGGACGGCATCTCCATAAGCATCATCGCCTTGGCCCTCTTTGGCATTCCCTCGGCGCTGGATTTGGCTCTGACCAAGCTCGGAGTCGAGCAGCAGCCGGTGCCGCTCAAGGGAAGTTTATTCGACGGAGTCAAAGACACATTGCGCGAATGGTGGCTCGTGGTGCGCTGCAGTTTTGTCGGTGTGTGGGTGGGGATTGTGCCTGGGCTCGGCTCGCAAGTGGTGGATTGGCTCGCCTATGGGCACGCGGCTCAGAGCTGCAAGGGAGCGAGTCAGAGTTTTGGCAGAGGAGACGTGCGCGGAGTGATCGCGCCCGAGAGCGCCAACGACGCGAAAGATGGCGGCGACCTGGTAACCACATTGTTGTTGGGATTCCCGCAGGGAGTGGTGACAGCGCTTTTCATTGTCGCCTTACTGGCGTGGGGATATTTGCCTGGTCCGGAAATGGTGAAAAAGAACGTGGACGTGATCTATAGCGTGGTCTGGCTTCAAGGAATTGCCGGAATTACGGGCACCCTGATCGGCTTTTTTCTTGCTGCACAGCTCGCCAAGCTGGCCGAGGTGCGCTACACATTCATGGTTCCCATCATGTTCATATTCATTCTCATGGGCGCCTTCAGCGTCAACCGTGATCCCACAGATCTCTTGGTCGTGGTTGCCTTTGGCATCCTCGGCTATTTCATGAGGCGTTTTGCTTACCCGCGACCGGCCATGATTCTCGGCCTCGTCTTGGGAGACCTGATGGAGAAATATCTCTACAGGTCGGTGGCAAGCTACGGTTTTAGTTGGCTCGCACGGCCGGCAGTTGTCGTGCTACTAATTTTGGCGTCAACGTCTTTTGTATTCACGCTGCGCGGCAGGCTCAGGGCAAAACAAAAAGCTTCGTCGTCTCCTTTGAGTGGAGCGCTGGTGGGGGCTCAAGATGAGAGCTAATTTTACACTTTTCTTCCTTGCGGTTTTCTTGGCGGCGGCTTGGATCGGCTGGGAGTGGCCCGACATCGCCAAGATCATGCCTGTCTACGTAGCGGCCATTCCCGGGCTCCTTTTGGTCTTAGTCCAGCTTTACCGAGATGCAACGCAATGGGACCGGCGCCAGAGCGAAGGAAGCGGAGGCATCGAGATGGATGAGGTCTATGATGTGAAGTTGGATAAGAAGGTCGAGCTTCGGCGCACCGTAACTTTTTTTGCTTGGTTCATCGGTGGCGCCTTGGGCATCTGGCTGTTGGGCATCGTAGTCAGTCTTCCTCTCCTGATCTTCCTCTACGCTCTCGTTGAAGGGAGAGAAAAGTGGACCACCTCACTGATTATGACAGCCTGTGCCTATGGGCTCGTCTGGGGTCTCTTCGAATACATGCTGGAGACGAGGTGGCCTGCGGGAATTCTTTTCGGCTAACAAATACCCTGCGCGACGGTCTTCCACAACGAGGAGGCTGATATGCGATCCGAAAAAATCTGCGGCGCAATCTTTTTCCTGCTGCTGGCTTCGGGTTCGGCGCCCAGCATTGCGCTCTCTCAACTTCCCTATTACCAGGGGAAAACCATCAAAGTCATCCGGGGCGGCGAGCCCGGAGGCACGGGCGACATGCAGGCGAGAGCGCTCATCCCTTTTTTCAGAAAGTATATTCCCGGAGAGCCGGCCATCGTAGTTGAGAACATGCCCGGCGCCGCAGGAAGGAAGGCGGCGAATCATATTTATTCAACTGCAAAACCCGATGGGTTTACGATCGGCGCGGTGGGCGCGGGCCTAGTCGCGGGTCCGATTCTCGGGCTAGCAGGAACGCAGTATGATCTCGACAAGCTCATTTATCTGGGCTCTACGGAGAGCGGCGACCCCTATGTCTTCGTGAGCCGCAAAGAGGCGGGGCTCGACAGCTTGGAAAAACTGCGCGCAGCCACCGGGCTCAGGATCGGCGCGCAGGCCGTCGGCCATCCGATCTTCGTGAGCGGCCGCATGTTCGCTTATTTGCTCGGCCTCAAAGATCCCAAGATGGTCGTCGGCTACGGCGGCCCGGAACTCGACATTGCTCTCGCCAAGGGCGAAGTGGACGCGCGAGCCAACGGTGCGGATACGATCTTACAGCGAAACCGCGAGGCGTTCGGAAAGGGGCTCTTCAATGTTCACGCCAGCATCACGATCCCAAAAGGGAAGTTCGATCCACGTTTGCCCAAA
>WNGC01006413.1_pt1 | contig 11621 bp, 9 predicted proteins | sample 5400051 | NCBI WGS metagenome assembly WNGC01 (sample SAMN13153368, study PRJNA577476) | soil metagenome | isolation source: 20 cm soil or saprolite under grassland replicate 2 | place: USA:California | collected 2016-06-15 | reverse complement strand
GCGTCCACCGCGATCTCCTGGCCCGCGATGTTCATGTTCGCGGTGCCCTGGAGCACGAAGATCGCTTCCTCCTCCCGAGGGTGCGTGTGCATCGCGGTGGACTGCCCCGGCTCGTAGCAGGCGATCTCGGACCAGAGCTGGTCGGTCTTGAAGAGCATCTTGCGCACGCGCTTTTCGGGAGCGAAGGCCTTGAGCGCGTGGAGATCGAACACCTGCGCAACGTCCATGCCCGCCTCCTCCGTGAGTGGCCTCAGTGTACTTCCTCCCCGGGCTTCCCGCGAGGCCGCGGCCACGGCTCCCCGCCGTGATCGCAGGCCTCCATTGCTTGGCGCTCTATAGGTTGTGGGCCCAGGCTAAGTGTTGCTGCCATCCGCCGATTCGCTTTCATGTCTCACGTGACGCGTTCTATGGTAGAACGTTCATGCGATGAGCCGGTTCCCTGGGGTCGGCCAGCGGATCAGACAGCGCTTCAAGGCGCTCGGCTACTGGAAAGACGGCCGACCCGACGTGGGGCGGTTCTGCGGTGAGAAGGCCTACCGGCCCCAGTACCTCTACGCCTGGCTCGCCGACCGGATCCCGAGCTACGACAACCTCGCTCGGCTCGCCCGCGACCTCGAGGCGCCCCCGGACTGGATCTTGTTCGGCAAGGGTGGAGCCTCGGGGCGGGATGTCCCCGACGCCGACGGCGCGCGCGATCTGCGCCGAGGCGCCCAGATCATCGACTTCGCCCGCCTGAGGGACGTGACGACCAAGCTCGTCAGGCTCGAGACCGAACTCGAAACCATCTTTCGCGCGTCCCCCGACCTCTACTTCTGGCTCGACACCGAGGGGACGGTCCTCGCCTACGAGGGCAGCCGCGGCCCCGACTTTGACGTTCCGCCCGAGTTGGCCCTGGGCAAGAAGATCGTCGACGTGTTTCCGCCGGAGCCGGGGCTCCGGCTCGAAACGGCGCTCCGTCAGTCCCTCGACGCCCCGTCCCCGGTGTCGGCCGAGTTCACCCTGGGCGCCAAGAGCTACGAGGCACGACTCCGGCCGCTCCCGCCGGGGGGCGGCGCGGATCCGCAACTGCTCATGATCGTGCGCGACATCACCGAGCGGAAGCAGGCGGAGGAGGCCGCGAGCGCGCTGGCCCGCGTCGGCCATGAGCTGGTCGGCACGCGCAATCTCGCCCAGGCGAGCGAGCGGGTTGTCACGGCCGTGCTCGACCACTTCCGAGGCGACCGCGCCTGCTTCTTCGAGTTCGAGCCGGCTTCTGGCAACCTCGTCTGCGTGGCGACGGCCGGCGAGTCGGACGGCGACAAGTGGAAGGGGCGCGCCATCCCCCCCGGGTCGAGCGTGGCGGCGCTCGCGGTCAGGGACCGTCGGCCGGTCTCTTCGCGCGACGTCACGAACGACCGGCGCCTCAGCCTGCCAGCGTGGCTCCGCGAGCGGGCCGCCGGCGAGGGGCACACGTCCGTCATGGCCGTGCCCCTCATCGCGCACGGCGAGGTGCTGGGCGCCCTGTCGCTCGCGTCGAGGCCGGAGCGGGTGTTCTCCGAAGCGGAGCTCGGGCTCCTTTCGGGGTTCGCCGACGCGGCGGCGCTCGCGCTCGAGAACGCCCGGCGCTTCCAGGAGACCGAGCAGGGCAAGGTCCTCGCCCAGGCGGCCGCGGCCCACTCCGAGCAACGCTTGCGAAATCTCGCGCAGGGCCTCACCGCAATCGTCTGGGAGGCCGACGCGGCGACGTGGCGGACCCTGTACGTGAGCCATACGACCGAGACGATCCTGGGCTATCCCGTGGAGCGCTGGTACACCGAGGAAGACTTCTGGCTCACCCACTTGCATCCCGACGACCGTGTACGCTTTCTCAGGATGCGGCTCGAGCCCGACTCGCCGGAGGATCACGAGCTCGAGTACCGGATGATCGCCGCCGACGGCCGCGTGATGTGGTTCAGCGACTTCGTCCACGTCGTCACGGACGACGACGGCGTGGCTCGCCGGCTGCACGGAGTTATGGTGGATATCACGGAGGCCAAGCGCGCCGCCGAGGCCACCCGGGCGCTGAGCGAGATCAACCGCCTCCTCGCCCAGTCGCTCGACCGCGACCAGCTCGCCCACAGGATCGCCGACGCCGTGCGGCACCTGTTCGACGCGGCCTTCGCCCTGCTCTACCAGCTCGAGCCCGGCTCGGCGGAGATGATCGTGCTCGCCCGGTCGAGCGACGACAGCGCGCTCGACTGGAGCCTGCCGCCCGAGACCGGTCTGGTCGAGCTCGCCCTCCGGGAGCGGCGCGCCGTCTTCTCGCCCGACATTCTCGCCGAGCCCCGCGTCACGTACGCGCCCGACGTCCGGGCCCTGATCGAGCTGGGGACGGTGCGTGCCGGGCTCGCCGTCCCGCTGATCGCCCGGGGGGCGGTCAGCGGCGTGCTGGCCCTCGGTGACCGGGCGGGCCGCCTCTTCGACGAGCGCGAGATCCGCCTGGCCGAAGCCTTCGCCGACCAGGCCGCGGTCGCGCTCGCGGGCGCGCGGCTCCACGAGGAGGCGAGTCGAGCGCGGGACTTCCTGAGGTCTCTGGTCGTGAACCGGACCGATGTCGTGCTGACGACCGACGTCCACGGGCGGATCGCGTACTGGAGCCCGTGGGCCGAGACGGTCTGCGGCTGGGGAGCGGAAGAGCTGATCGGGCGGCACGTCAGCGACTTCTACAGGGGTGGGATGGACGAGGCGCGGGCACTCATGCGCCGGCTCCGCGCCGAGGCGCGGATCCGGCGCTACCGGACGACGTTCCGGAAGAAGGACGGCGGCTGGGCCGAGCTCGACCTGGGCGTGGCGCTCGCGCGCGACAGTCGCGGTGCGGTCGTCGGGACGGTCGGCACCGTGGAGGGCGTCGCGACCGATAGTTAGCCGCACCACAGGGAGGCGCCTCATGAGACGACACCATATCCTCGATCTGCTCGCCGCCGTCCTCGTCCTCGCGGCGACGACGCGAGCCGCGGCGCAGCCGGCGCCGATCAAGATCGGGGAGATCAACTCGTTCAGCGGCATCGGCGCGCCGTTCACCGGACCGTACCGGCAGGCGGTCGAGATGGCGGTCGACGAGGTCAACGCGAAAGGCGGCGTGCTCGGCCGGAGGATCGAGGTGATCTTCCGGGACGACAAGGGCCAGCCCGCCGAGGCCCAGAAGCACGCGCAGGAGCTGGTGGCGTCGGAGAAGGTCGCGCTGATCTCGGGCACGTTCCTGTCCAACGTCGGCCTCGCGGTCTCCGACTGGGCCAAGCAGAACAGAGTCCTCTTCGTCGCGGCGGAGCCGCTCAGCGAGGCGATCACGTGGGCGAAGGGTCACGAGTACGTCTTCAGGGTGCGCCCCAACACCTACGAGCAGGGGCGGATGCTCGCCGAAAGGGCCGCGAAGATGCGATCGGTGCGGTGGGTGACGATCGGGCCGAACTACGAATACGGCAAGCGGGCGTGGGAGACGTTTCGCGACCGCCTCAAGGAGCTCCGGTCCGACGTCCAGATCGTCGGCGAGCACTGGCCGACGCTCGGCAAGATCGAGCCGAGCCAGTTCGTGACGGCGATCCTGGCGCAGAACCCCGACGCTCTTTACGTCTCGCTCTTCGGCAGCGACTGGATCGCGTTCGTCCGGGAGGCGGACAAGCGAGGCCTCTTCAAGAAGATGTTCGTCGTCGGGATCCTGCTCGGCGAGCCCGAGTACATCGACCCGCTCAAGCTCGAGGCGCCCGAAGGCATGCTCGTCACGGGCTACCCCTGGTACGACATCCAGCTGCCCGCGCACAAGGAGTTCGTCGCCAAGTTCGTGAAGCGCACGGACAAGAACCCCGTGCTCGGCTCGCTGGTCGGCTACGTCACCTACCTCTCCATCGCCGAGGCCATCCGGAAGGCAGGCTCGACCGACACCGACAAGCTCGTCGCCGCATTCCGGGGGCTCAAGGTCGAGACGCCGATCGGCGCGATCGGCTTCCGCGCGTCGGACGGCCAGTCGACGATGGGCGCCTGGGTCGGTACCACACGGCTCGACGCCAAGCGTGGCGTCGGCATCATGGTCAATTACGAGTACATCCCCGGCGAGCGCGTGCTGCCCTCGGACGACGAGGTGAAGAAGATGCGGTCGGGGAACTAGCGCGCTGTCATCGGGTCCGGGGCGAAGCGGGGCGTGGGGTAGGGGGTGGTTCGACCACGCGGCACGCGTGCGCATAACCTGCCGCGGCTGGGCTCCATCCGGACGCGTCGCGTCCGCACGCGGCGTGGAGGGAACGGGTCTCTCCACCCCCTACCCCACGCCCCTCCCCGCGCGGACTCGATAGACCACACATGTCCCCCTCGCTGATCGTGATTCAGCTGCTGTCGGGTCTGGCGCACGCGATGGTGCTCTTTCTGATCGCGTCGGGGCTCTCGCTCATCTTCGGCGTCACCCGCATCGTCAACTTCGCCCACGGCTCCTTCTACATGCTCGCCGCGTACCTGACCTACACGCTCACCGCGACCCTGCCGCTCGGCGCCGCGGCGTTCTACGTCGCGGTGCTGCTGGCCGCACTCGCCGTCGGCTTGGCCGGGCTCGGCGTCGAGGTGGTCCTCCTGCGCCGCGTGTACCGGGCGCCCGAGCTCTATCAGCTCCTCCTCACGTTCGCGCTCGTCCTCGTCGTCGCCGACACGGTGAAGCTCGTCTGGGGCAGCGAGAACCTGACCGGGCCCGCCGCGCCGGGCCTCACGGGCTCGGTGGCGGTGGTCGGCCAGCTCTTCCCGACGTACGACCTCGGCTTGATCGCGCTGGGGCCGCTCGTCGCGGCCGCCCTCTGGTGGCTGTTCTACCGGACCCGGTGGGGCGTCTTGATCCGCGCGGCGACGCAGGACCGCGAAATGGTCGCCGCACTCGGCGTCGACCAGGCTCGGCTCTTCACGTCGGTCTTCGCCCTGGGCTCCTTCCTCGCGGGGCTGGGCGGAGCCCTGCAGGTCCCGCGGCAGGCGCTGACCAACGTCATGGACGCCTCGATCATCACCGAGGCGTTCGTCGTGGTCGTCGTCGGCGGCATGGGCTCCGTCCCCGGCGCCCTGCTCGCCGCGGTCGTCATCGGCGTCATCGACGCGTTCGGCGTCCTCGTCCTCCCGCGGGCGTCGCTCGTCATGACCTTCGTCGTCATGGCGGTGGTCCTCATCGTGCGGCCGTGGGGGTTGCTCGGGCGGCCCGAGGCCCACCCGCGGACCGCCGGGGGCGCCATCGTCACCGCGCGCGCCCTCCGCATGCCGCGGCCGTGGGTCGCTGCCGTCGTGGTCCTGCTGATCGCCGCGCCGCCCATCCTGCCCACGTTCCACGTCTGGGTGCTCGTCGAGATCCTCGCTTTTGCCCTGTTCGCCGCGAGCCTTCACCTCCTCATGGGGACGGGTGGGATGGTGTCGTTCGGCCACGCGGCCAGCTTCGGGCTCGGCGCCTACGGCGCGGCGCTGCTCGTGACGTGGGCGAAGGCGCCGATGCTCCTCGCGTTTGCCGCCGCGCCCCTCGCCGCCGCCGTGTGCGCCGCCCTGTACGGCTACTTCTGCGTGCGCCTGTCATCCATTTACTTCGCGATGCTCACGCTCGCGTTCGCCCAGATCGCCTTCGCGATCGTCCACCAGTGGTACGACGTCACGGGCGGCGACAACGGCCTGCTCGGCATCTGGCCCGCGAAGTGGCTGGCTTCACCGCTCAGCTATTACTACCTGGCGCTCGTGGCCTGTGGCGGCGGGATCGGACTCCTGGCGCGGGTCGGGCGGGCGCCCTTCGGCCTCACGCTCCGCGCCGCGCGGGACCACGCGCGGCGGGCGGAGACGGTCGGGGTCAACGTCCGGGTTCACCAGTGGCTGGCGTTCATCGTCGCCGGCTTCTTCGGCGGTCTCGCCGGGGGGACGTTCGTGTTCATGAAGGGGAGCGTGTTCCCCGACTATCTGGCGGTGCCCATGTCCGTGGAGCCGGTCGTGATGGTGCTGCTCGGCGGCGTGCAGGCGCTGGCGGGCGCGCCGGTAGGCGCGGCGATCTACAAGCTCCTCGATACGGTGGCCACGCGGTACACCGAGTACTGGCAGCTCGTGCTCGGCGCCATCCTGATCCTGCTCGTGCTGGTCTTTCCGCGCGGGATCCTCGGAATCGTCGGAGCGCGCCCTCGTGCCTGAGCCGCTGCTCCGGGTCGTCGGCGTCCGCAGGGCGTTCGGCGGGGTCCGGGCGGTGGACGGCGTGAGCTTCGATCTGGTTCGGGGCGAGATCCGTGCCCTCATCGGCCCGAACGGCGCCGGCAAGTCGACGTTGTTCAATGTCCTCACTGGCCAGCTCCCCGCCGACGGCGGCGCGGTCGCGTACCGGGGGGAGCCCATCCTGGGGCTGGCGCCGCACGCGATCTGGCGGCGGGGCGTGAGCCGCACGTTCCAGATCACGGCGACGTTCGCGACTCTCAGCGCGCTCGAGAACGTCCAGGTCGCGCGCCTCTCGCACACGGGGAGGAGCCGCGTGCTCCTGCGCTCGGCGGACCGCCTCGAGGTCGTCCGCTCGCGGGCGCTCCTCGAGCAGGTGGGGCTCGGCGCGGAGGCCGCGCGTCCGGCGGGCGTTCTCGCCTACGGCGATCTCAAGAAGCTCGAGCTGGCGATCGCGCTCGCGAACGACCCCGAGCTCCTGCTCCTCGACGAGCCGACGGCCGGCATGGCGCCGGCGGAGCGCGGCGCGCTCATGGCGCTCACGGCGTCGCTCGCCCGCGAGCGCAAGCTCACGGTGCTCTTCACCGAGCACGACATGGACGTCGTCTTCGCGGTCGCGGAGCGCATCATGGTGCTGCACCAGGGGCGCGTCATCGCCGAGGGGACGCCCCACGAGGTGCGCGCCGACCCGGAGGTTCAGGCGGTCTACCTGGGAGAGGAGACCTCGGCGACGTGATGCTGGAGCTCCGCCAGGTCCACGCCTACTATGGTCGGAGCCACGTGCTGTACGGCGTGGATCTCGCGGCGCGGGCGGGGGAGGTCGTCTCGCTGCTCGGCCGGAACGGCGCGGGCAAGTCGACGACGCTCAAGTCCATCGTCGGGCTGGTGGACGTGACGGGAGGCGATATCCTGTACGAGGGGCGGTACGAGGGGCGGTCACTGCGCGGGCTCCGCGCCCACGAGATCTCACGCCTGGGCATCGGCTTCGTGCCCGAAGACCGGCGGATCTTCGGCGACCTCACCGTTGTGGAGAACCTCAGGGTCGGCGAGCGTCGGGGCGGCGCGTGGACGGTCGAGCACGTGTTCGGGCTCTTCCCGGGCCTCCGCCGCCTCGCCGGCCAGCGCGGCGGAAACCTCTCGGGCGGCGAGCAGCAGATGCTGACGATCGCGCGGACGCTGATGACCGACCCGCGGCTCCTCCTGCTCGACGAGCCGTCGGAGGGGCTTGCGCCGGTGGTCGTGCGTGCGCTCGCGGAGAGCATCACGGCGCTCAAGAGCCGCGGGCTCACGATTCTCCTGTCCGAACAGAACGTGAAGTTCGCGCGGCGGCTCGCCGATCGCGCGTACATCATCGAGAAGGGGCAGATCAAGTTCGAGGGGTCGTTCGGGCGCCTCGACGTCGACGCGTCGTTACGGAGGGCGTACCTCGGCGTATGAAGACGCTCATTCGAAACATCGGGTGCCTCGTGAGCGGCGACATCCGCCGACCACTCCTCGACGGCGACTCGCTGGTGATCCGCGACGGGAAGATCGTCGGGCTTGGCCGCGGGCTCGACGACGATGCGGACGTCGTGATCGACGCCAGGGGAACGACGGTCCTCCCGGGCCTCATCGACTCCCACGTCCACCCGGTGTTCGGCGACTTCACGCCGCGCCAGCGCACGGTGGACTTCATCGACTCGATGATGCACGGCGGCGTCACGAGCGCCATCTCGGCGGGCGAGGTGCACCTGCCGGGGCGACCCAAGGATATCGTGGGGCTCAAGGCGCTGGCGATCGTCGCGGCGAAGGCGTACGCGAACTTCCGGCCGGGGGGCGTCAAGGTGCACGCGGGCGCGCCCATCCTCGAGCTCGGGCTCAGCGAGGCCGACTTCGCCGAGATGGCCGCCGCCGGGGTGAAGCTCGTCGGCGAGATCGGGCTCGGCTCGGTGCGGACCGGCAAGGACGCGGCGCCGATGGTCCGGTGGGCCCGGAAGCACGGGATGACGGTGACCATCCACACGGGCGGCCCCTCGATCGCCGGCTCGAGTCCGATCAACGCCGACGTCGTCCTCGAGGCGCGCCCCGACGTCATCGGCCACATCAACGGCGGGACCACGTCGATGAGGCCGGCGGAGATCGAGCGGCTCGTCGCCACCGACATGGCTCTCGAGATCGTCCAGTGCGGGAACGTAAAGACCGCCCTCCACACGCTCCGCGTCGCCACCGACGCGCGCGCCACGCACCGGATCATCGTCGGCAACGACGCACCCTCGGGCACGGGGGTCATCCCGCTCGGCGTCCTCCGAACGCTCGCGCTGCTGGTGGCCCTCGGCGGTCTCCCGCCGGCCGAGGCGATCGCGTGCGCCACGGGCAACACCGCGCGCGTCTACCAGCTCGGCGGCGGGACGATCGCGGAGGGCCGGGAGGCCGACCTCGTCGTCTGCGACGCACCGGCGGGCGGGGTCGGCACCGACGCGCTGTCGGCGCTCGCCGCCGGCGACCTCCCCGGGATCTCGATGATCCTGATCGACGGCACGGTGACGATCGGCCGGAGCCGCAATACGCCGCCCGCGGCGCGCGCCGCCGAGATCGTCAAGGGGCACGGGCCCACGGCCGGCGCTCACTGAACATGCGGATCACACCCGTGCGCGGTTACCGCTACGCCGTCGGCGAGAGCCGCGACGTGTCGCGGGTCGTGGCGCCACCGTACGACCAGATCAGCCGCGAGACTCAGGAGCGTCTCTATGCGATGAGCCCGGAGAACATCGTCCGCGTCACGTTCGCCAGGGACGAGCGGGGCGTGGACAAATACGCCGGCTCGCGCGCGATCCTCGACGCCTGGCTGGCGCGCGGCGTCTGGCGGCGCGAGGATCGCCCCGCGATCTATCCCTACACCCAGACCTACCGTGTCGCCGGCCAGTCGGTGACGCGGCGGGGCTTCGTCGCGCTGGGCGAGGTGAGCGAGTATAAGGCGGGCGTGGTCCTCCCGCACGAGCGGACCCACGCGGGGCCGAAGAAGGACCGCCTGGACCTCCTCGAAGCGACGGGGGCCGACGTCGGGCTCCTCTTCATGCTGGCGAGCGACCCCGCGGGCGAGCTCCTGCGCGCCACGGCGCCCACGGGCGAGCCGATCGCCGAGGCGCGCGACCTGCAGGGCGAGCTTCACCGCCTCTGGCGAATCACCGACGAGGCGTGCATCGCGTCCGTCCAGAAGCTCATGGAGCCGCGGCAGGTGATCATCGCCGACGGCCACCACCGCTACGAGACGGCCGTCGAGTACGCGCGACGCCACCCCGAGGCGACGGCGAAGCTCATGGCGTTCTTCACGCTCGAGGCGCCGGGGCTCACGATCCTCCCCAACCATCGGCTCGTCCGCAACGTCGAGAATTTCGATCTCGACGACCTCATGGCGGTCGCGCGCCGGTGGTTCGACGTGGGGCCGCTGCCGGATCCGCTCGCGTTCCGCCCGGCGAACGGGACGATCGGTGTCGTCGCGGGGCCCGACGCGGCCGTGCTCACCCTCCGCCCCGACCGGATCGACTCGATCGCGTGGCCCGCGGGGACGTCGCGCGCCTGGCGCGCGCTCGCGGTGTCGGTCCTCCACGAGGGGCTCCTGAAGCCGCTCCTCGGGATCACCGCCGCGAAGCTCGACGCCAGGACCCACGTGGACTACACGGCGGACGCCGGCGAGGCGGTCCGCCTCGCGCGCGCGCGCGCATGCCAGGCCGCCTTCCTCATCGCGCCGACCACGGCGGAGGAGCTCCAGGCCGTGGTGCGCGGCGGCGAGCTGCTGCCGCAGAAGTCCACGCACTTCTATCCGAAGCTCCTGGACGGCCTCGTGTTTCATCGGCTCGCAGAGTGACCCCGCGGAGGAGGAGCGCCCGATGGTGACCATCCGCAAGCTCGTGACCGTCGTCGAGGAGATCCTGACCGACGGCGGGCGTCCGGCCAAGCGGGCCGTGCGCAAGGTCGCGACGGTCGCGGTGATCGAGAACCCGTTCGCCGGAAAGTTCGTCGAGGACCTGACGCCGCTCATCGACGCGGGGGAGGAGCTCGGGGCGCTGCTCGCGAAGAAGGCCACGGAGGCGCTCGGCGCCCCCGTCGAGTCCTACGGGAAGGCCGCGATCGTCGGCGAGGCGGGCGAGTACGAGCACGCCGCCGCGCTGCTCCACCCGAAGCTCGGCGCGCCGCTTCGCGCGGCCGTCGCCGGCGGCAAGGCGATCATCCCGTCGGCGAAGAAGCTCGGGGGTCCCGGAACGACCATCGACGTGCCGCTCCACTTCAAGGACGCCGCGTTCGTGCGCACCCACTACGACGCGATGGAGGTGCGGCTCCACGATGCGCCACGCGCCCACGAGATCGTGCTCGCGATCGCCGTGACGGACGGCGGCCGGCCCCACCCGCGCGTGGGCGGCCTCACCAAGGACGAGGCCAAGAAGGAGGACGGCCTGCGATGAAGTACGGGCTTCGCATCCCCTCGTTCGCGCTCGGGCCCCGGACGGCGACGCTCGAGGAGATGGGGCGGTACTTGCGCCGGGCCGAGGACCTCGGCTTCGACTGCGCCGTGTCGATCGACCATCTGCTGCGCACGCCGCCCGCGTACGCGTGCACGTGGCTCGAGCCGATCGCGCTCCTGTCGGCGCTGGCGGGCGTTACGCGCACGCTCCGGCTCGGCACGATGGTCCTCGTGCTGCCGCTCCGCAACCCGGTGTACTTCGCGAAAGAGTGGGCGACGCTGGATCTCCTCTCGCGGGGGCGGACCATCCTGGGGATCGGCGTCGGCTGGCACGAGGCGGAGTTCGCGCTGATGGGCGTGCCGCACCGGGAGCGCGGCGCGCGGACGAACGAGGCGATCGAGCTCCTCAAGGCGCTCTGGGCCCGCGACCGCGTGACCTACGAGGGCACGTACTACCGCGTACGAGACCTCACGATCGACCCGAAGCCGGTGCAGGCGCCGCATCCGCCGATCTGGATCGGCGGCGGCAGCCAGCCGTTCGAGAAGGTCTACGGGCAGACGGTCACGAACATCGATCCGGTGCTCCGGCGGGTCGCGAAGTACGCCGACACGTGGGTGCCGCACTCGTCGGCCACGCCGGAGATGGTCCGCGGCGACTGGGAGAAGGTGCAGCGGTTCGCGCGGGAGGCGGGCCGCGACCCGGAGCGGATCGGGCGCGTGTACTCGAACTTCGTCTGGGTCCTCAAGAAGGGCGAGAAGCCGGAATCGGCGACCCCGCACTTCTCGGTGTACTCGGGCATGGACCTGGACTACTGGCGGACGCACTACCTGCTCGGCGAGGCCGAGGAGCTCGCGGAGCGGATCAGCGCGCGGATCGCGGCGCTCGACGGCGGCGTGGACACGATCGTCCTGAACCCGCTCGACTGGGGGACGGAGCAGCTCGAGCTGATCGCGGGCGAAGTCTTGCCGCGCGTCCGGGGCGGCGCCTGATCCGCTACACCGGCGCCCGGGTCAAGCGCGTGGA
>WNGC01002327.1_pt1 | contig 11621 bp, 6 predicted proteins | sample 5400051 | NCBI WGS metagenome assembly WNGC01 (sample SAMN13153368, study PRJNA577476) | soil metagenome | isolation source: 20 cm soil or saprolite under grassland replicate 2 | place: USA:California | collected 2016-06-15 | reverse complement strand
GCTGCTTTGAGTCGGGAGCTCAAAGCCAATGCCCGTCGTTTCGGCTACTTGTTCGCGGAACGTCACGTCTCCCTACGACTATTCGAGGCGGAGGGCAAGGCGGTGGCCTACCCGATCCGCGAAAACGAGGTGGACAATATCTGGTGCAACCGCTCGACGGTTCGCGTGGCCGACAGATCACAAACTTTGATTCAGAGCAAATTCTCAATTTCCGTTGGTCGCCGGACGGAAAGAGCCTCTGCATACTCCGCGGCCATACCGACTCCGACGTCGTCCTGCTCCAGGAATCCAAGCATTAAACTTAACGCGTATGATCTGCCCTGGTGCTCCGCAAAAACTCCATCAAGCAATTTTCAACCAATATAACAATGTTACAGAGGATCGAAAGAACAATTCCCCAGGGACAGGAGGCGGAAACCCATTTTCGGAGGCACTCCTTGCCCACCGGCGAACTCTAAAGTATTGTTTTAAAAAAACGGAAGGTTACCGTGCTAATTGTTCCACTCAACATCAGCGGGGTGCAGCGATGAATGCTCTCTTCAAAGACGTGCACTACTCGATTCGAATCTTTCTTAAGAGCCCCGGGTTTACCGTACCGGCGGTGGCCGCGCTGGCACTAGGGATTGGCGCAACGACGGCGGTTTTTTCCATCGTCAACACCGTGCTCCTGAAGCCGTTGTCGATTTTCGAATCGGATCGCTTTGTGATGTTGATGACAACGGGGATTTCCGAAACAGGAGGGCGAATTTTCGACTCTGACGCCTCGCCGGCGAAGTTCGAGCAATGGCGAGCGCAATCGAGCGTGATTCAAGATGTCTCTGCCTTCCGTACCGGTGTGATGAATTATACAGGTGGTGAGGTGGCGGAACAGTTGCGATCCATGCAAGCTTCGATGGACTTCTTTCGCTGCTGGGGGATTCGGATCGTAAAAGGGCGCACGTTTGCGCTTGAGGAGAGTCTTCCCAACGGCCCCCGGGTCGCGCTGATCAGTGAGGATGTATGGAGGCGGCGTTTCGCGAGCGATTCGCAGATTATTGGCAAAGCGGTTTCGTTAAGCGGCGGCCCGTACTCCGTGATCGGAATTCTGGCAGACAGCCCGGCCTTACGGGAATTCGGCCCTCCTCCTGAAGTATATGTACCGTTCCAATTCGATCCCAATACCAGCGACCAAGAGAATTACTTTAAGGTGGTTGCGCGCCTCAAACCGGGGGTCAGACTCGAGCAAGCCAAGGCCCGACTGCAAGCTTCCGCCAGCGAATACCGGGCTAAATTCCCAGAGACGCTCGGACCAAACACGGGTTTTACCGTCAGGCTTTTCCGAGATGCCCTAGTGGGTGACACTCGTCCGTTGCTGCTCATACTGGAGAGTGCGGTGGGACTGGTGTTGCTGATTGCTTGCGCTAATGTGGCGAACCTGTTACTGATGCGGGCGACGGGACGAAGGCGGGAGATCGCGATCCGCTCCGCCATTGGCGCAGGGAGGGACAGGCTGATTCGACAACTTCTTACGGAGAGTTTGCTGCTGGCATTGGTCGGGGGTGCGCTGGGACTGTTGCTGGGTTATGGCGGAATTCGAGCGCTTCTGGCGGTGAACACGGCCGATCTACCGTTCGTCGGTCAGAATGGATCAGCGGTCAGCATCGACTGGCGGGTAATGGGGTTTGCGCTTGGAGTTTCGCTGGTCACGGGAATTGTTTTCGGTCTATTTCCGGCGCTTCAGAGTTCAAGGCTGGATCTCAACTCGATCCTTAAGGACAGCGGCGGGCGATCGGGTGCAGGCTCGCGGCAGAATAAGGCTCTGGCGGCATTAGTGGTGAGCGAGACAAGCCTGGCGGTGATACTGTTGGTCGGGTCGGCATTGCTGATTCGTTCGTTAGTGGCGCTCTATGCCGTGGACCGGGGATTCGAAACGAAGAATGTGTTGACCATGCAAACCTCGCTGGCTGGCCCCAAGTATTTGAAGTCGTTGGACACGGCGAATACGATTCGCACCGGTCTGGAGCGCATTCGCTCACTCCCGGGTGTGGTTGAGGCGAGCGCCACCTGCTGTCTGCCCTTGCAAGGCGGGTACGGTTTGCCCTTCGAGATCATCGGTCGGCCTTCGATCGACAGTCGGGACGCTCCAGATGGAGTATGGTCGGTAGTTTCGCCAGGCTACTTCGGGGTATTCAAGATCCCAGTAAAGCGAGGTCGGACGTTCAATGAAGGGGACAATAACAGAGCGCGTCGCGTGGTGATAATCAATGAGCGTATGGCCAAAGAGTACTGGAAAGACAGCGATCCTCTGAAGGATCAGATTGTGATCGGCACGGGGCTCATGAAGGAGTTCAAGGATGAGCCGCCGCGGCAGATCATCGGAATCGTAGGTGATGTGCGTAACGCCGGTTTGAACGCCGACCCGACCTTGGATCGCCTGATGTATGTCCCGCAGGCACAACTCCCGGACGCCGAGAATGCGTGGCTCACCCGGAATGGGCTGATGGCATGGGTAGTACGAACTACGAGGGAGCCGCATGGTTTGGTGCCGGCGATTCGGGAGGAGTTGCGGCAGGCGACAGGTTTGCCTGCGTCCAGCGTTTTTTCAATGGATGAGGTGATGTCCCTTTCGACCGGAAAGCAGCGCTTCAACATGCTGCTGATGACAGTATTCGGATGCGTAGCACTTTTGCTCGCTGCGATCGGAATCTACGGACTTATGGCGTATTCGGTGGGGCAGCGGACGCAAGAGATCGGAATCCGGCTCGCATTGGGCGCGAAGGCGAGCCAAGTCAGAAGCATGGTCGTAGGGCAAGGCGCAATTCTGACGCTAGCTGGCGTTGTCATCGGCATTTCAGCGGCTTGGGGTTTGTCACGCCTGCTGGAGACTCTATTATTCGGAGTTAGCGCCCGCGACCCGATGGTGTTTTTCGCCGTTCCCGCTATGTTGGGCGCAGTGGCGCTGTTGGCGGTTTGGCTTCCCGCGAGGCGGGCGAGTCAGGTTAATCCGATGGATTCCCTACGTTACTGAGGCATGCGTTTTTTCTTGGAAGGGATTTTGTGATGGCGAGACCCAGGCGTCGCCTTCCAGATTGGGTCCTAACGTTTGTCGTTACGTATCTCGTATGGTCAAAAATCTCAAACGCATTGAAAAGGCTTGGTTTCCGGTCTCACAATTTCCCGCACAGCTGGTTTCTGAAACCTCAAGAGCATGTACAATCCGGGTTCGACGATCAAGTTTAGGGAGGCTCTGGAATGCTTTGGGCGCGGCTGCTTGCCTATGTCACCGGAACAGTCGATCAAGAACTCCTGTTGCGAAAGGAATATCTGGCGGCGGAGAACCGGATCCTGCGAGGTCAGATCGAGAGTCGGTTACTGCTTTCGGAAGGAGAAAAGGCGACACTGGCCGAGATCGGTCACCGGCTGGGTCGAATGGTGCTGGAGGACGTGGCGGCAACGGCCAAGCCCGAAACGATTCGGGGTTGGTATAGGAGGAAGCTCATCGCGAACAAATTTGACGCGTCGAAATCCCGTCGAACGGTAGGGCGCCCCAAGGTAGATCAGGAAACAGAACGCTCAGTCGTGCAGATGGCGAGGGAAAATCCGAGCTGGGGCTATGATCGGATCGTAGGTGCCTTGGCAAATCTAGGCCATCGTCTATCCGATCAGACGGTGGGCAACGTCCTCTGTCGCCACGGCATTTCTCCAGCGCCGAAGCGAAAGCAATCGGTCTCATGGAAGAACTTCATCCGCTCACACTGGGACGTTTTGGTGGGAATGGACTTTTTCACGACGGAAGTCCTAACGCTCAAAGGGTTGACGACCTACTATGTGCTGTTCTTCATCCACTTGGAGAGTCGCCAAGTGAAACTGGCAGGATTCACGCCGTACCCGGATCAGGAGTGGATGGAGCAGCAGGCGCGAAACATGACTATGGAGGAGTGGGGAAGCCTGAGGGGCTGCCGCTATCTGCTGCACGACCGAGATGCGAAGTTCTGCCCATCCTTTCGAGAACTGATCAAGACGGGAAGTGTGAATCCACTTCGATTGCCAGCAAGAAGCCCGAATCTGAGCTCGTACGCGGAACGCTGGGTAAGGTCGGTCAAAGAGGAATATCTGTCGAGGCTGATCCTGTTTGGAGAATCGTCGCTGCGGCGAGCGTTGCAGCAATATATGGAACATTACCACGAGGAGCGCAACCATCAAGGCAAAGACAATCGGATCTTGTTTCCTTCGCGGCCGGAGGCAAGAAGGAACATGGGAGCAGTGCGGTGTCGAGAACGACTGGGGGGCCTGCTGAAGTACTACGAAAGGGAAGCGGCATAAAAGTCGACCCGACAGCGGGCGACGGGCTCACGATCAGCACATATATTAAGGATGCCGGCAATCTCCCCTGGCAAAAGACCTCCGGGCCCGATTTGTCATCAACGTGCGCAGAGGAATGAGTTCTGGCTCAGGGCAGCGACCAGGACGAGTTTTTTCACCATACGAGATCACGGCCAATAAGGAACTTCTTGGCCCCCCCGCGGCGGATTCATTCCTTCAACTGAGTCTGCCAGTTGAGCACCACCGTGAGCGACGGCGCGGTTTCGCCGCTGCCGGGGGCGCGCAGCAGGAAGCGCTGGCCATCGTTGCTCACTTCATAGCTGCGCCCAACAATAAAAGTATCCACCACTGGCACGGAAAACAGGGGCTTCGCCTGGCCCACCTGAAGCGGTTCCGAGGCCGAACTAGCGAGCTTCACGGGAACCGCCATGAGCGTCCGATCTTCCGAGATATAGAACAACTCTGTTCCGTCCTTCCGCCACTGAGGCTCCATGCCGCCGCCCGCGGAAATCGGGAACTTCGCGCCAGGCACTGGAAAAGACTGCACGTAGACTTCGTCCCGGCCCGATTCGTTCGAGCTGTAGGCCACCCAGCGACCGTCGAGAGAGAAGCGGCCGTGCCTTTCATCGAACTCCGTTTGCAAATAGGGAAACGGCTTGCGGTCGCCGCTCTCACCTTGTACCGGCTGCGGCGCGATCCATAGATCCTGTCCGGTTTTCGTGCCCGGAATCTCGTAGATGATGAAGCGGCCGTCCCGCGACCAGTCTTCCGGCCAACCAGCCGGAGCGCCCATCCTCACCAGCAACTCCTCAGGGCCGGTGCCATTTGCGGATTTGACGTACAAGTCGAACGCCCCACTCCGGTTTGAGGCCCACACGACCCGGAGGCCGTCAGGGGACCACATGGGAGGATCGTCGACCGCGGGATCGAAGGTAAGCCGGGAAGTGACGCCGCGAACCGAATCCAGAATCCAGACATCTCTGTTGCCGCTCGAAGAATTGGCGAATACGATGCGCCTTTCGTCCAGCGCTAACCGGAAGTCGTCGTAAGTTCCGGGCGGGGCGAACGGGCCCACCTGTTTGCCGACGCGATCCCACCAGACCAATTGAACCGCGCTTGTGCCGGCGCCAGGCGGCGCATAGACCAGCGTTCCGTTTTCCGAGACCGAGAATGTCGCCCAGAGCACGCTGCCCCCGACCTTTTCAGCGATGAGAGACGCATCTCCGCTCAGGCTCAGCCGAGTGGGGTTGAAGCGCTGGGCCATCAGCGCCTCGCCTCGCCGGAAAAGCAGGTACCCATCTTGCCCCGGCGCGCCGGCCGCTTGAACGTAGATCGCGTTGCTTAAGTCAGGAAGGAGGCGTATGGCCGGCGTTCCGTCCAATGAGCCGGCGTAGATCCCCCTCTCGCCTTGGATGCCCGAACCCGAGTACAAGAAGTGGCGGCCATCCGGCAAGAATTCAGGTGAGATTTGCGGAACAACGGGGGCAGAAGCTCCCAGCTTGGCCAGCGGGACCGGAGCGCCCCCACCCGCGGAGACCTGGAACAATCCCGATGTAAGCGAAAGGGGAAACACGATGACTCCGTCGCGGTTCCAGGTTCCTCCGTTGGCTTCTGGTGCGTTGCAGAGAATCTGTGCCGGTCCGCCGGAAACTGCGATCTTCTTCAATTTACCTTGCGCGAAGAACGCGATGAACTGGCTGTCGGACGACCAGAACATTTTGCTCGCTCCCTCCGTCCCCAGCAGTGGAAGCGCCTGGAGCGTATCGAGCGACCGGATCCACAGGCGGCGGTCGGCTGTGAAAGCGAGCAAGCGCCCGTCCGGCGACAGTTTGAAATACTCGATGCCCGATTTCTCCGGCGGTGGGATCTGGAAACGCACTGGTGCGGGCGGAGCAGGCAGTTTTTCGCGCAAGTCAAGGAACGCGACAGGAGCCAGGCACACCGCCAGCACGGCCGCCACGCTCCAAGCCAGGCGCTCGCGCACTTTGCGGTGTGAAACCAGCGGAGCCGGGACGCCCGCCTGCGAACCTGCTTCGGCAATCCACTGCAACTCGCCGGCTAGATCGGCAGCACTTTGCCAGCGTCTTTCGACTTCCTTCGCCAGGGCTCTCCGGATCGCGTGGTCCAGCGCGGGTGGAGTCATTGGCTTGACGTTGCTGATGGGCTCAGGCTCTTTCTCGAGAATGGCCGAGGCTACACTGAGTTGGCTCTTGCCTTGGAATGCGCGCTGTCCCGTCACCATCTCGTACAGCACCGCGCCCAGCGAAAAGATGTCGCTGCGGTCGTCGAGTTCTTTTCCTTCAATTTGCTCCGGCGACATGTATTGAAATGTTCCGACGATTGTGCCCTGCACGGTCACCGGCGAGTTTCGCGTTGCCGCCGTCAGTGTCACCGCGCTGGAGAGTGGGGCCGTGGGTTTGGCCAACCCAAAATCCAGCAATTTCGCACCCGTAGATGTCAGCATGATGTTGCCCGGTTTTAGGTCGCGATGCACTACGCCATTGCGATGTGCCTTGTCCAGCGCGTCCGCAATTTGCATCCCGTACTTCAGCACTTGCTCCAGCGGCAGCGCACCTTTTTCGAGGCGCTTCACCAGCGTCTCGCCCTCGAAGCACTCCATCACCAAATAATCGACACCATCCTGACTGCCTACGTCATACAACACGCAGATGTGTGGATGATTCAGGCTGGAGATAGTTTTCGCTTCGCGCTCGAAACGCTGCTTGCTGAGAGGATCGGAAGAAAGGTGTGCAGGCAGAATCTTTATAGCCACGGTGCGGTCGAGCCGCGTGTCCTTCGCGCGGTACACTTCGCCCATCCCGCCCGCGCCGATCGCGTCCAGAATCTCGTAGGGTCCCAGCCGAACTCCAGGGGATAGTGGCATTTAGCGCAATTCTACACTGAAAAAGTTTGGTTACACCCAAGCGGCAGACTAGGATTCGCCCCGCGACGGGATACACCCTTGGAATCGCATCCGGAACTAGCGCGAGAATGCGATTACCCGCCAAAAGTCGCGCAGTGTTTAGTGTTTACAGATAATTTTAGGTAGGAGGATTCCCCGCACATCGGACCCAACGCCTGAAGAATCTGTTCAAGGGCGCGGCGATCGTGGCCTCGAGCAAGCCCGGTCCGTTTCAAGAGTTCTACACCGCTTTGCTGACCAAGGGCATCAGGCCGAAGATGGCGCGTCTAACCTTGGCCAGGAAGATTGCCACCATCGTGTTGATCGTGTGGAAGAGAGGAGCGTGCTTCGACGCCCAACATCTGAAACCACAAACAGCTTGAGTGTCTCGGATCGAGTCCGCTCCATCTCTGGGGATTTCTCTGGTGGTGGCCGTCGGGTTCTCGAGACACTCGGGTTCGAGAGCGAGTCTCAGCTGGTAAGTTAGGCGCTGTGTGCCTCGGGCACCTAGTCTCTCACCCGACCCTAGGCCCTTCGGACAACCCGAAAAAGCTATGCCACGAGTCCCAAATGTAGCCTCCAGTTTTCGAACCCGGGCTGCCCTGCAGGCGGAGCGATGGTCGTTCCTACCGCGACCGTTGGAACAGGTCTCTCGTTAACCTTCGAATAGGATGTGACTCGGTTTTGGGTGCAGGATTGGGTGCAGCCAATTGAGGGAAGAATGGTGTTTCCAGTTCGTAAGCGACGCCAAATAGGGCATTTAGCATTTTTACTCTTATGGCTACGAACCAGAAGGTCGGGAGTTCGAGTCCCCCCGGGCGCACCACTCTTTGAATCTAAATGATTTAATCAGAGTGAACTTCACCTTGACCGTCTGGCGTGGTAACCAGAAGGTCGGGAGTTCGAGTCCCCCGGGCGCACCATGCTTCTCTCAAGTTTTCAATTACCTGGGGCACACTCACTACTGAAGGTTGGTCGACTTCTTGATGCATTGGGTGCAACAACGCTGCTTTGAGTCGGGAGCTCAAAGCGAATGCCCACTTTTTCTGCTACCTCTTTGCGGAACGTCACTACATTCAAGAAGATGAAACGATGAAACTGAGGTCGGGAGTTCAAATCTGTCAGGGCGCACCATTCCTCTGAGGATCAATCAAACGCTGGTAAGTTTGTCTTGCGGATAGCCCACCGCGAACCGATGGGCGAACGAGCAAAGTGATTACCGAGGAGCAGGTGACGGCGGCGTCCAAGGAGAAGGTGCTGGACGCACTAGGAAAGGTGACATCCAAGCTGCGCGGCGATACTCAGCCGTTCCCGTTCGCTGGCATGTTCGCGCAAGATTGGCGGTGGGAGTTGAGAGAACCTCAGAAGCCCCTAATCATCCAAATATTCGAGTTTGTGGTTTGTCCCGAGATAGCAAGTCGATGGCCATCCCGCGTCGGCAATGCCCATTCGACACTCGGCGATTTCGGCTGCCAGAGCAGGTGGGCTTTGCCGTTCAAATCGGCAAAGAGAAGTGTGCTGACACCGTTAGAAGTGCTGTTCATGAATAGCCCCTTACTATCCGCGGAGAAATCCATGAACTCCAGGCCTGGCCATCCTTTGATCTCAATGTTGTTGGCTTTTCGACCGTCGGTGCGAAGCAGATAGAGCGTACTCTCGGCGTTTTCAACTCCCGCGGTGATTAACTGACCGTCGGGAGAGAGTGCCCAGTTGTAACTTTTCTTGATGTCCACTGTCATGTGGCCGAGTTCTTTACCTCGGCCTTTGACTGGGTCAAAACTCCAGAAAGTCAGTTCGTTGCTTTTCTCCGGAAGCTCAGCAAAAACACAAAAACTTGCCTGTACCCCTGTGCATCGAATACCTCGATAGAACCGGCCCGTCATAATCGATTCAGGCGTGCCGCCCTCGATAGGAATCCTCATCAATTTCGACGGACTCAGTGACCAAATCTCATCGGGCACTTCGAGATACACGACCCAATTGCCGTCTGGGCTGACCTTTGGAGAATAGGTCTCCGCTTTTTCTGCTCCCGCTACCAGCGTAACGGAAGATTCTTGATTCAGGGCTTGTTTATAGATGCCCCAATGGCCAGCACGATAGGACATGAAGATCACGGCGTTACCATCAGCAGACCAATCCATCGGGGAGTCGAACGTGTCCGAAAACGTCAACCGTTGAGGAGGCTGGATACTTAGATTGTGTGCATCGAACTCCCCAACGTACACGCTGGCTACACCTGACGACTTTTGCAGAACGAGGCTCTTTCCGTCAGCGGTTGCACTGAAGCCCCCTAGATATGACCCAGCCCAGCTCGTGAGCCGGCGTGGTTCGCCCTCAGCGGCGCCGGTCTCCTGGTTGACTCGCATTTCCCAGAGATTGTCACTCTGCGTCGCCCGCTCGTTCATAGATAAAATCACTCGCCCGTCCGATAGCCAGATGAGATCTTGCAAGTTGGGGTTGGACAGAATGGCGGTGACCTTTCCCGATATCAGATTCTTAACGTGCACGATGTTGTCATAACGATCTTCCTTTGCGATACGATGCACACTGACATAGAGAATTTTCGTGCCGTCAGTGGACCATTGCGCCCCGAAAAACGAATCTTCGCTCCCGGAGGAAGTCAAAAGTTTTTGAGGTTGTTCGCCATTCAGTCCCATCGTCCAGACTTCTTCCAGCGGTGACCCACCTACGTTTGTCCCGTCTGCGTCCGACGGCCTGGTTCGGAATAAAATATGGCTCCCGTCCGGCGATATCGATCTTGCCCACGCATTATCTCGGATCTTGTGCGGGACATCTCCAAGAAGCGAAATCGACCAAATGCTACGCTGATCGTCAACGTTTGCATTTGCCAGAAAGCGCGTCCCGTCCGGCGTCCATGGTCCGATCGTCCAAAAGACAACCTTGGCCTTCAGCGCTTCAGGTTGTGGTATGGTTTTTGTTTCTCCAGTGGTGAGAAGTTTCAGGTGAATTCCTCTAACATCCCAATACGCCAAGTACTTGCCATCTGGCGAAATCTCCGCGCTGCCAACTGCAATTTCGCTGGAGTTTGAAGTCAATTGCTGTTGTGTGATCTCCGCGGGAACCGTTTTTCGGCTGGCTACCTTCCAGCCCAACAGCACTGCACCAACCACCGCTACGCCAATGCCCAGGGGGATCATCACTCTTCTGGTAAAAGATGGGGACTGCGCATTTTCGCGCGTAACCACCCGACTCTGGGTCGCAGTGAGACGCTCAGAGCTCGTGTCGCGCTTGAGGCGTTGCAGATCGGCTCGCAGTTCGCCCGCATGCTGGTACCGGAGTTTCCGGTCTTTCTCCAGTGCCTTGCCGATGATCTCATCCAGCTTTGTAGGGATTTCGGGATTACAATGTGAGGCAGGGACAGGCTGGCGTTCGAGAATTGCATTGAATACCAGTGCGGACGTATCTCCTTGGAAGGCTAGCCTACCTGTGCACATTTCATAAAGGACAGCACCAAAGGAAAAAAGATCAGTCCGCGCGTCTAACTCTTCCCCTCGCGCTTGCTCCGGGGACATGTAAGCCACTGTACCGATCGTGGATCCGGGGCTCGTGAGAAACTCCTCTGTAACCGCCGTTGGCATCATCGACGCGCCTACACTTGCGCCGCCCGATGTAACTTTGGCAAGACCGAAGTCAAGGATCTTGGCGTGGTCGCTGGAAGTTACGAAAAGATTCGCAGGCTTTATGTCGCGATGGACTATTCCCTTTCCGTCTGCCGCCTCTAAGCCCTCAGCTATTTGGATAGCAAATTCGATAATCTTCTCAGTAGGAAGGGGCTTGCTAGAAATCAGATGTTTGAGCGTCTTTCCTTCAAGATACTCCATAGCAATGAAAGAAATTCCGCTGTGCTTCCCGATCTCGTAGATCGTGCAAATATTAGGGTGATTCAAGGCGGAAGCCGCGCGTGCTTCTCGACGAAACCGTTCTAGGACCTGCGCATCTTTCGGTAGATTCTCGGGAAGGAATTTAAGCGCAACGAACCGGCCTAGGTCCGTGTCCTCGGCCTTGTAAACCACACCCATTCCCCCGCCGCCGAGCTTCTCGACGATGCGGTAATGCGAAATTGTTTGTCCGATGAGCGCGTCGGTATCCACCACAATGCCGCCATCTTAGGTTGCAAACTCAGGGCAAGTCAACGACTAGCGAGCGTTACGGGGAATCGCTGTCACTAGGTCCAAACGCGGTGACCAGTAAAGTTGCATCCGCGAAAAGATAACTTATCGGGCCGCAAATGCTCTGCAGAATGTGGAGCTCCACATTCCTTGAAGATTTTCTTGAGATCGTGGTTATGATCTTGATTCAGTCCACGAAGCTGCTGCGGTTTCCTGGAACGTTGCAACTGCCCGTCCACGTAGCGGTATTGGGCGCTGTCGTGCGTCTCCAGTCCAAGACCACTGTA
>WNGC01006497.1_pt1 | contig 11634 bp, 10 predicted proteins | sample 5400051 | NCBI WGS metagenome assembly WNGC01 (sample SAMN13153368, study PRJNA577476) | soil metagenome | isolation source: 20 cm soil or saprolite under grassland replicate 2 | place: USA:California | collected 2016-06-15 | reverse complement strand
AGATCAAGTCGCGGGGTTATCGCATCGAGCTGGGAGAGATCGAAGCGGCACTGCACAGCGTGGGGGGTCTGCGGGAATGCGCCGTCGTCGGCCTCGCGAGCGACGGGTTCGATGGCACGGCCATCGCGTGCGCGTACGTACCTGATCCTGACCGGGGAGCGGCTCCGACGGCACTGCGCGTTGCCCTCGCCAAGCTCGTCCCGAGCTACATGTTGCCCTCCAGGTGGCTCGCCTGCTTGGCACTTCCCAAGAATCCGAACGGCAAGATCGACCGACCCCGGCTGCGGGAATTGTTCTCGACTCAGGGCGCTCCGGAAGGTGGTACGGCGCGTCTGGAGGCCGGCCTACACGTGGAGACGACATGAGCGTCAGTGAGACAGCGAGCCCCCGAGCATCGCTCCAAGCGCAGGTCGCGAGTATGGTCGGCGATGCGCTACAGGTAGACGTGCCGGCGCCCGAGACCGATCTGCTGGAGGCTGGTACGCTCGACTCGCTGGGCTTGGTCGAGGTGCTGTTGCAGCTCGAGCGGCGCTTTGGCGTGAAGGCTGACCTGGAAGGACTCGATTTCGACACGTTCCGCTCCGTCGCGAGTATCGCCGACTTCATCGCGCGGGCACGGGTCGGAGCTGGGTCGCTTGTTGGCTCCCTAACGGCTCCGGAAGACTCACGTTGAGGCGGCACGTCCCTGGCCGCTCGAGCGTCGCACAGCTGGAACGTTTGGTGGCATCCGGCCACACCGCTGCGCCTGCTGGCTCCCGAGCGTGTGTGGGAACGCTTGTCGGCGTGCGCTGCAGCGCGGCCGGTCTCAGGTACGATCAATGCAGACCAGGCGCTTTGCGTGTCTTAACACGTTCGCAGCAGGGGACTAGGTCATGAGCAAGGCTCAACGCACCAACGCGGCTATCGCGGCCATCACGACTCACCTGCCGGCGGGCGAGTTGACGAACGAAGACCTCGCCAACGAACTGGGCGACTGGACCGCCGACAAGATCTTTGAGAAGACCGGCATCCGCACGAGGCGGATCGCGGCGGAGAACGAGTGCGCCTCCGATCTCGGCGTCGCTGCCGCGCAGCGGCTGTTTGAGGGCGGGACGTACGGCCCGGGCGACGTCGACTTTCTGATATTCTGCACCCAGAGCCCCGACTATTTCTTGCCGGCCTCGGCGTGCACGATGCAAGCCCGGCTCGGCTTGCGCACCAGCTGTGGCGCCCTGGACATCAACCAGGGGTGTTCCGGATTCGTTTACGGGCTGGCGCTGGCGAAGAGCCTCGTCGAAGCCGGTACCGCATCATGCGTGTTGCTGGTCACGGCAGATACCTACTCCAAATTTCTGCACCCGCGCGATCGCACGGTGCGCACGATCTTTGGAGACGGCGCCGCCGCGACGCTGGTGGTTCGAAGCGACGCGGAGGACGAAGCGATCGGCCCGTTCGTCATGGGCACCGATGGCCGGGGAGCGTGTCAGCTCATCGTGCCAGTCGGGGGGCTGCGACGCCGCCCGAACCCGGAGACCGGGGTGGCCACGGAGGCGGAAGGGGGCAGTTGGCGCTCCGAGCAAAATCTGTACATGAACGGACCAGAGATCTTCAACTTTACGCTGAGTGCGGTCCCGTCCGTAGTGGAACAGCTCCTGCGCAAGGCCAACGGCGGGCCCCCGGTGGATTACTTCGTGTTCCATCAGGCGAACCGGTTCATGCTGGAGCGGCTCCGCAACAAGCTGAAGATCGCCCCCGACAAGTTCTGTATCGACATGGAAGACTGCGGCAACACCGTCTCTTCGACGATTCCACTGGCATTGGAGCGGGCGCGGCAGGGAGGAAAGATCACCAGCGGACAACGGATCATGCTGGTTGGGTTCGGGGTCGGGTATTCCTGGGCGGCGGCCATGATCCGAGTCTCTTTCTAGCAGGAGGGTCCCGCTCATGAATGCGGAAAATACCACAGGCTTCCTCGCGAAGTTGGCCGAGGTGTTCGAGGTGGATGCGAGCATGGTGAAGCCGGACTTCCAGCTCGCGGCGCGCTGGGACTCAGTCGCGGTTCTGGGAACGATCGCGCTGATCGACGAACAGTTCGATGTAACGGTCCCACCCGACGAGCTGGCCCGCTGCGCGTCGGTTGCCGGCGTGCTCGCGCTCGTAGATCAAAGTGTTGGTCTGCGGTCGCTGGGGCAGTGATGTGACCATCGAGGGCTCCTTCCCCGTGGTCGTGCCCGGTCGGGTGGCAGAGCCGACCATTCGATTCGACCTGTGTCGAGAGCGGGACGTCACGCCCCTGATGCGTTTCATTGACGCTGAATGGCAAGCGGGGCACGTGCTGAGTCGCGACGAGGCATTGCTCCGCTGGCAATTCGACGGCAGCCTGCTGCCTGGGCGGGAATTCACCGGACCGACGGTCATACTCGCGTGGCATGACGACGCCATAGTCGGGATGTTCGGCCTGACGGCCTGCCAAGTGACCCTCGAGGGGACGCTCGCCTCCGGGGTGTGGCTATCGCACTGGTTCGCGAGCCCGAAATACCGGCAGTACAACGTAGCGCTGGGGTTGTGGCGCGCGGTGGAGGAGTTCGGGTTCGAGATAATCGGCACCGTTGGGGCGAATCAGGCCAGCACCAAGCTGTTGAGCGCCATGCGGTTCGAGACGATTCCCGCGCTGCCTCGGTGGCTCGGCGTGGTGAATGTCTCGCAGACCGCTCAACTGCTCGTGGATTGCAACCCGGGGCTTACCCGGGACGACGCTGTACACCTGTGCGAGCGCTACCGAGCGGAGAGCGTGGCGCTTGGTCCAGCTGCGCCAGAGGCCGCGGTGGAGGTGACGCCGTGGCGCGACGAATTGGCGACCGCCTGGGATCATTACTGGGAGGAGCACGTCGCCAGGACGATCGTGGGCACGGTACGGGACGCTCGGTTCCTCCGCTGGCGCTACATACACCATCCACGGTTCCGCTATGAGATTCGCCTGGCCACGGATCGCAGTGACGGTCGCGTGACCGGTCTCGCCGTGTTTCGGCTCGAGCAAGTGCGCGGCCGGAACGAAGCGGTGCTCCGCGTCGTCGAGTTTTTGGCGAGTCCGCCAGCCGCGACAGCGCTGGCGCGCGCCATCCTTCAAGCGGGGCGGGAGCTCGGGGTCGCCTATGCGGACTTCTACTGCAGCTCCGCGTCTGCGGCGCGAGGGCTGGAGGAAGTGGGCTTCCGGCCAGTGAGCGTTGCCGAAGATCAGCCTCCCTTCCCGACAAGGTTGCAGCCCCTCGAGGGGGGCCGCCACGACATCACGGCGCTGGTGCGATTGCCATCCGCGCTGCGCGGCCAGCTCAATGCCCTCGTCCGTGCGGGGCGCCTGTATCTGACAAAGTCCGACGGCGACCAGGATCGTCCGAACTAGTCGGGAGCGAATACTCCGCACCGGATTCCTGGTTGCGGTCGGAGGTCTAGTCCTCGACCAACGCCGCTGCGCTACCGGCTCCCGGTCCCCACGCTATCACTCGATGGTCGTAACGACTTGTCGGAGTTGTCCTTAACGTCCCGAGTCGCAGGCCCTGGTGATCGTCGCATGTGTGGAACGTTTGGTGGCCTCTGGCGACACTTTGGCGGCGGAGCCAGGTGCTGGGCTTCGCGAACCGCATGCCGCGATTCAGGTTAAGTGGACACCCCGTCGGGTACGATCGGTGCGTAGGCGTCAGCGCAAGGCGCGCCTGGCGCGCCTGTGGCACCGGTTAGGATGGGCTCTAGACGATCCTCAACCCTCATGCCGAGCAAGAGATGCTCATTGTGGTGGTTTATCATTACGTGCGGGCGGTCTTCGGCTACCCGTTTCCCGGGATTCACGGTGTCACCCCCTTCGCGCTCGAGGCCCAGCTGAGGCTGCTGGGCCGCGTGGGTGAGTTTGTCAGCATCTCGCAGATCGGTGATGCCGTCTCTGGCGCGGCGTCCCTGCCCAACACCTGGCCCATCGCGCAGCGCGCCGTGTCTACTGTACACAAGATCCACCTCCTCTTGGCGCATGTCCCGCCAGCAACGTTGAGCGAGCTGCTCGACACTCAGGCTCGAAGGGATGCGCTCGAGGTGCGGCTCGGTACCCAGCCTGCGGAGGCTGCCGCGAATTACCCTTGGGACTCGCGCGAGCGCGCCGAGCTCAAGTACTTCCTGAATCACCAGCTGGCACCTGCCGCGAAGGACCAGCTCATCGGGGCGTGCTTCAGCCAAGTCTTTGGTGACGACGAGACAGTCTTCAGCCGCGACCTCTATATGAATGTCGAGCAGCTGCAGGGTCTTGCGGCACGTGGCTACCTGGGTACCCACGGGGACCGGCACCTCCCGTTGGGGCACATCTCCCGAGCCGCCATACAGAACGACGTTCGGTTGTCGCTGGACCAGTTGGCTGGTTGGACCGGCGTGCGACCGTTCGCGCTCAGCTACCCGTTTGGCTCCTTAGAAGCGTCGACGCTCGAAGCGGGAGCAGTGGCCGCCGACCTTGGCGTTCGGCTTGCGTTCACGGTGGAGCGTGCCGCGAACGTCGATCTCAACCGGCCGCTGCACCTCGCGCGGTTCGACTGCAACGACTTGCCTGGCGGCAGGCAACCGTGTTTCGCTGCGGATTCGCTGTTTGAGCAGGCGCCTCCAGCCCGGTGGTATCGGTGAGACACCCGGCGGCGGGCGCGTGCGGCGCTTCGAAGCAGCCGGGAAACTGCTTCGTCATCGCGGAAGTGGGTTCTGTCCACGACGGCAGTTTCGGCAACGCAAAGCACCTGGCCGGCGTGGCGCGGGCGTGCGGTGCGAGCGCGGTCAAGTTCCAGACCCACATCGCGCCCGCGGAGACGCTGCGAAGCGCGCCGGCGCCGTCGTATTTCCAAGGAGAACCGCGCTACGACTATTTCGAACGAACCGCGTTCACGAGAGGCCAATGGGGGGAGCTCAAGGCGCATTGTGACAAGAGCGCCATCGGGTTTCTCTCCTCGCCCTTTTCCGTCGCGGCGGTGGAGCTACTGGAATCGATCGATATCGCTCGCTACAAGGTGCCGTCCGGGGAGGTTTCCAACCTGCCTCTCTTACAGGCGGTCGGCCAGACGAGAAAGCCCGTATTGGTGTCCTCTGGGATGAGCTCGTGGGCAGAACTGGACGAGGCGGTGAACACGCTCCTCTCCTACCACGATGGCGTCACCGTGCTGCAATGTACCTCCGAGTATCCGTGCCCGTACGAAGAGGTCGGTCTAGACGTGATGGTCGCGATGCGCGAGCGATATCACGTGGCCGTGGGTCTGTCCGATCATACGTTGACGCCCTATGCATCGTTCGCCGCCGTTGCTCTTGGGGCCTCGGTGATTGAAAAGCACCTCACCTTCAGCCGAATGATGTACGGGAGCGACGCGGCTCACTCTCTGGAACCGGCGGAGTTTGCCGACCTGGTGCGCGGGATCAGGGCCATCGAGGCGATGCTCGCGTCGCCGGTCGATAAGGATGCTGCAGCGACTCGACTGCAAACCATGAAAAGCATCTTCGAGAAGAGCGTCGTCGCGCTCGTCGATATTCCGGTCGGGGCGACAATCACCGCCGAGATGGTGGGCTTGAAGAAACCGGGCACCGGCATCCCACCGCGGAGACTGCATGCCGTCATCGGGCGCCGCGCCATGCAGGCGGTCGCGAAGGACACTCTTCTGCGAGAGGACGACCTCGGTGCGTAAGGTGTGCGTGGTGGTGGGCTCTCGAGCCAACTACAGCAGCATCAAGTCGGCCATGCAGGCGGTGCGACAGCATCCGGACCTCGAGCTCCAGACCGTCGTCGCGGCGTCGGCGCTGTTGGATCGATATGGACACGTCGGCCGGCTTGTGGAAGAGGACGGCTTCAAGGCTGCTGCGAAAGTCTACATGCTGATCGAAGGCGAAACCCCTGCCACGATGGCGAAGTCGACAGGCCTCGGCCTCGTGGAGCTCCCCACGGTTTTCGAACAGCTCCAGCCCGATATCGTCCTCACCGTGGGCGACCGGTTTGAGACGATGGCGACCACGCTGGCGGCGGCGTACATGAACATTCCGCTGGCGCACACGATGGGTGGTGAGGTATCGGGCACGATCGATGAGAGCATCCGCCATGCGGTCACCAAGTTCGCGCACATCCACTTCCCGGCGTGCACCGAGGCCCGGGACCGCATCATCAAGCTCGGGGAGCGGCCGGAGGACGTCCACCTCGTGGGCTGTCCCAGGATCGATCTCGTGGCAGACGTGGTGCAACAAGATAAGAATGGCCTGGGGCCGGATCTCTTTGCCCAAGGAGTCGGCGGGGTCTTTGCTCTCGATCGGCCGTTTGTCTTGCTCTCCCAGCATCCGGTGACGACCGAATACGGAGATGGTGAGCGGCAGATCACCGAGACGCTGCAAGCGATTCATCGCCTGCGGCTGCCTACCATCGCCCTGTGGCCCAACGCGGATGCGGGGTCAGACGACGTAGCACGGGGACTGCGGAAGTTTCGGGAGAACTGCGACGACTCGAGGATTCACTTTTTCAAAAATCTTCCGGCGGATGTCTATATCGCCCTGATGCGCCGTTGCCGGTGCATCGTTGGCAACTCCAGTAGCGCGATTCGCGAAGGAGCCTTTATCGGCACGCCCGCGGTCAACGTGGGCACTCGTCAAGCAATGCGTCAGCGCGGCCGCAACGTGGTCGACGTCGACCACCACGGCGACGAGATCGCCGACGCTATCGTCACGCAGATCGAGCACGGTCCCTACCCCACGGAGCCGATTTATGGGGATGGGCATGCGGGAGAACGTATCGCCGAAGTCCTGGCGCACTGTAGCTGGCGACTTCAGAAGCGGATCGCGTATTGAGCACCGTGCTCGGTCTCATTCCCGCTCGCGGGGGTTCGAGCGGTATACCTCGCAAGAACATCGCCCTTCTTGCAGGGCGGCCGCTACTGGCTTACACGTGCGAGGCGGCCCTGGGGAGTCGGCGTCTGACCCGGGTCTTGCTGTCGACCGATGCCGAAGACATTGCCCAGGTCGGGCGCACCTGCGGCGTCGAAGTGCCGTTTCGCCGTCCGTCCGAGCTCGCCCAGGCGGACACGCCAAGCCTCGCGGTCGCGCAGCACGCAGTGCGCTGGCTGCGGGACCAGGAGCAGTGGGAGCCCGACGTGGTCGTCCTGTTACAGCCAACGTCGCCTTTGCGTCGGGCGCGGCATGTTGACGAGGCGTTAGAGCGCATGGACGAAGCGGACGCGGACTCCGTGGTCAGCGTGGTCGCCGTGCCGCATCGGTTCAGTCCGTATAGCATCGTCCAAGTGCGCGGCGGCTGGGCGCGCGATTTCTGGGAGGAGCCAGTGCCGTTCGACCGGTTCCGCCGACAGGATACCCCGATGTTCTATGCTCGGAACGGCCCGGCGATCGTCGGCACTCGTACCAGCGTGCTGACGGAGTGCCAAAGCTTCTACGGCGAGCACCTGCTTCCCTACGTCATGGCCGCCGACGAATCGGTAGACATCGATACGCCGTTCGATCTGCGGCTCGCTGAGTGGCTCTTGGCTCAGCGTGCGGTGGCAGTCTGATGTGCGGCATTGCGGGCATGGTGGGGCCGGGTGCTGACGCGGCCGTGGTCGCGCGAATGATGGAATCCCAGCAACACCGCGGCCCCGATGGCGAAGGCCTCTGGTCGGCGGCCGGAGTGGTGTTAGGGCATCGCCGGCTCAAGATCATTGATCTGAGCGACGCCGGCCGCCAGCCAATGTCTACGAGAGACGGACGCTACACAATCGTCTACAACGGCGAGGTCTACAACTTCCAGGAGCTGCGCCGTGAGCTGGCCGAGGAGGGCTTCCAGTCCCAGACAGACACTGAGGTAGTACTCCGCGCCTATGCGCGTTGGGGCCCCGCATGCCTCGATCGATTTGTCGGCATGTATGGCCTGGCAATCTGGGACGCTCAGGAGCGACGACTCTTTTGCGCGCGCGATCGGCTCGGCATCAAGCCGTTCTACTATGCTCGGCTCGGTGAGAATGTCGTCTTCGCCTCGGAGATTCGCGCCCTACTCGCTGCCGGCATCCCCCGCACGGTGAACGAGGGGGTGCTGTTCGACTTCCTGGCGCGCGATTTCTATGACCATACCGAGGAGACGTTCTTCGCGGGAATTCACAAGCTCCCACCAGGAGCGTGGGCGACAGTGCGCGAGGGCCGGTTAGGCCCCAACCGGCGTTACTGGCACCTCGCGACTGAGGTGAACCGAGTCGAGGTTTATCCCGATTCCGAGCGGCGCGAAGAGACCTTGTTGGCGTTGTCCACGCAAGCTGTGGCGTCGCACTTGCACAGTGACGTCCCAGTGGCGGTCGCCCTCAGTGGCGGCCTTGACTCGGCGACGCTACTCACGTTGCTGGACAAGACGCATCCGGATCCGACTCGGGTGGAGGCGTTCTCCTTTGCGTTCGCTGACCCGACTTATAGCGAGCGACCGTATGTGGAGGCGATGGCGCGTGCGACCGGGCGCCCCGCTCATTTCGTGGAAGTCTCGGCCCAGGACTTTGCGGAGGGGGCCCAGCGTTTCTGTGTCAGCCAGGAAGAGCCGTGCGCCGGGGCACCCATTGCCGCGTACGCCCTGTGCCTGGAGCTGGCACGCCGCCATGGGTTTATCGTGATCATGGACGGCAGTGGTGTGGACGAGGGGTTGGCGGGCTATGGTCGTTTTCAGCCGGCCCGGTGGGCGGATCTGTTTGCCGCCGGCCAGTGGGCGATGCTCGATCGCGAGCTCAGTGCCAGCGGGATAACGACCCCAGACCAGCATAAGCGCGCCCTGGCCCAGATGCGGATGGCGGCTACGCCGCAGGGAGATGTGGGGAAAGGACAAGACCTCACCAGTAGCGTTCTGCCAGACTGCCTGAGCTCGGACTTTGCGGCGGCCGCCAAGATCTCTCTCCCGGAGTTCGAGCGGCCGTTCCCCGACTGCTTGCGAAATCTCATGTATCGCGAGCTGCGGTATACCAAGCTCCCTCGGGCCCTGCGGTTTCGTGATCGGTTGAGCATGGCGGTCGGCACCGAACTACGGCCGCCGTTTCTCGATCATCGGTTGCTGACTTTCCAGTTCTCACTTCCCCCGGAAGATCACATCCGGTGTGGCGTGTCCAAGGCGATCTTGCGGCGCGCCGCCACCAGGCTCTTGCCGGACGCGGTGCGCATGGCGTCGAAACGTTCGACGCAGACCCCGCAGCGCGAATGGTTTCGCAACGAGCTTCAGACGTGGGTTCGCGAGCGCATCGATACGCCGTCGTTCTGGAATCGCGGCTGGATCGATCGACGACGGGCGCTGCGAGCGATGGAGTCGTTTTTTCGTGGGGAAGGAGACAATTCCTTCTTTCTCTGGCAGTGGATCAATCTGGAACTCTGGGCGGAGGAATTCTTGGATGCGTCGCCCGCCCGGGCGGAGGCCGTCGCTCATGCCGTCTAAGGCGCGGGGCGCATCGCGGTCGCTCCTCGTTGTGGACGTGGAGAGCCGCAGCGGCGCGCGCCGCGTCCTGGAGTGGCGCGCCCGGCGGATGACGGCACGTCTCGGGGCGCGGGGCCATGACGCCGACCGGCTCCCTCAGGTGCTGCTCCACCTGCCGGATGGGGTTGGGCCGAGCCCAGGCTGGCCTAGAGGAGCTGACGTCGTCCGGACGGTGGATCGCATCTCGACCAGCCGGCTCAAGGGCATCCACGAACGAGTGTTCGCTCGGTCCTTCGAGATACTGCGCGGCGCGGCCGGCACGCTCTTTCCGGAGGTCTGCGGCGTCGGTTTGGGCCAGCTCAATCTCGGGATGATGCAGGAGTACCTGACGTCGTTCTCCCTAGTCTCGTCAGCCCTAGGAGACGTCCTCGACGCGGGAGAGGTCGGGGCTTGTCACATCGTTTCGGCGGACGTCGGATTCTCCCGGGCCCTCGCGCGTCAGGTCTCGGGGCGGGCGGAGACCACGTCCACGTGGCCACCATGGTGGCTCTTGGAGGCCGCCCGTCTCGGTAAGTCCGACTTGTCCCGGTTGCGCCCGGCCGATCCCGAGCGCGCTGAGGACGCGGCGCGCGATGCCATGGCCCGGGTGCTGCGTGAGCATGGATTGGAAGGCGCACGCCCTCGGGTACTCATCGTCTCAGAGTCAGCGCCGATGGCACAGATGTTCAGCGTCATCGAGGATGCCCTCAGCCGGGCCGGGGTCGGGCCTATCGTCCGGCTGGACTCGAGCGGTGCCGCTCCGCGCTCTGGGAGCGCCGGCATCACCGTGTGCCGCTGTCCGGCTCCAGGCGCCCTCGGGCTTCGGACTGGGCTCTTCCGAGCGCAGTGGCGCGACGCGCAACGGAAGCTCCGCAACCACCCCGCACTGGCGGCGCTGGGTGCCGAGGACTCAGTCCTTCTGGAAGGCCTCCTCGGGTATCTGTACGTGTCGAAGTTCGACACTCAAGCGAGACACCTATGGGCTTCCGACGCCGCCCTCGAGCTACTCCAGCCGGAGGTGGTCATTGTCGGGAACGACCGAGCGTGGGCGGGGCAAGGCTTCGTGCACTTAGCCCGTCGACATGGGATTCCGTCCGTTTGTGTACAGGATGGCGTGGCGGGGGATGTCCCCTTCTGGTGGTGGCTGACCGCCGATTGTCTGGCTGCGACGAGCGCACAACTGGTCCAGATGCTGGTCCGTCACGGCGTTGGGCCCGAGCGTTGTAGAGTCACCGGGCAGCCTCGGTATGACCTCCTGAGTCAGTCCGGGCCGCAGGACCAACTCGCTGCCCGCGCCACGCTCGGCCTCGACCCAGCGACCTTCTCCGTCCTGTTCGCGGTGCAAGCGATGCACGGTCCGGACTATGTCCGAAGCGTTGTCTCCGCGCTCTGCGCGGTGCCTGGCATCCACGTCATGCTGCGGCCGCACCCGGGTGATCGGTCATGCTGCGGCCGCACCCGGGTGATCGGCGCAATCTGTACGAGCGGATCATGCGAGAGCACGGGACGGAGCGCATGACGCTGCATCGCGTGGGTGACAGCCTGACGCTCGTGCGCGCGTGCGACGTGCTGGTGACTCAACATTCAACCGTCATGGTCGAGGCAGCACTCCTTGGGAAGCCGGCGATTAGCGTTGACTTCGGCGGCCTCCACGGTCCGCCACCCATTGTCGAGGCCGGGATAGCAACCGTGGTCCGCGGCCTGGCGGAATTGACTAGTGAGGTGCAGGGCTTGGCCAAGGCGGCGCGTGCGCCGACTCCGCCGCCTCCGATGGGTGGGCAGGTGGCGCGGGAAACGTTTCTCGGGTCGGCGGATGGCCGGGCGGGGGAGCGTGTCGTGAGCCTCGTCGCGGAGGCGCTGCAGAAAGGCGTTGCTAGCAATGGACGTGACCGTGACGCGATGGAGCGGGGCGCAGGCTCGGTTGGCGGATCCACAATGTCGCGCGATGGATTGGTGAGATGATGACCACAAGCGGCCGCGCGTCTCACAGCACCTGGACCGCACTCAGGATCGCCCTGCGCTCGCTCGGGCGGCATCCCGGGCTCGCGTTCGCGTTTCTGGTGGCGACGCTCGCGCAGGGGGCGCTCCAAGGTGGGTTGGTGTGGGCCCTGCGCGAAGTCCTGCTCGCCCTCAGCAAGCCGGGCGGCGCGGCTCGCGACGTCCTGTTCCTGGGTTCTTTGGCAGTGCTCACGGTCTGG
>WNGC01002321.1_pt1 | contig 11637 bp, 10 predicted proteins | sample 5400051 | NCBI WGS metagenome assembly WNGC01 (sample SAMN13153368, study PRJNA577476) | soil metagenome | isolation source: 20 cm soil or saprolite under grassland replicate 2 | place: USA:California | collected 2016-06-15 | reverse complement strand
TGGTCGAACGCGACCAGTGAAAAGCTAAACGTCATGAACTCAATAATCGGCCGCAACCCGACCATCGCGGCCCCAACGCCCAGGCCCGCGAATCCGTTCTCGCTAATCGGCGTGTCGATAATGCGTCTTGGCCCGAAGCGCTCGAGCAAGCCCTGGCTCACTTTGTAAGCGCCATTGTATTCCGCAACCTCTTCGCCCATGAGGAAAACATCCGGGTCGCGCTCCAGCTCTTCCGCGAGCGCTTCATTGAGCGCCTGACGATAGGTAATCTCCCTCACGGTTTTGCGCCGTTGGCGTAAGTATAATCGTAAAGCTTATCGAGCGGCAGCTCCGGGCTTTTCTCGGCAAACTTTACGGAGGCTAGCACTGTCTCCTTGGCGTGCTTGTCGATCTGATCGAATTGTTCGTTCGTTAGTTTCCCCTCCCGCGTGAGCTGCGCCCGCAAACGCGTGATTGGATCGTCGAGTCGATATTTCTCCAGTTCCTGCTTGGTCCGGTAACTTGCCGGATCGGACATCGAGTGGCCACGATAGCGATAAGTGCGGATTTCAACGAACGCCGGATGCGGCTCCTTGCGGATGGAATGCACAATCTCGGCGATCTTATCGCGAACTTCGCGGAAGTTCATTCCATCGACAATCTCACCGGGAATGTCGTACCCCTCCGCCCGATCGACAATCTGCTTGAGCGATGTCGATCTTTTCACCGAGGTACCCATGGCGAAGAGGTTGTTTTCGCAAATGAAAACGATCGGCAACTTGAAAAGCGCAGCTAGATTCAAGGCTTCGTGGAAAGAGCCTTGATTGATCGCACCGTCCCCGAAGAAACACAGAGTTACGCGATCTTCGCCGCGGTACTTAATGGCAAAGGCCAGCCCAACCGCCAGTGGGACGTGGGCACCGACAATCGCGTGACCGCCGTACATGTGATTTTGCCGGTTAAAGAAATGCATCGAACCGCCCAAGCCTCGCGAACAACCGGCTTCCTTTCCAAAAAGCTCCGCCATGCACGCATCGGCGCTCGTGCCGCGAGCAAGAGCGTGCGCGTGATCGCGATAAGCGGTGATGACGTAATCATCGTCGCGCACGGCCGCGATCGCGCCGGCCACAACAGCCTCCTGACCAATGTAAAGATGACAAAAACCGCCGATCTTCTGCGCTTGATACTGCTGGCTGGCGCGTTCCTCAAACCGCCGGATCAATAGCATCAGCGAAAGCATCTCGACTTCGTCGCGCTGCTCTACCGACTGCATGGCGATCACGCCGTGCGCGGAACCGCAGCGCGGGCACGCGACCGTTCAGCGCTTCGGCCCAGGTTCATGCAAACAATAAAGAGCAGCGTGAAAACGAGATCGCTCAGGAGCGAGTTGCGGAAAAACATCCAGCTCGGGGTCGCGCTGTACTGAGGCAACCCCACCGTGACCGCCTGCACGAGTCCTGCCAAATTTTTCGCGTAGCCTGGATCGCTTAACCACGAGAACGCGTTCGTGATTCCGTAAAAAATTGTAGATCCAACGACTGAAGCCGGGAGAAGCGTCTTCAGGGACGCACGATTCTGTAGAAGAAGCCCGATGCATCCGATCAGGGCGAGCGCCAAATAGCGACAGAGAATCTGCGGATCGAGCAAGGGCGCACCGTAGCGAAAATTAAGCACCGCGTCGGAAATAAAAAGGGTAACAAACGGCACGGCGAATTTGTATTTTTTTGGAAAGTACGCTGCGCTGCAGAGGGCGATGGCCGCAAGCGGCGCAAAATTGGAAAGCCAGCTTGCGCCGGAATGAATCAAAAGGCCTGACGTCACACGATAAGCGACGGCCGAAAATACGAGAAGAAGAGCCGGAATCATTCGGGAGAATCTAGCCGTCTCGCGACAGATGCAAAGACGATTTGCTCCAGGCCCTGATGGACCGCGGCGCGAGTTTAAGAGTCGACTCTAAAACTACTTCGTGGATGCGGCGGCGAGCGCTTTGTTGAGTCGCGCTTTGCGGCGATTAGCAGTATTGCGATGAATGATCCTGCGCTTTGCAGCTTTATCGATCGCCGAGATGACCGCGCGAATTCCATCCAAGTTGGGCATTTCTGAGGAACGCACCTGTTTTTGCATTGTGCGCAGACGTGTCACCACACTGCGATTGCGGAGTGAGCGCTTCAATGTCTGGCGGGTGCGCTTGGCAGCTGATCTCGTGTTGGCCATTGATTACAAGAAATTGTGAAACGTGGACGCTCGCGGTCGCAATTGCGATTGTCAAGAGCTCGCACTCTCACCCAAATGGCGCCGACTGATTACCCTTATGCGCCCGGACTGTTTTGGGCGGTTACCGCGCCCTTGTTCAGCGTAGGCGGCACTTTATCTATCGGACGCACAATAGACCCGCGCGTTGTGTTCGTTTGTTCGCCGCGAGCTTGACTTTTTTGTCGCTCTGCAGCGAGCGCTCCCCTCATTCGCATTTGTTCGACGCTGAGTGGAGCCGGCGCGGATGCGGAGCCAAGCTGATCCTGGCCATTTGCCTTTTCAGCCACCGCCACCAGCGTGCTACTCGATGGCACCGGCGCGGCCTTTGGCACCTTGGGCAAACGATCAGGAACAATTTGCACGATCGAGCCAAGCGTAAGCTGATTATATAGAGCAGCGACGTCGCTCGATTTCATCCGGATGCAACCGTAGCTGGCGGGTCGACCGATCGTCTTCTCTTGTGGCGTACCATGGATGTAAATGCAGCGCCTAAAGGCAAGTGCGTTTTGAGCTTCAAGTCCGCGCAGCCAAATGATGCGCGTAATCACGGGATCGCGGCCGGGGGCATTTGGCGCCAGAATTTCCCCCGTAAACCGGCGATTATGAAACACGGCGCCGATCGGTGCGTGGTCCCCGATTTTTTGGGCAACTGCGAGGTAACCGAGAGGAGTTGTCATTCGTCCCCAATAGTCGCCCAGCCCGAACATCGAAGTGGAAATAGGATAAGTTGCGACCTTGCCGCCATTTTGTAGAAGCATCAGCTTCTGATCGCGGACGCTGATTACGAGGCGCGTTGAAGGGTCGACTTGTGTGGCAAAAACCGCAGGAGCAACTGAAATTAAGCTCAGAATTACAGCCAAGGGCCAGCGCATGCGCACCTTCTTACTCGACAATTTGCATTTTGTCACGCGGGAATTGCGGTCGCCGATGGCGGACCACCAAAGCTGATCTTGGGCCAGCGAGTCGCCAGGGAAGAGAGACAGACGTAAAGAAAACCGGCTTGGAACATGAGCAGGAACGGAACGGAGATGAACTGTCCATGGATAATTGCGAACCAAAGGAAGTAGGTGAAATAAATCGCGAAAGCCAGCTCTGCGAGTGGGAGCGCCGATTTGAGCGGTCTGTATTTGCAGGTCCGCCACGGTTGAGATTTGCGTTCGATCCCGTACTTGGGCGTTCGCGTGAAATCGGATTTGTGATTGAAGAGAGCTTCGAGCACGGCGCGCGCGTTGTTGAGCGAGAGACCAACGCCGAGGGCGACCAAACATGGCAAAAAAAGAATCTCCTTCATCCATGTTCGCGGATGGAGTTCACGTTGGGCGCAAAAATAAAACACCGCGACCGATCCCGATGCCGCGATGAAAATCGGGACGTCGACCAGAAGTGTTCGAAGCCAGCTGCCGTGGGGAGCTCCGGTAGAGGGATGCAGGAGGACGCATAAAAAGGCAAGCAACAAGTAGGCGAAGTTCGACATCAAATGACATGTGGCCTCAAGTTTAATCGCAAATGGGAGTCGGCTGCGCCAAATCGTGGGCAACAATTTTTTGCAGGTTTGGATGGATCCCTTTGTCCAGCGATGCTGCTGAGACTTAAATCCGTTCATGTCTACCGGCAGCTCAGCGGGAGTCACAACATCGGACAAAAAAATAAATTTCCAGCCCTCGAGCTGAGCGCGATAGCTAAGATCGAGATCTTCACACAGAGTATCATGCTGCCACCCTCCGCCTTGTTCAATACATGTGCGCCGCCAAAGACCGGCGGTTCCGTTAAAGTTGAAAAAGCGGCCACTCCGGCTGCGAGCGGTCTGCTCGAGCAAAAGATGCCCATCGAGAAAGATTGCCTGCATGCGCGTAAGCAATGAATAACCGCGATTCAAATGCCCCCACCTGGTCTGGATCATTCCTATTTTCGGATCGGTGAAGAAATGGATCGTGCGTTTTAGTAAATCCGGTTCTGGAACAAAATCGGCATCAAGGATACAAACGAATTCGCCTTCCGCGGCTTCGAGTCCTACGGCCAGCGCACCCGCCTTGAAACCAGTCCGATCAACACGATGAATGCGTTGAACATTGAAACCGCGCCCACGTAATTCGTCCGCGCACGACGAGACAAGCTCGCGCGTATCATCCGTTGAATCATCGAGCACCTGGATCTGGAGAAGCTCCCTCGGATAATCCAACTCGCTGACCGAGCGAAGCAAGCGCTCGACCACGTAAATTTCGTTGAAGATCGGCAACTGCACCGTCACTTTCGGCAGTTGCTCAAACTGTCGGTCGGGGACCGGTTCTCGCTTCCTGTTTTTGAGAAACAGATAAATGATGAAGTAGCGATGGACACCGTAAGCCGAAAGACCGATCAGCACGCTCAGATAGCAGACCGTCCAAATAATGTGTCCGAGGCTTCCTTGCATGGGAGTTTGCGCAGCTGCCAGTGGTTAAGGCAGCAAGGGCGACATCATGCCGTTTCCAGCATGCGCGTCAAATCAAAAAAAATCGTACGTTTGCCTCTAAAAATGGCGACCGTAGCGCGAAAAAAGCATCCGGGCATAGCGCAGAGAGCGAGAATGTTGTGTTCATTGCCGATCTTCGTAATTGCGGGTGCGACCGGCCTTGTAAGACCCGTGATGGCGCAAGAGGAACCGCTCTTTGAACAGGGATACGAACGCGAGGAATTAGGCGTTATCCTTCTACCGCGCCGTCGATCGCGCGCATTTTCCAGCAGCTCAAGGATCTTAGACCTCTGCCTTTTGAGCAATTGGAGCGAGAGTTTCCCAAAGCGAGTCCTCCCAGCCGCGAGTTAAACCTCGCAATTCGTCAAATCGACTAAGCGAAGCCGCTGTGGACATTCGCCTTGCCTGAGACGGCAACCAGGTTAATTGGTGATGAGCCGATTTTTCGCAGACCACCGGAATGCAATTGCGCGATAGATTTGAGAAACAGAGACGCGGCCGTTTCGAACGCTTGAAGATCATCTTCCCGATCCTCTTGGCCGGATGGATCCCGTCGATCTTAACACTGGTCGTTTCCTACACGATCCTGACAAAAACTCTTGAATCGCGAATCCTAAGCGACCGGCAAACCTTCATTCAGTTAGTGGGCCATCTCGTTAACCATGACCTTAGCCGGACCAGTGGAATCATTGAGTACTATCAGACGCTGCCGGAAGTCGCGAAAATCCTGAGCGCGCCAAATCCCCAGGCTGCGGCTGAACAATGGCTCAGCTCAGCATTTTATTCCCATCCGCTTATCGACGGGATGTTCATGACAGCGCCCGACGGCCGTCTTATCGCATCGATTCCCAACGATCCGGTGATGATTGGCAAAGATTTTGGTTCCGACCAATGGCGGGAGCAAGCGCGCGCGTCGAACAAGGCCTTCGTCTCGGCGGTTCATCCGCGCTTGCCAGATAAGCGCATGGCGACCAACATCGTCGGCGCGGTGCGGGCCCCGGATCGCACAATCGTCGGCTATCTCGGAATCTCCGTGTTAGTGGAAAGAATCGGGCGACGTTTAGCCACGATTGAGTTCGCCGATCAGTCCCTCTGCGAAGTGTTCGATCAAAACGGCACTGCACTTTTCGCGAGGGATTTTCAACCCAACTCCGCCATGGTTTCTCCCGAGGGCCAAATCTTGATGAAGGAGATTCGCGAGAGCAAGAGCGGGCATTTCGAGCGGCGCGGTAATCTTTATTCTTTCAGTCCGATCGAATCGACCGGCTGGGTAGCTGTGGCTGAGCAATCAAAAGCCATTGCTTACAAACCGGTGCATGACCTGCTGGGCCGAATGACTGTCCTCGCGGCTTGGCTAATAGTGCTCACCGCTATCTTCGCGTGGCTCGGAAGCACATTGTATCAACGCCAAACCGAAGCCACGAGGCGCATTGAGCGTGAAGTCATCTTTAATGAAAAAATCCTGGCGAACATGCCTAGCGGCATCGCTTTTATCGATCCGGCTTCCCGCCGTTTTCTCCAGGCGAACGATGCTTTCGCGCAAATGGTGCAGCGTTTTGGAAATTTGCCGGCTGGTCGCGACGTCACGGAAGCCACTTATGATGATGTGAAAATCGCTCCGGCCGGAGCGATGGAGAAGGTGCTTTCTTTTGGCACCCCATTTCAACTGATCGAAGAGCCGTTAAAAGACAAAGCGGGCATGACGCACTTTGTAAATATCAACCTGCTCAGGCTGCAAGGTCCGCACCAGACCGTTCAGGGCGTCCTTTATCTCCTTGAAGACAAGACGCGCGACGTTACGCTGCGCCAGGAACTGATCGGCGCAAACGCAGCAAAAGACCAGTTCCTCGCGCTGCTCTCCCATGAATTGCGCAATCCCCTTTCGCCCGTGATCGCCATGGTGGGCGAATTGGAGGCGAACATTCCGGATTCTCGTCCGGTGCGCGAAGCGCTAGAGGTCATCCGGCGCAATGTTGAACTGGAAGCACGGTTGATCGACGACTTACTCGATGTAACCCGGATCGCAAAAGGCAAGCTGCAGTTAAGTTTTGAAATTATTTGCGTTCACGAAATCCTGCAACGCGCTCACGAAATTTGCCGGAACGATATTGCCGCCAAGGATCTTCAGGTGGAATTTCGATTCCACGCCGCTCACGCCCATGTCGAAGGGGACCCAGCACGTTTGCAGCAAGTGTTTTGGAATCTCATCAAGAACAGCGTGAAATTCACCCCAGAGAAAGGCCGTATCATTATTGAAACCCTTAATCCGGCGTCGGACGAGATTGAAATCCGAATCAGCGATACTGGCATTGGGATCGAGCCTGAAAAGATCGACAAAATTTTCAATGCCTTCGAACAGGGCCAAATCGCCATCACCCGGCGTTTTGGCGGTCTTGGTCTCGGTCTTGCGATCTCGAAAGCGATGGTTGATGCGCATGGCGGAAAAATTCAGGTCGAGAGTCTCGGAAAGGATCGCGGCTCAACTTTTTCGCTAAACCTGAAAACGGTGCCCGCACCCGCCGCGGCAGGGGATGGAGCTAAGGAGGGCCCGTCCGCCATCAGGGAAGGCGAGCTGAGAATGCCTACGCTTCGGCGCGTTCTCGTGGTGGATGACCATCGCGATACTTGTACTGGGATGAAGATGATGCTCGAACGTCGCGGCTACGAGATTACCGTGGCTCATTCCGCCGAGCAGGCCGTGGAAAAAACCCACGAACAGGATTTCGACCTGCTCATCAGCGACATCGGACTACCGGGTCGCAGTGGCTATGATCTAATGCGCGAATTGCGAGACAGCAAAGGCCTGCTCGGAATTGCGCTCAGTGGCTTTGGAACGGAACACGACGTGAGCAAAGCCCGAGCGGCGGGCTTCTCTGAGCATCTCACCAAGCCGATCAATTTTGAGCGGCTGGAAGAAGCCATCCAAAATCTGCTCGAGCTCGAGCCGACCACGGGATCATAAGCTTCGCCGATTTAGGACCCCGCGCTATCCGCCGTTGTGGCCCTGCGGCGCAGTGTTCTTCTGACGCTCGTTCCGCTCGGACGCTTCTTTTAATTCTCGTGAAAGCTTCTCGACTCGCTGCCGCATGACCTTGCCAGCTTTGAATTTCACAGTCGCACGGGGCGGAATTACGAAACTGCTCCCTGGCTGGTTCGGGTTCCGTCCGACGCGCGGTTTTGTCAGCCGCGGCTGAAAAACTCCGAAGTTTCGCAGTTCAACGGCTATGTTGTTTGCCAAACTGTCGGTGATTTTGTCGAGTGTCCGCTGGACGACATCGAAAACTTCATGTTGGACCATGCCGGTTTGGTTGCTGATGGCGACAACGATGTCGCGTTTGGTTAGCTTTGCCATATCTATTTAGTAATCGCTTCACGCTGGCGCGCTGGTGGCCAATTAAAGCACAAAAAAAGATTTTTCTTACCGGCTAACCTCTTCGACAACAAGACCAAGCGCACTAGCAGCTTTTGACGGCGGGAAGAATTGTAAGGCGATCGACGATTCTCGGAAACCAGATCAAATCACTCGAACAGGCTTCGCTCGGCTCTCTTCTCACTTTCGCCAACTCTCACGTGGAGGCGGGGCCGCATAATCGTCGGGCGCAATCTCGTGCGCGGTTCGGAAATGCACTTTGGCCAATTCTCGCAACACCTGTGGTCCATTTATTTCCACGAGCTTTTTTGCTGCCTCTTTTACATTCGCAGATACTCCGCGCTCCAAACGCAAACCGAGCTCCTTCCCTCTGCGCTCCAGCCAGTTGATAAACGCTTCGCGCGCCAGGATCGACGCCGCCGCCACCCCGATATCTGACTCCGCTTTCGTTCGCTGTTCGATGTCGATCTTTCGCCCGTGCCGCAGCAGCGATTGCTCGATCACGCGGGCATCCGCAAATTGATCCGACAACGCCCGCGGGCAATCGGACTTTTTCGCCAGCAAATTCTCGATCACACGCGCGTGCCCCCAGCCGAGCAGCTTGTTCAAATTGCCAAACTTCTGGTAGAGCTCGTTGTACCTTTCCGGACCGATCAGCACCGTCTCGATTAGACCGGCGGTGCTCTTCCGTATCGTTTCAGCGAGCGCCCGAATCCGTGCATCGGAACCGATTCGTTTGCTGTCTTGCACACCGGCATCGACAAGTTTGCGCGCGATCCCACGATCGACATAGACTCCGGCAACCACGAGCGGTCCGAAGAAATCGCCCTTCCCGCTTTCATCTACGCCGAAGTGCGGCTCGAACATTTCCGGCGAGTGCACTTCTTCATAACCCAGCTTCGCTTCGCCAAGGATTTTCGGCTCAAGCTCAAACTGCACGAACTCTTCGACACCCTTGCCTTGGACAAGCACCTTTGGCCCTTTTTCGTAAACCGTCACACTGAGACTGTTTTTCCGCGCAAAAAAAAGCGTGTACTGTTTCGGACTGAACTGGAATCCCGATTCCGCGAGCAGCGTGCGAAGCGTCGACGCTTGGTCTCTCGTCAGAGTGTGCGTGTAGGAGTTCACTGCGCGAGAGCTTAACACAGATGAAACACGGATGGCATCCCGGCGGAATCAGCCGGCGAGACATAATCACGCATCTGTGTTAATCCATGTTCATCTGTGGCGTTCCAAAAAAATCAGTTCCACACGACCCTGACGAATTGGTACCATGAGAACGGCCGCGAGCTCCCTTGGCGTCAAACTCGCGATCCCTACGCCATCCTCGTCTCCGAATTCATGCTCCAGCAGACCCAGGTTGCCGCCGTTATCCCTTATTATAATGAGTGGCTCCGCCGGTTCCCCCATTTCTCCGCGCTGGCTCGGGCTTCGAAAAATGACATCCTCCACGCGTGGCAAGGCCTCGGCTATTACGCGCGAGCGCGCAATCTGCACGCCACCGCTGGAATCGTCATGGATCGACATGGCGGCCATTTTCCCCGCGCGATCGCCCGCATGCGCGAGTTGCCAGGCGTTGGACGATATACGGCGAATGCCATCGCGACGTTTGCCTTCAATCAGTCCGTCCCGATTGTTGAAACCAACACCTCGCGGGTGTTAACGCGCCTGATCAATTTCCGGAGGCCCATCGATTGCACCATTGGCCGGGAAGCGCTCTGGAAGCACGCGGCCATGCTGGTTCCAAAACGTTCCGCCGGGATTTACAATTCTGCACTGACCGATCTTGGCGCGCTCGTTTGTCTTCCGCGCCAGCCGAGATGTGAAATTTGTCCGGTCAAAAACTTCTGCCGTGCAAAAAATCCCGAAACGCTTCCGTTCAAGAGGGCTCGTCCCCCAACAAGGCACCTCATCGAGACCCACGCTCTTATCGTTAAGCAAAGCAAAATCTTACTCGCGCAATCAGCTGGGCGCTGGCGCGGCATGTGGATTTTGCCGCCGCTGCAAACAAAATCGACAACCAAACGGGCTGTTCACATGTCGACCTTTCCCTTCACACATCACCGCATCACGCTTGCCGTATACAGACATCGCGCGCCTCCGAAAATATTTTCGAATCAAACTTGGTTTGAAATTAGCGCGCTTGAGAATCTGGCCGTGCCGTCACCGCACCGGCGAGCAATGCAACATCTTCTCACCGCAAGACGAGCAGGACGATCACGCCGGCAGCGGTCGTAAGAATTGTAATTGGGATGCCGAACCGCGCGTAATCCCAGAAACTGACTTCGATATGCTCGCGGGCGGATTCGACCACTATCATGTTCGCCACTGATCCGATGATTGTCAGGTTACCAGCAAAGGTCGTGGCAAGCGCGAGCACTTTCCACATCAACTCGGGCTCGGCAAACCGCGCGATCCACTTCCCCGCGACGAGAACAAATGGAACGTTCGAGAAAATATTCGAACCGGCCGCCGAGAACCACGTCAGATTCCAAGTCTGCGCTGTCACGCTTGATCCGAAGACAGGTTGCAGATGCCGATAAATGGCATCGGGCAGGCCGGTATCGCTCAGTCCGTCAACGACAACAAACAAAGCTGCAAAGAACACGAGCAAGTGCCAATCGATTAATTTGAGCACTTCGTGCGTGTCGCGGCGCGCGAGCACCATCACCAGGACCGCGCCCGAGAGCGCTGTCCACGCCAGATTCAGCCCCGCGACAAAGCAGGCAAAGATCGACAAAAACACGATGCAAACGATCGCAAACAAACCGCGGTCGAGTTTCGGGACGATCTGGATTTCGCGTTCGATCCTCGCCGCTTGCAACGCACGCCGAAAACCGAAACGCAAAATGATGAAATTGATTACCAGTCCAATGAGCGCCGCCGGCGCAAGCGTTCGCGAGAATTTCGAAAAGGGAATATGCGAAAAATGTCCAATAATCATGTTTTGCGGATTGCCAACCAGTGTGGCGACGCTGCCGATGTTGGCGCTGGTCGCGAGCGCGATGAGATACGGCAGCAGAGGAAGTCTCCCGCGCCGGATCACCGCGATCACCAGGGGCGTGAGCATCAAACAGATCGTGTCATTGACGAGCAACGCCGAGAGAATTCCCGACGTGAGCGTTAGATAGAGCAAGAGCCGCCCCGGAGTGCGAGAGAACCGCAAGACAAGATCCGCGGCCCATTCGAAAAAGTGCGCGAGATATAGATAGGCCGAGACAAGCATCATCGCCAGCAGCAGCACGATCGTATCGTAATTGACTGCGCGATAAGCGCGTTCAGGCGTGACGACACCGGTTGCGACCATCAAGACAGCACCGAGCAACGCTGCGGCCGGGCGGTTCAACGGCAGAATTTTGAGCTGCCGCCCACTGATGAGAACGTAGGTGATCGCGAAGATCACGCTCGCGACAAGCTCCTACTCCCAGTGATTCACAGCGCGTGCATAATGGAGGGCATTTCACTTTTCAATCAGCACAAATTTCTTTGCGTAGTTCGGATGGAATGCATAGCCTCTCCCAGTGATGGTCAAACTCTGCCAAACGCGCGACTCGATCGGCGGTTCTAATGATAAAGCACCCTGAAA
>WNGC01004573.1_pt1 | contig 11639 bp, 9 predicted proteins | sample 5400051 | NCBI WGS metagenome assembly WNGC01 (sample SAMN13153368, study PRJNA577476) | soil metagenome | isolation source: 20 cm soil or saprolite under grassland replicate 2 | place: USA:California | collected 2016-06-15 | reverse complement strand
TACTCGTACATCCCGGTCGACACGATGCCGGTGACTTCGAAGCTCTCCATGTGTGGAACCAGTCCTCCGGTCACCGGATTCATCTTTCCGCCGCCAGCGGACAGAAGATTGATGCTGTCGCCCGGCCACCTGTTGAACCGCGCGGCGAGAAGCTTGCCTAGTACGACGCCGCGACGCTTCCCGTCGCTGCTGGCAAAGCGAAAGTCTCCTTTCTCGACATGGGAGCGGATCGTCGTCACGTCGGGAACTCCGCGCCCCTGCGGGAGCAGACCGACGACGTAAACGCCACCGGAATAGTCGTGGCCAGCGCCCATCAACGCTTCGGTCAGCACAAATGGCGCGGCCGCTACGACGCCGGGTTGCTTGCGCACCTTCTCCAGAACCTTCGGCCAGTCGGTGATCTTGAGATCTTCGCCGTACGTCATCACGCGAATGTCGGGACTGCCGACGAGAATCTTCTCCCGTAGATCGTGTTGCAACCCGTTCATCACACCCATGATCACGATCAGCGCGCTTACGCCAACGAGCACTCCGCCGATCGCGATGATGCTGATCAGCGAGAGGAGCTTCGAGCCGCGACGACTGCGCAGGTACCGCGACGCGATCTGCAACTCGAGTTTCGTCACTCTGGCCTCATTGTCGGGAACAGAATCACATCGCGGATGTTCGTGGCTCCCGACAGGTACATGAACAGCCGGTCGATGCCGATTCCCACGCCACCCATCGGAGGCATGCCGTATTCCATTGCGCGTAGATAATCCTCGTCGACGCCTGGTGCCTCCAGGTCGCCAGCCGCGCGCAGGGTCGCCTGCGCGTCGAAGCGACGACGTTGGTCGAGAGGATCGTTCAGCTCGCTGAAGGCATTTGCCATCTCTTTACCGTTCGCGAACAGCTCGAACCGCTCGGTGAGTTTCGGGTTTCCCCTCTTCAGTTTCGCCAACGGTGACAGCTCCACAGGGTAATCGATCACGAAAGTGGGTTGGACCAGCTTTGACTCGACGAGCGCCTGAAACATCTCGTCGAGCAACTTTGGCCTGCTCATCGACTCTGACTGTTCTACCCCAACGCGCTTCGCAAGTGCGCGCAGTGCGTTGTCGTCGAGCGACGTGACGTCCACCGCCGCCGCGGCGTTGAGTGCTGGCATCCATTCGACTCGCTTGAACGGCCGGGCGAACGAAGGAACTGTTGGCGCAAGCTCAGGCACCGAGCGAACAGCCTCCGCCGTTTTTTCCATCAGCTGTTCGACGAGCTCCATCATCGTCGTATAGTCGGCATACGCCTGGTAGAACTCGAGCATCGTAAACTCCGGATTGTGTGTCCGGTCTATTCCCTCGTTACGGAAATCGTGTCCGATCTCATAGACTCGCTCGAGTCCGCCCACGACGAGTCTTTTCAGATAGAGCTCGTCGGCGATGCGCAGGAAAAGCGGCATGTCGAGCGCGTTGTGAACCGTTGTGAATGGGCGCGCCGCGGCGCCGCCATAAAGCGGCTGCAATATCGGCGTTTCCACTTCGAGAAAATCTCGCTCGTCCAGAAACGAGCGAATCGCTCGCGTCATCCGCGACCGCGCAACAAACAGCGCCCTCACTTCCGGATGGACGGCGAGATCCGCGTACCGCTGGCGATACCGCTGCTCGGAATCGGAGAAACCGGAATGGCGAACCAGCTGACCCGCGACTTCCTCCTCCTTCCCGAACGGCAGCGGCCGCAATGATTTCGCGAGAAGCTCGACGCGATCGACACGGACCGTGACTTCGCCGGTCCGCGTTCTGAAAAGCGGCCCGTGTACTCCGACGATGTCGCCAAGGTCGAAGTGCGCGAGCATTGCATACACCTCTTCGCTCAGCTGGTCTTTCTTGAAGTACAGCTGAATTTTCCCAGTCGTGTCGGCGAGATGTGCGAACGCCGTCTTGCCATGCGATCGCCACGCCACGATGCGTCCCGCAAGAGTGACCGCGGGCCCTTCCTCGGCGTTACCGATCAGCGACTGGGCCTGACTCGCGAAATGCTGTCGGTCGAACGAGTACGCGTATGGAGCAATGCCGGCGGCTTCCAGGGCCTCGAGTTTCTCGCGTCGCGCCTGGAGGACGAAGTTGAGGTCCTCGCTCACGCCGCCGCCGTCGTCGAGCCGCCGCCCTGCTTGAGATATGCCTCGATGAATGGATCTATCCCGCCGTCCATCACTTTCTGAACGTCAGGAATCTTTAGCTCCGTGCGGTGGTCGTTCACCATCGTGTACGGCTGAAAGACGTAGCTTCGTATCTGGCTTCCGAAGCTCACGTCGGATTTGGTCGCGTCGAGCTCCGCCTTGTGCGCCTCCCGCCGCTCGATCTCCGCCTGATAGAGCTTGTTCTTGAGCATCTTCATCGCCGTCGACTTGTTCTTGAACTGCGATCGCTCCTGCTGGGACGCCACGACAGTACCCGTCGGGATATGGGTAATGCGAACGGCGGAGCTCGTCTTGTTGACGTGTTGCCCGCCAGCCCCGGAGGCCCGATAAACGTCGATGCGCAGATCCTCATCGCGGATATCGATGTTGATCTCTTCGTTCACGACTGGATAGACGAAGACGGAGGCAAAGCTCGTGTGCCGCCTCGCATTCGCGTCGAATGGAGAAATGCGTACGAGCCGATGCACTCCCGTCTCGGGACGCAAGAAGCCGTATGCGTACAGCCCGCGAATCTCGAGCACCGCACCCTTGATCCCAGCCTCTTCGCCTGCGCTCTCATCGAGGACGCTCACCTCGAAGCCGCGGCGTTCTGCCCACCGGACGTACATCCGCATGAGCATTTGGGCCCAGTCCTGCGCTTCGGTACCGCCGGCGCCGGCGCTGATCTCGAGCTGCGCGTCGCGAAAATCGTCGGCTCCGCGCAGGAGCGATTTCACTTCGAACGAGGCGAGCTCTTCGCGCACCTGCGAGGCCTCGGCGTCGAGATCGCGCTCCATCTGGGGCTCGGGACTATCCTCCAGCAGCTCGTCGAGCTCGAGCGCGCTTTCCACGCGGGCGGTCAGCTTGTCGTACGGTTCCAGCCAGCCGCGCAGTGCCTTTGTTTCCTGAAGCGTCGCTTGCGCTTTTTCCTGATTGTTCCAGAAGCCGGGATCGGCCATCTCGGCGTCGAGCACGCTCAAACGCGCGCGCTTGCCGTCGATGTCAAAGATACCTCCGCAACTCCGCCAGTCGCTCTCTGCTCTGTCTGAGGCTGCGGCCGCGTTCACTTTCCGCCATTTTACCCGGGCCCCCGAGGCCTAGAAGATTTTCTTGCCAGCACCAAGCACTTCGTTGAGTGCTTCCTGAAAATAGGTCGTGCTCTCCGCGAGCTGCTGTCCCACCTGGGCAATATACTCTTCAAAGCTCTTTTTGATCTCTTCCCGAAAGAGCTGCTTGAGCGTTCCGTCGCGGAGACCCTCGGCGTGCTTGGCGGGATGGTAGGTGATGATGTCCGAAACCAGCGCGCGTGCGAGCCGCTTCGCACGCTGGTTCGGATCCTTTGACAGGAAAGGATTGAGTGGACGTCGCGCGCCACCGTCAGAGACCGGGGACGACGCGGCGGGCGGAGTGTTGGTCGGCCGCGGTGGTTCGACGGGTCGCGATGGCTGCGACGACGGAACGAAAGGCGATGGTCCGGACGTCGCTGGTGGACCGCCCGGGATGAAAGGCGGAACTGGAGGCGGCGGAGAAAACTCCGGCAGACCGGATGCGGGCGAAGGCGGAGTCTGGGTCGCCATTGCCTGCGCACGTTCGCCTGCCTCAGCTCGGCTCCGCGGGGCCGCGGACGCCTCGACGGATCGTGGCGGAGGTAAAGGCGACGGAGCTGAGCGCGGGCCTGGAGCGGCCGCACTCGGACGTGCTGGCGGACCGCTGAACGGCGTCGACTGCCATCCGCTTTGCGCCGGTGGTGCCGACGGCGTCGACCGCGTGCGCTCCTGTGACGCCGACTCGGGCGGTGTCGCCGTTCGCTGGGATGCGCCTGTCGGCGTGGTTTGACCCGTAGGCGCGGGGATGGAAATCACGCCGCTGCAGACCGAACAGCGGGCGCGAACCCCCGACGGCGGAACCTTCGCGGGATCGACTCGGAAAATGGAGCGACAATCCGGGCAGCTGACGTTCATTCATTCTCTCCGATTTGTCGTACGTCGCGAATCGCTGGCATCGGCTCCTGCGGCGTTACACGATCGTCGCTGCGTCGATCGACAGTATAAACTGAGCCGGGAAGGCTCTTGGCGTAGGTTTTCATTTCGGTCGCAAGTTGGCTGGCCTGACGAGCAGAGGTCAATGTCCGGCGCAAGTTGGTGACGACGCCGATCGACAGTGTCATTAGCGGTACCCGATCGAGATGCCCCCGACGGTCCTTGCCGAAGAAATAGCCGGCGCGTCGATCCTGCTCCGAATATTGGTACGGGGCAAGAAGGTCGAACGTCGCAACGATTTCTCCGCACACGGCCGGTATCGCATTGTAAGGTATGATGAAGATAAAATCGTCGCCGCCAATGTGCCCGATGAATCCATCCTCGCCGCATGTTCCCTTCACGACGTCGTGCAGAAGTTTGGCGAGAATGCGAATTACGCGATCTCCCTCGTTGTAGCTGTAGCGATCGTTGAATTCTTTGAAGTGGTCGAGATCGGCGTAGCAGACCGCGAAGGCGTCGCCCAACGCCAGCCGGCGTCCGATCTCCGCTTCGATTGCCGAAGTTCCCGCGAGTCGCGTCGAGGGATGGACTATCAAATCGCGCTCGGAACGGATCAGCATTGCCGTCAGCCGGCGAACGGCTTCGGCCGGCTGCATTCCGTGTGGAAGCACTTCGTCCGCGCCCGCATCGAACGCCTCCGCCAACGCATCGGTCTTCTTGCCGCAGACAACGGCGCACGGAACGACCGCCGTGTAAGAATCCCTCTTCACCCTATGCAGGGCCGCGAGCACTGGCTGGGGGTCGCGGCGCGCATCGAAGACCACGAAGCGCGGACGCGCCCGTAGGCCGATCGACATCAGCTCGTCGGCCGAGCTGAGTGTGACGAGCGATGCGTCCTGCGCCTCGATCCACGCACTTACATGCGCGGGAAGCGAAGCACCATCGGGTGAGAACCGTATCGCGTTGGGCTGCTGCAAATCGTTGGCTGTCCGAGTCGCCGGTGGTTCTGCTCTGTCAGAAGAAGAAGAACGCAACTCCGAGTACTGAATACGCGAGAAGCAGTAAGGCTCCCTCGAGCCAATTGGTTTCCGCGTCCCTGATCACGGAGGACGTTACTAAAACAGCCAATGCGATGCTCGCCACCTCCATCGTGGTGAAGGCGAGATCCATCGGCTGGTGAAACACCATCCCGAGTAGAACCAACAGCGGCGCAAGGAACAGCGCCACCTGGATGCTGGAGCCAATGGCGATGTTGAGCGCGAGATCCATTCGGTTCCGCATCGCCATGATGATCGCAGAGCTATTCTCGGCCGCGTTCCCGATGATCGGCACAAGGATCAATCCGACGAAGAACTCGGACAGCCCCAGCACCTTCACCGCTTCCTCGGTAGCCGATACCAGGACCTCCGCCAGGATGCCGATGGCGGCGGCAGCGCCGACGAGGATCGCCACTGCCTTCTTTGACGACCATTTTGGGGCTACAGTCACGGTTTGCCCCGCTCCATCGCTCTTAAAATCTGAAGAATGAGTCCATAACGAAAAAACGAGCCATGCGAGGTAACCTACGATGAGGAGACCTGCGACATAATGCGACATTTGGACAGTGGCCACACGCCGCGGGTCCGGGTGCAGGCCTTGAAAGAGCGCTGGTACTACGAGCCCGAAAACCGCGATGAACAACACGGTCGTGCTCGAGCCCGCCAGGCTCCGACTGAACCTCTGCACCCTGTACTTGAGGCCGCCTGCGAACAATGCGATACCCAGGACGAGCAAGAGATTTCCCAGGATGGAGCCTGTTATCGATGCCTTCACGAGGTCGACGAGCCCGGCACGCAGCGCGACGGCCGCGATAATCAACTCCGCCAGATTCCCCATGGTCGCACTCAAAACACCCCCGATCGCCGGGCTCGTATGGTGTGCAACCGACTCGGTAGCCGCCCCGAGCACACCGGACAGCGGCACAATCGCGAGAGCGCTCAGGATGAAGACCGCAATGGGCGGGGCTCCAGCGAGTCGCGCGGCTATTGCGATCGGAACGAATATCAGGAGGGCGTAGAGGAATTTCACTGCCCACCACCGAACTGCATCTCACCAATCGTCGAGAGCGTGGGAGGAAACTGGTCAGGAACCGCGGGCCCGAGCCGCCAGGTCAAAACAGATAGCGGAGTGAAGCGTAGACGGGCGCCTGACCGTCGTCGGCCGGAAGTCCACCAAAGGTGCGCGCAATATCAAAGACGAACCCGCCGCTTTGCAGGCCGAAACCGAGAGCGGCGCTGGCGTCTCCACGTTGATCGCGCCCGACGTAGCCCGCTCGCAGGTGGACTTTGCCCTGATACATGATGTCAGTGCCAAAGCGCACTGCTTGCCCACCGAACGACCGGGAATTGACAAAACTTCCCGACGCCCTCAACTCCGTGTCCTTGACGTAGTGATCGATGAATTTGAGCCGATACATTGCTCCAACCTCAAGCTGCGTGGGCAACGGATTCTGCCGGTTTGTCTCTCTCGAATTGAGCTTGCCGCCAAGATTGCGTATCGCGACGCCGAACGAAAGTGGAGCACCAACGGCGACTTCATACTGAGCGCCGAGGTCAACCGCCCGCGAGCTCTGTACCTCTGCTCCGATCGTCGCGCACTCGCCGGAACAGTCAGACCGGATCTGAACGATCTTGTAATTGAAGCCGGCGTCGAGTCGCTTCGTTAGGCTAACGGCATACGTGGCAGCTAGTACGACATCTCTTGGCAGAATGACGCCGATTACCTGATCGAAAGCGTCTTTGACTTCCTGCTCGCCGAGGTCGAGAATGTTCAGGGAGAGAGCAGCCGTGCCATAAGATCGTGTCGGCAGCACGAAGGTGAGCGCGTCACCGACGCCGGCGACGGTCTTCGAGTGATGTATCGCCAGCTCTTTCTTGTCCTGATCGCCAATCGATGCCGGGTTCCACCAGATGCCTTCACTGCCGGGCTTGGCGGCGACCATAGCCTGGCCCATTCCCACAGCCTGTGCTCCAGTCGGCAGCAACAGGAAGAGCGAGCCCTCGCTTCCGGTCGGCGCTTGCCCGGACGCGGACGCTGCGAGTATAGTGGGCAGCCCGAGACTAAAAAGGAGTCGCCTCATCGATCAGCATTATTGGAATGTCGTCGCGTACCGCGTAGCGCAGACGGCACTTGTGGCAAAGGAGCGCCTGTTCCGCTTCGCGGTACTCTAGCTCGCTTTTGCACTTTGGACAAACCAGAATTTCGAGAAGACGCGCCGATAACGTCATTTGCCTTTTCCTGTAGCGAGTTGATAGCCAAATCGTGAAAGGCTGCCCGGATTCTTGCGCCAGTTTGCGAGGACCTTGACCCACAGATCGAGATACACTTTCGACCCAACGAAGGTCTCGATTTTCTTGCGCGCTGCTTCGCCGAGCCGGCGGATCTGCGCGCCCTTGCTGCCGATGATGATCGCTTTCTGGCTGTCCCTCTCCACGTAAATTACCGCGCGGACGTAGAGAGGCGAGCGTTCCTCACGATATTCCTCGACCTGCACCGCCACGCTGTACGGCACTTCGTCGTGCAGCTGCTCGAGCACCGTCTCGCGTACGAGCTCGGCGACAAAGAAACGAACCGGCTGGGTGCTGATCTCGTCTTCCGGATAAAGAAACGGACTCTCCGGCAACCGCTCGGCAATCTTTGCCATCATTTCAGTTATCCCATCACCCGTGAGTGCGGAGACGTACACGACTGCCCCCTCACTGAGCGGTTCCACGCGTCGAGATTCCGGCATGACGTCGGATTTATTCAACACTGTGACAATCGGCGCACGCGGCGTCGATGGCAAGTCGGCCGCTTCCTCGAGCGACGGCGGGTTTCCCTCCGTGGCGTCGGCCAGGTAAACGATGACATCGGCATCGTCGAGTGCGCGCCGGGCGGTGGTGCGCATCGCCTCCTGAAGTGGATAGCGTGGACTGAGGAGTCCCGGCGTATCGAGGATCACCATCTGAGCATCGTCGGTGGTGTAGATGCCGACGACGCGATCGCGCGTCGATTGTGGCTTGGGGCTGGTAATACTCAGCTTCTGTCCGACGATGCGATTGAGAAGCGTCGATTTCCCAACGTTCGGTTTGCCGACAACGGTGACGATCCCGGCTCTTGGCATTACTCAAAGTAGCCCGTTGCTTGCCTGCCGTGGAGCGCTAGTCAGACCGACAACTGAACGGTTGGGAGGCCTCAATCCGTTTGAAAAAACTAGAAGCTGGGGCGGCAGGACTTTGACCTACACCCCAGTGAACACCCGACTGCGCACAAGATACAAGTACTTGGAGGACGACAGTAGATCCACCCTCCTAAACCCGTGCGGTGCGTGGCGAGACAACAAAAAGGCCGTTCAATAGATGAACGGCCTTGATGGAGATGCCGGCGACGGCCTACTCTCCCGCGTTCTCTCGAACGGAGTACCATCGGCGCTGCAGGGCTTAACGACCGTGTTCGGAATGGGAACGGGTGTGGCCCCTGCGCTTCAGTCGCCAGCGAATTTTCAAAATGACTTTGGATAGTAGTGTGATCGTGTGACGTTCGAATCAACCGTTAGATCGCTTGGTTACTGCTAGTCGGCTCGAGTTCAATAAAGAAGGAAAAACTCGAGCCATATAAGGAGATCAAGCCTCACGGGCGATGAGGATCGCTTCGCTTGAAATCGGTTGCCCGACGTCCACGTGCGACCTCTTGACGGGATGGTCTCTCCCGGCCCTTCAGGGAGCTCAAGGCTCCAGGGAAGATTCATCTTGGGGGCAGCTTCCCACTTAGATGCATTCAGCGGTTATCTGCGCTTGCCCTCGCTACCCGGCGCTGCAGTTGGCACCACAGCCGGTACACGAGCGGGCAATCCGACCCGGTCCTCTCGTACTAGGGTCCGCGCCCCTCAATCTTCCAACGCCCACAGCGGATACAGACCGAACTGTCTCACGACGTTCTGAACCCAGCTCATGTACCACTTTAACCGGCGAACAGCCGGACCCTTGGGACCTGCTCCAGCCCCAGGATGTGATAAGCCGACATCGAGGTGCCAAACCGCGCCGTCGATGTGAACTCTCGGGCGCGATAAGCCTGTTATCCCCAGCGTACCTTTTATCCGTTGCGCGATAGCCCGCCCACGCGGGGCTACCGGATCACTACAGCCTACTTTCGTATCGGCTCGACCTGTCGGTCTCACCGTTAAGCGCCCTTCTGCTGTTACACTCTCTGCGTGCGAGTACCGACCGCACTGAGGGCACCATGCGCGCGCCTCCGTTACTCTTTCGGAGGCGACCGCCCCAGTCAAACTGCCCGCCTGCCACGGTCCCAAGGAGGGTTTGCCTCGCTCTGGTGAGCACGTCGCACGGCGCAGGGTGGTATTTCACTGTTGCCTCCCCCTAGGCTAGCGCCCAGGGATCAACGGCTCCCACCTATGCTACACAGCACCGTGCAACGAGCAATGACAAGTTGCAGTAAAGGTGTCGCCGAGCACGTGGTCGAGACAGTGCTCAAGTCGTTACGCCATTCGTGCAGGTCGGAACTTACCCGACAAGGAATTTCGCTACCTTAGGACCGTTATAGTTACGGCCGCCGTTTACCGGGGCTTCGGCTCAAGGCTTCGGGCTTGCGCCCTAACCTCTCCCCTTAACCTTCCGGCACCGGGCAGGCGTCAGTGAGTATACGTTGCCTTACGCGGCTTAGCACTCACCTGTGTTTTTGCTAAACAGTCGCTTGAGCCGATTATCTGCGGCCCCCCTCAGCACCCACTGTAAAAATAGGTACCGGGAGAGGCATCCCTTCTTCCGAAGTTACGGGATCATTATGCCGAGTTCCTTGACCACGTTTCACTCGTTCACCTTAGGCTACTCGCCTCACCCACCTGTGTCGGTTTACGGTACGGACACCAGCTGAACTCCCACTGAAGATTTTCTTGCCTGTCGACTATTGAAGAATTGAGCTCGGGTTGCCCCTTGCTCTTACTGGCGGGGCCGGAATGTTAACCGGCTATCCATCGACTACGCCTTTGGGGCCTCGCCTTAGGGTCCGCCTCACCCTGCGCTGATTGCCATGGCGCAGGAATCCTTGGGTTTTCGGTGTCAAAGGTTTTCACTTTGATTCGCGCGTACTCATTCCGGCATCCTCACTTCCCAACGCTCCACCACTCGTTTCCACGGTGGCTTCACTGCTGATGGGAACGCTCCCCTACCCCTCATACATAAGTATGAAGACCAAGCTTCGGCGGGCCGCTTAATCCCGACCATTCTCGGCGCGAACACGCTGGACTGGTGAGCTATTACGCACTCTTTCAAGGAATGGCTGCTTCTAAGCCAACCTCCCAGTTGTCACGGCACGTTCACATCCTTCGCTATACTTAGCGGCCACTTCGGGGCCTTAGCTGTGGTTCTGGGTTCTTTCCCTCTCGCCGTTGGACATTATCGCTCAACGACTGCCTCCCAGGATTCATTTAACAGGCATTCGGAGTTTGGTTGGGGTTGGTAGGGGCTTCGCCCCCCCGCGCCCATCCAGTCGCTCTACCTCCTGCAAACACTTCCTGAGGCTCTACCTCAATAGATTTCGGGGAGAACCAGCTATCTCCAGGCTTGATTGGCCTTTCACCCCTACCCACACGTCATCAGAACGGTTTTCAACCCGTACCTGTTCGAGCCTCCACGCGGTGTTACCCGCGCTTCACTCTGCACATGGGTAGATCGCCCTGGCTTCGGGTCTACCCCCAGAAACTAAGTCGCCCTCGTTACAGGACTCGCTTTCGCTGTGGCTCCGCAGCCTAGCCGCTTAGCCTACGCTTCTGAGGAGTAACTCGCCGGATCATAATGCAAAAGGCACGCAGTCAGCCGTAACTGATCCGAAGACCAGCCCAGCCTCCTACCGCTTGTAAGTATGTGGTTTCAGAAACTCTTTCACTCCCCGCACTGGGGTACTTTTCACCTTTCCCTCACGGTACTCGTTCACTATCGGTCACACGGGAGTCTTTAGCCTTGGAGGGTGGTCCCCCCGGTTTCACGCCCGATTCCTCGGAACTCGGGCGTTACTCAGGAACACTACTAACGCACCCTTTGGTTTATGCGTACCGGGCTATCACCGTCTATGGCTCTCCGTTCCAGGAGAATTCCGCTAACGCTTGGGTGCGCCGTCTGTAGGTCCTACAACCCCGTCACCACAAAGGGCAACGGTTTGGGCTAGGGCCCCTTTCGCTCGCCGCTACTTAGGGCATCTCGGTTGATTTCTCTTTCCTTCGGGTACTTAGATGTTTCAGTTCCCCGAGTTAGCTCACTCCGTAGAGTGTGACTGCCATCGCTGGCAGCCGGGTTTCCCCATTCGGCCATCCAGGGCTCATAGCTTGTGTGCAGCTCCCCCTGGCTTATCGCAGCTTACCACGGCCTTCCTCGCCTCCGTGTACCTAGGCATCCCCCACATACTTTCTTTCGCTTGATCAAATAACTTGTTCAAACAGAAACACGCACGATCTAACGAGTGATACAATCTTTGGACTCTCG
>WNGC01002318.1_pt1 | contig 11644 bp, 9 predicted proteins | sample 5400051 | NCBI WGS metagenome assembly WNGC01 (sample SAMN13153368, study PRJNA577476) | soil metagenome | isolation source: 20 cm soil or saprolite under grassland replicate 2 | place: USA:California | collected 2016-06-15 | reverse complement strand
TAAGCGATGATAAAACGTGGCCGAGTTTCATCAGCGGCGGCTGGCACCACATGGGGACGACCCGCATGAGCGCGGATCCGAAGCAGGGCGTGGTCGATGCGAACTGCAAGGTGCACGGACTCGCGAACTTATACATCGGGGGAGCTAGCGTTTATGCGACGGCGGGCGCGGTGAATCCGACGCTGACTCTGGTCGCGCTAAGTCTAAGGCTGGCGGATCATCTCAAGCGGGAAGCGGGAGGCCGCCTTTGAAGTGGCCGCCAAAATTGCCAAGCCATCTGCACGGTAAGTCTAAGGCTGCCGGAGCGTGTAAAACCGCCGCCTAGCCGCTGCGCAGGCTATGTTTTACCCGTTCTTTCCCGACGCGGAGCTCGCCTGAATCAGAAACCCTTGGGAGATCTCGCCGAGCGTCTTCAACACGCCCTCGGCGACGGCTACGAAGTCACCGATGATCTGGGCGGTGGAATGGCGCGCGTCTTCGTCGTCCGCGAAGTCGCGCTGGGTCGCGATATCGTCGTAAAGGTCCTGCCGCCGGAGCTCGGCGCCGGCGTCAACATCGAGCGCTTTCGCCGTGAGATTCAGCTGGCGGCGCGACTCCAGCAGCCCCACATCGTCCCTCTCCTTTTCGCGGGCTCGAAAGACGACCTGCTGTATTACGCGATGCCGCGCGTCGAAGGTGAGACGCTGCGCGCGCGACTGCAGCGTTCCGGCGAGCTTCGTGTCAGTGACACCGTAAGGATCCTCCTCGACGTCGCCGACGCCCTCGAGTACGCACACAAGCAAGGTGTAGCACATCGGGACATCAAACCGGAGAATATTCTCCTGTCCGGTAATCACGCGCTCGTAACGGATTTCGGCATCGCCAAGGCGCTGAGCGCCGCGACCGGTGACGCCAGCATCACATCTTTCGGCCTCGCGATCGGAACGCCGACCTACATGGCGCCCGAGCAGGCACTCGGCAGTCCGAGCACCGATCAGCGCGCAGACATCTACGCACTGGGTGTCGTTGGTTTCGAAATGCTCGCCGGGATGACTCCGTTCTTTGGATCGACGCCCCAGCAAGTTCTGACTGCGCACATCGCCGAGGCGCCGGCCCCGATTTCCCGGTACCGGCCGGATCTTCCGGCGTCGCTCGCGGCGGTGATCATGCGGTGCCTGGAGAAACAACCAAAGAACAGATTTCAGACCGTCAGAGAATTCCGCGAGGAGCTGGAGACGGTGAGCACGCCGAGCGGTGGGACCGCGCCGGTGCCAAGTCTCCCCCCGCAAACTGTCACTCCACAAACTGCGGCCGACCAAACTGTCTCGACGCCAACGGCTGCGGCACAAACTGTCGCTGGCGCTCCGGCGCTGGCGGTGCCGCGTAATCGCAAGACAACGGCCGCGCTGGTCGGAGTGGCGGCAGTAATACTCGTCGGCAGTCTGATCGCCAGTCGCTACCTCACGGGCGGCGGCCCGGAGTTCGAGGTCGCAACCACCAGGCAACTCACCAACGAATCCGGCCTCGAGATCACGCCCGCGTTCTCGCCGGACGGCAAGACGCTGGCGTACGCGGCAGGACAGCCGGGCAGGACCAGCATCATGGTGAGGCAGGCCGGTGGCGGCGACGCGATACGTCTCGCCAATGGTCTTGCGCCACAGTGGTCGTCGGACGGCTCGAAGGTGGTGTATGTCGACAGCGCCGGGATCGCGACGGTGCCGGTTTTTGGCGGAATCCCGCAGCGACTCGTACGGAATCCCGAGAATCAATACTCGGTAAGTCCGGTATGGTCACACGACGGGAAATTCCTCGCCTACGCCCAGGTGCGCACCATTGGTGGCTTCGGTGCGATTTGGATCGCACACGCGGATGGCAGCGAGCCGCGCAAGATCCGGGATAGCAATGAGCCGCACGCGCTGTCGTGGTCCCCGAATGATGACAGGCTCGCTTTTGTCGAGGGCAACCTGCTGTTCGTTTACTCGGGCGTTCAGTTTGGAAACATCGCGCCATCCACGGTCTGGGTCGCTGGCCGAGATGGAAGCGATGCAACCCTGCTGACAGACTCGCTCCATCAAAGCGTCAGTCCCGTCTGGTCGGCGGACGGTGACGGCGTGTTCTTCGTCTCGAACGCTCGTGGCGGCCGAGATCTCTACTATCAGCGCGTAAGAGGCACCAGGCCGGACGATGCAGCGCAAAGATTGACTTCGGGTCTCAAGATCCACGGAATCGCAGCGGACGGAAAAGGCCGCATCGCGTATTCTGCGTGGACCACCAACGTCGGCATCTGGTCGCTTCCATTTCCGCGATCGGGACCAGTGTCCGTTTCCACAGCGCACCCGATCATGTCCACCACTGAGAGCATCGAGGTGCTAAGGCTCAGTCCCGATGGCCAGTGGCTGGCCTTCGATTCCGACCGCTCCGGCAACATGGACATTTATAAAATGCGAGTTGACGGGACGGGTCTTCAGCAGCTGACCCGCGACCCCGCCGACGATTTTCGGCCATCGTGGTCGCCCGACGGCCGCGAGATTGCCTTTCATTCGTGGCGCAGCGGCAATCGGGACTCCTATGTGATCGCAGCCGACGGATCCGCGGAGAGGATCATTGCCTCCGGGCCAGCACACGAGTATTCGGGCACCTTCTCACCGGACGGTAGCCAGATCGCTTTTGATTCTGATCGCAGTGGGCAGATCGAGATCTATATAGCGGGAAGCGGGAGTGCGGGAGTCGGCAAGCGGGAGGCGGAAGGCGGGGTTCGGCGACTGACAACGGGTGGTGGGAGTCTGGCGCGGTGGTCACCGGACGGGAAGTTTATCGCGTATACCATAACTGCTACTAACACTCCTGGAGTGCCGTACCAAGCTCCATTGAGAGTGATTCCCGCGGAGGGCGGAGCGGTGCGGACCATCCCCGTGCCTGCATCGTTGGGGCAAATGGTCGCGATTGAAGGTTGGAGCGCCGATGGTAAGAAACTTTACTTTCGCGTGATAGCTCCGAATGGAGATCGCAACATCGCCGAGGCTCCGCTCGACGGGGGCACGCCATCTGTAGTGGTTCGCTTCGACGACCGCGACAAACGCCCATTCAATCCATTCTTTTCGACTGACGGGAAGACGATCTACTTCACGCTCGGCAGCCACGAAGCTGATATCTGGGTGATGGACCTCAGAAAGAAATAGATCGTTTGATTCTGATCGGATCTCCAGCCTCGAGACGCGATCAAACCATGCGTCGAGTCCTTTCAGCTTTCCTCGTTTTCTTAGGATTCGCTCCCGCGATTGGCTTCGGTCGTCTGTTAAACGGCGCTCACCAAGGGAAGGAGTAGGTCGCGCACCAGCCGTGCAGAATCGAGCGCGCGTCGCGCGTCCTCGACCGTTGGCAGAGGCTCCTCGGGATACCGAGAGCTGGGATAGAGTGCTTTCAGCAGGGCACAGGCTGCGATCAGCGCCTTATCCGCCCGGACGCTCGGCCCCTGGAGCGAAAGAAGTTTGGGCAGCACGTGTGTGCGCGGGGGATGCTTACCGCCTCTAACGATCAGCGCCTTGAGGAGTTTCTCGGCGCAGGCGTGAGCGTGGAAGCAAACGGCACCCATGGCGGGATCGGCGGTCGCAATCGACAATTCTGCGGCCCGATAATCTTCCTCGGCGCGTTCGATCCACATGCGCAAGCCTTCGCGCGGCGCTTCGCGTACACGAGCGGGCCGGGCCGAACGTTGCGGCACCGCGCCCGACGAATGGAGAAGCACTCCTTTCCTGGCGACAAGCCAATCGAGGAAGCCCGGGTCGGCCTGGCGGCGCTGATAGTCCGATACGGATCTGACGAGAACGTCGGCTCCGACTCCAATCGCCTGCAACGCGTCATACGCTTCGCGCCGATCGCGCTCGAGGTCGCTGCTATCGTGCAGCACGACCATCAGATCGTAGTCGCTGTCCTCGTGCGCGCCTCCCGTCGCGCGACTACCGAACAGAAGAATGAGCTCGGGACTGATGCGGTCGCGGATCGCGTAGACGATGCGCTCTAGCGGTGGCTGTGCGACGGCTGTAGAGTCGGACATACGCCGAGCATAACACGTCCAGGGCTTTGATGCAGTATCGAAAACGCGCCTAGGCGCGGCCACGTTATGTTTGAACTGTGCCTGTGATTCACAAACCTGGTTTCCTTGCGCTTCGCATTTTTGCCGTGATCGCCGCGGTCGCATGTGGCGGCGGCGCTCCCTCCAATAACGGAGGAGTCACCACATCTCCTCCGCCAATCCCACCAGCACGACAGGCCAAGTGGGCGCTCGCCTGGAGTGATGAGTTCGACGGCACGACAGTCAATCAGTCGAACTGGATCGTGCAGGACGGCGCCGTTAACGTGAACGGCGAGCTGGAATACTACACGCCGAGCGACGTGTATCTCGAAGCCGGCTCACTGGTGCTCGAGAGCGAGCTGCGCACGATTGGTGCGCGAAGATTCACGTCCGGCGAAGTGCGCACAGGCAACTTGCGTAAGGTGGATTGGGGCAGCGCAGTGGAATGGCGAACGCAGGCACCGTCGGGCAAGGGAATCTGGCCGGCGAACTGGATGGTTGGATGGCAGTGCGACGGCCTGAATCCGTGCAGCACCGACTGGCCGCCGGAGATTGACGTGCTCGAGATAAGGGGCAGCGCGCCGAGCGTCAATCTGATGACGCACTGGTGGGGAAGCCCGCCCAATCAGCAGCATGAGACGTCGCAATACGACGCCGTCACCAGTCTCGCCGACACTTATCACACCTATCGCGTGGAGTGGTTTCGCGACAGCGTCGTCTGGTATATGGATGGTGTTCAGCGGGCCAAGCACACCCAGAACGTGACGGCCGGTGCCATGCAGCTGGTGATGAATACCGCCGTCGGTGGTTTGTTCGACGGGAATCCGGACCAGACGACGGTGTTCCCACAGTACCACCGCATCGATTACCTCCGGGTTTATCGAGACACCGCGAACGTGTACTGACCCTCGACGCTACTTCAACGATTCCACCAAAGCCTGATAGACGAGCGTGCTCCACTTCCGATTGATGTCGGTGGTATTCGGAAGCTGATTCATCATGAACACCATCACGTCTAGCGCGGATAACCAGCTCTCCACCACTGTTCGGACACTTAGTCATCATCGCGCCGGTGCACAGAGCGCGAGTATGTTCATTGCCGGCCTGGAAGGAGGAAGCCATGAAGCTCCGGACCGCCCTAATTATTTCGCTTACCATTGGTGCGGCGTCCTCGGCGCCGATCCGCGGCCAGCCGGTCAACGGATCTTTGGCCCAACGCATCGAGCGAATTATTTCCCGCCCGGAGTTTCGACACGCACTCTGGGGCATCGAGTTCTACTCACTCGACACCAAACAACCGCTTTACACGCTCAACGCCGACAAGTTGTTCACGCCGGCTTCCACCACTAAGCTGCTCACCGAGGGGACAGCACTGAGCCTCCTCGGAGCCGACTATCGATTTCGGACCCGCGTCTATCGCACCGGACCTGTCGCGTCAGACGGGACGCTCAACGGTGACATCGTGCTCGTGGCGAGCGGAGATCCGAACCTCTCGGGCCGCATGCGTAGCGACGGAACGCTGGCGTTCGAGAACGAGGATCACACCTACGACGGTGACCCAAATACGCGCGCAGTGCCGGGTGATCCGATCGCCGCTATCCGACATCTGGCCCAACAAGTAGCGGATCGAAAAATCAGGAGAGTCACCGGCCGCGTCATCATCGACGCGTCGCTGTTCAGGAGCGGTGATCGCGAGCTCGGAACCGGCGTTGTCATCTCGCCGGTCATGGTCAACGACAACATTGTCGATGTCACGATCACCCCTGGAGCGACAGCGGCTTCGCCCACTACGGTGGAGATCTCGCCAGCCACTTCATACGTCCGGTTTGTCAACGAAACGACAACCGGCGCGCCTGGTACTCGCCAAACAGTGGAATGGGCTTCCGACAGCACCCTGCCCGACCAATCGCATCTCGTCACGATTCGCGGCTCGATGCCGGCCGGACACAAAATCCTATTTGCCTACGACGTTCCGTCGCCCTCGCGATTCGCCGAGGTCGTGTTCACCGAGGCGCTGCGCCAGGCGGGAGTGGAAATTCAGCTGCCTTCGCCCGCGCCGGCGATGCTCAGCTCGTCACCGGCGTACACCGAAGACAACGTGATCGCCGAACACGTATCGGCGCCAATGAGCGAAGAAGTCAAAGTCACGCTCAAGGTCAGCCAAAACCTTCACGCCAGCATGACACCTCGACTACTCGGCGCGATAATTGGGAAGAAGGATACGAGTCGGACGGGATTCGATCTCGAGCGGGAGTTCCTAAAGCAGGCGGGCCTCGACGTATCCGGCGCGCAGCAAGGCGATGGGGCGGGAGGCGACGCGCATTTTACGCCTGCGTTCATGGTCAGCTACCTCGCCTATATGGCGACTCGTCCCGACTACCCAAAGTTTCTTGCCGCGCTGCCAATTCTCGGCCGGGATGGAACGCTCTTCGACATTCAGCCGGCATCGCCTGCCGCTGGCCACGTCTTCGCGAAAACAGGGACGTACGGTGTGGGTGATCCGCTGAACCGAGCTTTGCTTGTTACGGCTAAAGGCTTGGCGGGATACATGACTACGGCGGATGGCCGCCATCTCGCGTTCGCCATCTACGTGAACAACGTGTCCGTCCCGCGCGAGCCCGACGCGGTCAAGCGGATCGTCGGGCAGGCATTGGGCGAGGTTGCAGCGGCGGCCTACGACGCACAATAAGGGGGGCGACGGTGGCCGCGGTTAGATCGTCCACCGTGTGTCCGGAAACGCTATTGACCCGCCTCGAGGCGCGTCCTATCGTCGTTCAGTCTACGAGGCTGTGAGGTCCGCGCCACCGTTCCTTTTTCGCGTACCAGTCCCGCCGATGCTTGTCTGTCTGCCAAGTCTCGAGCCAAAGGAGGTACGCCATGTCCGCGCGCGGCAGCACTCTCGTTTCCACAGGTGCACTCTTCCTCGTTCTGGTTGTTACTTCATCGTGCGGCGACAGCACCACGCCACCGAAGCCGACAACACTCACCTTCGTTACCGATCTTCCGCCGACCGCCGAGACCATGGTCCCACTAACGAGTCAGCCTGTGCTGCAGACAGTCGATGCAAGTGGCCACGCTATGGGTGGTTCGACGACTATTACGGTGACCGTCATCGGCGCGACCGGCGTCGTCGCCGCGAATGGAACCGCCACGACGAACTCGACCGGGCTTGCGTCGTTTTCCGGCCTTACACTCGGCGCAATCCATGGAGCTGTCGGACCGGTCACACTTCAATTTGCCGCGCCAGGTCTTCAGCCGATCACCGCGACGGTCGATCTGCACTGTGCGCTACTGCCTCTGAGCATCGGTCAGATGGTCAGTCGGTCACTCACCGATGGAGATTGCACGTTCCACAACGGTGTCTATAACAACATGTTTGCGCTCACGACGACGCAAGCGGTAACTGCCTTCAAAATTACTGCGTCTGGAGCTTTTCCTGGCTCGGTGCAAGTGAGGGGGCCGAGCGAACCCCAGTTTTTCTGGGGGTATGGCGCAAGACCGGGCACGAACAGTCTTAGCTACAGAATGCTGTTACCCGCCGGCCGAAATCTTATCGCTGTATCCTCGCAAGATCAGTTGGGCGTTTACTCGCTCACCACCGAGGCGACGTCGGAGGATCTCACGTGCGAAAATCCGACGGCATTCGTAGCCAGCCCGATAACAACCGTGCAGAAACTGGTTACCGGAGACTGCGTTGAGAATTCATTCCTCGAGGACGGCGTTGTCTTCGGGCTGCCACCGAACGCAACGATTAATGCTACGATGAGCTCGTCGGCGTTCGAGCCCCAGATGAAAGTTATCAATGGGTTGACTCAAGCTCTCGTAACGTCATCGACAGCGCCGGCGTCGACTAGCGTCACGTTCACGAATACCGCACAGGCGACCCCATTCTTTCTCGTGCTCACGAGCTCCATTGCCGGCGTGTCGGGGGCTTATAACCTGAGTCTCAATATCACGTACCCACCGTCAGCCGCCGAGCCTGCTACGCTTAGCGCGCCCTCGGTAGACGCGCGAATACTCTCCGCGAGGAGGGGGGCATGGCTATTTCAGCCACCCACACCGAATTGAAAGATTCGTGAGATACGAGTAAACGCTGCGCGTGATCAGCGCGAGTAGCGAGGGTGCGCCTGTTGCCTCCTTGCGCTCTGTGCGTCATACTTGTACAGTAAACCTGTACAAGTATGACGTCGGTTAGGGAGGCATTAAATGGGTAATACGACATACAGCCATCTCAGACAGAATCTCGCAGATGTTTGGGATAGCGTCGAAAACACCCAGGAGCCGGTGATTGTGGAGCGCCGAGGTCATCAGGCGATGGCAATCCTGCCAGCCGAGGAGTTGGAAGGTCTTCGTGAAACGGCCCACCTGCTGCGATCGCCGAGGAACGCCGCCAGACTTCTTACTGCTCTTCAGCGCGCGCTACGCGGACACACCAAATCGATCTCCCTCGAGGATTTGCGGGCGAAGTTGGGCGTTGCCGAAAAAAAATAGGCGGGTCGCTTCCGCATGACCTCTACAGGTCATCGGAGCAATCCGCCGCGTAAAGCGCGATCTCTGGTGATCGAACCCGAGTGCCTGGAGGACCTTCGCTGGTGGGTTGATACCAACAGAAAGACGGCGCTACGAGTTTTTGATCTGATCGAGGCTGTGATGCGTGATCCTTTCTCGGGAATCGGAAAACCGGAGCACCTCAAGCAGCTGGGCCCGAATATCTGGTCTCGCCGCGTCACAGGTGAAGACCGACTCGTCTATCTCGTGAGCGACGACCGTGTGAACTTCCTCCCGGCACGGTTTCATTATTGAAGCGAGCCTCAATTGGGTGAACAAACCAAATTGCCGAGCGAGTAGCGTATGGCCATGGCCATCTCCCTGCCGCTCGCCGGCACCGGCGACTGGCGGGTGGCGCCCGAATGTCTATGTTTTTCTCAATCGCCAACCGGAAGGGTTCATGCGCATACACCTGCCCACCGCTCTACTCGTGTCACTTGCGAGCCTGGTTGCATGCAGCAAAGGAGCTGCAACCAGAAACGATACGGCCGTCGCGACCACCTCGTCGACTAGTGTCGCAGCAAACACAGCCTCAGCGCCGCGCGGCAATGATGACAAAATCAAGAACGCGATGGCCGCTGCGCCTGACTCCATCTCGGCCGCCGCGACGATAATGGATTGGCCCGCAACGGAAGGTGGCAAGCCGACGCAGCTGCGTGCGGGCACGAATGGGTGGGTGTGCTATCCATCTACCCCGTCAGCGAAGACCGCAGTCGGAGAGGACCCGATGTGCCTCGATGGTGAATTTCAGAAGTGGGCTGAGGGCTACATGAGTAAGAAGCCGCCGAAGCTCAGTGCAATCGGTGTTGCATACATGCTTCAGGGCGATCGCGGCGCGAGTATCAGCAATCCGTTTGCAGAGTCGAGCGCGCAGTCGAAGGATTGGGTTGTCGCGGGCCCGCACATCATGATTGCTCCGCCCAATACCGGATCCCTGGCATCGCTACCTGGGAAGCCAGGCGGCGGACTTCCATGGGTTATGTGGAAGGGTACGCCCTACGCGCACATCATGGTTCCAGTAAAGACGTGAGCGCCACCTGTGGAGGGGATGCGCGGCGTCGGTCTTAAGGAAACTTTACGAGTGTCGGAAGGAGGTGCTGCGTAGTCGTCCCGTCGCCCAACTGCCCATGGTCGTTGAGTCCCCAACAGTACACGGCGCCGCTCGTCGTGAGACCGCAGGTGTGAGCACCATCAGGAGTGGTGCTCGCGGCCACGGACACGAATGTCAGGCCTCCTGATACGAGCGTCGGAACCAGCTTGTTTGTCGTCGTGCCGTCACCCAGCTGCCCGTACGCATTCAAGCCCCAACAGTACGCGGAGCCGGTGGTGGTGACGCCGCAGGAATAAACATCGTTGCCGGTACTCACGGTGGTGAATGCATGACCGCCAGCAACAGGTAGCAGGTTTTGCCGGCTGGCAGTGGTGCCGTCACCCAACTCGCCGACGTCATTGTTGCCCCAGCAGTACACTGCGCTGTTCGTTGCCAGCCCACAGGTGTGGGTCCACCCAGCGCTCACCGACACGAACGTTTTGCCCATGTCAATCGGTATCGGGCGTAACGTGTAATTAAAGTACGCGTTGCCTCCCCAGCAGTACGCTGCGCCCGCCGTGCTAACGCCACACGTGTAATAAAATCCAGCGCTGATCTGCGCGAATGTGAGACCACCGGTGACCAGCGTTGGAACGATCCTGTCGGTAGTCGTGCCGTCGCCGAGTCCGCCACCGTTGATGCCCCAACAATACGCCGCTCCGCTCGTGGTCACGCCGCAGGTGTGCACGACGCCCGCGCTTATCGACGCGAACTCGAGACCGCCGGCGACCGGCGTCGGGACGAGCCTGTTGATTGTCGTGCCATCTCCCACATTGGCTCCCCAACAATACCCGGCACCGCTCGCGGTAACGCCGCACGTCCCGCTTCCTGCGGTCAGCGTCGTGAACGAAAGACCGCCAGCAACTGGTGTAGGTACCAGCCAGTCCGTTGTACCATCGCCTAAACCGCCGCCGCGCCCCCAACAGTAGGCCTGGCCCGACACGTCGAGGAAGCACGAATACCCGGAACCGGCAACAAGTCGCGCGGCTGACGGCTTCAACTTCACGATCACTGTGAGCGCGGTCGAGCGGTTACCGGCGGTCGCGCTCCCATTCACGGATAGATGATAGGTCCCGGGGCCTGCTGCTCCCACAACATTCAACGTGAGCGTCGAGCTGGTTTCTGTCGGCGCGGATGGGTCGAAGGATCCGCTGATTCCGGGAGGCGCGCCACTCAAACGCAAAGTGATCGCGCCCGTGAAATTGCTGCGGCCGATACCGACGTTCATCGTGCCGCTCGCTCCCTGAGTGATGGTGAGTGTAGCCGGCGTGAGCGACAAGGTGTAATCCGCTTGTGGTCCGGTGGCGCTGTCGGTCCCGCAGCCAACCATTACCATCGGACCTACAACCAGCAGCAGCGCATGTCTTATCGAATAGTTCATAACACGTCCCTTTACGATTCGCAGTTGCAACGACGTTATCGAATCCCAATCGCGTCGTGAGCAGGAGCAGCGCCCGCACCAGCGGAATGATCTCTTCGTGCATGTTGTCCAACGCACCCGCGGTTCCCAGTGGCGCATCGATCTCAGTCGTCAGCCATCAGCGTTGCGCTGGCGTAGCGGACCTACCGCTTCTTTCGGGAATCACGACCCGGTAGTCGAGACGGCAATCGTTTCACACGGTCAGGATGCGCAGGGCCAGCGCGAGGAGCCACACTCGTCGGTGGGCTCGAAAGCGAGGCGGCACTCGTCGGAGTCACGGCGAAGGCTGAATTAGACAAACCTCCCCAACCACCGCCGGCATACCTAGCTACAACGTAGTAGTCGTACTCAGAACCGCTTACCAGACCGGTCTCACGATACGAGTGCGTGTCGGGAGGAAGATCCGCGACCACTTCATAGGAGGTGCTATATTCGTCTGCGAAGGAATGCAGGACTTCGTAGCCTATCTCGAGCTTCGCGTTATCGGTCCATGTCAGATCGATGGTCTGCGCATCGACTGCGGTTGCACTTAAGT
>WNGC01003038.1_pt1 | contig 11649 bp, 9 predicted proteins | sample 5400051 | NCBI WGS metagenome assembly WNGC01 (sample SAMN13153368, study PRJNA577476) | soil metagenome | isolation source: 20 cm soil or saprolite under grassland replicate 2 | place: USA:California | collected 2016-06-15 | reverse complement strand
CTGTACGTACTCCACTATGGTGCGATCGAGATAAGGAACGCGCACCTCAAGACTATGGGCCATCGATAATTTATCAGCATACATGAGGAGCTCGTCCGGCAGCGAGGAACGGATTTCAAGAAGCTGAAAACCACCCAGCTCGTCTGTGTGGACCATTTGCGGAATCAGTCCGCGCCAGTAATCCACAAGCTCGCGGCGCTGTCCGTTTGGCAGGAGATCATCCTGGAAAAGTCCGTCTATGGTTTGGCGCGGCGCCAGCGAAAAAACATCCTGATACCGCTTCAATCGGTCGTCCGTGCCCAGTGAAGCAACGCCCCGCTTCAACATTTCATTGCGCGGGAGGCCGTTCACGGCGAACCCCACGACCGACCGCAGGCGCGTTGGCAAGCGGCGCCACCATTCGCCATAGTGAACGCCCACATGCCTCTTATATCCTCCAAATAACTCATCCGGGCCTTGACCAATCAGGGCTACTTTGACGTCCTCCCGCGCCCGCTGTGAGACAAAATACATCGGGACAATAGACGAAGCGGCGATCGGTTCCTCCAAGCATTCAACAATGCGTGGCAGAGATCGTTCAAATTCGGTCTGGTCAAGTCTTACCGTCACATGCCGAGCGCCCAAAACGGAAGCAGTTTCCGCGGCATTAGCCAACTCGTCGTCTTTGAAAGTCTCCCCATAGCCGATGGTGTATGCCGGCCATGGACCGCCCTTCTCATTCATCAGTGCCAGGAGCAGACCTGAATCAAGACCACCACTTAGAAGTATCCCCACCGGCACATCGCTAAGCAGGTGGCGTCCGACTGCATCGCGATATAACTGAAGTAGTTCCTCTTCGGCTTGCTGCTCACTCTTAGCTTCTAAAAATGGAATTCGCTTGTAGTTATACCACCGCTTCTCCTGGTATTCTCCGTTCTCGATGACCAGCATCGTTCCGGGCGCCAGCTTCCGAATACCATCAAGTATTGTCAAAGGAGACGGCGTGTACCTAAACCGAAGAAAGAGATTGAGCGCGACCGGATCCACAGCTGGTTCGGACTGGTCGGCAGCGGCAACCGAACGCATCTCGGATCCGAAGGTCAATCTGCCATTGTCGACCTTATAATAAATCAGCTTAATGCCCATGGCGTCACGCGCAACAACCAGCCGCTCGTTACGCGCATCCCAGATAGCGAGGCCAAACATGCCATTCAGATGATTGAATACATCCACGCCCCACTCTTTGTAGCCGTGAATTATCACTTCCGTGTCAGAGCTGGTTCTAAATTGATGGCACTTATTTTGCAGTTCTGCTCGAAGTTCCCTGTAATTGTAAATCTCGCCATTGAAGATTACCCACACCGTTTCGTCTGCGTCCGACATCGGCTGGTGACCGCCAGCAAGATCGATGATGGATAATCGCCGGAATCCTAAGCCTAGAGGCCCGGCGATGAAGTAGCCTTCGTCATCAGGGCCGCGATGTGCAATGGAACGCGCCATCCGTACGATCGTCTCGCGGTCGACTGGTTCGCGTCGTTCGAAGTTAAATTGGCCTGCGATGCCGCACATTCTGTTAAACGGGTTGAGAGTTAAGAGTTGAGAGTTGATAGAGCGGCGCACTCTTCACTCGATTCTTGCCACTCGAAGCTTCGCGCGCTTCGCGGAGATAAAAAGCGAGGCTCCTGAACATCTGCGCTTGGCCCCAGCGATGCATGGGAACATTGTCCCAGCCGAGATGTAGCCGCCGGGAGCGGAACGATCCATCGCGCTTCACCCATGCTTCCAAAATATGCCCGACGACCTTCTTCAAACTTGGCTCCAGCGCGGGGAAGCGATCACGCAGGAGCAGGCAAAGATTGATACACTCGGCGCAATCGTAGAGTTCGCGCTTGTAAACGGTCCGGCGGGGAGCTCGCGAGAACGGTTTTGGCAGACCGTCCGCGTCGAATAAATTGTTCAGGTAATAACTTATTCCTTTGTCCAGTGCCTTAAGCGTTGGCGCGTGGCCGGTAAGAGCGTGGATCTTGGCCAGCGCTTTCATAACGAAGCAGGTGTGGTAATGGTCAACAAAATCACGGACTTCATCCACAGCATAATACCAGGAACCATCGGGGTTCTGATTATCGAGGACAAAGTTCACGTTGCGCTCCGCAGTCACCCAGTACTCTTTCTCGTGGAAAATTTGAGACGCGTTTGTTAGCAGAAAAGCGCGGTAAGCCGCGGCGTTAATAACTCCGCCCTCTCCGAATGGGCTATAGGAGCAACTGCTCGAGTTTTCAGACACTTCGAAGTCTTTAATGTCGAAACAAGCATGGCGCGCGATCGACTCGAGGATTCTTCTCCATTCGGCTCGCCGATCCAGAAAGCTGAGGCCGGAGGACAGAAGTGCGGGGTTGGAAGCCCGTTCGAAGATTTCGTAAGTCTGAAGGAATGCTTCATAGACATACGGCGTAGTCGTGATAAGCGGTGTTCCTTCTTCCACGGTGCCGCCGCGCCAAACCCAGTTGAAGGGATAACCCCAGCAATACTCCTTAAATCGGCTGCAGCGGCTCTTTTTCAAAGCGTCGAGAAAGTGGACTGCCTTTTGGAGGCAAATAGGATCTTCAGTCACTTCATAAAGCAACGCAAATCCCATCGCGTAATGCGCGTCAGCGATCGGGAACCGAAGCCGATTATGAAATAAGCGGCGAGCTGACGGTAAGAACGCTTCCGCAAAAATCATGGGAGAGACAGCTGCGGTTCCGATGATGGCGTTGCGATAGTACAATGACTTGGCATACCGACCCACCAGACCGGCGAAGAAGCTCTGATGGTCCCAAGAGGTCTCCCCGTACGCGTCGAGCCAGCGGCTGAAATTAGCCAATACTTTTGCTACGCGATCCGATTCGTACATTTGTTAAACGGCTACAAATCCGACATCAGATTTTGACGAACAGCCGGGTAGCTGAGGTTGAGTAGTCACCAGACAGCCAAGCTGGAACTCGGCAATGCCAAACCTTCAACATGATCCAGCCAGCCTACATCTCGCCGGCATAACATAATTATCGCGTAGCTCGCAGAGATAGCGCCTTAGCATTGTCTTTGCCCTGTAGGATAGCGTGTCCGGATAGCGTCCGTTTCCAAAAAATTCCTCGAATCTTATCTCAACGACTTTGTTTTCACTGGGCTCGAGCTCGACTTCGAAATCGATGCCGTCGTTAGCAGAGTTCCACATGATAGCGCTCCCCTCAGCCAGAACTTGTTTGATACTACGCGGCTCCGATTCTCGTTTTCGAATCAAGTATCGTTGTCGTTGCCAGGATCGATTCTCTAGCCGTAATTGTTTTCCGTACATCTCCACTTCCATCAAGGTTGGGGAAAGGTTGCGTTGCCGGCAGCTGCGTCTAACGACTTCTCCGAGGCTGCGCCATTCCAATGCACATTTCAAAGCGTTCAGGCCCTGAATAAAGTCAACGAGACGGCTATACCGATCGCTACAGTAATCGTGATGGACCACGATAATCGCGGGCTTACCCAGCAGGATATCAAAGGCAAAGTTCTCGATTCCCTCCCATGGATACCTGCGCGTGAAGATCGGAAAGTTATCATAGCTCATGACCGCTACATCCCAAACCTCGCGAATCTTCATACGACGAGAAGGCAAGTCGGCGCTAATCGTGTCATTATTGACCGCGGCCACGAAGTCACTGTGCTTTAGCGTAGTTATCGCCTCTTGCGAGAACACTCCTTGCGGAAAAACCATCACTTGATCATGACGAATCCCTGTCTGTAATTCGTGTCGATTCATGCGTGCAATCGCTTCCCTTACCTTACCGTGGACACATTCGCGATGTGGGTTGCCGAACTCTGCCCGCGTGTGATCGCACCCATGAACTGAAATTGAGTAGTGTTCCGGGTTTTCTCTGAATAGACTAACGACCTCCGGACTGCTTCGCCGCCAATTCCATGGAATAAATGCGACGCTGGTAGAGAACTTATAGCGCTTCATCATCGATAGGAGATCACGGAAGTTTACGAAGCCGTAGACGGGCTTGAGTACAGGATCGTCGATGATCAAACAAGCGCCTGTTTCCGGAGCGTGCCAGGCAAGCTCGGTCAAAGCCCATTTAATATAGAGAACGACGGGCACAGCAGGCAGAAAATACTCCCGGACATCGAAATTCTGCGTGGTCAATTCGGCATCGATATCGACGATTTCCGCACTGGTTGAAACAAAGACAGGGACATTACCGTACTGCAGCTTCAGGAACATTGAGCCAGAAGCAGATGAAATCAGGCTGAAAGCATCAGGATTACTGATATACGACACCAGACAACCGGTGTCCTTTGCGCTAAGAGCCGGAATTCGAAGGCCGGCCATTGCGCCACAAAATCCGGAATCATTCGCAATAACGAATTCTTTTTCTCTAACCTCGATGTGCCTCAGTTCTGCTCGCTCATTTCCAGCAAGTAGTCGTACCACCCTTTCCAGAACCTGCGGATCACCGTCTGAAAAGACAAATGCGGAATGGATATTCTGATGCGAATGCTGTATCAACTCCGGCCGGTGGTTACAACCTTCTAATAATCGCAAAAAGACCTCTGCCGAAGAGAAGATCCTGCATTCCGGCGCCGAGTCGGCAACGAATTGCGATATTGTCAATGTCCGCCAAGAGACTCCAAAGAAGTCCAGTAGCTTTCCAATCCGATGACACGGTAACGAGCCTTCAGTGTCGCTCAACAGTACTACCGGATTAGACTTCACAGGTAAACTAGCGTCTGCTTCGCCGAAGCCGGGGGGCGTCAGTTGCAGTAATGTGTCTCATCCCTGCTGTTTCTCGAGGACCTGAATGAGAGCCCGTCTGTCAAACTTACCGTTTGAATTCAGAGGGATCCTACCGACAAGATGGATGTTACGCGGCACCATGTACGAAGGCAGTCGCTTGGTGAGCTTCTCACGAAGCGAAGGAATGTCCGCGTATTCGGTCTGTAAAAAAGCCTCGATGCCTCCGGCGCCACTCGGCGATATCGGCCAGCCGAGCGCGATCGCGCCGTCCACGCCTGATTCCTGCCGTAGTACTGCTTCGACTTCACCCAGTTCGACACGATGGCCCAACACTTTGATCTGATTGTCAACACGCCCTAGGTACACGATCGGCTTTCCTTCCGCGGGCATGCGGACGCGGTCCCCGGTTCGGTAATAAGTTTTAGCGTGTCCAGACGGAACGACAAAGGATCGCGCCGTTTTCTCGGCGTCCTCCCAATAGCCGAGTGCCACTTGAGGACCACTAACGAGGAGTTCACCTGGCATTCCAAGCGGAACTGGGACGAGATTTTCATCGACAATCAGTGCTTCCATGTGCGGGAACGGCTCGCCGATTGGAACTAAACCCAGCTCGGCTTCCTGCACTGAACCATTACGGTCCCAGCGATATGCAGCACACGCGATGGTAGCCTCTGTAGGACCATAGAGATTCTCAATCGCTGAATTAGGTGCCGCTTCTGCCCAAGCCTTCACGATGTCCACGGGAAGTCCTTCCCCGCAAAAAAGAGTGAGTCGCAGGTTCGGATACATGTCCGGCTTTAACAAGCCGAGCTTCTTCATGAATACTGCCGCGGAGGGAACTGAAAACCAGGTGGTGAGATTCGAGTCGACGATGAAGCCGCCGGGCTTAATGAGAGATTTTTGCGATGGGCAACAGAGGCATGCGCCTCGCTCCCATGTTACAAACATGTCGTGGACCGACAGATCGAAGGTTAAATCGAAAGTCTGCGAACATTTGTCCGCTTCGCATATGCCATAGCGAGGGACTATATATTTTAAGTAGTTCCGGACGTTGCGGTGGCTAACCATGACACCTTTGGGCGTTCCTGTGCTGCCGGACGTAAAGAGAAGATAGGCGATGTCATCTGGTGAACCTGTGACCGGAGCGAAGCCGTTTCCATTCTCGAGGCCAGTGCTTCCGATGATTTTATGTTGAGGCCAACGGGCAGAGAATTCGCGTGGGTCAGGTTCGTCAGGCATCAGGATTAGCAGTTTATTTGAAAGGCTCTCCAGTACTTTGGACAGCTGAGCAGCGGAGAGTTGGTCCACTATGAGTGCGCGGCAACCAGAGCGCTCCAGCATCAATTTGGTTCTTTCCGGCGGGAAGATCCGATTCAGTGGAACATATCCATAACCGCGCAAAAGAGCGGCCAGGATACCAGCGAACGCGGTTACCGACCGGTAGGCAAAGACTGCAGTCAAGGGCGGCGGATGGGACACTTCGTATTTCTGAAGCGTCGCCGCTAACTGGAAAGCCCTTTGCTGCAAATCCGAGTAGCTGACCACGCGATTTGCCACCTCCAAGGCTGGCCTCTGCGGAAACTCAAGAGCGGACCTAAGAAAGCCTTCGTAAATCAAGCCGTTGTTGTTCATTAAGAGACTGCTTCTTCAGGCAAAGGGGTATGATCCGCCAAAAACCAGGCAAAGCACAATCACTAGCTCGCAGGAACAGATCAACTGGGTTTTCTCCCGTAAATAATCCGGTGCCAACCCCAGCGTCGACCGAGCCATTCACCACGGAGTCTGGGATAGCTTTCCCGATAAAGGAAATGATCCTTGCTGCCATAATCGAACCTCGCTTTTGCGATATTGTCAATGTCTGCCAAGAGACTCCAAAGAAGTCCAGTAGCTTTCCAATCCGATGACACGGTAACAAGTCTTCAAATTTTCCCAATTTCCAAAGCTTAGGTTGGCTGGCACTCCAATGCGAGAAGCCAAATACCTTGAAACCCGTATTAAACGCGTAAGCCTTACCGGCAAAATTGCGATCGTGATGTCGCGGAAGTTGGACCAGTTCAATCCATGGAGACCGTCTCATGTAATGGCGAACGGTTTCTGCGGTTCGGTCGGTTGAACCGTCGTCCACAATTACCCAGCGTTCGGCAACATTGTCTGCGCAAGCATGGATGCAAGGGTCTTTTCAATGAAAGTTTCTTCATTGTGCGCGGGGGGGGATGAGGACGTACTTCACATCCTTAAATACCGGCTTACAAACCAATCTGAAAATAACCTTTCGCCCTGCTAGCTGCCAGCCCTCGTAACTCAAGGTGTCATTCTATCCTCCGGAGGATGAACTGCCCGTTGCGCACTTGAACCAATTGTATTGGCCCGGTTTTTGTGAATTCATCTACTGCCTTTTTGACGCTACCCTTCCACCAACCGCCATCTACATAGTCATCGCCCGTTATGTATCCACCGATTTTGGTTTTGCGGGCCGAGACCTTAAGATCCATAATAACGTATTCGTAAAGGTGATTACCGTCGATGTACACCCAGTCGAAGTAGTCATCCGGAAATCCCTTAAGAACATTGGCCGATTCACCGCGATGCACAATCACACTATGCGCGCCAATTTCCTTCTCGAACCTGCTAACTACACCTGCGTGACGCTTATCCATTTGCTCTTGGCCCCTTTCCGAGCGCCCGCCGTAAACTGCCGCTTTATAAATCGCCGCGGTCTCATACTTCCAGGGATCGATAAGGTGGAGTTCTGCCGGACGAACGATTCGCAGAATTTGCTCCGCGAAATTCCCCAGATTAACACCAATTTCCGCGCCCACCGAATACTTGGGCAGCATCTCGAGCAGGAATAGCCGATGTTTTATGTAATCCTGGCGTACACCTAAAGCCCGCACGAGTCTCCTCGCGCCCGGAATTCTCTTGAGCGTTTTCTTTGAGCGCTTGGGCAACAGTTCTAACAAGCGGTTAAGGATGCGTTGCTTTGCGTAAATCATTCTTTTTGACTACAGTCGTCTGTACAGTGCTGATTCGTTCGCCATCAAGCCGTTGTTGTTCATTAAGAGACTTCCTGTTCAGGCAAAAGGGTGATAGCGTTGCAACGGGAAGCGCAATCGAAGATGGAGGGCTGGAGATAAAGCACGGATATCACACGGCTGCCAAGCTAAGAGCAGGTGACTCGGTCGCTGCAGATTAATGGGCGGCGAGCAAATTCTGCAAGGGCCATTCCGACGATCTGATCCATATTACAATAGCGATAAGTGCCGCCCGCAGTAGCCCGAACAACAGGCGACCCGTCAGTGAGAATCGATCCCGTAACGATTCGATAAGCCATCGGAGGAAGTTCCGGGCGAGGAACGGATCAGGTGCGCTACCTGTTGCATCTCCTAGAACGGGCTAAGGTTTTTGCCCATAAATAATCCGGTGCCAACCCCAGCGTCGACCGAGCCATTTCACCACGGAGTCTGGGATAGCTTTCCCGATAAACGACCAGTGATCAACATTAAACTCCCAGACTTCCTGTCTTACATTTTCAAAAGCACCGAAAAGCGCCGCTGCCTCGTCGTGATCGTACACCCTCGCTAAAGGACAAGACGGCCCATCCGTATTCATGCTGATCCATTCATCTTTTGTTAGCTTTTTGTTCTTCAACAACCTGTCACGGTGCCCTTCCAGTTTCCACCGATCAAAACCCGTGGTTGCAGCAACCAGTCGAGGCATAAACTTGGGAAGAAGGCACCATCTAAACAACCTCCTTAAGAACATAATTTCTATGTAATAGTTTATCGAGCGTCGATTGTACAACATCACCGTGAAAGTTCCGCCGTTCCTCAAGACTCGGTAAATCTGACCAACAATCCTTTCGGGCGCTGGTGAGTGGTGGATAACACCAAAGCTATAGACATGATCCACGCTCGCATCAGGCAGCGGTAAACCTTCCTCCGCATTCGCAACTTCAAATCGGCCGGGCACACCGAAAACCTCGAATCGTTCCCGTGTGAGTTCTACGGCATTGAGCGTAAGATCGACTCCGGTATAATTGGCTCCGTTCCTTGCAAACTCGATCCCGTCAGTTCCTACTCCGCACCCGATTTCAAGCACAACTTTCCCACGGAAGGAGTTGAACTTGGCAACTATCGGCACGTGCCATTCCCTCCCCTGAAACCGTTTCCGGGAAATTTCCTCAAAGTATCGGCGCCGCTCTGCCTCTTGAGACAGGCGAGACTGGCATGGATTTGCGTTCCAGAAGCTTCTTACGTCGGCAACATCTGTCTTCACGATGCTTAACTCCGTAGTCTCAATCGGCCGGTCTTTAAAAAGTGCAAGAACAACTCCTTAAGCCGTTCAAGCTGCTCCCGACGATGCAACCTTAGCAGTTCGGGCGCTACTGGTCTTTCGATACGTGACGCGAACGAGTAAAAATATCCGGAGAGCAGTAGCAATCCACCCACCACGTAAGGCCTCTTTGTCATTTGAAAGCTCACCCGAAAAACCTGCCACAGCGGGTGATTGCCCAGGAAGTAATCCTTTCTGCCATAATCGAACCTCGCTTTAAAAGTGTTGGTATCTGTGGCTCCCATTGGTCGGTAGTGATAAAATAGTTTGTCGCAGAATGATTTCGTCTGCCAGCCCTTCAATCGAGCAGTTCGCACTGCTATCCAATCGATCCCGCCCCATTTAATTGGTGTGTATCCTCCAACGTCCTCAAAGCACTCACGCCGGAATAGCTGACAGGCTCCAAAGACATCGCTCTCGTGATAGAAGCTGTCTTTGATAGCGTCATACCTTGCTTCTTGCATAGCAGTACCAGCGACCCCTAACTGCGGAAGTTCAGCGAATTTGCTCAACAGAAACTGGAAATATTCCGGCTCAACTGAAATGTCCGCGTCGACGTTTCCTATAACGTCGAAGGCGAGCGATCGAATTCGCTCGAATCCGGCGTTGAACGCGACAGCCTTACGGACAAAAGTGCGACCTTGGTGTTGCGGAAATTGGACTAGTTCAATCCACGGGTATTGTCTAACGTAACGGCAAACGATTTCTGCTGTTCTATCGGTTGAACCGTCATCCACAATAACCCACCGTTCGGGCAACATCGTCTGCGCGATCACTGAATTAAGCGTCTTCTCAATGAACGCCGCTTCGTTATGAGCAGGAGTGATCAGAACATATTTCATCGCAGATAACTCGTGACGGGCAACGGATGACGGAACGCAGTGTCCTTTCGTTTGTCCTTTAACATCTGTTCCGCGTCCGCTGTCTCTTGCTGTCCCCTTGGATAGATCTGGGCAAAGATTTCATCCATAATTCGGGCTGTTAAAACAATTTCACGGTATGGAATTGGAAACTGGTCAAAACAGAAAAACGCCGTCGTGCCATTCTTATCCCGGATCAGGACCCTCAACTCATCCAGGACTTCTGGTGTGCGCAGGCTGCGGAGCTGCTCGCTTTGATGTGCCATAGCAACAATTTCTGTCAGCTCATCATCGAGAAATTCTGCCAATTTCGCTATCCCATGGCTGATGATATTGTGAAACAATTGCCCCGGCAATTGGCGCACCCAATGGTTACGATCTCCGAGGAATGCGCTGGCGTACCTTAAATCTCCCAGATCGTACGACCAGTAGCTCTCCAAATGAACAGGCTTTCCCCGGAGGAGACCTTTATTCACGAGTCGGCGCATTTCCAGCATCTCGAGCGTGAACTGGTAGTTATGACCAGCCATTATTCTCAAGCCGCACCTGTCGGCCAATTCTATCAACGATTCAGCCTCGGCCGTCGTTATGGTAAACGGTTTTTCAACATAAACATGGCTACCTGATCCGAGGCATTGTTTAGCAACCGAATAATGGCTCTGCGGTGGGGTGGTAATGTGAACGATATCGGGCGAAGTAGCCTGCAGCATTTCTTGCAGATCGGAAAAGCATTCGGGAATACCGAAACGCTCACCTAGTTGTCTGGCCATGAGCAATTCCCGATCGCAAAGGCTTACGATCTTGCAATCCGGAATGCGATGGATCGCCTGCACATGCTGGTCGGCGACCTTGCCACAGCCGACGACCGCGACCCGCAGGATGCGCGAGGTGGATGGTTCAGTGTTAATAGGTCAGTGTCCCTTGACTACTTGAGGAGGCGGGCACGGAGACTGATGTCCGATGACAGAAGCCAGACCTTTAACGCGTGATCGCTTGCACCTGTGAGATCCGCGATATCCGCGTCATCCGCGGTTTGATTCAAATTGAGCAAGGAACGCCTCCATCGCCTGCCGCATCGGTAGCCTCGGCTTCCAACCTAGTCGCTCGCGAAGCTTCCGATTCGAGTAATGGTTTCCTTTCCACTCGGCGTCACAGCGGCGATGATTAAAGACCGGGGGAAGCTGGTTCCTGGACCACTTTGAATATTTCTCCCATAAAGAACAGAGGCCGTAGCCGGCAAAGTAAGGAATCCTGATGGCGCGAAAAGATTTCGCTTTATTCGTGTAGGCTTTTAGAAATTGGCGGGCAGTCAATAGCTCGTCATCCACGATGTTGAAAATTTCACCGTCCACGCCTGGTTTCAGGCCCGCGAGAGCGATAGCCTCGGCACAGTTAACGACAAAGGTCAATGGCAAAGCCTGTGACCCGTTAACCTGGATAAAAAACCCAAATGTGCTGATGCCAACACGTCCGCTTAGTTCTCGCTTGCCGGGCCCAAAGACATAACCAGGACGAACAATCACGTAAGGCAGGCCATATTCGCTGCCGTATTGTTTAACTAGTTCCTCCTGTTTAAGCTTCCCGAAACCGTAGGCATCAAAGCGCTCCTGAGGGGCATCTTCTAAAGGACAAGTTTCGTCAACCAGGTCACCGCGCTTCAAACTCAAAGTCGAATAGACAGCAAAGGAGCTAACATTCACAAAGCGCCTGGGC
>WNGC01017821.1_pt1 | contig 11658 bp, 6 predicted proteins | sample 5400051 | NCBI WGS metagenome assembly WNGC01 (sample SAMN13153368, study PRJNA577476) | soil metagenome | isolation source: 20 cm soil or saprolite under grassland replicate 2 | place: USA:California | collected 2016-06-15 | reverse complement strand
GCACATCGTTGACATTTCCGAGTGCGCGAACCGGTGCAGCGGCGAAGATCCGCCATGGCGAGGTTGAGCGGTGTTTTACTGGAATTAGCTGCGGGGCCCTGATCATGCGGACGCGCGAATTCTTCGGCTAAGGGGGTGCGAAAATCGGCTAGCTGGCGGGCGGCGGTCGGAACCACAAGCTGGAGCCGAAAAATTGCTGCGGGGGAGAAACTACTTGCGGAGCGACATCACCGGCATCCGAGGAGAGTTCCAGAAACGCTCGGAGGGGCTCGACAACTAAAGTGGCAGGAGCTGAATGCTTTTCGGGGGAGAAGTGTTGCAACTCCGAAGCGCCAACCGTGGCCCGGTTGCTTGCCGAGTGGCGAACATTCAAACCATTCGTCGAACTCGGCGCAGCCACGTATGGGTTGTAGAGTAGGAAAAGGGCCAGGCCTACACAAAGCCAGCGGTACCATCGCGGCACGGCAGAGCGCTCGGGAGATTCGGTGGACATATCGATCTCGACTGTTCTAGGACGATAATAGGACTGCGCGGCGTGGTCAAGGGGATGCCGGGAGAGATTCCAAGAGGGGAAAGATGGGGACCGAAGCCAGGGGTGCACCGGTCCCCGTGGTAGGACTTTACGTGAAGGTCAAGCGCGCCCAGTCTGACAGTCTGGGGTCACCTCCGAATGAAGGGCATGTGAATTCTCTGTGAGGCCGACATCCCCGGCAGAAGACGGATGGTTCTGGTCGTTCTGGTTGGGGCGGACCATGAGACCACGTCCGTGACGGACATCGAGACCACGGACCCAGAAGATGATGTCCTCGGCAATGTTGGTGGCGTGGTCGGCGATGCGTTCGAGGTGGCGGGTGGCAAGAATGAATTGGAGGCCCGGGCTCACCAGCGGGGGCTCTTCGGTCATGTGCAGGAGGAGCTGTTCAAAAATGCGATCGCGGTATTGATCGACTACATCATCGCTTTCGAGCACTTGCGCGGCCATCTCGGCGTTGCGGAAAATGAGCGCACCGAGACTCTTGCTGACCATGGCGCGCACGGCGGAGGCCATGGGGGCCAGTTCTTCGGGAACCTGTGCACTCTGCATTTCGCTGAGGGAGATAACGCGCTCGGCGAGATTCACTGCCAGGTCGCCGATGCGCTCGAGGTCATTGGTTATTTTCAGAGCGGCAACGATCAGCCGCATCTCATCGTCGGTAAACGACCCTCGCCGGAGCAGGCGGATGGCGTGTTCATCGATGACAATCTCCATTTCGTTGATGCGGGGTTCAAGGAGAAACACTTCCCCGGGGAGGGCCGAGGTGCGGAAATTTTCCAGGCTAACGATGGCGTCGAGCGCGCGGTTCATAGCGCCTTCGACGGTGCGCGCCATGGAGACGAGATAGTTCACCAGCGTGTCGTAGAGCACGGCTTCGGTAAGCCCAGGAGTTGCTGCCATTGGTCTCCTTTCGGAGCGCAGGATGGGGAGTCACAGTCTGGCTCGTAAGCAAAAGCTTGCCTGAAATTAGTTACAGTTCGTTCACCAGAATGTGAAAATGCGGGAAAAGACGAGCGTTATGGGCGGGCTGGGCTTCGGCCGGCAGAGCGGCGTTGGGGTTAGCGCTCAGGGCCCAGGGTAGCGCGCTCCGGCTCGAAGAGGGGAACGGTGAAATAGAACTGTGAACCCTGGCCCACTTCGCTGTGGACCCAGATGCGGCCGCCGTGCGCTTCGACCAGATGTTTGGCGATGGAGAGCCCCAACCCGGTGCCGCCGACTTCGCGCGAACGCGCCACGTCGACGCGGTAGAAGCGCTCGAAGATGCGGGGCTGGTCCGCTTGTGGGATGCCGATGCCGGTGTCGGAAACCGTGAAGGTCATTTCGGCGCCGTTTGCTGAGGCGCTGACCATGATCTGGCCGCCGGCCGGAGTGTACTGCATCGCATTGTCGAGCAAATTCTGCAGAACTTCGGCGAGACGGCGGCGGTCAGCGGCGATGTCCGGCAAGCGCTCTGGCAACTTGACGGATATACGCAGATCTTTTTCGGCGGCCGGGCGCTGCGTGGTTTCGATGCAGCTCTCGACGAAAACGGAAACGCCCAGGCGGCGGATCTCCAGTTCCAGCTTATCCGCATCCATTTTCGAAAGTTTGAGCAGATCGTCGGTGAGCCGCGCGAGACGCCGCGAGTGTTCGAGAATGATCTCCAGGAAGCGGATGCGATTTTGCGGGTCGTCGATGGCCCCGGCGAGCAGTGTTTCCGCAAAACCCTGAATGGCGGTGAGCGGCGTTTTGAATTCGTGGGAAACGTTGGCGACGAAATCTCGGCGGATGCGCTCGAGTTTGCGCAACTCGGTGATGTCATGCAGCACGATGACCGCACCGGAGGTCTCCGCGGCGCTGACCGATGCGACGGTGACCGCAAAAAAGTGCTGGCGCAACGTGCCGGTAACGATTTCGGCTTCGACGCGGGGCTCGCCTTTCAGCACCTCGCGAACCGCCTCGATCAGCTTGGTCTGCCGCACCGCCTCGAGGAGCGGCCTTCCACCATGCTTCCGAGAATCGCAGAAGAAAGATTGCGTTCTTCGGTCAGCGTTTGAATGGTGCGGTCGAGCCGTGCGGCCGTCGCATTCAACGAAATCGCCAAAGCTTCCAAGGCGTCGCCGGCGCGATCTGCTCCCAGCGGACGAAAATCGCCTTCCGCGACGCGCTGAAAAAAATCCGTGAGCCGGTTCACGCGATCAGAGAACGACCGGGAGATGAGCAGAGACGCGGTCCCGGTAACGAGGAGCACGAGCAGCGATGCCAGCCAGAGACGCCGGCGGAATTCCCAGATCTCTTGGTCTACCGTTTGCAACGGGAGAGCAAAACGAAGCACCACCGGGGGCGCCCCGGCAGAGGACAAGCGCACCGCATGGTACAGGAGATTACTGTTGATCGTTACGCTGTGGCGAATGGACTGGCCGTGGCCTGTTGCCAAAGCAGCGCGAATCTCGGGGCGGTCGGCGTGGTTTTCCATGGTTTGCGGATCGGATTGCGAGTCCGCCAGCACTTGGCCATCGGAGGCGATCACCGTGACGCGAACGCCGCTGGCGGCCATTTTGGCGACCCAACCGCGAAGGCCGGCGGAGTCCAGCGGATGAGACGGGGCGAGCGCTGCAGGTTCGGGAGGATAGGCAAGCGCGATGCGCGCAATGGCGGCGAGCTGTTCGAAGCCGGCGCGTTCGTAGTCGCGCCGCAGGGCCCGCTCGGCATAAAAATCGACGGGGAGCAGGACCGCGATCAGCAGGGCGAAAAAGGCAAAACCGAGTTTCCAGAAGAGATTAAGCCGCACGGGTTTCAAACAAATACCCCGCGCCCCGAACCGTTTTCAAGTGCATGGGGTTTTCGGGATCGGATTCGATTTTTTCACGCAAGCGGCGCACGTAAACGTCCACGCTGCGCGGGGTAACGAATCGATCCGTTCCCCACACCGCATCGAGCAATTGATCGCGGGTGAAGACGCGGTTGGGGCGCGAAGCAAGGTAATAGAGCAGCCGGAATTCGAGCGTGCTGAGCGGTACGGGTTTCCCGGAATGGCTCACGCGATAGGACGCCGGATCAATCGCCAGCTTGCCGATCTCAATGGTGCGCGGCGCATCGGCAGGCGGTTCGGCACGGCGGAGCAAGGCCTTGACGCGCGCCAGCAATTCGCGCGGACTGAAGGGTTTGGTCACGTAGTCGTCGGCGCCCATCTCCAGACCAACCACCCGGTCGGCTTCCTCGCCGCGGGCCGTAAGCATGAGAATGGGTAAACGATTGAGCGAGTCATCCCGGCGAATCTCCCGGCAGATTTCCAGGCCGGAGAGTTTCGGAAGCATGAGGTCGAGAAGCAGGAGATCGGGTGGCGTTTTTTTCAACGTGTTCAGGCCGGTGCTGCCATCCTGGGCTGAGCTGACCTGAAAGCCTTCGTTTGCGAGATTGTAGCGGACCAGTTCGACGATATCGCGGTCGTCTTCGATGATAAGGATGCGTTTCATGAAGTTTGGGCGTAGCGCAAGCCGGCCTGGCGGCAGTGTACCGTAGGACGGTCGATTGCGGTAGGCATGGGGAAGATTCTGATCACACCGGCTTTGACGTAACACGCCTGATTGTCGCAGGGCCGGGGCTCAGTTAGGTAACGCCGCGTTTACATGCATGTGAATGTAGTGTTAAAGCCAGCCAAAGCCTAACCGCCGCTTGAAGTTGTAAAGGCCAGCGCGAGGAGCGTCTTTTGCTCCAATTCATGGGCCTTGGCCGAGCCGGTTGCCGGGCTGGCGCTGGCGGAACGCTTGATCGAGCGAAACGTGAGCCCTCTGGCTTTGGCGAGCCGTTCGCACCGCGGCACGACGTAACCCGCCGCGCCCATGTTGCCGGGTTCTTCCTGAACCCACACAATCTCGCGCGCTTTGGGATGCTCGGCGATAGCCGCGGCAATTTCCGTGCGCGGCAGCGGGTACAGTTGATCCAGAAAGAAAATGGCGGTATTCATGTCTTTCTGACGGCGACGCTCGGCGCGCAACTCGTGCCCGACTTTTCCGCTGGCCATCAAGATGCGTCGGGCGTCCAGCACTTGGCGATCAGGAACCAGCGGCAGGAAGCGCGGTTTGGTAAATTCCTGGATGTTCGAGCTGGCGTCGGGATGGCGCAGCATGCTCTTCGGGGTGAAGACGATAAGCGGTTTGCGCCACGGACGGCGCGCCTGCCGGCGCAGCAGGTGGAAGTATTGTGCGGCCGTGGAGGGCTGGCAAATCTGCATATTGTCTTCCGCCGCGAGCTGCATGAAGCGCTCCAGCCGCGCACTGGAATGTTCCGGGCCCTGGCCTTCGTAGCCGTGCGGTAGAAGCATCACCAGCCCGGCCGGCAAATTCCATTTATCTTCACCGGCGCTGATAAACTGGTCGATGATGACCTGCGCGCCGTTGGCGAAATCACCGAACTGCGCTTCCCACAAAACGAGCGCCTCGGGATAGTCGCGGCTGAATCCGTACTCGAACCCGAGGCAACCCGCCTCGGAAAGAGAAGAGTTGCCATAATCGACGGCACGTTTGCCGTGGCCCATTTCCGCTCGCTGTTCGAGAAGCTTCGCGATTTTGGGGTGAATATGAAAACTCTCAGGCACGCGAACCAGGCCGTCGGTGATCTCCGCGAGTTTCTCAGTCGTGAGGCCGGTATCGACCTCATATTCGGGTTTGTAGCGACCATGCTGATACGGCGACCAATAGTCCGGCAGTCTGCGCAGGTGCGGTATTTTTCTTAGCGTGCGGGCCTTGGTCTGCTCCTCCTCGTATTCCTTGCGGACGGCTTCAACCATCAGGGACGAGTCCATGCCGGTGCGCTGGGCGTATATTTTCCAGAGAGCAGCATGATTCTTGATCCGCTCGTAAAGGAGCGGCTGAGTGATGGTCGGATCGTCGACTTCGCTGTGGCCGTGGCGGCGGTAACCGATGAGGTCCACGACGACGTCGTTGCCGAAGGTGGCGCGATATTCCGCGGCAAGTTTTCCAATGCGCACGACAGCGTCCGGGTCTTCGGCGTTGACGTGGAAGATCGGCACGGATTGGCGCTTGGCGATATCGGAAGCGAAGCGCGAAGAATGCTCCTCGGTAGGCTTGGTCGTAAAGCCGATCAGGTTGTTCACGATGATGTGAATTGTGCCGCCCACGGTGTAGGCCTTCAAATCCGCGAGATTCAGCGTTTCCGCCCAGATGCCTTGCCCCGCGAAAGCTGCGTCGCCGTGCATGACGATGGGGACGACTTTATTCAACGTTTCCGGTGAACGGTCGACGTAGGGGCCGCGTAAACCGTAGCGCGTTTGCTTGGCGCGCACTCGACCCACGGCGACCGGATCGACAGCCTCCAAGTGGCTGGGATTGGAAACAAGATGGATGCCGATCTCTTTGCCGGCGCTGGTCGTGTAGGTGCCCGTCGCGCCCACATGGTATTTCACGTCGCCCGCGCCGAGGACGCTGCGAGGATCGACGTCTTCAAAGCCGGCAACCACTTCATGTGGCGTTTTGCAGGCCGCGTGGACCATTACGTTCAGGCGCCCGCGGTGACTCATGGCCATGACGGATTCCCTAGCACCATGTTCGCCGGCAGTGTCCAGGATGGAATCAAGCAACGGAATCAGCGCCGTGACACCTTCCAGAGAAAAACGCTTGGTGCCGAGATAGCGCGCCTGCAAAACCTGTTCGAAAAGGTCGGCGCGAATCAAACGCTCGAGGATTTTATGTTGATCAATTTGGCCCGACCGGGCTTCGAGTCGCTCGGCGATCCAGCGGCGGCGTTCCGGCTCCGGCAAATGCATGAAATCGGCGCCGACCGTATTACAGTAAATGCCGCGGGCTTCCGCGGCGGCTTCGCCGGTCAGGGCATCCAGGTCAGGGTGCTTCACCGGCTCAAACAAGCCAAGGGGATCGAGAGTCGCTTCCAGGTAGCCCCAGCGACGGAAAGCATCGAATATGGGCTGGCGATCTTCCTGGCTGACTGCTGTCGTGAGACCGCCCGTCGCCGGTTTCTTGGCCGCCTTCGGCTTGTTTGTGGGGCGCTGGTCTTCCACGGTTGTACGGTGGGCCATAAATCCAGCTCTACGAATCTTCTATTTTGCCACAGAACGAGAGGAGAAGCTCTCCCTGGGGCGGCAGCGCCTAAATTTTTTTTGCCAACAGAACTAAGGGTTAAAGGATTTGATGGCAGCGACAGTAGCCGCGTCGAGGTTGTGGATCAGCGCGACCATCAGATCGACAGTGCGGTCGAAGTCCCCGCGGTCGATGATGCCATTGTGCGCGTGGGTGGAGCGGGCCGGCACCAGCACGGTAGTGACCGGGACGCCGCTGCCATTCAATTTAATGGCGCCGGCGTCATCGCCGAAGCCCCGGACGAAATCGAACTGCAGCGGGATGTGCTGATCGGCGGCGACCCGCTTTACGTAGGCAACCAGCTTGCGATTGGGAATTTCGCTGAAGGTGTAAAGCATCATACCGGGACCGCCGCCGAGAACTTCCTGGGCCGCTTCGGGGCCGGGGCCGGGAACATCATTGGGAATCCCCACCTCAAGACTAAAGCCGACATCGGGGTTGATGATGCGGGCCGACGTTGCCGCGCCGCGCATTTCGATACTGCCCTCTTCCTGGACTGTACCAACATAGAAAACCTGGTTGGGGTGCAGAACCTTGGCCAGCCGGCGCATTACTTCGAGCATGACCGCGCAGCCGACACGGTCGTCCCAAGCCTTGGCAAGGTAGCGATGGTTGGCCAGGATGGCGAAGTCGGAGACGGGCGCCACGGGATCGCCGGGCGAAATGCCCAGCGCAGCAACATCTGCGGCATTGCGCGCACCGGTATCGAGAAAAAGCTCCTGCCGCTGAGCCTGGCCCTGCGTGTCATGCGGCGCGATGTGCGCGTCCCAGATGTCGGTGACGGCGGGCACCGCTCCCTTGGAGCCGATGATCACCCAGCGCTGGTCGGGCAACGCTCGGTCAAGCCAATAGCCGAGCAACTCCATGGAGATAAAGCCGTCGGGACGGATGCGGCGAACCATGCCGCCAAGTTCGTCCACCGTCGTAACTTATCTTGTCGGTGAACGCGCGCATGCGATCGGTCATGATTTTGCGCACCGCTTCTTCATATCCCGGAGGGCCGGGAACTTCGGTGAGTTCTTTCAGGAGCTGCACAACGCGGTCCGCATCTTGCGTGGCGGGTGGCGGCCCCTGAGCGTGGATTTGGCTGGCCAAGCAGAAAGGCAGCAGGCAGGAAAACATTCGCCTCATGGTGGATGGCTTACCTCGTGGAAGATGATAGACGAAGGAATCGAGCGGCGGTACGGCAAAGTGCGCGAAGATGATGTATTCCGTCCCCCCGTGTAAGCCAGAGTATATTTTCCTCTCGCGATTCGCGAGTGCCAAGGAGCGCCCGGCGCGGCCAGCGATGCGCTTCCACATCATAATCCTGCGCATGGGGCGGCTACAGAGAACCGACGGCGGATTCCAGGCGGCCGGCGATTTCGTCGGGGGACATGCCGGGCGGAAAAGTGACCGGCGCACCGATCCGCACGGTGACTTCGCCGAAATGCGCGAGGCGGCGATGTTCGCGCTTCATCTGCCAGACGCCGTCGAGTCGCATGGGAACGACGGGGATGCGCAGATTCTCTGCGAGCAGGCCGATCCCGGATTGAAACGGGGCCGTCTCGCCGGTGCTGGAGTGGTTTACTCCGCCTTCGGGAAAGACCAGCACGCTGTAGCCGCGGTCGACGGATTCGCCGGCGAAGCGGAAGCTTTCGCGAAAGCCGGAAAACTGCGGCAGCGGAAAAACGTTGAAGAGCAAGGTGGTCAGCCAGTAACCGAGTTGATGGGCCCAGCGCTTGGCGAAGACCCAATCCCGCGGCGGGCAACGCATGTTTTGCAATGATTCGCCGCCCATGGCCGTGGCCAGGCGGTGGCGGAATCGCGGCGGCAAGGCGATAAGAATCAACCCTATATCGGCGCGGCGCGTGATGTGGTTGGAAACGATAAGGACGGGCCCAGGCAGGCTGCCAAGATTCTCGCGGCCCACGATGCGCGGGTGTCCCAGGATCTGTGTCGCAGGCCAGACAAGCGTGTAGTAGACCGCCAGCCGCAGCCAGCAAATCGGTTCGCGCTGCGTCCAGCGAGGATAGCTGTAGGCCGTGCGGCGAGCCACTGGCTGTTCGAGGACGAGCTCGACATCGGCCACGGTTTTGGCATTGGCAAAAACGGTTTCGTTGAGTTCCACGTGAAACCTTTCCTCCAGGGCGCTCAGGAGTTCCACGCGGTCCAGGGAGGAGAGGTTTAGCTCCTCATCGAGGTCACGGTTTAGTCGCGAGCCTGCACCTCTCGATGTGCTGAAGTGTTTCAGTAGTTGGTCGAGCGCGGAGGACGGACGGAACTCCGCCACAGCGCTTTCGGGAACATTTCCCGGTCGCCCATCGAGGATTTGGGCAGCGCGCGAGGCGATCACGGAAAGCCGCGGCTTGCCGGTGGGTGTACGGGGAAAATCAAGGTCGGGCCAGACCAGCCATTTGTGGATCTGCTGATACTCCGCGAGCGATGCGTTCCCGCCCGCGACGGCGGTTGGCGCCGCATGATCTGCTGATTCCATCATCAGCAAGACCGCGTATGGTTCGGCGCCGCCTGGTCCGAACGGAATGACCGCGCAATCTCTGACCGCGGGCTGTTTGCGAAGGGCAGCCTCGAGGTCCTCGGGATAGACGTTGAGACCGGCGGGCGTGACGATCACGTTCTTCTTGCGTCCCCGGAAGCGCAGATTACCTTGGGCGTCGAGTTCGCCAAGGTCGCCGGTGCGCAGCCAGCCTTGCTCACCCAGGGATCGGACGGTCCCTTGTTCCCAGTAGCCGCCGGAGACATTTTCCCCACGGACCAGGATTTCACCGTCTTCGGAGAGCTTGAATTCACGGCCCGGAAGAATCTTGCCGACAGATCCTTCCGTCGCGCGAAACGGGTGATTCAGGCTGATCAAAGATGCAGTCTCCGTCATGCCATAGCCTTGAACGACGGCATAGCCCAGACGCTTGAAAAAGTCCTCGGTGTCATTCGCAAGCGCTGCACCACCGGAGATAAAAGCCCAAAACTTCCAACCCAAGAGGCGGTGAATTCGGCGAAACGCCCAAGCGCGCTTGAGAAATTTCCTGCCTCTTGCGTATTCCAAGGTGCGGTTCAGCCACTGTGATTTGCTCGGACCGTCGAATTCTCTCTCGATTCCCGCATGCAGAAGATCAAGCATGCGCGGAACGGCGATGAGCGCGGTGGCGCGCTCTTGCTTTATGGTGCGAATGATTTCGGCGGGATTGCTGGACGATTCGAAAACTACGGCGGCGCCGAGGAGCGGCGGAACAAACAAAGCCATGAATTGGCCGAAGACATGGCTCAAGGGAACGAGCGTAACGAAGCGCAAAGGGTGAAACCAACGCTCGTATTTGCGATACTCGTCGAGGCCACGCTCCAGCGGCTCGAGATTGGCCAGAAAATTGCCGTGGGTGAGAACGACGCCGCGGGGCTCGGCGGTTGTGCCCGAGGTGTACAGGATTTCGGCAATGGTGGTTCTTGCGGGACCAGCACCTGGATCCACTCCGGTATCTGTCGGAGGGGCCAGGCGGTCTACTATCTCCGTGAAATCGTTGATGATCATTGACGGTGGCGCGCCAGGCAGCTCCTCCTGTTGGCGGTCACGCAAGATGAGCTTCACGCCTGCATCCTTGATCGCACGCTCGACGAAATCGGAAGATGCTGTGGAGTCCATGGGCACGACCACGGCGCCTCGCAATAGAATGCCCCAAAAGCAAGCGACCCACTGGGCAGAATTGGGACCCCAGAGAAGGACGCGATCACCTGGGACCACGCTCCGTCCAGCGAGCGCATGACTCCAGAAAAGGGCCCAGGCGTAAAGCTCCCTATACGTCAGCTTTTCCTGTCGGTAGCCGCGTCTTTGGATGACAGCAACGTCGCCACCGAAGTGGGCCAAGTCCGAGAAAAGACTTAGGAGATTTTTTCGGGGCATAAGCTCAGCAGCTTCTTGGTCTCTGAATACCGGTCGATTCTACCCCCGAAGCGGTGGTCCAACCTTCGCGACCAGCTAGACGGTTTCGTTAGGGCAGGCGGAGACATGCTCTATCGAAGTGCACGTGCCATGCCAGGAAGGAACAGGCGATTGCATCGGAGTAAAGGCAGACGAGCCGGAATCGCCGGTTCTCGGTTACAATAGTGGCTGGCGGTCTCGGTGGATCGCAGCGACCCTGGGGCCCGGATACAGCGTTGTCCAATTTTGGAGATAAACAGGAAAGATGCCCGTACCAATTTCACAAATGTGGACGGTTGCAACGTACGTCCTGAAGCAAAAGCTGCGGGGACAGAAGCGCTACCCGTTCGTGCTGATGCTGGAGCCGCTGTTCCGCTGCAATCTGGCATGCGCGGGATGCGGTAAAATCCAATATCCCGCACACATTTTGAAAACGGAATTGAGCCCGGAAGAATGCTTCAAGGCCGTGGAGGAGTGCGGCACACCGATGGTTTCGATTCCCGGCGGCGAGCCCCTGATGCACCCGCAGATCGAGAAAATCGTCGAGGGGCTGGTGGCGCGGAAGAAGTACATCTATCTATGCACCAACGCGCTGCTGCTCAAAGAAAAGCTTCCTCTTTTCAAGCCCAGCAAATACCTGACGTTCTCGGTGCACGTGGATGGAGAGAGAGAGCATCACGATTTTTCCGTTTGCCGCGAGGGTGGCTACGATCTGGCCATCGAAGGGATCAAGGAAGCGGTAAAACAGGGCTTCCGCGTTACCACCAATACCACGTTGTTCGACGGCGCCGATCCCAAGAGCGTCCGCGCGTTTTTCGATGAAATGATGGAGCTGGGCGTCGAAGGCATGATGCTCTCTCCCGGCTATTCCTACGACAAGGCACCCGACCAAAAGCACTTCCTCGGGCGGGCACGCACGCGGCGATTGTTCCGGGCCATTTTGTCGAATAGGAAGGCCAGTTGGCAGTTCAACCAATCGAAGCTGTTCCTCGAATTTCTGATGGGCAAGCGAACCTATGCCTGCACGCCGTGGGGCATGCCGACCTACAACGTCTTCGGCTGGCAGAAGCCCTGCTACTTGCTGCAGGACGGGTACGTGGACACGTTCCAAGAACTGC
>WNGC01002305.1_pt1 | contig 11666 bp, 8 predicted proteins | sample 5400051 | NCBI WGS metagenome assembly WNGC01 (sample SAMN13153368, study PRJNA577476) | soil metagenome | isolation source: 20 cm soil or saprolite under grassland replicate 2 | place: USA:California | collected 2016-06-15 | reverse complement strand
TACTGCGTACAAGCTCATCGTAGTTGACGTGCGCGCTGGTGGTGATTTCACCAGCGATGACCGCCACGCCGGTAGTCACAAGCGTCTCGCAAGCGACGCGCCCCTTCGGATCGTGCTTCATGACTTCGTCAAGGACGGCATCAGAAATCTGGTCGGCAATTTTGTCCGGATGGCCTTCGGTGACGGACTCCGACGTAAATAAAAAGTTGCGTAAGGCTTCGCTCAAACGAATTCTCCTTCGTGACTTGCAGGGAACGCACCGCTAGCATACACTCCTGATTATTCAACTGTCCGCTAAACCCTACAAAACTACCATTCGCGCGGAGAAGAATCAACGTATTGATTCCGGCTGCTTATTCCTGCGTCGGACGGTCGAAATCAGGGTGCCAACGGCGAATTGCTGCATGGGACTGGGCAAGGGCTAGGACGCGTCTGCATCATCGTCCGGCTGGATGTCGAGCCTTCCCTTCGTCTTTTTAGCCATCAGGTAGGAGCGGATGAAGGGATCCAGATCACCGTCCATCACCCGGTCTACATCGCCCACTTCGAACTTCGTGCGGTGGTCCTTGATCAGCCGGTAAGGCTGCATGACATAGGACCGGATTTGACTGCCAAATGAAATGTCCAGCTTGCTCTCGTCAAGTTTGTCGGTGTGGGCCTGGCGCTTCTGGATTTCCAGATCGTAGAGGCGCGAGCGGAGCATCTTCATGGCCAGCTCGCGATTCTTGCTCTGGCTCCGCTGGGCCTGACAACCCACGACGATGTTGGTTGGGATGTGCGTGATACGGACGGCGGTCTCCACCTTATTGACGTTTTGCCCGCCTTTGCCACCCGAGCGGAACGTGTCCACGCGTAAGTCTTCCGGACGGATGTTGATCTCGATACGGTCGTCAATTTCAGGAATTACGAAGACGGATGCAAAAGAAGTGTGGCGCCGCGCAGCCTGATCGAACGGAGAGATTCGAACCAGACGGTGAACCCCGGTTTCCCCCGCGAGAAGACCATAGGCATTTTCACCGGAAAATTGGATCGTCGCCGATTTGATGCCGGCTTCTTCTCCCGGAGTCTCATCGAGGACCGCGGCGGTCATCCCCCGGCGCTCCGCCCATCGCAGGTACATGCGAAGAAGGATGGATGCCCAATCCTGCGATTCCGTACCACCCGCGCCGGGCTTGATGGTCATGATGGCGTTGAGGTGGTCACTTTCGCCGGAGAGCAGCGTCCTAGTTTCCAGTTCGGAGACATAGCTATCCGCAGTATTGAGCTCGCGGTCCAGCTCTTTCAGCAGATCGTTTTTTTGCTCGACGTTGGTCTCTTCTTGAGCAAGATGGATGTATGTCTCGATGTCGCCAGAGATCGAGGTGAGTCTCTCATCCGCGGCAATCTGCTCTTCGGCGCGCTTTCGCTCGCGGAGAACGCTCTGCGCAGCTTCCTGGTTGTTCCAAAAATTGGGGTCGGCGCTGCGTGCTTCGAGAGCCTTCAGGCGCTCACGGTACTGTGGCGCGTCAAAGATAGCTCCGCACGAGCGAGACGCGCTGATTGAGCCCTTCGTAACGATGCTGGAGATCTTCGAGGATCATGCTTTTTCTGGTAAAGCGTCCGTCAGGGACGGACGTCACTTTGCCTTTCGAAAGGTTGCCGCAACTAGAATAACGGAAACGAGCACACAGAGCCAGGCAAACCCATCCCCAAAGCGCGCGTAAATCGTTTCCTCGGTTCGAAAATCATAAGGAAGATCGATCGCGGCGCGCACATCCGGGGGGAGCGGCTCGAAGACGCGGCCGTAGGGATCGACCGAAACCGTAAAGCCATTATTCGTGGAGCGCACCATCCAGCGGCGGTTTTCCACGGCGCGAACCCGCGCCATGCGCAGATGTTGCTCGGCCGCGGCCGACCTTCCAAACCATCCGTCATTCGAAATGTTGATGAATAGCTGCGCACCGCCGGCGGCCAACCGGCGCACTTCGCCCGGATAGGTCGCTTCATAGCAGATAAAGACGCCGAAGGTATTCCCCTGCGGAAGCTGCCCGACAACGTACTTGTTTCCCTTGTGGAAGCCGCCGACTTCGCCGGACACACTGGTCACTACGCGATGGATCAATGGAAACGGCTCATACTCGCCGAACGGAACGAGATGGACCTTGTCGTATACGAATGTGCGCCGGCCTTGCGCATCAAACAGCAGCGCGCTGTTGTACGGCAGGAGACTGCCGTGGGGCGCCGTGCCGGACGCGTTCACCGGTGATTTCCATTCGATGGCTCCTGCCAGGAAGGGGTGCCCGAAGCGGATCGCCAGTGTTGAGGCCATCTTTGCGAATTGTGAATCTTGAAACGAGAAAGGCGCGGGCGCTTCAGGCCAGACCAGAAGGTCCGGTTTTTCCGCCGCAGGGGCAAGGCTCATTCGTACGATTTCCTCAAGGTCCGCTGCGTGCGCCGGGAACCAATCCGCGGCGTACGAGTCCACCTCCGGGAAATTGAGCTGAACGGCACGGGCGAAATGATGAGCTTGCGCTTGGGGTACAAGTCGCGGCCCGGCCAGCGTGGCGCCCAAAAGTATCGCCGTAGCAATGGCCGCGCATGCCATGCGCCCGCGAGGCGTCAGCTTGCCAGAACTGCTCGTCCATACGAGCAATGCGTTGAAACAGGCTACAAGAAAGGATAGTCCGTAAATTCCCGTGATGGTAGTGAGCTGAACGAGGCCCAGATTGGCAGCTGCGGGATAGCCAAGCAAGTTCCACGGAAAACTAATTTCCGGCAAATGTGCGCGAACAAACTCGAACGTCACCCAGATAAATGGCGCACCTAGGCATGCCACCTCGATACTTTGAAGGGACACCCGGTGAACGGCCCAAGCAAAAGCGCCAGTGAGAATTCCCCAGGTAGTGGCGATCAACAGCAAGAGGCCCCATCCACCCGCCAGCGAGAGGCCGCCGTGAACGGTAAGAACCGTCGCAATCCATGGCACTGACGTTAGGACAAAAAGAAACCCATGTAGAAATCCGCAACCACACGCCACGCGAGAGCGCGCGCCAAACAGGGAAAAGAGCAGAATCCCAATGCAAAGCCACGAATAGATACTCAGATACAGACCGGTGTAGGAGAGCGAAAGCGCGGCACCAGACACGGCACCAACTATGAGACGCAACCCCGCAGGTATTTCCGCACCGGCCTGCGCGCGAAGATAGGAGAGCCAACTGCCCCGAGGCATCAGTGCTTCACGATGGCTCTTCTAAAACCGGCGCCCTCGAGGCCTTTCCTGGCCGCGTCGGCGGCCTTCGGATCGGCGTAAGGGCCGACTTGCACGCGGTAATACTTGTCGCCATGCGGAGAAAGAACGAACGCCGGAAATTTTTTCTTCTGCAAACGCGTCGCGAGTTCCAGCGCATCCGCTTCCTTTGTCAGCGCCGCCACCTGCAGAGTATAACTACCCCCTGGAATGAGTGGCGGGTTCAGAGTTTTCGATGAACCGCCGGAGGCTCTCGGCGGAGCGGTGGACCTCACAAGCACGGGCACGTTTTTTTGTGCTGGCGCGGTTGGAGACGCTGCGGGCTTCAGATGGTCTTCGGTTTTCTTATTGTCGCCGGCGTGATAAAATTCCCACTCCGAATTCGGCGGCGGCGCTGTGTCCGGCACGGTGGCGGAAGGAGCGGGACTGCTGGTGCGCTTCGACCTGGCGTCCGACTTGGGAAAAACGGAATTGTCCGGCTTCTTGAAGAAATCTGTTGAGGCACGCACGGGGCTATCGTACTGGTTGCGCCCCATGACGTAGCCGAGCGTAAAAAACACGCCCGAAAACAGCAGCATCAGCATGAATAGGCCGATGACGTGCCGGCTTTCGAGCACACGCTCTCCGACGCCCCCTCGTTTTCCGCCAGAAGCCATTCTTATTTTTGCGGCCCCCCTAAATTCTTAGTCCACTGATTAATGATATCGATAGGCAAGGGAAACACAATCGTTGTGTTCTTCTCGACACCTATCTCCGTCAGCGTCTGCAAGTAGCGGAGCTGGATTGCGGAAGCCTGCGTGGCCAGAACTTTCGCGGCATCCGCGAGTTTCTGTGAAGCTTCGAACTCTCCTTCAGCGTGAATAATTTTTGCGCGGCGTTCGCGTTCGGCCTCCGCCTGCTTTGCGATGGCACGCTGCATCTGTTCGGGGATGTCGACCTGTTTCACTTCGACTTTGGAAACCTTAATGCCCCAAGGTTCGGTGTCTGTGTCGAGTATGATCTGGAGCTTGGCGTTGACCTTATCGCGCTGCGAGAGTATTTCATCGAGTTCAAACTGCCCGACGACACTGCGAATGGTCGTCTGCGCAAGCTGCGATGTCGCATACGTGTAGTTCTGAACCTGCGAAAGCGCCTGGTTGGCGTCGACCACGCGGAAGTAGCAAACCGCATTGACCTTCACTGAAACGTTGTCTCGTGTGATGATGTCCTGTGGCGGAACGTCGAGCGTCTCAATCCGCATGTTGATGCGGTAGAGTGTTTCAATCGGCCAAAAAACAAGATTTATGCCGGCGCTTTTTGCCTCGGGTATCAATCGTCCGAGCCGAAGTACCACGCCCCGCTCCCACTCCTTGATGATGTACAGCGAATTCCAAAACCAGATGAGCCCGAGGCCGACGATCAACGCTATCCCGATAAAACTGATCTCCATCTTCTCCTCCTGAACGTAAGAACTCTTATTTCGCTGCTGAGACAGCCACACCATCCGGCTCAACGTAAAGCTTCAATCCCTCGATACGCAAAACCATGACGGTCTCGCCTTCCTGCACGGGCCGCGAAGCTTCGGCCCGCCAGAGTTCGCCATGCACGCGAACCATGCCCTCAGCCCCTGCGGACAGCCGCGCAACCGCTACGCCCCGCGCTCCGATCAGCTCTTCCTTTCCCGTCGTCGTTTTCCATTGCCGCGACCGCAAAACCAGCCGCATCAGAAATACGGCTAGCACCGCGAAGGGCAGCGTCCCTGCCAGCGCCACTCCTACACTCACTCCTCCGGAAGTAAGGGGCGAGCGAATCAGAAAGATCGCGCCCAGAAACATCGACACAACTCCCCCGAAGGCCAGTATGCCGTGACTTGGAGCCTTAGCTTCAAGAATGAAAAACGCCAGGGCCAGCGCAATCAGGAACAGACCCGCAAGATTCACAGGCAGAAAATTCATGGCGTAAAGTGCGAGAATCAAGCAGATACCACCGATAACACCCGGAGCGATCACTCCCGGATGCGTGAATTCGGTATACAGGCCAAGAACACCAAGAATAAGCAGCACAAAAAAAGCGTCGGGCTGGACGATCCGCGCCAGAAACTTCTGCCGCGCCGAGAGTGCAAAGGGCGTTCGCACCGGACTCTTCAGGACCAACGGCACCTGCGTTCCGTCGAAGCGCTTGATTGTTCGCCCATCCAGTTGCCGTAACAAATCATCAGGCGAGCTCACAATCAAATCGATCATTTTCCCATCCAGTGCTTCTTTCTCGGTAAAGGCTTTCGACTCAGTAATGGCTTTTTCCGCCAATTCCGGGTTGCGGCCGCGCCGGTCCGTGAAACTCCGCAGAAACGCCATCGCATCCTGGTTGATCTTCTTTCGAAAGACTTCATCAATTTGCTGAGGGAATCCTCCGATCGCGATGATGGGCGAAGCCGCGCCTGCATGTGTGCCGGGGGCCATGGCGGCAATGTCCGCCGCTAGAAGAATATAGAAACCGGCCGACGCGCCGCGCGCACCGGTCGGTGAAACGTAAACGGCCACCGGCACCGGCGAGGCTAGGATGTGCTGGATCATGTCCTTCATCGAATCGCTGAGCCCGCCCGGCGTATCCATGGTGATAAGAACCAGCGCGGCGTGGCGCCGCGCCGCGTCGGCGAGTCCTTCGTCGATGTACGTGGCCAAGATGGGCTCCACTTCGCCATCAAGACTCAGTTCCAGAACAAGGGAAACGGACGAGTGCTCGTCCGCCGCAACCGCAGGCATCAGCAAGAAAACCACGGCGGCACCCAGGACACAAAAAAGGAAGGAGGCGGCAACAAATCCGGATCGCCAGGGATAAAAGGAGCGCTTCATTTTAGGCAACCAATCGCTCATTGCGCACCTCCGCCGGGTTTTTTCTCGGTTGGCTTGGAATTCTGCAGGTGTTCAAACAGTTGCTTGGCTTCTGCATAGTTCGGCGCCAGCTTGAGCGCTTTCTCGAGTTCCGCACGCGCGAGATCCGGCTTCTTCTGCTCGAGATAGATTCTCGCCAGCATCGTTCGCACTACCGCGGAATCGCGCGCTACCAGCGAAGCCTGCAATTCCTTCACCGCATCATCCAGCTTGCCCTGGCGGCGGTCAATTTCCGCGAGCCCGCGGTGCGCGGCGCCGCTGCTGGGATCATCCGCAAGAACAGCACGAAATTCCTTCTCCGCAGCATCGGCGTGTCCCGCGGAAAGTTCCTGCCGACCGCGCCGAATGCGCGTTGCAGGTGTGTCGCTCGAAGAAGCGGAAGCAGCCGCGCTCGCAGGGAGCTCCGCCGATTCAATCTCCGCGTGAAGAGCCGTTACGTCGAGCTCGGTCTTGACGCGATTCAGCCGCGCCAGCGTTTCGTTCTTCGCGTCCAGGTGAATCGCAGGGAGTCCGTTGGGGCCAAAGGTTTCGTTCGCCGCCTCGCGTTCCTGGTCGGCCTCGGTTATGTTGCCGGCTTTTTCCAGGGACAGTATCAGCAGCGCCCGGTCTTCCGAGTTATCCGGCTCGCGCTCCGCGGCTTCGTGGAAATACCCCGCCGCAGCGGCGGGATCGTTGGTCTGTAACGCAAGCAGGCCAAGATTGAAGGCATAGTCGTCTTCGTCGGGATCCAAGTCGGCCGCGCGGCGAAAATCGGCTTGCGCCGCAGCCGTCTTGCCCTGTCGTGCCCGCGCAATCGCCAGGTCATTCAGAATTTCCGGCAGGTCCGCTGTGGAGACCCTGTTGTTCTTCGAGGCCTCCTGCAGCGAAATGAACACTTCCTCCGCGTGATCGGGCTGACCAAGCAGAAGCTGGCAAACGCCCGTCGCGAAGAACGCTTCCACATAGCGATCGTGAGCTTTTGGCACCTTGGCGTACCACAGGAGCGCGGAATCGTAGTCGCGCCGCAGGAAATAGGCTTCCCCCAACGCGAAGTCGGGTTCCGGCCATTCCGGCTCCAGACGCGCCGCTTCCCGCAGTTCCCGCAAACGTGCATCGTCCTCGCTGGCCAGCACGCCGCGAATGTAATGTTCAAATGCATCGAGACGCAGCGGACGCTGGCGTTTTGTGAACTCCGCGAGACTCAGCGAATAATTACGATCGTATGCGGAGAGCATTCGCCAGACCAGCCGGGAGTGCAGGTCCATAAGCGAATCCAACGTGCCGGTTTCCCGCAACGCCGGCAGCAGTCGCGCCGGACTCACCTTTAGCATCCGTGACTCGATGGTGAGCGACGTCCCGTCCAACGAAAACCGGCCAAAAACCACAAAATCCGCGTCGAGGTCTTCGGCAATATGAAGCATGGTCGCGCGGCTCAGTTTCGAAGAGCGCGGCAGGCCATACCGTTCCAGTTCGACAAGCCGCCCCGCGTGCGAATACACCTGCTCGCCGGCTCCCGACAGCCGCTGGATAGTCAACTCCTCCAGGCCCTCACCCAGCCAATCCAATCGTGGAGATGCGCCGGCATTTTCAAACGGAAAAACCAGATAGATCCCATGTTGATAAGCTGCGGCAGTTCCCGCGCGCGGAGAGGGAGCGGATGGTTGCGCGGCAACCGAAGTGGTTTCAAAAACGACGACGACGGAGAGTAAAACCAGATAACGCGCGCTGAGGAAAGGGCGCCCCATGTCTGTTGCATTGTAACAGACGCAACGGCACGTTTCGCGGTGGACGTGCGGGTCGAAATCGGTTCAGGGTTGCGTGCTGCCGGGGGACTTGGGAGTAAGGACTTCTTGCATCGCCGGATCTTTCAGGGCCGCTGCAAAAGAGGGGTCGGTCTTCACGGCGGACAGCTCTTTGTAGCCTTCGTCCTTGGCCTTTCGCAGGTAAATCAGACAACGCTCCAGGTTGCCGGCTTCCGCGAACGACTTGGCAAGCAGGAAATAGAATCGCCCCCGGTCACCCACAGAGCGGTCCTGCAGAATCGACCCGCTCCTCGAGCTATTGTGCTCGAACAGCTGCGGATCCAACGCCAGGGCTTGACGGAACGAGGAGATGGCCTGCTGGTATTTTTTTTCGCCAAAATACGCATAGCCAAGGTTGCTGTGGAGGACGGCCATGTCGCTACGAATCGTGATCGCTCTTTGATACGCCTTGATGGCTCGGCCGAATTTCTTCCGCTGATACCAAATTGTCCCGATGTTGTTCTGCGCATCGGCGTAGGAAGGATCAACCTTCGACGCACGTTCGTAATACTTGAGCGCCGCCCCCAAAGCTGCCTGTTGGTGCAGCGCAATTCCGAGCTTATTCAGATACACCGGATTCTGGGGGTTCTGATCCGCAAGCCGCTTGTAGGAAAGTGCCGCCTCTCGATAGTCTTTGCGCGCCATGTAAAGATCGGCAAGCTGCTCGTCGGTGAGCTCCGGCTTCACGACGATGACGGAAGACTCCGCCGGGGATTGGGGTTGCGACTGCCCTAACCGGGGCGCCACCGGAACACCCGGGGTCTCAACGAAAGTCTGTCCTGCAGAGGATATGGAAAGCGTGAAGAGGAGAACGATTGCTGGAAACGCCATTCGAATGCTGGTCATGGCGAATCTCCCTTCTCCGGCTTAGGCTTGGCCTTGTCGGGGTCCTTCTTCTTACCTCCAAAGATACCAAAAATCTTCTGTAAAGGATTCTTTTTCTTTTCGCCGGATTGCGCTGAAGTATCAACAGGAGCTTGGCCGGTTGCCTGGGGCGGCCGATTGGGATCATAGACTGGCTGACCATTGGCATCCGTTTTCGGCGTTTTGGGCTCGCCCCCAAAGACTCGGGAGAGGATGGAACCCGCCGAAGTGAACAGGTTATGGCTCCCATGGACCTCGCAGTATACGGTCGGTGCGGAGCCTACCACATAGACCTCCTCCCGGGTCGTTGGACAATTGGCCGTGGCGAGCTGCAGGGTGTCCGGATCAATCAACACGGATTGCACTCCATCCGGCATCGCAAAATCCTTCACATCCCGGTACTGTGCGAGGGCCGTGGCACGGGTCATGAAGTCCGCCCAGATGGGTGCCGCTACTACACCGCCTGCAAGTCCGATGTCGCGATTGTCATCGAAGCCAATCCAGATCACGCAGAGTAGATTCGAGGTGAATCCCGCGAACCATCCGTCGCGAGAGGTCCCGGTCTTTCCCGCGGCGGGCAGTGTGAAGCCGCGCGCGCGGACGCTCGCGCCCGTGCCCCGGTTCAGAACATCCTTGAGCAGGCTGTCGACTAAGAATGCCACTCGTGGATCCAGCACCAAATGCGTCTGCGGCGTGAACTTCTCGAGCGGCGTACCGTCCGCATTGACAACGATGCGCAGAAACTGCGGCTCCGCGCGCGTCCCCATCGTGGCAAATGTCGTGTAACCGGCGGCGACATCGATAGGCGTCATTTCATACGCGCCGAGAGCGACAGATGGTGTCGGCTGAATGTTCATGCCCAGGCCCATTTTCCGTGCGACTTGCACGACTCGACCGTAGCCGATGAGTTCGGCGACTTTGACGGTCGCGACGTTGAGAGAATTCGTCAGCGCTTCGCGCACCGTGACGCGCCCCATGAATCTTTCATGGTAGTTATTCGGCGTGTAATAATTGCCGTCGAATTCAAACGTCGTTGGCTCGTCGTCGATCGTCGTGGCAGGTGTGATGACGGGCTGCACGCCGTCAACGGCATTGTCGAATGCCGCGGCATAGACGAACGGTTTGAACACTGAGCCGGGCTGGCGGCGCGCCAGCGCATGATTCAGTTGGCTCTGCCCGTAATCACGCCCGCCGATGACGGCCTTGATTTCCCCGGTCCGAGGATCCAGCGCGACCAGCGCCGCTTGCGCCTGCGGGATCGGCTCGGTACTTCCCTTCTTGGCCTGCTCGCGCCGCCACTTGTCGTACTTCTTCGCCAGAAGCAAGTCCACATTCTTCATCCCCGCATCGACGGCGGCGGCCGCGGCACGCTGCAGAACGGGATCAAGCGTCGTATAGACGCGGAAATTCTGGCTCAGCAATTCGTTCTCGGGATACTTGTCCAAAAGGTGGTCTTTCACCATGTCGACGAAATAGGGCGCTTCACTCCCCGAAATCGAGGTCCGGATAATCTTTAGCGTCGCGCGCTTGGCATCCTGAACGTCCTCCGCGCTGATGTATTTGTTGTCGAGCATCTGCGTCAGCACACGGTCGCGAGCCTGCACTCCGCGCTCCGGGTGACGGTCAGCGGACGAATAATAATTTGGCGCGCGAATAATTCCCGCGAGGTAGGCGTATTCCGGCAGCCCCAGTTGTCTCAAATCCTTTCCGAAGTAGGCGACGCTGGCTTCCGAGAATCCGCGAATGCCAAAACTCCCGCGGTTGCCCAGGTAGACTTCGTTGGCGTACAGCTCGAAAATTTGCTGCTTGTTGAAGCGTTGCTCGAGCTCGATCGAAATCATGGCTTCGGAAAGCTTCCGCCGCCAGTTGCGATCGGTCGACAGAAAGAATGTGCGCGCCACTTGCATCGTAATGGTGCTGGCGCCCTGATAGTGCTGGCTGCTGTGCCGCACGTCGGCCCACGCCGCCCCCACGATGCGGATGAAGTCAAAGCCTCCGTGCTCGAAGAAGCGCTTGTCCTCGGCAGAAAGGATCGCGTCCACCAGCATTACCGGCAAGTCTTCATAGCGCACCGGCCGCCGCTTCTCACGCGCGCTGTCGAAAAGATTGGTAATGAGTTCCGGTTCGATTTCCGCGGTATCCAGTTCTCCGCCGCCGGCAAGCGGTTTGATGGATCGAATGCTCTTTCCCCGGAATTGAACCGCCAAAGCATTGTTCCCTGCGAAGTAGGAAAGATTCGAAGGCCGGATATCGACGGTATTCTCCTGCGCTGTGAATTGGCCAATGGCGCTGGCATCCTGGATCGGACGGTATCCCACGCGGGTGAGATACGCGGTTAGATCTTCCGGTCCCCAGGCTTGACCTGCCGAGATGTGTTCCGGCGCGGAGAAGATCTGCGTGGTGTTCTGCAGCACGTTACCGGAGAGTCGCGCATCGATCATGCGCGAGTACTTAACGTAGTAGTAGATGAAGACTCCGCCGGCGGCCAGAAACGAGACGAAAATTGTGCCCAGGATCGTCAGGCCGATGGTTGAAGTAAAGAATCCCTTTTGAACGCGGATGCGCAAGTCTTAACTCCCGAGGGCTGAACTCTTATTGTCTCGCAAGACCGCACTCTGGGAAAGGCGATCCTGGTTGCCAACAAAGCGGGCCACCGCGGCAGCGATAACTCATAAGAGGGCCTTATTCTCGCTGGACGGAGAAAAATGAAGATCCATGTGGTAAAAGAGCAAGTCCACAGGGATCGTGTATTCCGTCGATATCTTCACGACGGAATTCGTGGCCATTACCTTGATGGCGTCGCGCTTCACAGGAAGTTCCAGTTCCTGCACGATCTTGAAAATATTGTCGCGAATCTGATCTTCGGTGTAGCGATTCACCACCGCGAAGCGCGCCTGTTCCAGCATCTTGTCCGTGAGCTGATAG
>WNGC01002300.1_pt1 | contig 11676 bp, 11 predicted proteins | sample 5400051 | NCBI WGS metagenome assembly WNGC01 (sample SAMN13153368, study PRJNA577476) | soil metagenome | isolation source: 20 cm soil or saprolite under grassland replicate 2 | place: USA:California | collected 2016-06-15 | reverse complement strand
AAGGTATAGAGACGCTCAGGATCCGGATGGAGGCGCAATCGCGGGGCGCGCTCGAGCTCGGCCAGTGGCTCGAGTCCCATCCGCGCGTGGAGCGCGTGTACTACCCGGGGCTCGCGTCCCACCCGCAGCACGCGCTCGCAATGCGCCAGCAGCGCTCCGGAGGCGCCATCGTCTCGTTCGTCGTAAAAGGCGGGCGCGAGCCCGCGTGGCGGGTGATCGATTCCACGCGCATGATCTCGATCACGGCGAACCTGGGTGACACGAAGACCACGATCACGCATCCCGCAACGACCACGCACGGGCGGATAAGCGCCGAAGCGCGCGCGCGCGCCGGGATCACCGAAGGCCTGGTGCGCGTCGCGGTCGGGCTCGAGTCGGTTCGGGATCTGCAGAACGATCTCGCCCGGGGGTTGGGGTAGGGCGCGTTACGATATGAAGACGCCAAGCGGGCGTTGATTCTGGAAAATATCCGAAGAGAACAGGAGGAGTCATGACACCGTTCAATCGATCCGGCGCGGTGCTCGCCGGTCTGGTGCTCGCATTTTGCGCCTGGAGCCTCGGCGCGCAGCCCCTGCCGGTCGCGAAGCCGGAGCAGGTGGGAATGTCGGCACCGAGACTGGCGAAGATCGGGGAAGCGCTGAAGAAGGAAGTCGCCGACGGCAGTTTCCGCGGCGCGGTGGTGATGGTGGCGAGGAAGGGCAAACTCGTCTACCAGGATGCGGTCGGGATGCAGACCGCGTCGGCCAAGATGACCCCGGAGGCGATCTTCCGCATCTATTCGATGACCAAGCCGCTGGTATCGGTGGCGGCGATGATGCTGGTCGAGGACGGCGTGATCCAGCTCACCGATCCGGTGAGCAAGTACCTGCCGGGTTTCGACAAGCTGCAAGTGAGCGTGCCGGGCAAGGATGTTTCGGGCTCTACGACCTATACCCTCGTGCCGCAGGAGCGGCAGATGACGGTGCAGGATCTGCTGCGCCACACCTCGGGCCTTGCGTACGGCGAGATCACGCAGAATGCGCCGGTCAAGGACGGCCTGGAGCGTATCGGCGTATTCCGCAAGGACATGGACTACGAAGCGCGCAACGTCGCGCCCGCCGAGGAGATCGAGAGGATGGCGACGGTGCCGCTCGCGTTCCAGCCGGGCACGACCTGGAACTACAGTCTGTCAGTGGACATGCTGGGCCGCGTGGTGGAGCGCGCCTCGGGCAAGCGCCTGGCGGATTTCCTCGAAGGGCGTCTGTTCAAGCCGCTCAGGATGAAGGACTCGGGCTTCTGGGTGCCGGCGGCCAAGATGCCGCGCCTTGCGGAGTCCCTGGAGAGGGACCGTTTTGCCGGCCGTGCCTTTCCCCTGATCGACGTGTCCGCGCCACCGAAGAACGACTCCGGCGGAGCGGGCGGCGTTTCCACCGCGGCGGACTATCTGCGCTTCTGCCAGATGATGATGAACGGCGGTACGCTGGACGGCGCGCACATCCTGAGCCGCACGACGGTAAAGCTGATGACCTCGGATCATCTGGGCAACTTCATGCAGCAGCCGATGCAGCCGGGAGAGCTGCTGCTCGGCACCAAGGGCTATAGCTTCGGCCTCGGCTTTGCGGTGCGCGTGGGCGACGGCGTCGCGGGCGTGCCGGGATCGGCCGGCGAGTACATGTGGGCCGGCTACGCCGGCACCTATTTCTGGGTGGACCCGAAGGAGCAGGTGACTGCGGTGCTAATGACGCAGGCGGCGAGTCCGCAGCGGGCGTATTTCCGCAAGCTCGTGAAACAGCTCGTCTACCAGGCGATCACGGACTAGGCGTTCGCGGCTACGATCGGATATTCTCGCCCCAGGGTTTTTGAGTCCGGCAGCCTCTCTCGTCGCACACGAGAACCCCCCCCGACTCGTACCAGTCGGGCAGCACCCAGCGCTCGCAGACCTTGCCGTCGACGCGGTGCTCGTGCCGGGCGGGCCGGTGCGTGTGGCCGTGGATCAGGCGCGGACAACCGTGCTCGCGCAACATCGCTTCCACCGCGCCGCGGTTGACATCCATGATCTCGGGCGGCTTGCGGCGCTTTTCCGTCTCGCTCCGCGCGCGCAGCGCCCCGATCTGCTCCTTGCGCTCGGCGAGCGGCAGGGAAAGAAATTCCTTCCTCCAGGCGGGGGTGCGCACCTCGGCGCGAAACCTCTGATAGTCGACGTCGTCCGTGCAAAGCGTGTCGCCGTGCATGAGCAGCGTGCGCGTCCCGAACAGATCGAGGTTGTGCGGATCGCCGATCAGGCCGGCGTTGCACGCCGCGGCGAAGTCCGCGCCGAGAAGGAAATCCCGGTTTCCGTGCATGACGTGCAGGGAGGGGCCTGCGCGGGAACACTCCGCAAGCGCCGCGACGACGGACGCGTTGAACGGCTCGCCGAGATCGTCGTCTCCGGCCCAGTACTCGAACAGGTCGCCGAGGATGTAAAGCGATTCCGCCCTGCGTGCCGGACTTCGGAGGAATTCGAAGAAGACGCGATTGATCTCCGGCCGCGATGCACTCAGGTGCAGATCGGAGATGAAGAAAACTGCCAAAGGACCTCTAGACGACTTCTGCCCGCTCGATGATCACGTCCTCGACGGGCACGTCGGCGTGAGCGCCGCGCTTTCCGGTCTTGACTTGCTTGATTTCGTCGACAACGTCCCGGCCTTCGACGACCTTGCCGAACACGCAGTAGCCCCAACCCTGGGCGTTCGGGGCCGTGTGGTCGAGGAAGCCGTTGTCCTTGACGTTGATGAAGAACTGGCTCGAAGCCGAATGCGGTTCGGAGGTCCGCGCCATGGCGATCGTATAGCGCTCGTTCTTGAGGCCGTTGCTGGCCTCGTTTTTGATGGTTCCTCGGGTCGACTTCTGGCTCATTCCCGGTTCGAAGCCGCCGCCCTGGACCATGAAGCCGTCGATGACGCGGTGAAACACGGTGTTGGAGTAGAACCCCGATTCGACGTAGGCGAGGAAATTCTTGACTGTTTCCGGCGCGCGCTCGGCGTCCAGGTCGAGCGCAATGATGCCGAAGCTCGTGTGCAGCCTTACCATGGCGTTTCCCTTACTTGACCGCGTTCAGCTTCACCGACTCGATCACCACGGGCTTCTGCGGGACGTTTCCGTGTTGCCCGGCGGTCGCGGTCGGCACCTTGGCGATCCGCATTACGGTATCCATCCCCTCGACCACGCGCCCGAACACCGCGTATCCGTAGCCCTGGGGGGACGAGTCGCGATAGTCGAGGAAGCCGTTGTCCTTGACGTTGATGAAGAATTGCGCGCTCGCGGAATGAGGGTTGGGCGTGCGCGCCATCGCAACGGTCCCCAGTTCGTTCTTCAGGCCCGCCTTGAGCGCGAGTCCGGCCTCGTTTTCAATGGGAGGGCGGGTCGTCTTCTCGCGCATTCCGGGCTCGAAGCCGCCGCCCTGAATCATGAAACCGTCGATGACGCGGTGAAATATCGTGCCATTGTAGAAGCCGCTGTTGACGTATTGGATGAAGTTTGCGACCGTCTTGGGAGCCTTGTCGGCATAGAGCTCGAGCGCAAAACTGCCCATGCTGGTCTTGAATTCCACGCGCGGATTCTGTGCCCACGCGCAGGGGATCGCGAGCAGCAGCAGGACGAACGTCGAAATGCGGTGCATGTTGATGCTCCTAGGAGGTGGATTCCGTTCGGCCGGCGGCGCAGGGGACAAGCTCGGTTCAGACCGTTCCCTCGTAGACGATGCGCCAGCGCCCGCCTTCCTGCAGCCAGTACTGGCGCTTCTTCACGGTATTCGACAGATTGTTCGACCTGTATTCCTGGTCGAAGGTCACGAGCACCAAGCCGTCCTTGCCCGGATCGCGGAACATGTCGACGTTGCTCACCTTGACCCTGATCCAGGTCTTGCCGCCGTTCACGAGGCGCTTGTGCCGGCTCCAGCTGTCCAGGTCCTGGTTCGGCGCGGAGAAGCTCTTCGAATAATGCGTGAGGTAGCGTTCCGTGTCGAGGCTTTCCCAGTCGGTCCGCCATTGTTCCAACTGCTTCCCGAACGACGTCCGCTCGTTCGCCCAATCCTCGGGGCTCAGCCATTCGATGTCCTCGCTGATGATGACCGGTGTGACGCCGATCTGAAGGTTGCGCGCGAGCGCGTCGAGATCGGAATTGGCGAGGACGACACAGCCGTTACTCGAGCGCGGGGGTCTGCTGTAGGTGTTCGAAGGCGTCCCGTGCAGCCAGATGCCGTGGCCGTTGCGTCCCTGAATGCGGTCCCACTCGTTCGGGTAGTTGATCGGAAAGGCGCCGCTGCCGTAGAAGTCCGAGAGCTTTTGCCGGGGCAGGCTCTCGGTGACGTGGTATACGCCGATAGGCGTCCTCTCGTCTCCTTCTCGGACTTTCAGCGCCCCGTTTTTTCCCGAACTCACGTAATAGTCGGCGACGAAGCGCGGCGTGCCGCCGTCGTTCTGGTACAGATAGAGTCGCGAGCGGCGCGTGTCGACCACGACCGCGTACTTTTGATCTTCGCGCAGCTGCAGCAGGTAGCGCGGTACACGGTCCGCCGGCGGGCGCTCCCGATAGGCTCGCAGGCGGGCGAAGGCTTCGGCACGAAGTCCGTCCATGTGCGCCTCGGGTACGTTGGGGGCTGCGCCGATCGTGTTGATGGGCCGGGCGCGCGCGAGCAGCAAATCGCCCTTGATCAGGTGAGCAAGGCGAAAGTTGGGTCTTACGCGGATCAGTCCGTCTATGCTCTGAAGCGCCGCATCGAGATGTCCCCGAACGATTTCCTCGTAGACCGCCGCGAGCAGGGCGTCTGCCGTCACATCGATGCGCGCACCCTTTGCCGGTGACAGGGTGGAGGGAGCCCCGAACGTGACGGCCGCGACGAGAACGCAGGTAAGGGTCTGCCTCGACATCAGCCTCCCGCCCGCTCTTGTTGGATGAGCCAGCGCCCCTCGTTCCGTACCATGACCAGCGTCTTGCTGCTCCTGATATTTAGATTGTCCGAGCGGTACGCCTGCCGGAAGCTGACGACCGCATTGTTCTGGTCTTTGAGCGTGACCTTGGGCGATTCAACGACGACTTCGATCTTTTGGGGGCTGGAAATGCGCTGTCTGCGCGCCGCTTCCCATTCCGAGCGCGCTTCGCCCTTCGGCGTTTTGAAATCCTGGGCGTAAAAGGCGAGATAGCTTTCCACGTTCTGCTTGGACCACGCGCCCGCCCAGGCGAGCACCGTCTGCAGCACGTCCTCGCCGCCGCCTTGAGCGCGCGCCGGTTTCTCAGCCGGCTTTGTTGCCACGGATTTCGCCTTTGCTGCGGCCAGCTTGGTCTCGGCGGATTTTGCCGGCGCGGTCCTCGCTGCCGACGGCGTCGGCGCCGGCTCCGTCGGCGTTCCCGAAGCGGCGCTCGCGCTGCGCGCAGGGCGGCTCGATATCAGATCGTGAATCAGCGAGAGCTTGTTCTTTGCCGCGGAGTTGGACGAATCGAACTGCAGGGCCTTGTCGTACGCCTGGCTGGCAAGCTTGGTGTACACATCACCGAGATTCTCGTACGCGGTCGCGTAGCTCGGGTGCGTGCGGATCGACATCTCGAGTTGTTGCCGCGCCTTTTCGTACTGGCCTTGAGCGGCATACAGAACCGCGAGATTGTTATAGGGCTCGGGCAACTCTGGGTAGTCGCGCGAGAGTGCGGTGAAGACCTCGATCGCTTCCGCCGCTTTGTTCTGTTCTACCAGGATCAATCCCTTGATGAAGCGGCCCTTGGCGTCCTTCGGCTTTTGTGAGAGATATTGATTGACCCGCTCGAGGGCTTGAGCGTGCTGGCCCTGCTTCAAGAGGCGGTCGATATCCTGAAGCTCGTCCGCGCGAACAGGCAACGCGGAAATTACCAAGGCGAAAAGCGGAACCGCAAGCTGCCTGAAAGAGCGAGCCATGAAATTCATTGTGCTATACTTTTTTCGAGCCGAGGGGCACACCTCATTCTATCAAGAAGCTCGTAAAATCTACAATAATCAGCCCCTTGCGGGAATTTCCTCGATTTTGTCCCTTTTCTCTCCGGCAGCCGCGCCGCCGTCCGACTTGATGCCGCCGGAATTCTCGATCTGCTCAGAGATCATGACATGCGGGTCATTGGCGCTCGCACGAGACGGGCGCGGCTCGAATTCGCCGCCATGCTGAAAATCTACAACAGCCTCAGCCGCGCGGAGGAAGCCTTCGTTCCCCTCGATCCGGCACGGGTGAGAATGTACGTGTGCGGGATCACGGTCTACGACTACTGCCATCTCGGGCATGCACGGATGATGATCGCGTTCGACATAGTACAGCGCTGGTTGCGCGCACGCGGCTATCCGCTGACTTATGTGCGCAATATTACCGATATCGACGACAAGATCATCCGCCGCTCGGCGGAGACCGGTGAGCCCGTTCCTGCTCTGACCGAGCGCTTCATTCGCTACGCCGACGAAGACGCGGCGGCGCTGGGAGTGCAGAAACCCGACATCGAGCCGCGCGCAACCGGTCACATCACCGAGATGCTGGAGATGATCCGGAGGTTGGAGGCGCGAGGCATCGCGTATCGCGGGGAAACGGGCGACGTGAATTTCTCGGTCCGGAAGTTTCCGGGTTACGGCAAGCTCTCGGGGAAATCGCCCGAAGATCTGCGTGCCGGGGAGCGGGTCGAGGTCGACACCACCAAGCGCGACCCGCTCGATTTCGTCCTGTGGAAGCGCGCCAAGGAGGGTGAGCCCTTCTGGCAGTCGCCCTGGGGCAACGGGCGTCCCGGCTGGCATATCGAGTGCTCGGCGATGAGCACGAAACTGCTGGGAGCGCATTTCGACATTCACGGCGGCGGACAGGACCTGCAGTTTCCGCATCACGAGAACGAAATCGCACAGTCCGAAGGCGTCCTGGATCGAAGCGACACGCAACCCTTCGTCAAATACTGGATGCACAACGGCTTCGTTCAGCTGCAGGACGAGAAGATGTCGAAATCGACCGGCAACTTCGCCACCATCCGCGAGCTCCTCAAGCGACACGATCCGGAAGTCTTGCGTTTCTTCGTCGTGCGCGCCCACTACCGGAGTCCTCTCAACTACTCCGACCAACATCTGGGAGACGCGCGGCACGCTTTGGCGAGGCTCTACACCGCCCTGAAAGGCGCGCCCCCGGGCGCAGCGGCCCCCGACTGGGAGGAAATCCACGGCCAACGCTTCCGCGAGGCAATGGACAACGACTTCAATACGTCCGAAGCCGTGGCAGTGCTCTTCGATCTCGCCAACGAAGTCAACCGCACGCGCTCAACGGCGCTCGCGCGCCAGTTGCGCGCGCTCGGCGGGCACCTCGGCTTGCTGGCGCGGGACAGCGGGGCTTTCCTGCGTGCCGAGGTGGGGCCCGGTGGCGGGATCTCAGACGTGCAAATTGCGGCGCTGATCGCCGCGCGCGACGAGGCGCGCCGTGCGAGGAATTTTCGGCGTGCCGACGAGATCCGCGACGAACTGCTTCGGAAGGGAATCGGGCTCGAGGACGGTCCTCAAGGCACTAGCTGGCGGCGAAACTAATCCTCAGCGAAGCTAGTACGCAAACCTTCCAGATTTGCCGATGGCGGTCAACTCCACGAACCTGGAGCCATTGTGATTCGACGGGCTGAAATCGACCAGGTATCCTCCGACGTTGAAGTTCTGTATCGAATCGAGTGTCTTGAGCAGGCCTTCGCGCGTAGGGTTGGCGCCGGCGCGTCGAATCGCTTCGACGAGCACTTTCGCTCCGATGTACGACTCCAGCGAAGTGAAGGAATATTCCTTCTTGCCGAGCGATTTCTCGATCGCCGCTTGGTATTCCCTCACGATGGGGATCGAGTTCCTGGTGTAGGGCGGCACCACCTGCGAAACGACGACGCCCATGCCTTGTTCGCCGAGCTCGCCGGCCAGCGCGCTCGCGCCGACGAATGAAATGCTGGCGAACTGGGCACCCGATCCTGCCTTTCTTGCTGACTTGATGAAGTCGCCCGTGGTCTTGTAGAGCGTGGTCGCAATGACGACGTCCGGGGCCGCCTTGATTACATCGGAAACGGCGGCACCCAAGTCCGTCTGATTGCGCTTCAAAGTCCCGATCGACGACGGTTTCAGTCCGCGCTTTGTCAAAGCGAGTTCCACGGCGGTGAGATTTTCCTTGCCTATGGCGTCGTCGTAGTGGATGACGGAAAACTTCTTCATTCCAGTTATCGTATAAAAATCGACGATCTTCTCGAGCTCGTCGGCGTAGCTTGCGCGAATGTTGTACACATTGCGGCGAAACGCGCGCATCGGCTCCGCGCCGGTGAACGGACCGACGAATGCGATCTTGCTCTTTTCGACGAACGGGAGAGCGGGGAGGCTCAGGGTGGCGCTGGCATAGCCGATCAGCGCGAGCACGCCTCTCTGTTCTATCAGGATCCTTGCGTTCTCGCCGGAGCGTTTGGCGTCGTTGGCGTCGTCCAGCGCGATGAGCTCGAGGGTGCGCCCGTTGACTCCGCCCGCCTCGTTGGTCCGCTTGAAGTAGGCCTGCAGTCCTTCGCGGATGTCGTCGCCGAGCTCTTTGTTGCTGCCGGAAAACGGAGACGATTGGCCGATCAGGATGTTTGTCTTGGTTACGCCCTGGGCGTGAGCTACGCTGCCAGCGAACAAGCAGGCCAGAGCCCCAACTGCCGCGGTCAATGCGCGGGTTGTCGTCATTGCTCCTCATCCTCGTTCGCGGAAAATCGGCCGCTGAACTCTCGGCACTTCCGTCTATTTTAGAAACTTGCCGCCGCGGCCGATCATCGTCAGATCGACGAATTTCGAGCCGCTGTGGCTGGTCGGCGAGAAATTGACTACAAATTCGCCCAGATCCACATTGTTCATGCTTTCGAGCGCTGCGACGAGCTTTTCGCGCGTCAGGTCCTTGCCGGCGCGTTTGAGCCCTTCGACCATCACCTTGGCGACGATGAACCCCTCGAGGCTCGAGAAATTGAAGTCCTTGTTCCCCGACTTCGCCATTATTTCCTGGTATTCCTTGACGATCGGTACACTCGGGCTCCAGGGGAAGGGAACGACCTGCGAGATTGCGACTCCATAGCCGTCGTCCTTGAGCGAGTCGGCGAGCGCCTGGCTTCCTACAAACGAAACGTTGTGAAATTGGGTCGAGCTCCCCAGACGCTTCATTTGCCGGACGAACTCCGTGATCGAGGTATACGCCGAAATCATCACGACGCCGTCGGGTTGGGCGGAGTTGATGGACTTGACCGCATCCTCCACCTTGATCGTGTTGCGTTCGACCTTGCCGAGAGCGGCGATCTTGAGATTGCGCTTTCCCATCGCGATCTCGACACCTTTCAGGCCGGCTTGCCCGTAGCTGTCGTCCTGGTAGAACACCGCGATCTTCTTGTTGCCGGTCGACACGAGTTGCTCGACGATCTTTTCGGTCTCGTCGTAGTAGCTCGCGCGCACGTTGAACACGTAGCGGTTCACCGGAGTGCGCAGCAATTCAGCGCCCGTGAAGGGCCCGACCAGAGGCACTTTGGCTTCGGTGAGGATGGGCAAGGCTGCGCCTGTGGTCGGCGTGCCCACGTACGATATCAGGGCGAACACCTTGTCTTCCTCGATCAGTTTCTTCGTGGTTTCGACGCACACGGTCGCCTCGTACCGGTCGTCTCGCGTCTTGAGAGCGATCTTTCTGCCGAAGACCCCGCCCCGCGCATTCACGTAGTCGAGATATGCCTTGGTTCCAATGTTCATCTGGATGCCCAGTTGCGCGGCCGGGCCCGAGAACGCGGCCGACTGGCCGAGCAGGATGGTCTTGGAACTTACGCCTGGCGTCGCGCCGAACGCCGGTCCGCAAAACGCCGCTAGAAACGCGATGAATGTCACACGGCTCATCCAGCCTCCTTGTGAGGATCCCCGGTACCGGCGATTCTACACTGCAAAAGCGTGGGTCGGCTCCCTTTGCCGTCGCTATTGAGCGAAGAATTCCTTGACCTTGTCCATCCAGGACTTGGCGCGGGGGTTGTGTCTGTCGCTGTCTCTCTGGCTGATCGTCTCGAACTCGCGCAGCAGCTCCCTTTGTCGGTCGGTCAGGTTTACGGGCGTTTCGACGACGACGTGGCAAAGCAGGTCGCCGTGTTCCCGACTGCGCACGCCGCGAATGCCCTTGCCGCGCAACCGAAATATCTTCCCGGATTGAGTTTCGGAGGGGATTCTGATCTTCGCCGCACCGTCCAACGTGGGAATTTCGATTTCTCCGCCGAGCGCCGCCGTCGCAAAACTGACCGGCATCTCGCAGTGCAGGTCGTCGTGGTCACGCTGAAAAACAGGATGGGGCTTGACCTGGATCTGCACGTAAAGATCGCCCGCCGGTCCGCCATTGACCCCCGGCTCGCCCTCGCCCGAAAGGCGAATGCGATCGCCGTCGTCTACGCCGGCTGGAATCTTGACCGAGAGCGTTTTTTGTTTTTTCAGTCGCGCGGCACCGTGGCAGGTCGGGCAGGGCTCGGTGATGACCTTTCCGGTTCCCTGGCACTTCGGGCACGTCTGCTGGATGGAGAAAAACCCCTGCTGCATGCGTACTTGACCACGCCCTTCACAGGTCGGGCAGGTTCGCGGCTTGGTCCCGGGTTTCGCCCCCGAACCCTTGCAAGTCTCGCAATCCTCGTAGGTCGGGATGCGGATGCGGGTCTCAGTGCCGCGTGCCGCTTGCTCCAGCGCGACGTCGAGGTTGTAGCGCAGGTCGGCTCCACGGTACACCGAGGAGCGACCGCCGCGAGCCTGGTTGAAGATATCGCCGAAGATATCGCCGAACGCGTCGGCGAACCCCGAAAAACCGGCGGCCCCGCCGCCGGCCATGCCCGCGCGCGGATCGACACCCGCGTGGCCGTAGCGGTCATAGGCGGCACGCTTGTTGGCGTCGGTCAGTGTCTCGTAGGCCTCTTTGGCCTCCTTGAACAGCTCTTCGGCCTTGGGGTTGTCGGGATTGCGATCCGGATGGTGCTTCATCGCGAGGCGCCGATATGCCTTTTTGATGGCCTCCTCGTCGGCGTCGCGATTGACGCCCAGCACCTCGTAGTAATCACGCTTCGCCATCGCTCGGCTCTTCCCTTGCTAGATACGCAAAGGCCGAGTTGAGCTGCGCGCTTGCGCGTCAGCTCGAACTCGGCCAGTTAAGGCCGCGTGAGTCACGCGCGGCGCTTAACCTTTCTTGTCCTTCACCTCGGTGAACTCGGCGTCGACGACGTCGGCCTCATCCGCCGGCTTCGATGCTTTTGCGTCGCCGCCCCCCTGTGCGCCTTGTGCCTGCTGCGCCTCGGCGTACATCTTCTCGCCGAGCTTCTGCGCCGCCTGCGCAAGCGCCTGTGCCTTGGCGTCGATTCTCTCCTTGTCCTCGGACTTCATCGCCTCTTCGGCGTCCTTGACCGCGGCCTCGATCTTCGCCTTTTCCTCCGCGGTGAGCTTGTCGCCGTATTCCTTCAACGACTTCTGAACCGAGTGCAGCAGCGAATCCAACTGGTTGCGTGACGTCACGATCTCCAGCTGTTTCTTGTCTTCGGCGGCGTGCGCCTCTGCGTCCTTCACCATGCGCTGGATCTCGGATTCATTGAGCCCCGAGTTTGCCTTGATGGTGATCTTGTTTTCCTTGCCCGTGGCCTTGTCCTTCGCCGACACGTGCAAGATGCCGTTGGCGTCGATGTCGAAGGTGACCT
>WNGC01002299.1_pt1 | contig 11676 bp, 8 predicted proteins | sample 5400051 | NCBI WGS metagenome assembly WNGC01 (sample SAMN13153368, study PRJNA577476) | soil metagenome | isolation source: 20 cm soil or saprolite under grassland replicate 2 | place: USA:California | collected 2016-06-15 | reverse complement strand
AACACCGGCCAAGGTATGCATGCCTCGCCGATGAGCTACGCAGTGAACGGGAAGCAATACGTGGCGATCGCCGCGGGGAGCGACATTTTCAGTTTTGGTTTGCCTTAGGGAATGATCGAATTCAGATTTCAATTACTCGAAGGAGGAATGCGAAATGTTTTTCACTCTGAGCACAAGAAGGAGTTTTGCCGCTCGGCTGGCCGCGCTCTTGCCGGGCCTCGGCTTTGCGGGAATGGCGGCTGCGACGCCGGCGCCGGCCGCGCAGAACACCGGCGGCGTGCAGAAACTGGACGGCGATGGAAAACCTGCCGGCAAAGGATTCATCACTCCGCTGATCATTCACAATGGGTTGATCTATATTGCCGGGCAAGGCGCTCATTCACGCGGCGACAAATCCGACGCTGGCAAAACTCCTACCATCGAGATGCACACCCACATGGTGATGGAAGGCGTGAAGGCCACCGTGGAAGCGGGCGGCGGCACCATGGACAGCATTCTGCAACTCACCGTGTTTCTGGCAAAGCTGGACTATTACGACGGCATGAACTCGGTGTTCAAGACTTACTTTCCGAACGGAGGTCCCGCTCGCACTACTGTGGCTGTCGCTGGATTGCCCGGCGAGTCGCTGGTGGAAATAAACTGCATCGCTGCCGTGGTGCGCGACGCAAAGAAGGGGGCGTAGCACGATGGCATTCAAAGATCGCTGGAATCGCAGAACATTTCTGGGCACTCTCGGAGCGCTGGTAGGGACGATTTTCAGCGGACGCAAGGCGTTTGCCCTACCGCCTGCCGCGGGCGGCAAGGCCGCCTCCGTCTCCGGCTTTGGTGCAACCGGAAACGTTTACGAAGAATTGGGGGTAACCACGGTCATCAACGGGCAGGGAACCATGACCGTTTTGGGTGGCTCCCTGATGCGTCCCGAAGTCGAAGCCGTGATGGCGTTGGCAGGCCGCCACTTTGTCAGCGTTCCGGAGCTCGAAGTCGCCGCCGGCAAGCGCATTGCAGAAATGCTCAAGCTGCCGGAGGGATACGGCGCCATCGTCACCTCGGGGGCCGCCGCCGCCATGCAATCAGGGCTCGCGGGCATCCTCACGGGTGATAGTCCGAAGTTCATCGAGCAGTTGCCGGACTTAACGGGCATGAAATCGGAAGTCATTCTTCAAAAATCGCACCGCAATCCTTTCGACCATCAGTTGCGCTCTACCGGGGTGAAGCTCGTGGTCATCGAATCGCACGACGATCTGAAAAAGGCCATCACGCCGCAGACGGCGATGATGCACTTTTCAAACTTCGCGGACTCCGAGGGGCAGATCAAGGTGGAAGAATGGGTCAAACTGGCGCATGAAAATCAGATTCCCGCGTTCATCGACGCCGCGGCAGATACGCCTCCCGTCTCGCACTTGTGGGATTACGCAAACATGGGCTACGACCTCATCGCCTTCAGCGGTGGAAAAGCGATTCGCGGGCCGCAATGCGCGGGTCTGCTCGTCGGCAAGAAAGATCTGGTCGCCTACGCCCTACTGAACAATAGTCCGCACGAAGACACCCTCGGCCGCAGCCAGAAAGTGGGGAAAGAGGAAATCGTCGGGATGGTCAAGGCTCTGGAATCCTATTTGAAGGAAGATCACGAGGCGCTGAACAAGGAGTGGCAGCGCCGCCTCGATTTCATCTCCGGCCAAGTGACAAAGATTCCCGGGGTGACAACTTCGTTCCCCGCCCCGGAAATCGCGAACCATGTCCCCCACATGCACATCAAGTGGGATGCGGCGCGTATTGCGTTGGCACCACGCGAAGCCAGCACTGCTCTGCGCCGCGCAACACCGTCCATCGTTCTTTCATCGGGAGAGCATGGTGAAGCCTTGTCGATGAATTCCTTCATGTTGCAGCCGGGGGAAGAAAAGATCATCGCGCGGGAATTGGTGAGGGTCTTGAAGTCACACGCAGCGTGATCGAATCGAGATTGTTGTTTGCGAGCTCGTTGAAGCCGCATTCCTGGAGCCGGCGTATGTCAGGCATCTGTCCGCACCGAGGGAGTCTGCATGGCTAAACGTGCGGAGAGCCGCGTGCGCTGGTTCCTGGTATTTGGGCTATTTATTTTGAGTGCGGTTGCTTACCTCGACCGCGTCAATATCTCCATCGCGGGGAGCTCCATCGCCGCCGAGTATCATCTGAGCAACGTTCAGCTTGGTTGGATATTCAGCGCCTTTCTGGTGGGCTACGCGCTTTTTCAGACGCCCGGCGGATGGCTCGCCGACCGGCTGGGCCCGCGGCGGGTGCTCGCGGCGGGAGTCTTGTGGTGGGGAATCTTTACCGCCCTGACCGCCCTGGTTTCTACAAAAATCGCCTTCACCGTACTTTTGTTTGCGGCAGTGCGATTTCTTCTTGGCGCGGGCGAAGCGATCATTTATCCGGCTTCCAATCAATTCGTTTCGCGGTGGATTCCATCGGCGGAGCGGGGAATCGCCAATGGTTTGATTTTCGCCGGCGTCGGCGTGGGAGCAGGCGCCACGCCAATTCTGATCACCCACGTCATGGTCCGCTACGGCTGGCGCTGGTCCTTCTGGATGAGCGCCGTCATCGGGTTGATGGCCGGCACGGTCTGGTATTTCGTGGCGCGCGACACGCCCGAAGAGCACTCGCACGTTTCCGTTCCGGAACTGATGCGCATTCAGGCCGGGCGAACCGTCAAATCTGCATCGCACGGCCGAATTCCTTGGAGCACCATCTTTCGAAGCAAAGAAGTGCTGGCGCTGACCCTCAGCTATTTTAGCTTCGGCTATGTCGCCTGGATTTTCTTCAGCTGGTTCTTCATCTATCTCGCCAAGGTGCGCGGATTAGACCTGAAGGTGAGTGCCTTTTACACCACGCTGCCTTTTCTGGCGATGGCCGCGTGCAGCCCCGTGGGCGGGGCGATCAGCGACAAGCTCACGAAGCTCTACGGAAAACGCGCCGGAAGATGCGGGATCGCCGTTTTCGGGCTCCTCTTGACGTCTGTCTTTCTTACATTTGGTTCGCAAGTGCAAAGCGCGCGGCTGGCCAGTGTCGTTCTTGCCGGCGGCGCGGGTGCGCTTTATCTTTCGCAAAGTTCTTTCTGGTCGGTAACTGCGGATATCGCTGCTGGATCTTCAGGCTCCGTTTCGGGTTTCATGAATATGGGCAATCAATTCGGAGGAGCCCTCACCGCTTCACTCACACCTGCAATCGCGTCTCGTTTTGGTTGGACCACTTCCTTTTGTGTCGCCGCGGGTTTGGCGGTGCTTGGTGCCGCAGCCTGGCTGCTTGTCGATCCCGAACGCGCTCTGGCGCCCGCAGCGAAATGGTCGCCATCACCAGAAAAGAATTGAATCCGAGGAAGATCAAGCCAAGTGCGCCAACCTTGGATGGCGCGGCATCAACGACCTAAATTTTGAATGTGATGTAGAAAAAACTTGACTGCATGGGCGCCTTGCAGCCCGTAAGATTCCCCTGTATACTTCTTGCCATGTCATTGAGCCTTCACCAGTCCCAGAGGAACGCACATATCTGTGGTATGTGTTGTACACCCCTGTCCTCTGGCACCGGGAGGCTATTGATCTAGGAACCGTAACCTAGCCTAGCTGTAGTGAAGCCCACCGCCAGAGTCGCTTGGCAGGTGGGTTTTTTGTTTTTGGGCCGCATCTTTTTTCAGAATCTGAAAGGAAAGGCATGACACAGGCAATTCCCGAACTGCTTCCCGCAGCCGGCCGACGCACGGGATGGAGCGAGGAGGTAGCAACTTCTGCATTCAAGAGGCTCAACCATCTACAAGCCCTGGAGGCAGAAAGCATCTACATTCTCCGTGAAGCAGCGGCGGAATTTGCCCGGCCGGTGATGCTGTATTCCATCGGCAAGGACTCATCGGTGATGTTGCGCTTGGCGCAAAAAGCCTTTTTCCCCGGGAAAATCCCGTTTCCTTTGCTGCACGTGGACACCAGCTACAAATTCCCCGAGATGATCGAGTTTCGCGATTCGTATGCGAAAGAAACCGGCGCCGAGCTGATCGTCCACCAGAACCGCGAAGCGCTTGAGCAAGGAGCAAATCCCTTTGCACTCGGGACCCAGAAATGCTGCGGATTGCTGAAGACCAAGGCGCTACTGGACGCGCTGGCGGCGGGCGGCTTTAATGCCGCATTTGGCGGCGCACGGCGTGACGAAGAGAAATCGCGGGCAAAGGAACGCATCTATTCCTTTCGCGATTCTCACGGGCAGTGGGACCCCAAGAATCAGCGCCCGGAGTTGTGGAACATCTTTAACTCGCGAATCGACAAAGCGGAAAGCATTCGCGTGTTTCCGCTGTCCAATTGGACCGAACTGGACGTTTGGCTTTACATCCACGCCGAAAAGATTCCCATCGTCCCGCTTTACTACGCACGTGAACGCAAGGTGGTGTTGCGAAACGGCTCCATCGTGTTGCTCTATTCCAAAGAGCAACTTCTTCTCGGAGAGAAAGCCGAATTTGTGAAATGCCGGATGCGTTCGCTCGGTTGCATGCCCTGCACAGGTGCGATCCGTTCCGAGGCAGATACCGTTCCGAAGATTATCGAGGAGATGATTTCCTTCCGCCGGTCGGAACGCGAGAACCGCGCCATCGATCACGACGAGGAAGGCTCGATGGAGATTAAGAAGCGGGAGGGCTACTTCTGATGTTGTCCGCACTCGACACCGGTTTCCAAGACGGCTTCCTGAGTTTTCTCGATCGGGATATCGGGAAGGAACTGCTTCGTTTCACTACCGCCGGAAGCGTAGATGACGGCAAGTCCACACTGATCGGCAGACTGCTGCACGATTCTAAAGCCGTCTACGAGGACCAACTCGCCTCTGTGAAGAAAAGCAAAATCAACCGCTCGGGAGGACCGATTGATTTCTCCTTGCTGACGGATGGGCTGCGAGCTGAGCGCGAACAAGGAATCACCATTGATGTCGCCTACCGGTATTTCAGCACCTCTCGAAGGAAGTTCATCATCGCAGACACACCTGGCCACGAGGAGTACACCAGAAACATGGCGACGGGTGCTTCGACGGCGGACCTTGCGGTGATCCTCGTCGACGCCACCAAGGGCTTGCTCCTGCAAACCCGGCGCCACACGCACATCGCTTCGTTGCTGGGTATTCCGAACTTGCTTGTGGCGATCAACAAGTTGGACCTGCTGGACTGCCGGGAGGACGTGTTTCTCCGCCTGCAGGAGGATTTTCTCGCTCTTGCGGAGCGGCTGGAGTTTCCGGCCGCGCAATGCATTCCCATTAGCGCGCTCGGCGGAGACAACGTGGCGGTCCGGAGCGAAAGGATGCCTTGGTACTCGGGGCCAACGTTGCTGGAGCATCTGGAGACCGTGGATATCCGGCCGTCCGTCAATGGCGATGAGGTGCGCTTTCCCATTCAGTACGTGATTCGACCAGACGCGAGTTTTCGCGGATTCGCGGGGCAAGTCGCGGGTGGCATTCTGCGTCCAGGCGACCCAGTCCTAGCGTTGCCATCCAGGCAGAAGACCCGGGTCCAATCGATCGTTACCTATGACGGGGAGCTACGAGAAGCGGGCCCCTCAATGTCGGTGACGGTAAAGCTGGAGGATGAAATTGATCTGAGCCGCGGCGACATGCTGGTCTCCCCCAGTGCGCCCCCGCGAGTGTCGCGCCGCTTGGAGGCGATGGTGGTCTGGTTCGATCCCAGCCCACTCGAAGTGAATCGCGTGTACCTCGTGAAGCATGCCGGGCGTCAAGTCAAAGCAAAGGCAACACAGATTCGTTATCGCGTGGATATAGATACTTTGGCCCATCTGCCCGCGCACCAGCTGGAGATGAACGGCATCGCAGCCGTAGAGTTCGAGACCAACGAATCACTCTTCTTTGATTCGTACCGTCGCAACCGGACAACCGGCAGCTTCATTTTGATTGACCCCCTAGCCAATGCCACAGTCGGCGCCGCGATGATTTACGAAGACCGGCCTCAGCCGCAGGAAACGTTTGAATCTGAAGCTGTGGGAACTGCAAGCGTTGCGTCTGGCCAGGGAGCAGTCACTCTCCTGGAACGACAGCAGCGCCACGGACATCGCCCTGGAATTCTCTTGGTAGAGGGCCGCGAGGCTCTCGCGAAACAACTGGAACGATCCTTGTTCGAGCGAGGATTCGAAGTGCTGGTTCTGGAGGGCGACACACTGTCATCCGAAGCGCTCCCCCTGCTCTTAAAACCGCTCTGGTCCGCGGGGCTGCTGGTCATCTATTCCTGCCAGTCAATCGCGCAGGCGGACCGAGATGCGATTCAGGCGCTAGCAGCAGATTACGCATTTGATTTAGCCGCCCTGCACCTGCCGGCAGACGACCGGGAAGCCGTCAGGCACGTCCTAGCGCTCACGGAATCGCTCCAGGCGGAAATCCGATCTGAGGATCAGAGAGCGGTGAATTGAAATGCACCCGAATGTGAATCTGGAGAACGTTGAAGCGCTGGGCGCAGAGGAAGTCTTGAGTGTAGTTCTGAGCGACCCGGGATCGCGTGCGTGCGTGACGTGCAGCTTTCAGGCGGAGGACATGATCGTGCTCCGCATGCTGAAAGCACGTCGGCCGGAAATTCCCGTTTTGTTCCTGGATACCGGTTATCACTTTGCCGAGACATACCAATATCGCGATCGCATGAAGAAGGAGTGGGCACTCAATCTGACCAACGTGCTTCCAAAAAATACCGTGGAACAACAGGAATCCTTGCTTGGAATTCTCCATCGCACGGATCCCACACAGTGCTGCCAGTTGCGCAAAGTGGAACCCCTGATGGAGGCTCTCGGCCACTTCGAGCTCTGGTTTACCGGCTTGCGCAGAGAGCAGTCGCCAACGCGAAGAAATCTCAAAAAAGTGGAGCAGCATCGTTTGCCGGGCGGCAAGACCCTCCTGAAGGTGAGTCCTCTCGCAGATTGGACGTGGGCGCAAGTGTGGGAATACACAGGGGCGAACGGCCTCAGCTATCTTCCCCAGTACGACGAAGGATACGCCAGCATCGGCTGCCAGCCGTGCACGGCCATTCCAGATGACCCGAGCAATCCCAGATCCGGCCGCTGGAGCGGCAAAAAACTGGAATGCGGAATCCACACTTTCTCGGAGCGCGCGGAATGATCCACCTCTTGCTAGGGTTCTTCATCGCTTTGGCTGTGGGACTGACGGGGGTCGGTGGCGGGAGCTTTACAGTACCCGCGCTCCTGCTCATCGTCGGCCTTCCGGCGGGCGAAGCGGTCGGAACCGCGTTTGTCTTTGCCGGCGTGCTGCGGCTCATTGCGGCCCCGTTCTATTTGCTTGGACGGCAGGTCCACTCGCGCTATTTTCGCCTCTTACTCAAGGGGGCGGTTCCAGGCCTCGTGCTGGGAATGTATGCGCTGCATTCTTTGGCCGGCCACGAAGGCAGCCCGTGGGTAATCATCTTGCTCGGACTGTTGCTGGCCGCATCGTCGAGTGTGACTTTTGTTCCACGGATGCAGAACCCAAAATTCGCGCGGAAAAACGCGCATTGGCTGCCGTGGCTCGCCTTTCCGATCGGAGTTGAGTCCGGATTTTCCTCGGCCGGAGCGGGCGCTCTGGGGACCGTTCTTCTGCTCAATTATTCCGAGATGACGCCTCCGCAGGTAGTCGGCACAGATCTGGTATTCGGACTCGTCTTGGCGATCATCGGAGGCGCGGTGCATTGGAGTTTTGGCTCCGTCAGCACGCAGGCTTTGTTGCAACTTCTTGCTGGAGGCGTGCCTGGAGTCATTATCGGGTGCTTGCTGACACCCCGCGTGCCGGCACAAAAATTGAAGGCTGTGGTGGCGGTCATCGCCATTTGCGCTGGCTTGCAGTTGGTCTGGTCAGGGACGCGGTCCCTCGTGACCGAGCGCCCGGCAAACACAGCCACATTGACCTGCAAAACACGCAACGGTCAACCGGTGGTGCTTTTCTCGCCCGCAGTAAAACCGGGCCTTGTTGCCGAAAGTATCTTGGAAACAAAATGAAAACCGTCGTTCAGATGGGGATTGCCAAGTCGTTAAAGCAGAGCTTCGCGCCCGTCATCTTCCTGCCGAGTAGCCTCGCCCGATTCCGTTGTTGACCCCTGCTTGCTTTTCCCTTGCGCAGCTGTGGGCTTAGCAGCGTTCCAATTGCCCAAGAAAGCCGATCGAATGCCGGGCATGGATGCATTTACTCTAAATTGCGGAGTCAGAAAATGAGTTCTCGCAAAGTGGTTAGTTCGAACCTTCAGAAGTTTTTAGTCCATGGCCTTTTTGTGATTTTTCTTGGTGCACTCCTTGCATCATCGGGACGCGCACAAGCAGCGGTCTCGCTCGGGGGTTTGGTAACCGATGCCTCCGGTGCAGGCATTGCCGGAGCCGAAGTCAAAATCAAAAATCTCGAAACTGGCGCAGAGCGTTCCCTCGTGACCGATGAGGCGGGGCGCTTCAACGCCCCTTCGCTTGTCGTCGGCCGCTATGAAATTGCGGCGTCCAAGCCAGGGTTTCGCATGGACACAAGGACCGCGGTAACCCTGGTTGTGGGTCAGCGTGAGGAATTGAACCTCACCCTTCATATCGGGGACGTGCACGAGAGCGTGGAGGTCCCTGCGTATTCCGGAATCATTGCCGTAACCACGGAGGACATTTCCGGCTTGGTCGGAGAACGCCAGGTGAAAGACCTGCCGCTCAACGGCCGAAGTTACGATCAGTTGCTCACCCTGAATCCTGGCATCGTCAACTACACCTCGCAACGTTCCGGCAGCATCGGAACCTCCAACTCTGTCCTCGGCAACATGTTTGCCGTCTCGGGCCGCCGCCCGCAAGAAAATCTCTTTCTCCTCAATGATGTCGAATTCACGGGGGCGTCCGAGATCAACAACACGCCGGGAGGGGCGAGCGGGCAATTGCTGGGCGTGGACGCGGTCCGGGAATTTGCAGTCGTGAAGGACACTTATGGCGCCGAGTATGGAAAGCGCCCCGGAGCGCAGGTCAGCATCGTCACGTCCGGTGGCACCAACCAGCTCCACGGCAGCACTTACGAGTTTCTACGCAACAGCGCGTTGGACGCGAGAAATTATTTCGATCAGGGAGCCATTCCGCAATTTCAGCGCAACGTATTCGGCGGTTCCCTTGGCGGACCTATCGTCAAGGGCAAAACATTCCTCTTCGGAAACTATGAGGGCTTCCGGCAGCACCTGGCGCTAAGCGGTGTGACGTTGGTGCCGGACAATAACGCGCGCGCGGGGCTCCTGCCATGCAGCGCCGTCACTCCCCCGCCTAACCCGTGCCCGGCCTCCGGCCTGGTAAACGTCGGCGTAGCCGCAAGCGCCGCTCCGCTGTTCAATCTATGGCCGGTGGCCAACGGTCCCGACCTCGGACAGGGGATTGCCGAAGCCTTCAGCCATCCTCTGCAAATTGTCAACGAGGATTTCGGCACCGCGCGCCTCGACCAGATTTTCCGAGACAGGGATTCACTGGCTGCCGTTTACACCGTGGATGAGAGCGCGGCGAACACTCCAGCGGCCAATCCCCTCAGTTCAGCCCTGGTGTCTCTGCGGGAACAGGTAGTCAGCTTGAGTGAAACGCACCTGATATCCTCTGCCGTCGTTAATCAAGCTACCTTCGGCTTTTCGCGCGGGGCGTTCTATTTCACTGGACAGACATCCGTTAGTTTGCCCGGATTTGTACAGGGGCGCCCCACCGGTGCAATCGTCGTTGGCGGCGGAACCACCCTCAACGGGGCGTCCCAGATCTCCGCAGCCGGAACAAATGCGGGCAGCAACTTATCGGCCGTGCGCAATCTGTTCACTGGGCAGGACCGCCTCACGGCAACCCACGGCATCCATACAGTCGAATTTGGCGTGTGGGTCCAGCGGCTCCAAGCCAATGACGCACTTGCACAAAATCAGTATGGGCAAGCGTCATTTTCGACTCTGCAAGGTTTCCTGCAGGGCACAGTCTCCACGTTTACGGTCGCCCCGGTCGCAACCCCGCTTGGCTGGCGTTCATTTGAGGGAGCCGTGTTTGCTCAAGACGCTCTCAAGCTGACACCGAACTTCGAACTGCGGATCGGTTTCCGTGGTGAATTCACAAACGGCTGGAATGAGAGTCGCGGCCGCGCTTCGAATTACGTGTTCGATTCGAATGGCGTGATCGTAACCGACCCTGTCGTCGGCAATTCTGCCTTGACCGTTAACCATGCAAAATTTCTCCCGGCGCCGCGCTTCGGAATTGCCTGGTCCCCTTTCTCGTCGAAGACCACTGTGATTCGCGCAGGCTTCGGGCTGTACTACGCACTAAACGATAATCTTAGTTATCGCCTCGACCAAAACGGCCCGTTCAACACCGTCTTTGCCCTCAAGAACGTCCCGCTTTCGAGCATCGACATTGTTCCCGGCGCTTCGGTCCCTGCGGGCGCGAAGATTTCTCCCAGCGGCGTACAGCCGGATCTCAAGACTCCAACCGTCGAATCGTACTCTCTGAAGATCGAACAGCAGGTCACCCCGAGCACCTCGTTCGCGATCGGTTACGTCGGGTCGCACGGTTACCACGGGTTGCTGTCGATTGATGCCAACGTTCCGGTCCCGGCGATCTGCCCGGGGTCACCCTGCCCGGCCAGTCTCCCTGCGGGCACTACCTACAATCCCCCAAACGCTCCTTTGGCCAACTCGAAGGTCGCAAATACGACGAGTTGGTTCTCCGAAGGCATCAGTTCTTACAACGGTCTCGAGGTGGATGTGAGCCACCGCCTGAGTCATGGCCTGCAATTCCGCGGTGTCTACACCCTCTCGAAAAGTCTCGATGACGGCGATAACATGAATACCAGCATCGCCACGAATTCTCCGGCGTTCACCATGAATCCACTCCAGCCCAAATGGGACTACGGTCGCGCATCTTTCGACATCCGGCACCTCGCAGTCATTAACGCCATCTATGACTTACCCTTTGGGCGAAACAATGCGTCCGGCATCCATCCATTCTTGAACAGACTGACCGGAGGCTGGCAAGTCAGCGGAATTGAGACGCTGCAGACCGGGTTGCCTTTCACGCCTCAGATGAGCTTCAACCCCGCCAACGACGGAGACAGCCGCAACCCGATCCGGCCGTCATGGAATCCGGCTTTTACAGGGCGGCTAGTTCTCGGTGGACCGAACCGATACTTCGATCCGAACGCGTTCGTTGCGCCTCCCAATGGGACCTACGGGAACGTAGGGCGCAACACGTTGCAGGGATCTGGATTGGCCGAGTTGGATCTGGCGATCGCGAAAAGACTCTCGCTGTCGGAGCGCTTCAGCGCGCAATTCCGAGCGGATTTTTTTAACGTTCTCAACCACACGAACTTCAATACCCCAAACACAATTGTATTTACCTCGGCGACGAGCGGAGCATCTCCCACAGCCGGCGTTATCACTGCGACTTCCACGAGCTCCCGGCAAATTCAGTTGGGATTGAAGCTGCTCTGGTAACAAGAATAACAAAGGTTGGACGGCAGCACGCGAAAGGCATCCCTATCTTCGAAAGCCTTCAGAAGCTCGCCCGCAGTATTGGCAATCATTGGCGGTGGACATGTCTCCAGCGATCTCAAAACGCGGCGCGATTTTAGTGTGCCACTCATTTTTGCGGGTCTAGAATCTGCACATGGTGATGGTCGAGCAAATCTCCCGTCGCATGGTCTACCTGGGCGACGGCAACCTGG
>WNGC01003868.1_pt1 | contig 11679 bp, 10 predicted proteins | sample 5400051 | NCBI WGS metagenome assembly WNGC01 (sample SAMN13153368, study PRJNA577476) | soil metagenome | isolation source: 20 cm soil or saprolite under grassland replicate 2 | place: USA:California | collected 2016-06-15 | reverse complement strand
AGGGCGTCACCGCCGCCATGAAGCGCCTGGGCGACGAGGTGTTCGACCTGGTCGTCACCGACCTCCGGATGCCGGATGGGGACGGACTCGACGTGCTCCGTGCGGTCAAGGCCCACGCCCCCGAGACCGAGGTCATCCTCCTCACCGCGTACGCCGGATGGCAGTCCGCCAAAGAGGCGATCCGGCTCGGCGCGCTCGACTACTTCGAGAAGGGCCAGGAGCCGGACGAGCTGCATCACCGCATCGAGAAGGCGCTCGCCGGCCGGGCGCTCCGCCGCGAGAACGAGAACCTGCGCGGGCAGCTCCGCGAGCGCTACCGCCTCGCCGGCCTGATCGCGCTGTCACCGGCGATGAAGCCGGTGCTCGATCTCGTCGAGCGCGTGGCGCCGACCGATGCGGCGCTCTTGATCCAGGGCGAATCCGGCACCGGCAAGGAGGTCATCGCCAAGGTCATCCATCATGCGAGCGCGCGCGCGGCCCGGCCGTTCGTCGCCGTGAACTGCGGGGCGGTGCCCGAGGCGCTCCTCGAGTCCGAGCTCTTCGGTCACATGCGCGGGGCGTTCACCGGCGCCGTCGCGAGCAAGCCCGGCCTCTTCGAAGAGGCCCACGGGGGCACGCTGTTTCTGGACGAGATCGGGGAGACGCCGGCGGCGCTCCAGGTGAAGCTCTTGCGGGGCCTGCAGAGCGGGGAGATCCGGCGCCTCGGGGCCACACAGGCCGTGACGCTCGACGCGCGCGTGGTCGCCGCCACCAACCGCGACCTCGCGGAGATGATCGCCGAGGGCAGGTTCCGGGAGGACCTGTTCTATCGCCTGAACGTGATCCAGCTGGCCCTGCCGCCGCTCCGCGAGCGGCGCGAGGACATCCCGGCCCTGGCCGAGCATTTCCTGGCTCGGTCGGCCGCGAAGCTGGGGCGCTCGCTCAGCCTCGCGCCGGAGACGCTGGAGCGCCTGCTCCGTTATCCCTGGCCCGGAAACGTGCGCGAACTGGAAAATGCGATCGAGCGCGCGGCCATTCTCGCCCGTGACGCCAGCGTGGCCCCGGCCGACCTGCCGCCGCACGTGTCGGCGGGCCTGCAGCTCGGGCCGTCGCCGGCGCTGCCCCAGCAGATGACGCTGGCGGAGTCCGAGCGCATCCACATTCTCCAGACCCTGGAGCGCTTCGGGCGCAACCACTCGGGCGCCGCCGAGGCGCTCGGGATCGGCCGCACCACGCTGTGGCGCAAGCTCAAGGAGTACGGCATCGAGCGGTAGCCCACGCCGCGCCGCCGACCACGCTAATTTCGCTACCCATCCCCAGGCGAGCCTTCCCTCTGGGCTGCGCCCGAGCAGCGCGCAGAAGCCACGGGTCGCGGAGGGCACCCGGCCCGCCCGCCGGCCGGCGCGGCGACCGGCCCGCGGCTGTGCTATCGTGGCCTCCGCTTTCGACTCCGCGGCGGAGGGATCGCTCATGATGCTCAAGGGCAAGGTCGTGGTGGTGACGGGGGCGGCACGCGGGATTGGGCGCGAGATCGCCATCCTGATGGCGCGCCACGGGGCGCAGGTGGTCGTGAACGACTACGGCGGCTCCGAGGCGGGGATCGGCGCCGCGCGCGCGCCCGCGGACGACGTGGTGAGCGAGATCAAGAAGGCGGGGGGCCAGGCGTCCGCCAGCTACGACTCCGTCGCCTCGATGGCGGGGGGCCAGGCGATCGTCAAGACGGCCGTGGACGCCTTCGGCCGCATCGACATCGTCGTCAACAACGCCGGCATCCTTCGCGACCGGATGATCTTCAACATGACCGAGGAGGAGTGGGACGGCGTCATCAACACGCACCTGAAGGGCGCCTTCGCCGTCACGCGCGCCGCGGTGCCCCTCATGCGCGAGCAGAAGTGGGGACGCGTCATCAACATGACCTCCACCTCGGGCCTCGTCGGCAACATCGGGCAGGCGAACTACGCCGCGGCGAAGCTCGGGATCGTCGGGCTCACCAAGGTGACCGCGCTCGACATGGCGCGCTACAACGTCACGGCCAACTGCATCTCGCCCTTCGCCTGGACGCGCATGGTCGGCACGATCCCGACGGAGACCGAGGCGCAGAAGGCGCGCATCGAGAAGATCAAGAAGCTGTCGCCAGCCCACATCGCCCCGGTCGCCGCCTTCCTCGCCACCGAGCAGGCCAAGGACGTCACGGGTCAGATCTTCGGCGTGCGGGGCAAGGAGATCATGCTGTTCGGCCACCACCGCCCGGTCATGCGGATCCACAACGACGAGGGCTGGACGGTCGAGACCCTCGCCGAGATCTTCCCGGGCACGCTCCAGCACCACCTCGTGCCGAACGAGACGTCGGGCCAGTATTTCAACTACGACCCGCTCGTCTAGATCATCGAAGGGGGCCTCGACGGCCCCCTGCGAGCCACCCCCAGGAAGGGTTTCGCGGGGCCGCCGCGCGGCGGCGCGAGGGTCCGTCGCCATGCTCGGTCTCGTGGTGCCGCTGCTGGTCGCGAGCGCCGCGGGGGCCGCCGGCCGTGTGAACAACTTCGGCGAGCGGCACCCTCGCCGTGCGTCTGATGGGCGAGGACGGCTCGCGGCTCGGGAGCCACACGATCGGGGCGGAGTAGCGCCGTCGGGAGGTGATTGACTTCGCTCGGGGTTGAGTGTTAAGTGGTGGAAATGTCTGGCTGTCGGTGCAGCAAAACTCGGGGCTCAATTCCCCTACCGATGGAGACGACTCGATGGAGAAGGTGAACGGTCTGCGCTGTCGCGAGTGCGGCCGCCTCTACCCCGGAGCACCCGTCCACGTCTGCGAGTTCTGTTTTGGTCCGCTCGAGGTCGACTACCGCTACGACGCGCTGAGGGGCGTCGTCACGCGCGAGTCGATCGCCGCCGGGCCCCCGTCGATGTGGCGGTACAAGGACCTGCTGCCGGTGGACGGCGACGTCGCGGTCGGTCACCACGTCGGCTTCACGCCGCTCGTTCGCGCGCAGAACCTCGCCGACGAACTGGGCTGCCGCGAGGTCTGGATCAAGAACGACTCGGTCTGCCACCCGTCCTGGTCCTTCAAGGACCGTGTGGTGGCGGTCGCGGTCACCAAGGCCCGGGAGTTCGGCTTCGACACGCTGGCGTGCGCCTCGACGGGGAACCTGGCGAACTCCGTCGCCGCCCACGCGGCCGAGGGCCGACTCAAGTCGTTCATCTTCATCCCGGCCGACCTCGAGCAGGGCAAGATTCTCGCGACGCTCGTCTACAACCCGACGCTCGTCGCGGTCCACGGCACCTACGACGAGGTCAACCGCCTCTGCTCGGAGATCGCCGACAAGTACCGCTGGGCCTTCGTCAACGTGAACTTTCGCCCGTACTACTCGGAAGGCTCGAAGACGTACGGCTTCGAGATCGTCGAGCAGCTGGGCTGGCGGACGCCCGGGCATATCATCGTGCCGTGCGCCGGCGGCTCGCTAATCACGAAGATCTGGAAGGCGATCAAGGAGCTGAAGGGGCTCGGCCTCGTCGACGGTCCGACGGCGACGAAGATGCACGCGGCCCAGGCGCAGGGCTGCGGGCCCATCGTGACGATGATCAAGAACGACACGGACGTGCTCGTTCCGGTCCGCCCGAGCACGATCGCCAAGTCACTCGCGATCGGCAACCCCGCCGACGGTTACTACGCCTACAAGACGACGAAGGAGACGGGGGGCTACGGGGCGCACGCGACCGACGAGGAGATCATCGACGGCATGCTGCTGCTCGCGCGGACGCAGGGCATCTTCACCGAGACGGCGGGCGGCGTGACCGTCGCCGCGACCCGGAAGCTCCTCGAGACCGGCGTGATCCCGCGCGACGAGTCCATCGTCATCTGCATCACGGGCAACGGGCTCAAGACGCCGGACGCGCTCTACGGTCGCCTCGACGCCCACGTGAAGATCAAGCCGTCGCTCTCGGCCTTCGACCAGGCCCTCGCCGACCTCAAGTCGCAGACGGCCTAGGAGGAACGCGCAATGCCGGTGCTCGTCCGGATTCCGACGCCGCTCCGCTCGATCACGAAGGGTCAGAGCGAAGTGCAGGCGACGGGCGACACGGTGGCGGGGCTCGTCGAGGACCTCGACCGCCAGTTCCCGGGGCTCCGGGAGCGGCTCGTGGACGAGTCGGGGGAGCTCCGGCGCTTCATCAACATCTACGTCAACGAGGAAGACATCCGGTTCCTCCAGTCGAAGAAGACCGCGCTGAAGGACGGCGACCAGGTGTCCATCGTCCCCGCCATCGCCGGAGGCCGTTGAGCGCGGTGGGCACGACGACGCGCCTGCGCTTGCGTCTGACGTTTCCGACGCACCTCGTGCAGGAGCCGATCGTCTACCGGCTCGTGAAGGACTTCGACATCGTCATCAACATCCGGCGCGCCGACGTGAAGACCGACCACGGCTGGATGGCGCTCGAGCTCGACGGCGAGCCCGCGGCCCTCGAGCGCGGCGTCAAGTGGTTGAAGGAGAAGGGCGTCCAGGTCGATCCGATCGAGCGCGACGTGATCTCCCCCTAACGCCGCGTGGCGATCTCCCGCCGGGTCCAGGGGTTCACCGAGTCGGTCATCCGGGAGATGACCCGCGTCGTCAGCCAGCACGGCGGCGTCAACCTCGCCCAGGGCATGCCGAACTTCCCGCCGCCGCCGGAGCTGCTCGAGGCCGCCCACCGCGCCATCGACGGCGACTTTCACCAGTACGCGATCACGTGGGGCACGCCCCCCCTGAGGCAGGCGATCGCCGACAAGTACCGCACGTTCTACGGCCTGACGGTGGATCCCGAGCGCCACGTGACCGTGTGCTGCGGCTCCACCGAGACCATGCTCTCGACACTCCTCGCCGTGCTGAATCCCGGGGACCAGGTGATCATCTTCGAGCCGTTCTACGAGAACTACGGCCCGGGCTGCATCATCTCGGGCGCCGAGCCGGTCTTCGTGCCCCTCGAGCCTCCCGACTTCGGCTTCGACGCCGACCGGCTCCGGAAGGCCGTCACGCCGCGGACGCGGGCGATCATCTTCAATAGCCCGAACAACCCGACGGGCAAGGTGTTCTCGCGGGCCGAGCTCGAGACGATCGCGGCGCTCTGCCGGGAGCACGACCTCCTCGCGATCACCGACGAGATCTACGAGCACATCGTCTACGACGGCCTCGGCCATACGCCGATCGCGACTCTGCCGGGGATGGCCGAGCGCACGATCACGATCTCGGGCATCTCCAAGTCCTACTCGGTCACCGGCTGGCGCGTCGGCTACGCGGTCGCGTCCGAGGCGCTGAGCCTCGGCATCCGGCGCGCCCACGACTTCGTCACCGTCGGCGCGCCCCACCCGCTGCAAGAGGCCGCGGTGACCGCCCTCCGGCTGCCGGACGCCTATTACGTGCGGCTCCGCGAGGCGTACCAGGCGCGGCGCGACCTCCTCTGGGGCTACGTCGAGAAGGCTGGGTTCGTCGCGTTCCCGCCGAAGGGCGCGTACTACATCCTGACCGACGTCGCTCACTTCATGAAGCACTACGGCGTCGAGGACGACACGGCCTTCGCCATGTGGCTCATCAAGCACGTGGGCGTGGCCACCGTGCCGGGCTCCTCCTTCTACGCCCACCCCGAGCTCGGCCGCACCAAGATCCGGTTCTGCTTCCCGAAGACCGATGACGTGCTTCGGGACGCGGGAGAGCGCCTCCTCAAACTGCAGTCGTAACTGCACTTGCGCCTCATGTCCTGCTGCGCGTTCCGATCGCTCCCGAGTCGGTGCACCGAGCCTTCCTGACGCAGCTTCGTGCCGACGGCGTTCGAGGTGCCCATAAGTGCCCCGTCTCCTCGAGAGGTCGCGTAGGAGTGGTCTGGCGGAGCCCCGAGGAGTGCGCGAGCCCACCGTGATGCAGAAGCACTCTCCCTCATGGGCGCTCGCCGCCAACTCGACCCGTGAACTCACCGGCCACCGTCAAGACGCCGTCAGCCATCTTGATGGGCAGCATGGGGAGACGCCGGGGCGCCGGCCCATCGACGACCCGGGCGTGATCCCGAGGGTCGAATTGGGTCGCGTGGCAGGCGCAGAAGAGGGTCTTCGCCTGGGCCTGCCACATCGAGACCGGGCAGCCCTGGTGCGTGCAGACCGCCGAGTACGCCACCACGCCGTCCGCCGCGAGCACCCGGGTCTCGTCGGTGATCTGTGCCGGATCGAAGCGGACGAGCGCCACCAGGTTGAGGTTCGACCCGTTCCTGACGATCTTCGAGCCAGGATCGATCGGGTAGGCCAGCCGCTGGGGCCCGCCGAGCGGCAGGTCCTCCGGCGTGACGAGCTGACCCTCACGGTCGCCGGACTGGAACACGAACTGATCACCAGCGTGTGGGCGAGCCGTTCTCGGATCCTCGGCTCGGGCAAAGGCAGTGTCGAGGAACGAGAAACACAGTCCCAGGCCTAGGGCTGCCTTCAATACCGCCCGACGCCCCTGGGCCTCGGTCCTGAGCGTCGCAGAAGCGTCGTCTGCGGCGCGATCACAGCATGAGTTCTGGCGCGCAAGCTTCATGGTGAGTCTCCTTTGGTTGCACGGGTTACCGGAACATGACGTCACGCCTAAATCCGGCTGTCGGCCTTCCGCCCCGCAGGAACCGGAAGGGTCGGGTCCTTCACCCACATGAGGAAGAGCAGGGCCATCGCCGCCATGAAGGCCGCTATCAACCCGAAGGTAGGCGTGTACGAGAGGGACGCGATGAGGAAGCCTGCCAGAATCGGGCCCGCGGCCTCGCCGCAATCCCAGATGGTGCCGAATACACCCATCGCCGACCCCTGACGGCCGGCCCTGACGAGGTCCGCCACTAGAGCCGTCGTCGACGGTGTGACGATGGCCACGCCCAGACCAAAGAGCGCCGATACCGGCACGAGGAGCCAGAACGATGCGAACGCAGGGATCGCAGGGAGCGTGACGGCGCACAGGAAGAGACCGGTCACGATCATCGGCTTGCGGCCGAGCCGGTCAGAGAGTCTTCCCGAGAGTGGCTTGGCGAGCACGGTGGTGGCCAACTGGGCGCCCATCACGAGCGCGATCTGAGCATCGTTCAGCCCGACTTCCCGTGCATAAGTGGGGAAGAAGCCCAGGAAGGCACCGTAGCCAACGTACATCGCCGCTTCGAGCGTCGACGCGACCAGCACCGCACGGCTTCTCAGGACCTCGCGGATGCCGCTCCAGAACTGGCGGGAACGCTCGGCCAGCGTCGAGCCGGTGGACACGGCCGCGACATGATCTGGCAGCTGTACGACCAGCACGAGTGGGAGTAGGCCGAGAACTCCAACCACGAAGTACGTCGTCGAGTAACTCGCCGTGTAAAACAGGAGCAGGCCACCCGCGAGCGGCCCCAACGTAGCGCCGAGATCGTTCGCCGCCGCAAACCAACCGAGCTTCTCGCCACGATCACGCTGAAAGAGGTCGGCCACGAAGGCCGAGGCCACCGGCGAGAAGATGGCGGTCGCGACGCCATGAAGAAAGCGAAGCGCGAGGAGCGCGCCCGGCGAGTGCACGAAGGGGTAGAGAAAGGGCGGACCCGCGAAGAAGAGACATCCAAGCAGCATCATCCGCTTACGTCCGAGCACGTCAGAGAGCGCACCTGCGGGTAGCTTGACGAGGACACCCGTGACTGTCGAGGCCGCCACGATCAGGCCGATCAATTCAGGCGCGGCTCCCAGGTCCTGCGCGAAGCGGGGAAGGACCGGGCTCCGAGCCATCTGATACCCGACGCGGGATAAGAACCCTGCGAGCACGATGATCAGGAACGGCGTCATTCTGGACCACTCACGACGGTAGGGGTCCGTCCGTCCAGCGCTGGACCTGTGCGTGCCAGATTCTCGCACGCCTGCCTTACCTCACCTCCGCGTTCAGGACGGCGCTCACGTCGCGGAGCAGAAGCAATGCAGAGAGGATCAGGACGCAAGGGGCATAGCCTCTCGTGTGGTCAATCGCCCTTGGCTTTCGAGAGCGAGAGGACGTACGCGGCGATCTTCCAGATCTGTTCGGGCGTCAGGAGGCTTTCAAACGCCGGCATCGGCGGAAACCCATTCGCGATTCGCTGATAGATATAGCCGGGGTCAAGCTGACGCCCCCGCAACACCGGCGCCCGGGAGACTCTGCCCTCAGCGCCGTGACAGTAGTGGGTGCAATTGGCACGGAAGAGATGCGAGCCTTCTTCAACCGCCGCCGGGTCGGCAAGATCGAACGGAGGCCCGGACGCGCTCGACACCGGCGGGTGCGTTCCCTCGGCTGAGACTAGCCGCTGGCCGGCAAGCACTCCAAGCAGCATACTGCTAGCCAACAGAAGGCCGACGAATCGGCATGACATGGCACTCAGTCCTCCGTGAGATCTTCGCCTGTAACAAGCACATGACGCGTGTGATTCCGATTGAAGCCCTTGAGGTGCTCGCTCTAGCAGCTTGCGTGGTTCAGCTCGCGGGCGGCCGGGCTTGGTCGAAAGACAATGACGGCAGCCCACTGCGCGGAGTCCGCGCGGACGCCGCGGTCAACCGCCGTCGCCGTGCGTCCACTTACGGCCGCGGCGGCACGTACGTCAGCCCGTATTTCGCGAAGATTCGGACAATGGTCCGATCCGCGATGATGCGGTCGATGGCGTCGTTGAGGGCGCTGAGGAGCGCAGGATCTGCGTTCAACAGGCGAACGGCCACGTTCCAGCCGAGTTCGGGAGCAGGCATCGGCGCGCTCGAAACTTTCACTGCACCGGGTCGCTGCTTGAGAAACCACCCGACGTATGGATCCGTCACCAATCCGGCGGCGACCTCGCCGCGCGCCACGGCATCGAGGATCTCCAGCTGGCTCGCGTACGATGCCGTGGGGATTCCCTGCTTGGTAAGCAGGTAGTGGGGCCATGAACCGTGTTCGATGCCGACCCTACCGCCTTTCAACTCCGCCAGCCGGGGAACATCGGCGGCGGGGGTGGAGACGACAAGGACATAGCTGCTCGACGCATATGGCTTTGTAAGATGCGGCTCGCCCGTGACCTCTTCGCCATTCTGCCGCTGATCTGTGTCGCCCTCTTCGCCCGCTTCGCGGGACGCGCCTACGCGGCTCTGAACGATCGACCCCATGACCACGTCACAGTCGGCCCGCCGCGCGTGGCGTGCAAAGACAATCCAGTTCACATGTAACTGCACTCCCAGAAGTCTCGCGATGGCTTCGGCGAGTTCGAGCTGAAACCCCGGCTGTGTGGGGTTCTGACTGGAAAACGGCAGGGCATCGGGGTGCGCGCATACCGTCAGGACGCCGCGGTCGCGGATCGATGCGAGCGAGCCCGCGGCGACGAATGAGGGAAGCATGGCCGAGGCCGCGCAGAGACTCCAGGCCATTAACGAGGCACGCAACCGGACAATCAGCCCTCCGCATGCCGTCCCGCATCGAAGCGATGGGCCGTGCAGCAGATCGGGAATCGCCGAAGGCCGCACGCTCGTGTCACGACAGCTTGATCCGGAGTGGAGAGACGCTTCCGTCCGCACCGGTTCCAACCGTCTCATGCCCTCGGTGTCAAACACATCGATGACGCCTTTGGAAGTGCTCGAGCGCGATGAGACTCTTGGCCAGAACCATGGAGGCACACGAAGAGCACCATCGGTGTTGTTGTCATAAGCGCTCGTCCCCCTATTTCACGAACACCCACGTCGGCTGGAGCAGCGGGAACGCGATGAGCCCGATGATCGCCGTGGCGGCGACGAGCAGGGGATTGCTGACCTTCCAGCGGAGCAGGGCCGCGAGACTGCCAATCGCCACCAGTGCGGTGAGCCAGTCACCGATCGCGATCTTTCCGAGCAGGACGCAGGCGCCGAGGATGGTGCCGATGGCGGCCGCATACGCACCCTTGACGAAGCCCTGCACGTTCGGGTTGGCGCGGTGACGGACCAAAATCGGCGCGACGACGAGCACCAAGAGAAACGACGGCAGAAAGATCCCGATGGTGGCGACCAGGGAGCCCCAGAACCCGGCGACGAGATAGCCGACGAAGGTGGCCGTGATGACGACGGGGCCGGGGCTGATCATGCCCATCGCCACCGCGACGAGAAACTCCCGCTCGTTGAGCCAGCCCGTCTGCTGCACGAGACCCTTCTCGAGGAACGGCACGATCACGAGCCCGCTGCCGAACGTGAGGGAGCCGGCCTTGAGGAAGAACGTGAGCAGCTTGATGAGGATCGACGTTTCAGCCACTGCCCCCGGGACCGCTGCTGTGCCAGCGAACAACGGCACGCCAGCGAGCACGGACAAGGCAGAGGTCCGCCGGCCGCGGAAGAGGGAGCCGTAGTAAAGGATGCCGACCACGCCCGACACGATGAACAGCAGCGCGACCTCGGCCTGGATGGCCACGGTGACCGCGAAGCAGCCCGCCGCGACGAGCCACTGGAGCCAATCCTCCATGCCAAGCTTTGTCAGCCGGTAGCACGAGTGAAGGATCAGCGCGATCACGGCCGGGCTCACGCCGTAGAAGATCGCCTTTACCGGGGAGAGGCCGCCGAAGTGGACATACAGCGCGCCGAGCACGGCCACGATGATGAAGTTGGGCAGGATGAAGGCCCAGCCGCCGGCCCAGGCGCCCCAGAAGCCTCCGCGGATGTACGAGATCCAGATGCCCACCTGGATGGCGAGTGGCCCGGGAAGGGACTGGCAGACCGCGATCCCCTCGCGCATCTCCTCCTTGGTGAGCCACTTCCTCTCGGCCACCAGCTCGCGCTCCATCTGCCCGACGAGCGCGACGGGGCCGCCGAAGCCGAGGAGACCGAGGCGTAGGTAGTATGTGACGAGCTCGCGGATGGGCACGCGTTGCGTCGTCTTCTCCGTCTCCACTCTGAGCCTCCCGGCAAGTTTTCGGCGAAGTGTAACGCTTGACGGGTTTCGTAGCAAGGGTTACGTTACGATTCGATGCGCTGGCTGACGCTCTTGATCACCCTGCCGCCGACGCCGACCCGGTATCGCGTGGGCGTGTGGCGCAAGCTCCAGCGCATGGGGGCCGTGCGGCTCCGCGGATCCGCCTGGATCCTGCCCGAAACCCCGGAGACGACGGAGCTGTTCCAGTGGCTGGTGCAGGAAGTGCAATCGTTCCGCGGTGAGGCAACCCTGCTCCACGTGGACCGGATCGAAAACATGACGGAGGAGCAGATGCGGGCGCTCTTCCACAAGGCGCGGGGTGTCGAGTACCAGGCGGTCGTGCAGGGGTGTCGGGAGATCCTCTCGCACCTCGATCGCTATCGCGCCAACCCTCGCGGGTCGAGCACGCAGCTCCGTGGCAAGCTGGACGGCCTCAAACGCGAGCTGGACCGGATCCAGTCGATCGACCATCTGGAGGCGCCGGTGGCTCAGCGCGCCCGCACCCTCTGGGAGACGACGGCCAAGCGTCTGCGCGCGGTGGAAGCGCGCCCGCACGTCGGCGGGGGCCGCCACCGCGCCTCGTTGCCCCCGCGCGGCAGCACGTGGGTGACGCGGCCGCGGCCGCACATCGACCGCATCGCGTCCGCGTGGCTCATCAAGCGCTTCTGCGACTCGGAGGCGAAGTTCGCATTCGCCGATGCCGCGGACGCCGCGCGCAAGGGCATCCCGTTCGACGTCCTGGGCGCCGACTTCGGGCACCACGGCGAGGACTGCACGTTCGAGACGCTGGTCAAGCGGTTCGGGATCGAGGACCGGCGCGTGAGAGTCATTGCGGAGATCG
>WNGC01006352.1_pt1 | contig 11686 bp, 8 predicted proteins | sample 5400051 | NCBI WGS metagenome assembly WNGC01 (sample SAMN13153368, study PRJNA577476) | soil metagenome | isolation source: 20 cm soil or saprolite under grassland replicate 2 | place: USA:California | collected 2016-06-15 | reverse complement strand
GAGCCGGCCGACGACCGGCCCGGCCGCGCCGAAGAGCAGGAGCGAGACGGCGGCGGCGCCCGAGAGGGCCCCGCGACCCCAGCCAAACTCCGCTTCCATGGGCCTGATGTACACGCCGAAGGCGGAGCGTAGCCCGGAGCCGGCCATCATGCAGAGCGTCAGCGCGCCGAGGACGATCCACGCCGGGTGGAGCCGCCGGAGCAGGGCCACACGCGTATGATGCCAGGATTCGGCCCCGACGATTCGGTCAATCGACGGGGCGGGCGGTCGCGGCGCGTGTGAGCGTGAGCGCGTCGCCCTCGGCGTCGACGACCACGGTGTCGCCCTCCGAGACCTCGTGCTCGAGCAGTCTGAGCGCGAGCGGGTCCTGGACCAGGCGCTGGATGGTCCGCTTGAGCGGCCGCGCGCCGAACGTCGGGTCGTAGCCCTCCCGGCCGAGGAGCGCCTTGGCCGCGTCGGTGACCTCGAGCTGGATGCGCTTGGCCTCGAGTCGCCGCTGGAGGTGACCGAGCTGGATCTCGACGACTCGCGCGATCTCCTCGCGCCCGAGCGGGTTGAAGATCACGATCTCGTCGATCCGGTTGAGGAACTCCGGCCGGAGCGCGTTGCGGAGCTCCTGCATGAGGAGCGGCCGCACCTTCTCGGGTCGCTCGTACTCGCGGAACACGTGGCTACCCAGGTTCGACGTCATGATCAGCACGGTGTTGCGGAAGTCGACCGTGCGACCGTGTCCATCCGTGAGCCGGCCGTCGTCCAACACCTGAAGGAGCACGTTGAACACATCGGCGTGCGCCTTTTCGATCTCGTCGAACAGCACGACGGCGTACGGGCGTCGCCGCACCGCTTCGGTCAGCTGGCCCCCCTCCTCATAGCCGACGTAGCCGGGTGGTGCGCCGATCAGGCGCGCGACCGTGTGCTTCTCCATGTATTCGGACATGTCGATCCGGATCATGGCCCGCTCGTCGTCGAAGAGGAACTCGGCGAGCGCCCGGGCCAGCTCGGTCTTCCCCACACCGGTCGGCCCGAGGAACAGGAAGGAACCGATCGGACGATTCGGATCGGACAGCCCCGAGCGGGCCCGGCGAACAGCGTTGGAGACCGCGCGGATCGCGTCGGCCTGGCCGACCACGCGTCGCGCGAGCCGCTCCTCCATGCGGACGAGCTTCTCGATCTCGCCTTCGAGCAACCGGGTCACGGGGATCCCGGTCCACTTCGCGACGGTCGCGGCAATGTCCTCCTCGTCCACCTCCTCGCGCAGCATGCGGCCCTGCGCGTGCTGCTCGGCGAGGCGCGCCTCGAGCTCGGCGAGCTGCTTCTCGAGGGCGAGGAGGGTCCCGTAGCGGAGCTCGGCCGCGCGGTTCAAATCGCCGCGGCGCTCGGCGTCGGCCATCCCGTGCCGGGTGGCTTCGATCTCCTCCTTGATCTTGCCGATCCGGGTGATCCCTTCTTTCTCCCCCTGCCAGCGCGCCTTGAGGCCTCCGGCCTTCTCCTGGAGCTCGGCCAGTTCGGCGTCGATCTTCGCGAGCCGCTCGCGCGAGACCGGGTCGTCGTCACGCGCGACGGACACGCGCTCGATCTGGAGCTGCATGATGCGGCGCTCGATCTCGTCGATCTCCTGGGGCATCGAGTCGATCTGCATCCGGATGCGCGCCGCCGCCTCGTCGACGAGGTCGATCGCCTTGTCGGGCAGGAAGCGGTCGGCGATGTAGCGGTTCGAGAGCACGGCCGCGGCGACGAGCGCCGTGTCCTTGATCTTCACCTTGTGGTGGACCTCGTACTTGTCCTTGAGGCCCCGGAGGATCGCGATCGTGTCCTCGACCGACGGCTCGCGGACCATCACCGGCTGGAAGCGCCTCTCCAGCGCCGCATCCTTCTCGATATGCTTTCTGTATTCGTCCAGGGTCGTCGCGCCGATGCACCGCAGCTCGCCGCGCGCCAGCGCCGGCTTGAGCATGTTGGCCGCGTCCACCGCGCCCTCGGCCGCGCCCGCCCCCACGAGCGTGTGCAGCTCGTCGATGAAGCAGATGATGTGGCCCTCGGCTTCGATGATCTCCTTGAGGACCGCCTTCATCCGGTCCTCGAACTCGCCGCGGTACTTCGAGCCCGCGATGAGCGCGCCGATGTCGAGCGCGACGAGCCGTTTGCCACGGAGCCCCTCGGGGACGTCGCCCGCCACGATGCGTTGGGCGAGCCCCTCGACGATGGCGGTCTTGCCGACGCCGGGCTCGCCGATGAGCACGGGGTTGTTCTTCGTGCGTCGCGAGAGCACCTGGATGACCCGCCGGATCTCCTCGTCGCGGCCGATGACGGGATCGAGCTTGCCCCGGCTCGCCAGATCGGTGAGGTCACGCGAGTAACGCTGGAGCGCCTGGTACTTCTCCTCCGGGTGGGGGTCAGTGACCCGCTGCGTCCCGCGCACCTCCGCGAGCGCTTTGTAGACGGCCTCCGCCGTCACGCCGTGCTGGGCGAGCACGCGGCCGGCGGCGCCGTCGCGATCCTGCGCGAGCGCGATCAGGAGGTGTTCGGTGGAGACGTACTCGTCCTTGAGCCGCTCGGCTTCCCCCTGCGCCCGCTCGAGTGTCCGCCGCGTGCGCTCGCCGAGGAACTGGCCGCTCCCGCCACGAACTGCGGGAAGCTTGGCGAGCTCCGCCCGGAGTGCCTGCTGGATCGGGTCGGGACTGGCGCCGAGCTTCGCGAGCATCGGGCCGACGATGCCCTCGCGCTGCTCGATGAGCGCGGCGAGCAGATGCTCGGGCTCGAGCGCCTGGTGACTCTGCTGGTCCGCCAGCGACTGCGCGGCCTGCAGCGCTTCCTGCGCCTTGATCGTGAACTTGTCCAGTCTCATCTTCGGATCACCCCTGATACGCGCGCGGGTTGTCCGCCCGCTGCGCCTTGAGCTTCTCGTAGAGTTCGCGTTCCGCCGGTGTCAGGTCGTTGGGCATCACGATCTTCAGCGTCACGAACTGGTCTCCGGACCCGCCGCCCTTGAGGCGTGGCATCCCGTAGCCCGGCAGCCGGAACACGCGGCCGCTCGAGGTCGCGGGCGGGATCTTCATCGACACGCGGCCCTTGAGCGTCGGGACCTCGATGGTGGTGCCGAGCGCGGCCTCGGGGGCCGTGATCGGCACGGACACGTGGATGTCGTCGCCCCGGCGCTCGAAGAGTGGATGGGCCGACACCGTCACCGCGAGATAGAGGTCGCCGCGAGCTCCCGGACCACCGGCGCCCTCGCCGGAGACCCGCACCTTCTGGCCACTCTTGACGCCCGCCGGGATCTTCACGTCGACCTGCCGGCGCGCGTGCTGCCAGCCCCCGCCGTGGCAGGTCGCGCACGGCTGCCCCTTGACGTTGCCGGCGCCCTGGCAGGTCGGACACGGCTCGTCGAGGTCGAGGGTGAACGTCCGGCGCGTTCCGCCAAAGGCCTCTTCGAGCGTGATTTCGACGTTGGCCTGCACGTCATCGCCACGCCGGGGCCGGCGAGAGCCGAAGATGCCCCCGGCGTCTCCGCCCCGACCGGGACGGCGCCCGCCGAGGTCGCCGAACACGGTACGGAAGAACTCGGAGAAGTCCCCGAGGTCACCGAGATCGCCGAGATCGCCACCGTACTGGGCCCTGAAGCCGCCCGGTGCGCCGGGGCCGGTCTGGGCGTAGCGCTGCCAGTCGGGCCCGAGCGTGTCGTAGCGCTGGCGCTTCTGTGGATCGGAGAGGACCTCGTAGGCTTCGCTGATTTCCTTGAACCGCTCGCCCGAGTCCTTCGCCTTGGCGACGTCTGGATGGTACTTGCGTGCGAGCCGCCGGTAGGCGGACTTGATGGTCTTATCGTCGGCGTCCTTGCTGACCCCGAGGATCCGGTAGTAGTCCTTGAAATCGACGCTCATATGGCCAAGCCCTACAAGAAGTATAGCAGATGAATTTAGTGTGTCTCGCTCATGCCAGAGGGACCCAAACCCGACTAGATAGCCGTAACATTCTTAAAAGACTAGCCTTTGATCATCCGCGGCCGACGGTGAAGGCAACATAGAGCGACATCTGGCCGCGCTGCAGGAGAAAGGCGACCTGGTCGCCCTCTTTGACGTCGCGCGTGGCGCGCTCGAAATCGGCGAGGCTTCGAACGCTGGTGAGGACGTTCTGGCGCTTGATCTGCTTGACGACGTCCCCACGCTGGATGCCAGCCTCGGCCGCTGCGCTGCCCTCCTCGACGCGCGCCACGACGACGCCCTCGGTCGACTTCAAACTGAACCGCTGCGCAAGGTCGGGTGTGATGGGCCGCACCTCGAGGCCTAGCAGCGACCGCGGCCGCCCGCCCGGACGCTCGCGCGCCTCGCGCTCGTCCGGCGCCTCGGTCACCTTGACCTCGACCGTCTTGTCGCCCTGCTCGCGCCAGACCCGCACCTTCGCGGACTGGCCGGGTGCCAGCAGGCCGACCGCGCGCTGCAGATCCGACGGGCCCTCGAGCCGCTTGCTGTCGAACTCGGTGATGATGTCACCCCGCTGGATTCCCGCCTTCGCCGCCGGGCTGTCGGGGACGACGTCGCTGACGAGCACGCCCCGACGATCGCCGTGTTGATGCCGATGACCTCGCCCTGCATATTCGCCAGGGGCCCGCCCGAGTTGCCCGGGTTGATCGCGGCGTCGGTCTGCAGGAAATCGTCGAACGGCCCCTGGCCGATCTGGCGCGCCTTGGCGCTGACGATCCCGGCGGTCACGGTTGCCTGGAGGCCGAACGGCGACCCGACGGCGAGCACCCAATCACCCACCTGGGCACGGTCGGAGTCGCCGAGCCGCGCGGCGCGGAACGTGGACTTGCCGTCGTCGAGCCGAAGCACGGCAAGGTCGGTCTTCTTGTCCAGGCCGACGATCTTCGCCTTGTGCTTGCTGCCGTCGAGCGTGACGACCTCGATGTCGGTCGCGCGCTCGACGACGTGGGCGTTGGTCAGGGCGATCCCCTTCGGGTCCACGATGACGCCGGAGCCGAGACTTCGCTGGGGGATGCGCTCGGGCAGCTCGCCGAAGAAGCGGCGGAAGAACTCGTCGCCGAAGAACTCCTCGAACGGCGTGCGCCCCGGGACCGTCCCCCGGGACAGCGTGTTGATATTGATGACGGATGGCCTGATCGTCTCCGCCACCGCGGCGAACGACACGGTCGGCAGCGGCATCTGCACCGGCACAATGGGGGCCTGGATCTGAGCCGCCGGGGCTGGCTCTGTTTCGACTCGGCCCTTGGCGAGCGCGCCGAGCCCGGCGCCGATCAGCAGGGCGACCGCCAGGACACTCAGAAACGTCTTCCGCCTCAACTCCATCATCGCTCCACTCCTCCCGTCACACCCTCTCCGTTGACGCCGACGCCGGCCAGCGCCCGCCGCAGCCGCTCGCCCTCCAGCGTCTCGACGCGCTTGAGCTCCTGCGCCGCCGCCACGAGGACCGCCTTCTTGGCCGTCAGGATTCCCTGCACCCGGTCGTGGGTCCGATCGAGGATGGCGCGCACCTCCGCGTCGATCGCCCGCGCGGTCTCCTCGCTGTAGTCGCGCTCGCCGCCCATCCCCGTGCCCCTCAGGAAGAGCGGCGTGCGCTCGCCGAACGTCGCGAGCCCGACCCGCTCGGACATGCCGTACTTCGTGACCATCAGGCGCGCGATCTCCGTCGCACGCTCGAGGTCGTTGTGGGCGCCCGTCGACACCTCGCCGTAGATCAGCTCCTCGGCGACGCGGCCACCGAGGAGCACCGCGATGCGGTCCTCGAGCTCGCCACGCGTCATGAGGAAGCGATCCTCGGTGGGGAGCTGGTAGGTCATCCCGAGCGCGGCGACCCCGCGCGGGATGATCGTCACCTTGTGCACCGGGTCGGCGTGCGTGACCGACGAGGCCACGAGCGCGTGCCCCATCTCGTGGTGGGCGACGATATCGCGCTCCTTCTCCGAGAGAACTCGACTCTTCTTCTCGAGTCCTGCGACGACTCGATCAATCGCTTCTTCGAAGTCGGCCATCTCCACGGCGTCCTTCTCCTTGCGCGCCGCCAGCAGCGCCGCCTCGTTGACGATGTTCGCGAGGTCGGCGCCGGCGAAGCCGGGCGTCCGCGCCCCGATCACACCCAGGTCGACGCTCGGCGCCAGCACGACGCTGCGGGCGTGCAACTTCAAGATCGCCTCGCGGCCGCGGATGTCCGGCTTGTCCACCACCACCTGGCGGTCGAAGCGGCCCGGGCGCAGGAGCGCCGCGTCGAGGACCTCGGGACGGTTCGTCGCGGCCATGATGATGACGCCCTTGGACGAGTCGAAGCCGTCCATCTCCGCGAGCAGCTGGTTCAGGGTCTGCTCGCGTTCGTCGTGGCCGCCGATGAAGCCCGTCGCCCCCGCCCGCGACTTGCCGATCGCGTCGAGCTCGTCGATGAAGATGATGCACGGCGCCTTGTCCTTCGCCTGCTCGAAGAGGTCGCGCACGCGCGCGGCGCCGACGCCCACGAACATCTCGACGAACTCCGAGCCGGAGAGCGTGAAGAACGGCACGTCGGCCTCGCCCGCCACCGCGCGCGCCAGGAGGGTCTTTCCGGTGCCCGGCGGGCCGACGAGGAGCACCCCCTTCGGAATGCGGCCACCGAGACGCTGGTACTTCTTCGGTGTCCGGAGGAAGTCCACGACCTCGACCAGCTCGGCCTTCGCCTCGTCCACGCCGGCCACGTCGGCGAACGTCGTCTTCAGCTCCTTGCGGACGTAGATCTTGTGCTTGGAGCGGCCGAACGACAGGGCCTGCGTGGGCCCGCCGCCCACCCGGCGCATCAGGAACATCCAGATCGCGACCATGACGCCGAGCGGGAGGATCCAGCCGAAGAAGAGGTCGCGCAGAAAGGTCGACTCGATCTTGCCCGTGAACTCGACCCGGTGTGCCTCGAGCTCGGCGATGAGCTGCGCCTCGTCGACGCCGGGAATGCGGGTGACGGTGAAGACGCGAACCTCGGGGCTCGAGCCGAGCAGCTCGCGCAGCCGGTCCCGGGCGCCGTCCGGCGGCGTCGGCAGGGCGTCGGGCTTCGCCACACCCCGAATCTCTCGGTCGGTGATCGCGACCCGTTCGACCTTGTCGGCGCGGAGGAGCTCGAGGAACTTCGACATCGGCAACTCGACGGTCCGGGGCGCCAGGAGCCAGGACTGCAGCAGCGACAGCACGACCATCACGACGAGCAGGTAGGCGAGCGAGAACTGAAAGCGCTGGGAGAGCCGCGGTTTCATCGGGGACCCCAAGCCCTGATGCTAGCCTCCGGGATGCAGCGTGTCAAACGCGCGGGGGTGCTTTTCCCTTGACACTCCAAGCGCTTTGACCTAAAAGTTGGCGCTGATCGGGCCTGTGAATCTTCGAACAAGCGCGCCTCTCGCAAGGGTCGGCCGAGGTCGCCGTTGAGCGTTACTCGGGGAGTCAGAGTGAGGGATCTCCGCGTGATTCGGCAGGCCGCCTGGTCCGTCCTGCCGGTCGTGGCCCTGCTCCTCGCGGCGGCCGCGCTCCCGGTCGAGGCCCAGGAGGCGGGCACGGAGGTCGCGTACCGGGCCTTTCCGCGCATCGGCTCGCGGCTGGCCGTCTGGGCCGTGGCCCAGCTCCACCTGAACTTCGCCGCGTTCATCCTCGGCGTGCCGATCTTCGCGGTGATCATCGAGATCATCGGCTGGCGCACGGGCCAGGCGCAGTACGACTGGCTCTCCCACGAGTTCGTGAAGCTCATCTTCGCCGCCTTCTCCACGACCGCCCTCCTGGGCGCGCTCCTCCTGTTCCTGTTCGTCGGCTACTACCCGAAGTTTTGGACGTACATGACCTCGATTTTCTTCCCGACCTACTGGATCTACGCGCTGCTCTTCTTCGCCGAGACCTTCACGGTCTACCTCTGGTACTACGGCTGGGAGTGGCTCGGCGGATCGCGGAAGTGGATCCACGTGGGCCTGGGCGTCCTCTCGAACCTGTTCGGCACGGCGATCCTCCTCATCGGGAACTCCTGGGTCACCTTCATGATGTCGCCCGCCGGCGTCACGGAGACGGGCGCGCTCAAGGGGTCCGTCTGGGCCGCGATCAACAACTATACGTGGATGCCGATCAACATCCACCGGCTGATCGCGAACATCGTCTTCGGTGGCACGATCGCGGCGGCGTACGCCGCCTTCCGCTTCCTCAACGCGACGACCGACGAGGAGCGCGCGCGCTACGACTGGATGGGGTACATCGGCAACTTTGTCGCGCTCTCCGCGTTCATCGTCCTGCCCTTCGCCGGCTACTGGCTCGGCCGCGAGATCTACGCGTTCAACCAGACGATGGGCATCACCATGATGGGCGGGTTCATGTCGTGGCTCTGGATCATCCAGGCCATCCTGATCGGCATCCTCTTCCTCGGCTCGAACTACTACCTCTGGCTCGGGATGGAGCGGATCCCGGGGTCCGAGCGCTACCGGAAGTACGTGCCCTACATGCTGATGATCCTCGCCATCGGCTTCATGGTGTGGGCGACGCCGCACAGCCTGATCGTCACCCTCGAGGAGGCCCGAGCGATGGGCGGCACCCACCATCCCTTCCTCGGGTTCTTCGGCGTCATGTCGGCCAAGAACACGGCCGTGAACCTCATGATCCTCACGACGTTCCTGTCGTACGTCCTCTACCGCCGCGCCAACCGGCTCTCGATCCGGCCCTGGGTGGTGACCGGCATGGCGATCCAGTGGGCCGCCTTCTTCGTCGCCGCGGCGATCGTGGTCTTCTACGGCGTGTACGGCTACTTCGTCGAGTCGATCGTGCGGATCGGGTTCTCCGTCTATCAGGTGGGGGCGGTGCTCGGCGCGATCGCCCTCGTGATGACGATCGACATCCCCATGTTCCGCGGCGCCAAGTCGACCGGCGCGATCCGGTGGGGCCACATCCCCGCGCGCTCGCAGTACGTGCTCATCCTGCTCGCCGTCACCTTCACCTGGCTCATGGGGCTCATGGGCTTCGCCCGGTCGGGTATCCGGCAGTACTGGCACGTCTACGGCGTCTTGCGCGACACCTCGGTCGACGCGGTCACGCCGGCGCTCGGCTACGCGGCCAATATGATCACGACCGTCACCATCGTCTTCTTCGCCCTTGTGATGTTCATCTTCTGGCTCGGCGGCCTCTCGGAGCGGGGCACGGCGGGGGCGCACGGCGCGGCGGCCGCGCCGGTCATCGCCGGCGGAAGCGAGGACCCCCGCTAGCGATGCGTGTTCCGGTCGGGCTCAAGCTCAGCGTCTTCTCGCTCGTCGTGATGGGCGCCTATACGTACTTCGCCAACTCGATCCCCCAGATCGAGTCCAAGCCCCCGGAGGAACTGTCCCTCGAGGGCGGCAGTGTGACCCCGGCGCAGCTGGTGAAGGCGGGCGAGCAGATCTTCCACACGAAGGGCACCTGCGAGGTCTGCCACAAGATCGGCGAGAAGGGCATGCGCGCCCCCGACCTGGCCGGGGTCGGCGCCCGCGCCGCCAAGCGGAAGCCGGGCTACACCGCCAAGCAGTACCTGATCGAGTCGCTTCTCGATCCCGGCGCCTACCTCGTCGAGGGGTACCCGAACATCATGCCGCGGGTCGACAAGCCGCCGATCGGGCTCAACCGGTCCGAGCTGTGGGCGACGGTGGCGTTTCTCGAGTCGCTCGGGGGCACCGTCGACGCCAGACTCGACGACATCCCCAAGACGGCCGGGGCCGCGGCGGCCGGGGGGGCGGCGGCCGAGCTCAAGCTCCCGGGCGACCCGAAGGCGGGTGAATCGGTGTTCGCCGGCAAGGCCGGCTGCATCGCCTGTCACAAGGCGGGCAAGGTGGGCGCATCGCCGGTCGGGCCCGACCTCTCGCAGATCGCCAGGATCCAGACGCCCGAGTACATCATGGGCAAGATCTTGAACCCGGCGGCCATGGGCACCGTGGCGGGCTATCCGAAGGGCGTCATGCCGCCCATGTTCGGTCAGACGCTGACGGCGAAAGAGTACGTCGATCTCGTCACGTTCCTGCTGACGCTGAAATGACCCGCGGATGAGCGTTCTGCGCTCGCGCTTCGTCCAGGCCGTCGTGATCCTCGTCGGCGCCTTCGTGGTGCTGCGCTTCGGCATCCGCCCCCCCGCGCCGTGGAGTGTGATCCAGATCTACATGACGATCGTGTTCCTGGCGGTGCTCATCTACGTCTCCGCCGACACGGACTCGTGGCGCTCCTTCGTCGACCCGATCCGTGTCACGCTCGTCGACCCGAGCAAACGGCCGCTGCGCCTCGCGCTCGCGGTCGTGCTCCCGGTCCTGCTCGGCTACTACGCCTATACGCAGGCCGCGGCCGGGCCGGAGGCGCCCGCGGAGTTGCGCGCGGTGCATCCGGCGCCGCCGGGCGCGATCCAGTTCCGGGGGAAGGAGATCAACATCTCGGGCGTCGACAACCCGCTCCGTAAAGACGCGGCGAGCTTCAAGAAGCACGTCGCGGCGGGTGGCGAGATCTACATCCGCAACTGCATGTACTGTCACGGCGACAATCTCGACGGCCACGGGCGCTTCGCGGCCGCGCTCAACCCGCCGCCCGCGGACTTCCAGGATCCCGGGACGATCGCGATGCTCCAGGAGTCGTACCTCTTCTGGCGGATCGCGAAAGGCGGGCCCGGGCTGCCCAGGGAGTCGACGCCGTGGAACTCGGCGATGCCGGCGTGGGAGGATCGCCTGACCGAGGAGCAGATCTGGCAGGTCGTCATGTACCTCTACGATGCGACCGGCCAGCAGCCGCGGCGCTGGGAGGCCGCTCACTGATGCGCGCGCTCGGCGCGGTCATCGTGGCCGTCTCCATCGTCGCGAGCGTAGGTCGGGCGGGGGCGCAGGCGGGGGACGCCCAGGCGGGGAAGGCGGCCTACGAGAAGAAGTGCGCGCTGTGTCACGGAGACAAAGGCGACGGCAAGGGTCCGGCCGCCGACCTCGTCGATCCGCGGCCGCGCGACTTCACCACGGGCATCTACAAGATCCGCACGGCCGCAAGCAAGACGCCGACCGACCGGGACCTGTTCGACGTGATCACCCGAGGCATGCCGGGCACGTTCATGCCGCCGTGGGATGTTCTGCCCGAGCGGGACCGGGGGAACCTGGTCGCCTACCTCAAGACGTTCGCGCCGGACAAGTTCAAGGAGGCGCCGAAGAAGCAGGAGCTGCCGAAGGAGGTCGCCGCGTCGCCCGAGTCGATCAAACGGGGCAAGGAGATGTACGAGGCGATCGAGTGCAACAAGTGCCACGGCGCCGAGGGCCGGGCCGACGGCCCCTCGCGCGCTGAGCTCAAGGACGAGTGGGGCTTTCCGATCCGACCCGCGAACCTGACGAAGCGGTGGAACTTCCGCGGCGGAGGCGGTCGCGCGGAGATCGCGATGCGGCTCGCGACCGGCGTGCTCGGCACGCCCATGCCGTCGTTCGTCGACTCGGTCGAGAAGCCCGACGACATCTGGCACCTGGCGAACTACATCGCGTCCCTCGGGCCCGAGGCGCCCAACTTCGCGACGCTCCTGTCCGCCCAGGCGGTGAAGGGCGACATTCCCGACGATCCCGACGCGGAATTCTGGAGGCGGCAGGTGCCCCAGAACATTCCCCTGGCGGGCCAGGTGACCATCGACCCTCGGAACTTCAACCCCTCCATCGATATGGTGGCGCTGCGCGCCGCGTGGAGCGACACGGAGGTCGCCTTTCACGTGACGTGGGACG
>WNGC01002418.1_pt1 | contig 11689 bp, 12 predicted proteins | sample 5400051 | NCBI WGS metagenome assembly WNGC01 (sample SAMN13153368, study PRJNA577476) | soil metagenome | isolation source: 20 cm soil or saprolite under grassland replicate 2 | place: USA:California | collected 2016-06-15 | reverse complement strand
CCCCGCAACAGGGTCGCGAGCACGCCCGCGAAGGCCGTCGACGACTGCTGGGCAAACACCGCTGTCAGCGGTGGTCCACCGTCCGGCGTGTAGCGCTCGAGCGTAGCCCCGAGCGAGGTTGCCTGGTTCCGTAGCTCCCGATACGTGAGCGTCGTACCGGTCACTTCGATGGCCGGCCGGTCCGGAAACCGCTCGCTGGAGCGGAGAAATCCCGTCGCGATCGAAACGAATCGTTGAGGCAGTGCTAATCCTTTCCCCGGCAGCCTGCGACCTTGTCGATGGCCCTTCGAAAAACGATTCCACTACTGTGCAGATCCCGCTCGCCGGCCGGAATGTCCAAAATGAAATTCTGGAAGCCGGCGCGAATGTACCGGGCGAGCTCGCTTGAGACGTCCTCGTGGCTTCCAACCAGATACGGGCAGAACGTCTGATAGTTCTTGAAGGGCCAGAGCCAGTAGAGGCTTTCACGTTCCCTGGTTTCCCGCTCAAGCTCGGAGAGTTGCTTGTGCCAGTGAGAGTCTGATACTTTCATGGCGACCTTGTGCGTGAGCTGTCCTTTGGGATCACTGGGGAAACGCGTGCGGGCCAGCTTCCAAGCCTCTTCCTTGTCCGCCTCGGTCACGATGCCGATCCGAATCCCGGAATTGCTGCGCTCCCTCGCCGACGCCTCACCATATTCTTCGCTGGGCTTTGGATACTCGACCGCGGTCACGCCGAGATCGCGCGCCGTGGCCATGCCGGCGTCGGACGAACCCGACATGAACACGCCCGGGAAGAGCTCTTGCGGCATTGAGGGCGTCAGCTTCAGGTCGCGCACGTGATAAAACGTCCCCTGGAAGTTGAGGGTCTTGTTCCGTAGGAGCTCCAGAATGATGGTCGTGTACTCATGGATTCGCACGTAGCGCTGGTCGTGAGGCGTGTCATCACAGAGCGCGGCAAGGTCGTTCTTGAAGCCGCCCGCAACCATATTCAGATAGATGCGCCGGCCATGGATATACGCGAACGACGCCACCATCACCGCCACGGCATACGGGTGCATGTACACCGGCTGAACCGCCACGAGTGGGCACAGCGCCTTCGTATTCTCCACGATGATTTGGGCAATCAGCCAGGCATCCACGAGGCGGTTATCCGTGTATACCAGGATTCCTTTGCATCCAGCATCTTCGCTCCAGCGTGCGACGTCGACGACGTTCTGGAAGTAGCGCTCCGCGGGCACATCCGCCGACTGCGGCGCGGTGGAGAAAATGTCGACACTAAGCATCGTGGGCTTGCTCATCGTCAGGCGGTCGCCGTCCGCTGGCCGCTCCGTCTTGAGTCATTCTCCTTGGTCGCGCGCTCCAGAAGCAAGAGGTTTCCAGGCCCGAGTTTCCGGAAGGGCTCCCGGGCGTGAGCGTGCAGTACAAAGAGTTCGCAGGGACGACATTGAGGTTGCCAGAGATTGGGTTTGGAACCTGGGGGTATCAAGGCGGTGTGGCACCTCTCAGGCGAGCGATAGACCTCCTCGAGGTGAGTCTGATCGATACTGCCGAATCCTACGGAACGGAAGAAACAGTCGGAGACGCCATTCGGGGTGCCCGGGATCGCGTCTTTATCGCGACCAAGGTTCGGCCGAGGCACTTCAGACACGCCGACGTATTGGCGGCAGCGGATCAGAGTCTCAAGCGCCTGAGGATTGATCACATCGACCTCTACCAACTGCACTGGCCGAACTACGCGGTGCCCATCGAAGAAACCATGGCGGCGATGGAGGCGTTGGTGGACAGGGGCAAGGTGCGATTCATTGGCGTCAGTAACTTTTCGGTCCGGGATCTCAAGAAGGCACAGGCCGCCCTGTCCACGTACACAATCCTCGCCAACCAGGTACGCTACAACCTCATCGACCGAACCATCGAACGTGGCTTGCTGCGCTATTGCCAGGAGCACGACATCGCCATCCTCGCCTACAGCCCCCTCGCTCATGGCTTGGGCCGTATCAAAGAGCGAGATCGCGATCAGGTCCTTCCGCAAGTCTCCAGACTGACAGGGAAGAGCGAAGCGCAGGTGGCACTGAACTGGTGCATTTCGAAGGCCCCTGTCATCGCCATTTCCACGGCGTCCTCCATCGGCCATGTCGAGGAAGATTGTGCGGCCTCGGGCTGGCGGCTATCGCCTGAGCAGATCGCACTTCTCGATCGGGGAATTCGATTCCGGCGGCGAGGGTCCCTCGAAGCCGGACTGCGGCGGCTCGTGCGCCACTCCCTCCAGAGGCTGGGCTACAACCAGTGAAACCGGCAGGTTGTCATCGGGCCGGGCCCGGCAACCACACTTGCTTGCGCTCCTCCCTCGTCTGTCACCGCCCGCCCTGAACCTCCCGTGCATACAGCGACGGGCAGTTTTCACAACAGACTGCAAGGACGGTCGTAGGACACCTGGGACGGGAGCGTCCGTGGTACCTGGATGGTCCAGACCGTCCCTGAGCCCACGACGACCGCGCTCATGCGACTCGGAGTGGGCGGCGTAGGCGCGGGCGAGTTGGCGGGCGCGGCGGCGTCGCTCGACGAGCGCCCCAAGAACTTAAGTGAGCGAGCTCGGGGAACACGAAACCCCACGAACGAGAGGGCCCTCGTTCGTGGGGTTTCGTGTCTCAGACGAAGGGTCGCTACCTTACTGGATCGCGCGTACCGCCGCACGAAGCTCGCTCAGGTGGCTCGCCTTCATGACTGTCAGCCTCGCCACAACGGTCGGATCCGTGTACGTGGGGGCAGTCCGGCCCGCCGCCTGATACGCCTGGTTCAGCGCCGTCCGGAGCTCGGTCAAGTGGACCACTCTGACGGGCGTGCTTCCAGGCGTGAGCGTGGGATCGGTCCACGCAAACGCCGTCAGTCCCCGGGCGACGCGAACGCTATTGATGGCCGCGCGGACCTGGGTGATGTGCACCGTCTTGATCAGCGTGGTCCGAGCCACGAGCGGGTCATCGGCGAACGTGAACGGATCCACGAGCGTCACCGTCAGCACGGCCGTCGTGGTGTTGCCGGCGGCGTCCTTCGCCGTCACCGTCAGCACGTTGGCCCCGGCCTGGAGTGCGACCGTGGCCGTCCAGCTCGTGGTCCCGCTCGCGGTACCGCTGCCACCCCGACTATTCGCCCAGGTCACCTGCGTGACCCCGACGCTGTCGGACGCCGTCCCCCCGAGCGCCAGGGATGACGTGGGCGTGCTGTACGTCGAACCGGAGGTCGGCGTGGTGATCGCGACGGTCGGCAGCGAGGCGTCCAACGTCACCGTCACGCTGGCCGTCTTGGTGTTTCCGACGGCGTCCTTCGCCGTCACCGTCAGCACGTTCGCCCCGGACTGGAGCACGATCCCGCTGGCGGTCCAGCTCGTCGTCCCAGTTGCCGTTCCGCTGCCACCTCGGCTATTCGTCCACGTCACCTGCGTCACCCCGACGTTGTCAGACGCCGTCCCCCCGAGCGCCAGGGATGCCGTACGCGTGCTGTACGTCGCGCCGGAGGTCGGCGTGGTGATCGCGATCGTCGGCGGCGTCGCATCCCCCGTGACGCCGGTCCCGGTGGCGAGCCGCGAAATGATATCTGCGCCGGCAGCAAAGCTGACATTCGCTGAGGCCGTGGCCGATGAGGTTGGGGTGAAGCGCACCGTCACGGTCTGGGTCGCGCCAACTCCCACGAGGCTGAACGGACTCCCCGAGACGATCTTGAAGGGCGCGGAGGTCGAGACGGTCCCGGAGACGGTCCCACCGCCCGTGTTCGACACGGTGAAGACTTGATCCTTGAAGCTCCCCACGTTCACACTGCCGAAACTCACGGTGCCGGTTGGGCTCGCGGCAAAGGCGATGCGCGCGACGGCGCTTGCAGCGGTCGAACAGGTACTCTCACTGCCGCTCGTGTCCACCGCGGTGACGGCAATGTTGTAGGACAAGGTCGTGGAGAGCCCGGTAACCCTGACGCTGACGGTTTGGCCTGGACCAGGGTTGGGCGTCGTCGACGCCGTCTGAAGAAAGGTGCCCCCCGGACAGGGCGTGCCCGACGTTCCGTAGTAGACGCGATAGGCCGACAGGTCCGTTAACGGGCTCCCGTCGGTATTCGTGGTGGGAGCCGTCCAAGCGGCATCCAGGATTCCAGCTTCACCCGGGATCGCGATCAGGAGGAGCCCCGCCAAGATGAGGCCGAGCCCTGCGTAATTGAAGCGAGCGTGTGGTCCCGAAAACATTGGTCTCTTCCTTTCGGGGAGACCACCAATGTTCCCGGGGGTGTCCGCCACCCTCTTTCGGCAACCCGGCTATCAGGCTCTCGACCTGACCCGTGGCTTTGCGTCCCCGCCTCACGACGGGTTTGCCCTTATCGAGAAGGGGTCTTCCCTCTTGGCATGGACTATTGCACGCGAGGTGCCAGATAAAAAAACACCTCTAGATCACATCCTTATGAGATATCGCCTGCATCGGTCAGTCAAATCTGGAAGCCTATAGATGCCAAACTGCCCCAAGGTCCTGAGGAGATCTTGGGGGACGGCGCTTGCTTATTGGAGGGCGAGGACTGCTTCGCGGATCTCGCGCAGATGAGTGGCCTTGATGACTGTAACCCCGGGTTGAGGAGCGGGATCGGTATAGGTCGGGCGTATCCGGCCTGCCGCCTGATAAGCCTGGTCTAGGGCGGTTCGCAACTCGGTCAAGTGGGCCGCCTTCACCGGCGTGCTCCCAGGTGTGAGCGTGGGATCTGTCCAGGCGAAGGTCTCGAGCCCGCGTTGTAGGCGGGTGAGATCAATGGCCGCCCGCAGCTCCATCAGGTGGACCGCCTGGATGACCGTGCTCCGAGGCGTCAGCGGGTCATCCGTGAACGTAAAGGAGGTACCCGTCAGAGTGACCGTCACGCTCGCCTCAGCGGTGCTGCCGGCGGTGTCCCACGCTGTGACCGTGAGCACGTTCGTCCCGGGTTGAAGGGCGATCCCCGGAACCGTCCAGGCCGTCTTTCCGATCGCAGTTCCGCTGCCGCCTCGGTCGTTCACCCAGGTCACCCGCGTCACTCCGACGGCGCTCGCCGCGACCCCCCCGAGCCGCACAAGGGGGTTGGTCGTGCTGTAAGTAGACCCGGAGGTCGGCGTGGTGATCGCGACGGTGGGCGGAGTAACACCCGGCGTGGTGCCGGTCACGATCCGCGAGATGGTGCCGCCGCTCGCCGTAAAGCTCACGGTGGTGGCGGCCGTCAGGGGTACGGTCGGGGTGAAACGCACCGTCACTGCCTGCGTCGCCCCCGCTCCCACGAGGGAAAACGGACTCCCCGACACGATACTAAACGGGGCAGAGGCCGACACGGCCCCGGAGACGGTCCCGCCAGCCGTGTTCTGCACCGTGAAGGTCCGATCTGCGAAGCCGCCCAGGATCACCGTCCCGAAGTTCACGATTCCAGCCGGGTTCACGGCGAACTCGAATCGCGCCACCGCACTCTCCACAGGGCTCGCGCAGGCGCTCTCATTACCGCTCGAATCTACGGCGGTGACCGAAACGTTATAGAGAGCGCCGGTGGAAAGCCCAATGAGCCTGACCGCGACCCTTTCATTGGGAGCTGGGCTTGACGTTGGGGACGCAACCTCAAAGGAAGCACCTTCCGGACAGGGAGCGCCGAACGTCCCGTAGTAGACACGATAGAACGCCAGGTCCGTTAGCGGAGTCCCATCGACATTCGTCGTCGGAGCGGTCCAGGAGACATCGAGGGTTCCGGCGCCTGCTCCGGAAGCCATCAGAAGAAGGAATCCCCCTAGTGCCAGACCATGGCTCACCCGTAGCTGGCGGCGAGGGGCCACGAACTCTCGACTCACGGGAGCGGGGTTTGCACGACTCTGCAAAAGATTGCAGCAACCGATGTACCAACTCCGAAGCCTTGTAACTTCCGCTATTTAGGAAATCAGCGTTTTCTCCGGTAATCACGGTTACGACGGCGTCGCTGACAAGCGTTGTGGAAGTGACACAAGCCACCGCGAAACCTCGGAGCAGCTGCTCGCCGGCGACGCGTCGGAGGTGCGCAGAAAAGGACTGTGGTGCGCTCCCACCGTCTACACAAGTATGTGCAGAGAATTTCAGGGTTTGGCTAGCGGATGGGCTCAAGCCGCTCGCTAAGTTCGCGATTTCCGGAATATCTGCCCCTGATTGACGTGTGGCGTGGCAGTTGCACATTGGCACCTGCAAGACCTTTATCATGACTAAATTACGTGCCTTCAGACCCCTCCCCGCTGGCGGGGGGTGGGTCGTCGACGATCTCACGTTTCGATTGCTCGTCGATTTTGAAGTCCAGAAGGCCCAGCGACTCCGCTATTGCGTTTCGCTCGTATGCCTCGCTGCCGAAGGTGCCCGTCAGGAGACGCCGGAAGCTTCCTCGCCCTCCCCCGCGGAAATCGTCACGCGCTACATCCGAGGAACCGACGTCGTAACGCCATGGGCTGACGCCTCCTTGGCCCTTCTTCTCATCGACGCGGAAACGAGCACCTTAGGCCCTATTCTCGACCGTTTGACCGCTCGGCTTGACGCGAGCGTCTGGAGCGCGGGCGGCTCCAGCTATCCAAGAACGGCTACCCGCACCGACGAGTTGCTACGCCAAGCCGCGGATCTGATGGCCAGGGCCAAGCAAGAGGGCGGTAGCAGGCTCTACGTCGCATCCTGAAGCTGCCTACCTATGAAGTGTGAACTTTTCTGCTTGACAAGGGGGTGTAACGATCACAGAATGCCCTTCCACGGAACAGAGGATAACGAGGCTAAGTTCCGGAATGTTGCAGCTTTCTAGGCCCGAGATCCGCTGTAGGGAGGTGTCCTGTGAGTAGTGGTCAGGTGGATATAGCGGATGGGCCGCCGGTCGAGAGGACCGCTCGAGGACATCCAATCACCGAATCCGTCTCGCTTCTCAACGGAAGCCCGCACATGCGGGCAATCCAGACCGTTATCGAGAACATCGCCGACACGGACGCAACGGTGCTGATCCGCGGGGAGAGCGGCGTGGGCAAGGACCTCGTGGCCCGCGCGATCCATGCAGCCTCGACACGTCGGGTGGGGCCGTTCGTCAAGGTCAACTGTGCAGCGATTCCCACCGAGCTGCTGGAGTCCGAGCTCTTCGGTCACGAGAAGGGCGCCTTCACCGGGGCCCACCGGCGGAAGCCGGGACAGTTCGAGTACGCGAACACGGGCACGCTGTTCCTGGACGAGATCGCAGAGTTGCCGCTCGCCCTCCAGGCCAAGCTTCTCCACGTGCTCCAGGACTTTCGGTTCGCGCGCGTCGGGGGCAACGCGGTGATCGACGTCGACGCGCGCGTGATCGCCGCCACGAATCGGGATCTCGAGCGCGCCATCGATCGCGGTGAGTTCCGAGAGGACCTCTACTACCGTCTCAACGTGGTGGAGATCCATGTGCCGCCGCTCCGGGAACGGCGAGAGGAAATTCCGCTCTTGGCGTCGGCGTTCCTGTCGAGGTTCAACGCGCAGTACGGGCGTAAGAAGCAACTCGCGCCCGAGACGTTAGCCCGCCTCATGGAACACTCGTGGTCGGGCAATGTCCGGGAGCTGGAGAACGCGATTCGCCGCATGGTGGTTCTCGCCGACGGTGAGCAAGCGTTCCAGACCTCCCTCCCACGGCGCCGCAACGGGCATCTCGCCGCGGCCGCGGCGCCCACGCCAGCGGTCACCGAGAGCCTGAGGGACATCGGGCGCCGCGCCGCGCGGGAGGCTGAGCGTAAAGCCCTCGCGGAGGTGCTCGACCGCGTGCACTGGAATCGCGCGGAGGCGGCGCGGATTCTCAAGGTCAGCTACAAGACGTTGCTCAACAAGATCTCCGAGTGCGAGCTGGTCGCGCCGCCGCGCCGGCTCTGATTTCCGGAAGTCTCGCTCCGCGTCTACGTCGTTCGCCTTGAGATGGCACGCCGTTAGCACGCAATCCTCTCTCGGCTATGCATGCTGACGTTCGGCGTCTCTTCGTCGTCTCGAGGCACAGCCTCACCCTGGCGAGCTACCTCCGTGCTTGGTTTGAAGCCGACGTTGACGTCATCCTGGACCGACGCCACGGCGAGCGTCGGCGGCCTAACGCCTATGGGGGCTTAGAGCGCCGCCGCAAGGATCGGCGCACGCGTCCGGAGATTGACGCGGAGATCCGGCTCACGTCTTACGCATTGGTCGTTCTTCCCAACTGACGCAATCATCCGTCTTCAGTCACCTCCCGCCGGGGCGAAAGAGTGTGAACGGGGTTGCACACCCGTCAGAGTCCCGACTGCGGCTTTCCCGAAAAGATTTGCAGCCTCTCTGTCGGCTGCCGACGCCCAACCCTCGGGAAAGTCAGTGATTTCACCGTGACGAAGGGCTGGGTACGGGTTTTGCTGGATGGATATGCGAGAGACGGTTCCGGTTGGTCATAGGGCGCAGAGGAGAGTGTGATGAAGCATTGGGTTCCTGGGATGATTGTCATAGCAGCTGGACTGGTGATTGGGCTTATTGGGCAAGCCCAGGCGGTTGAGATCGGGGATCACTTCACCGTCACCTTCACCGAGACTCTTCCAACCCCGGGGTCGACTGCGACCGCGGATATCACCCTTGGCCCCGGCGCGGGGTCCCTTTTTAGCATTTCTTCCTTTACAGCCGGCAGTGGTGGTCTCTGTCTTACTTGTGGGCTGACTGAGCAGACCCTCGCGGGCTTATCCTTTGATAGCGCAACGTCGGGCCTGGTGGGACATATCACCGGAACATTCCTTGGATCAGGCGGAAGCGCTCATTCATTCGACCTCGCGATGACGCCGAGTCCCAATGGGCTATGGTTCTTCACGGACGTCAACCTCGTGGACAGCACCGCCGCGTTGCTGCAAGGCACATATACGTCGGCGGCGGGGGCGCCTGTTCCGGAACCGTCGACGGTGCTGCTCCTTGGGTCAGCATTGGCAGGACTCGCGGCGTGGCGGCGGAGAATCAAAGCCTGACGATTCTGTCGACGCATAACCCCGAACGTTAACCCGCAGCACGTTTACCGTTTGGCTGGGGTTCGATGCCTGATCCGGATCGAGAACCAGTCGAACTCGATGACCGCGGGCCGAGCCGCCTCTGCATCGTCTCTCACGATCGGCTCTTGTGTGGCCCGTTCGTCGCGGCCCTTCAGACGGTGTTGAGTCCGCACGACGAATTCGAGATCATCCAGGACCGGCGCCGAGATCGCTCCTCGACCAAGGTTAAACTGGACGTAGCGGATCAGCAGTCCGTCGATCGCCGCCGCCACCCACACGTCGACCGACTCTTGCAGATGGACGGCTTTGCGATCGTGCCGGCGACCGCTGACGTGAAGGGGCACCGGCTCTCTGTCCTTCCCACGGCGGCGACGAACGAGGCCCTTGCCCTCGATGACGCAGATACGGATGAGCGCGAGCAGCTCGCAAGCGTCCTAAGCTTCAAGCGCCGGCAGGCACTCTGGCTCGTCTGCTGGCTCACCTTCGCGGGGTTCCTGGGCGCGGGCGCCGTCCTGCTTCTCTTCCCACCCGCGGCGAAGACCCTCGTGACTCGAGCTCTATCGGACGTGCAACCTTCTGCGGGCCGGCCGCCTCACCGGATCGACGCTCCGCCGGTCACGGAGTCTTCGCCGGCCGCCGTCTCGAAGAACCCGGAGCCCGCTCGAGCGCTCCAGGCTCACACCTCGGCCCCAGCGGCGCCTGGACCGATCACAGGCATTCCGCATGTCTCCAACGTCGAACCGCCGGCCACGGCGAGCCCCGAGGTGACGCCCGCGGAGCTCGTCGACCTGCCTCGAGTCGAGCTGATTCGCAACCCAGCGGCCTCGGAGGAGGGTCAAGGCAAGGTGTACGCGGTCCGGATCTCGGACACGGGCGGGCAGCCCCTGGTGGGAGCCGACGTCTTGCTTTTCGCCCGCATGGAGGACGGCACGGAGGAGAGCATTCCCCTGGACCCCGGCCCAGAGCCGGGGACCTATCAGGGGACAGCCCCGCCGGCCGGGTCCCCGGTCGATCTTCGGATCCGCGTCACTACAAGCGACAGACGCGTCGAACTCCCCTTGGCACCGTAGCCGCGGGACACAGCGGCCGCGAGCGATCATCCACGGTCGGCTGTTCAGATTGAAGCCGGGCTTTGGTCAGTCGCCCGACCGCGGACGAACCTGGAAGCCCCCCAGGGGGCCTGGGACGTCGCGCAGCGTGATCTGCACCGACGAGCGCGAGTCAATCCTGTCGACGACGACGATGTCGACGTCCACGGCCTCGGCTCGCCTCAACAGGTCTCCGAGCCACACCAATAGCTTGTCGGTCTCGAACGCTGTCCACGTCATGAGCGCGCTCCTCGTAGTACGGCCGCGACAGCCCCGCGGCGCAGCGGAGGGACGGACCCTCCTGTCACTTTCCGGAACCCCGACCCGACACCCTGAGTTAGAATGGCGACGACTAGTCAATTTTTTTCACCACAGCAAAACCTAGGAGCTCTCAGGTCCCGACACGGTGCGTGATAACGTCGCCAATGAGTTTGACCCCGCGAAACTCGTGCCGTCCTGGTATGTGCTGCGAACCCGATCCCGCCACGAGAAGGTGGTGCGTGATCAACTCATCCAGCGTGACGTCGAGAACTTCCTGCCAATCTACGAGCGCTGGAGTCGCTGGAAGGACCGGAGAAAGAAGGTCGCCTTTCCCCTGTTTCCGGGCTACTGCTTCGCGCGCTTCTCGCTCACCGAGCGCCTCCGGGTGCTCAACTGCGTTGGCGTCGTCGAGCTGGTCTCGTTGTCCGGGCGCCCGGAACCGGTGCCCGACACCGAGATCGCAGCGCTCGAGCGGCTGACCGCGACCACGCTCCAGTACGATCCGCATCCGTTCCTCGAGGCGGGGATGGAGGTCGAGGTGATCCGCGGCCCGCTGAGCGGGGTTCGCGGAAGGCTCCTGCGCAAGGATCGTGTCACCAAGCTGGTGCTGGCCGTCACCCTCATCCGCCAGGCGGCCATCGTGGAGATCCACCCCGGGGACGTCGTCAAAGTCTGATCCGACGTTAGCCCCGCAGCAGGACGCGCGCCTGGCGCGCGGCGACGCTCTCCGGAAACTCCCGCACGACGCGCTCCCAGGTCCGTCGCGCCTCCTCCCGATCGCCCAGCGCCCGCTGGCACAGACCAATCTTCAGCAATGCGTCCGACGTCTGTGCGCCCGCGGGCGCGGGCCGCGATGAGGTCGTAAAAGATCAGCAGGGCCGCGTCGAGGTCCTTGGCGCGGAGCTTCTCGACTCCGACGCGGTAGAGATCCTCCGCGGGCGCCGTGGTCGCCGTCGTGACGGGTGCCTGAGCCGGCGCCGGTGGTGCGAAGCCTCCAGGAACCGCCGGTGCCCGGCCCCGGTTCTGCGCCTCGAGTTCGCTCAAGCGCCGCTGGAGGTGCGCGAGCTGGTCCTCCGCCTGCCGCGAGGACACCATGAGCTTGGCGACGGTGTTCTGCAGGTCGCTGAGCTCGCCGGCGATCCGCGTGAGCTGCTCGGCGAGCGCGCCCCGGTAGTCCTTCCTTCCGTACAAGGTGTCGGCGGCGAGAAACTGCGCGCGCTCACGCAACGGATGGTCGGGATACGCCGCGATGAGGTCGTAAAAGATCAGCAGGGCCGCGTCGAGGTCCTTGGCGCGGAGCTTCTCGACTCCGACGCGGTAGAGATCCTCCGCGGGCGCCGTGGTCGCCGTCGTGACGGGTGCCTGAGCCGGCGCCGGTGGTG
>WNGC01002295.1_pt1 | contig 11689 bp, 12 predicted proteins | sample 5400051 | NCBI WGS metagenome assembly WNGC01 (sample SAMN13153368, study PRJNA577476) | soil metagenome | isolation source: 20 cm soil or saprolite under grassland replicate 2 | place: USA:California | collected 2016-06-15 | reverse complement strand
AGGCGAAGTTGTCGGAATGGATCATCATGCCGCGCGCGTGTCGATCGAAGCGATCATCCCGACGCGCGGTTTGATCGGATTCGAGACTGACCTGGTGAACCTGACTCGCGGTGAGGGATTAATGAGTCATCTTTTTCGCGAATACGCGCCGTTCAAAGGCGAGATTGCCGGACGCAGACGCGGCGTGATGGTCTCGATGGAATCCGGGCTCAGCACTGCTTACGCACTTAACAATATTCAGGAGCGCGGCCGGCTTTTCATTGGGCCGCAGGAAGACATTTACGAAGGAATGATCGTGGGCGAAAATGCGCGCCCGGAAGATTTGCCGGTCAATCCATGCAAGGAAAAGCATCTCACCAACATGCGCAGCCAGGGCGAAGGCAAAGGGATTCAACTCGAAGCGCCGCTCCGGATGACCCTGGAGCGCGCGATCGAATACATCGATATAGATGAGTACGTGGAAGCGACCCCAAAGTCACTTCGCTTGCGCAAGCGCATCCTGGACGCCACCGCACGAAAACGCGCTGCCGCGTAGTGCTCTCCCTAGCGCGAGTGCAGAAAGTCGTTAGTCGGAAACAACGCAGATCGACAGTCGCTTCCTCTTACTTCTGACCGCCGGCTTCCGCTTATGCCTTATCGTAAACTGCCTTAGACGTAAACTTTTCCCCGTTCGCGTCGGTGCCGTTTACGGTGACCGTACGTGATTTGCCGTCTTTCGAGACGGTGATGTGGCCGGTCCACATTACCTTGCCATTTTTCATCGTCGTGATGTCGTTGGTGTAATCGTTCACCACTTTATAGGCGGCGGAATCCCAAGCCAGATTCCCCTTCGCTTTGTAGGCTCTGCCGTCCCATTTCCCAACCCAGACTCCCTGCGTCGGTTTTCCGTCTTTGTCCATGCCATTGACAGCCACTCTGATTTTATCCCCCTGCTCCGAGTAAGTGACAGTCGTGCTCTTGCCCATTCCGGGCGCCAATTTCGATTTTGCCTCGTTGAGTTTCCACGTCCCCATCTGCGGGTTCGCTGCAAAACATGCCACAATCGCCGCAAACGATAGAGCTGTAACAACTGCTGTGATTCGAGTTTTCATTTGTGCTGGCGATTCCGGCAGAAACGCGTTTCGACGTCAACATCAATTCCAGACTATGCGCCGACGACAGTGTCCCCCTTTATGATTTGTTTCAGAAAAATCCTGCCGAACTCTAATTAAAGAGAACCACGACGCCGGGGATCAGAAGTTCCTTGGCGGTCGTGTCCACCAAGGTCTGCAGCGCAGCCTTGTCGATTGTCTTGAGTGCCGACTCTTGTTCTCTTTGGCACGACGAGAGTCCTGTTAGGGGCGCCAGTGCAACGCCCGTCATAACAGCGACAGCCACGACCTTGAGGTTTGTTTTCATATTAGACGGAATTATTTTCCGATTCTAATTAGGCTACGATGCTCGCAGGCCGAAACGAGGAAAACAAAGGAAAAGACTCACGTTACCTCTGAGTAATCTACACATTACAACCACGCGCTTTACCGTGTGTCTAGAGCGCGAACTTTTCGATTGGTGGCAACAGGGCGAGTGCCTGAACCATCAGCTGTTCTACAATCGCCTCCGCATTCGATCTCGTGGCCGGGTGCCACCACCGGTGCCTATTGGCGGTCGCGGTTACCTTATCGTCGCCTCGTTGAACAACCAGCCGAACTTGAGTATCCGAAAAATGGAACTTGGGAGCAAGCAGATTGGCCATTCTCATGAGTGGGTGTTTGTCGACAGCGTAAGCGAGCAACACGACCATGTACTCACGCTCGGGCGAGTCACGCCCTGGCCTGTTGGCCAGAGCACGCGATTCACCTTCGGGTCTACCGGAAAGCAAACCAAAGAGATTAGCTGCACTGGTTGTTGCTTCGACAGATAGGGCTGCGTCACACAATTGCGCCGTGCGCCGATGCTGCAGGGCCACCGCCAATTTTACCGCTGCCCTCGCATACGCTCTTAATTCCTCGTTCGATGAGCCGCCGAGTTCGGTCGCAATGGAAGCGTCTAGCATCCGCTTCGCATCTGTCTGGCTAGGAGCAACTCCATCGGTAGCTCCATGTCGATTGGGATCATAGATCGCTTGCGCGAGCGAGATAAGCACTTCGCGACATAGCAACCCGATGCCTTGGAACTGCTCCTCTGTCGCAGCGGAACCCAAGCGAGTTCGGAGGTCATCTATTCCGCGATCGACTCGCGACCACGGATTGGAATGGTCGGACGGAACTGTCACTTCGATTCGTGATTGGGCGGAGGTGGTACAAACATTAGTGCTATTTCTGCCTCCATTGAGGCAGTTTGCCGCGGAACGCTGCAGGACGTCAACCGCAATTCCGGGCTAAACTTCTGCCCAAAATTTCCGAAAAAACTATATGTCATAAAAAACCTCTCGACATCCTGATAACCGCATGATGAGAATAGGTCCTCGCCACGCGCAATGGCCAGCTTATGAAAAAACAAAATGCGTGTTCCACTAAGGCCCAGTCTGTCCGAGGCGGGTTTTATGTGCTTTTGCTCATCTTCGTTTTCCTGATTCGATTTGCGCTGGCACAGCAAAACATTGTTAAGCCCACTGGCGTTCTGGATGCTCATCTGGTCTCGATTCGACCACCTGTTTCGCGGCAGCAAGTGATCTATGATCGATACAACAACATTGAAACTAAAATCCCCTTCTCGCCCGGTCCCACTGCGACGTCCACTGCGACGGCTTCGGCAACAGCTACTCATACGCCAACACCTTGCGGTCAATACTGGACAACCGCAGGCACGCTTCCGATCGTGCCAGGCACCAGCGACACAGGTAATCACTGCGATAACTGCGACACGGCGGTGACCCTGCCGTTCCCGTTCCGCTTGTATGGAGTCACGTATACCAGCGTAATGGTCAGCTCCAATGGGCGACTGGATTTCCTGTGCAACAACGAGCCGGCCGGCGGCTTCGGGGTTTGTCTGCCGGCAGGATCCCGCAACTGCCCATTTGACTACACCATCTTCCCGCTATGGACGGCATTGGACACAGATATCGGTCTCGTCGGCTGCTCGACTTGGGCCAACGGGTGCGGCATCTTCACCTCAATTTCGGGTACCGCGCCCAACCGGATCTTCAACATCGAATGGCACGCGCTGCTTAATTTTACCAGCAACACGCCACAGGACTTCGAGGTGCGTCTGTATGAGAACGATCCGAACCAGCGGTTTGATGTGATCTACGGGACTGTAGGGAACGCATTTGGCTTGAATTACCTGTGGGTGGGCGGTGTACAGGGGCCGCCGGGCTTTTTCACCGAGGACTTCTGCCAAACGGGGGTGTCGCCTCCGCGGACAAATGTTTCGCGCACTTACACGTTCGTACCCTGCGGCTCGCCGACTCCGACGTCAACGCCTACGGCGACCGCGACTGCGACAGCTACAGTTATAGTTACGCCTACGATCACACCCAATGCTACGACGACAGCCACTCCTACTCCTACAGCCAGGCCAACGCCTACTGTTCGGCCTAACATAACACCAAGGACACGGCCGACCCCACCGCCGCGCCCCATACCGTAAAGTTCCCGCCACTTACCTATCGTTAAGCACCGTTTGCGGTGCGGACCTGTTCAGTTCGAGTTGTGCAGTCACCTTTTGTAGCCCTGCACTAAGCGCATCAATTTGCTTTTGCTGGCTTGCGATCATCGCGCCCTGTTCCTGCACTATCTTATGCTCTTTGAGACACTCGTTGAGCAACATCGCGTTCACTTGATCGTAACGCACGCTATAAGGTTTGCCTTCCTTATCTCGCACAACCAGATCAGGACTAACCTTCTCCACGTCCTCAGCGACTAGCCCAAACTGCGGAATCCCTTGGGGATCGATTGCCTTTTTGTAACGAAAGGTGACCGGTTTAAGAGCCAGAATCGCTGCGCTTGCTTTATCCATCGGTTTGATCTCGTCCTTAAAACGGGCCGAAGAGGTCATCGTGCCGAGTTTGCCATCAGTATTCACGAAAACCGCCACGCCACCTGAGGCGGTTGCCCCGCTGATCCCCGCGATGAAGGTAGCATTGTGATCTCCGTTTCCAATACGGATGGTGTTCGCCTCGTTCGGACTGCCGCCCGCCACGAAATACCCGATATCGATATTGTTACTGCCGGAATTTAAAAGGCCACCGGCCGCGACACCCCGCGTGACGGCAATCAACCGCGGTTGCGCGGCGAAAGGGGGTTGGAGAAAATCCCGCGTCGATCACGTTTGTGTTGTTGGTCCCTATGGGCCTTTAAAAATTAGGTCGAATTGGCTTGACATACTTAAGTCATTTTTCTTAAGCAACAGGCCCCCATGAAAAATGTCGGTCTGCGTAGTCCCTGCGATAAGGTAGGCGGCTTGGTCTATTTTGGGCGAATGGTCGATCAAATCCGGGCTCACGCCAAGGGAAAACTGCCTCCAGAATATCAAGCGAACCTTGGAAAAGGTCTCGACGAACACTGCGTAAACTTTCTCGGTGTTAGCTACAGTCTAGTGGTTCAGTTTGTAAATGAGGGTTTATCCGATGGAGCGATTTTGCAATCGTGTTTTGTCATGGGACATCGCCCGTCTGAAGCTGAGATTTATATGTGGAACGAATTCATGCTTAAACGAGGCTGGCATGATGACGCCGCCCAGATGCTAAAACAGTTGAAAAGACAAGAAGGCCTGATTGCCAGGTCGGAGATCGAGACGATATTCCAACTTATCGATGTCGCTGAGGGGCGCGCACCGCACCCCAACCATCATAATGGCTCGCGTCTCGACGAACTATCTTTAATCGTGGGTGGCCGTCGTCACTAACCGTCATGGCAAGTTTCCACCTTTGGGCATGTGGGTTGGCGATTGCCATTGGAATATTAGTGTAAATTCGCGGTTCCCCTGAAAAGGTGTGAGCTGCGTGGCTCACACAGTCGCGACGATCTTCAGGGCATCGCGTGCGCAACCGTGCGGAACAAACCTTGTTTGGCCGAAGGCATCCAGTCCCGGCGAAGTTTTCGAAGTGTCAGCGACACTTATCATTCCACTGCAGTCAACAAAGGAAATCTCCATGAAAACAAAATCCGCTTCGCAGTCTGCTTTCTTTTATTCACGCGTCGTCGTGGCTTTGACTCTTTGTTCCGTCGGCGTCTTGCTCGCCGCGGCGAGTTTCGCGGCGCCGAAACCCAAGCCCGCCGCGCTCACGTTCGGGCATCCGATCATTAGCGGCATTGGCGGGGTTGGCTTCGAGCAGGGCCTGCGGGTCGATCCTTCGAATCCAAACCATCTTTACACCAGCGTGCCTGGCTCACTCTCGTCGGACACGAGCTGGGTCTGGCATTCCCTCGACGGCGGTAAAACTTTCAAATGGGTCGTCGCCGCCACCGCTCTTGAAGGGAAGTACACTACCTGCGCCGGCGGCGGTGATACTGAAACAGGCGTGGACTCGGCGGGGCATCTCTATTTTGCCGACCTTACGCTCGCAAACTTTAGTACCTCTCGCTCGGACGACCAAGGTGCGACCGTCACTTGCAGCAATACCGGCGTTCCGGACGCAGTGGTTGACCGGCAATGGTATGCGTTCGACGGCGACCCGACCAACGGCGGCAGCATCTACCTGGTTAATGACGAATTCGCGCAGTCCCCCGCACAGTGCGGCTCACCGACGAACTTCGGTCAGAATATCCTCGTGATGTATCGTTCGCCGATACCAGGCGGGGAGGCGCTTGCCGGGATCCAATTCGGTCCGGCAAATAAAGTCAGTAATCCACTGGGTTGCGACGAAGGCATCATGGGCAACGACGAGGTGAGCCCTGTGGCAACCACACTGGGTCAGCCTATCGGCGGGGGCCAATACGCCGTCCTCCCGACACCGGTTAAGCATATCTTCGTCGTCCATGATGATGCGCTCTTGAACAGAATTTTGATCGGTCGCTGCTTCCCGGTGGCGTTTGGCCCGCCTGTCCCCAATGTCAGCGATCCAAGCGGGTTGAATTGCGTTGATCTGCCGGTGGCAGACCTTGGCTCGTCGAACAAGACCGGCGCGAATTTCCCTACGATGGCGATTGACAATGCTGGCAATCTCTACGCTGTGTGGTCGCAAGCACCGATCAATAGCAGCGGCCAGGTGATTGGCGACACCGTGCTCAAGTACTCGTTTTCCACCGACCAAGGCAACACCTGGGCCGCTCCGATTCAAATTAACACATCGGGCTCACCGGTGGGCACGCTTCACAACAACGTGTTTGCCTGGCCAGTAGCTGGAGACGATGGGCGTGTGGACATCGCCTGGTACGGCACGCCAGGTGTCGCCCCGAATCCTTCTAATGGCCCTGATTCCTGCAACAACTGCGACTGGAGCTTGTGGATGGTGCAGACATTGAACGGGCACGCTGCCGCTCCCACCTTTACCGCGCCAATCCTGGCGAGCGAGCACTTTATCCATCGCGGCACGATGAACACGCTCATTGGCGGTCAGAACGGTGACCGCACCCTTGGCGATTTTCTGCAACTGCGGATGGGTCCAAACGGTGAGGCGGAAATCGCTTACGCCGACTCGAATAATTTTGACGAAGGCTTTGCTCCGCACGGCATGTTCGTCCGGCAGAACAGCGGCAACGGCTTGTTAGTGGCGAGCTCGCCCGTGAACATTTCGGGACTCGCGCCCTTTAACACCGTGTCCGATCCAACCAACGACGGCAAATACGAGGTAAACGGTCTTAGCAGCGCTAATATGCCGCAGCTAGACATCATTAACTCGAGCGTCAAGCTGCTTACCACGGCGCCTTGTTCCGCCGCCGCCCCTTGTTATCAGGTAGTCATGAAGCTAAACAACCTATCTCTCGCGCCGACAACCGCTCAGGATCCGGACCTTGATTTAGTCTGGCTCACTCAGTGGTTCGTTCCATCCACGACGGATCCGAATGGTGGAAAGAATTTCTTCGTCTATGGCGAGTCGTTCAACGGCGCCGCGCTACAGTGCTTTGCTGGCGAAAACGCCGCGCAAGTAGTCGGCGGCGGAGTGACCCTGACATATCCTGGCGTCACGCAACTGCCTGCCGCGAACTGCCTGGTGACAACCGGCCACAACGGCACAATCACGATTGACGTGCCACTCTCCAATGTGAACGAGCCCGGTGCGATTGATAACCATCTGCACGAAGTCACCGCCAGCACGATGACGCTTCAGCAGCAAGCCAACAGCGTCCCTCCCGTCTTTGGCATTGGCGGCGTGCTGTTCAACCTGATTGATGTGGCCCAGGGCTACACATTCGATCCCACCAAGCACTGAAGGAGGTAACCAGCCGCGATCAACGATCGCGGCTACAACTATTCGTGTTCATTCGTGTCAATTTGTGGTTAGACTCCGCTCAAACAAATTATGGAGTTCGCTGGTGGATGCGTTTGCGGTGGGACACGATACGTGTTGAAGAGTCGGCCATTTGCATTGGTCGATTGTCATTGCATCGATTGCCGCCGAAGCGCGGGCGCGCCCCACGTGGCGTGGGGCTCGGTACCGCGCCAGGATTTGGTCGTGACAAAGGACGAGCCGCGCAAGATTCCGTACGCGAATCGGATTCGTTCGTTCGCCGCGTGTTGCGGCACGCATTTGTTTTTCGAGGACAGCAAAGATTCCGACGCGATAGATTTCACGATTGCATCGCTCGACGATCCGACACCATTTGCGCCGCAGAAAGCGGTCTTCCTGGAAGATAAATTGCCCTGGGTTGCAATCGACGAGTCGATCCCGTCGTTTCAGACAGTCCCGCAGAAGAAGCCTAACGACTGATTGGTGGTTTCACTGCTGGCCGCGCATCTGCCTAAGCTTGCCGGCCAGTGCCTTGTTCTCGTCTTCAAGACCTTTGCGAGCCTGTTGCCGGGTGGCCGACGCCTTCTGTTTGTAGCTGTCGGTGAGATGCGGCTCCAGCACGGTCCACCAGCCGTAATTAAGCTGGGTCCATTCCTTCGGGCAGAGCATAGCACGGAGGTCTGGGATGTAACCGTCCGTGACGAGCGAGTTTTGCAAACGCTGCGGGTCGCTCCCGACGACGGCGCAGAGGAAGTTGTACACCCGCTGCAAAATGACGGCGTGGTCGCTGGAGAAATCCTCGAGGGTCAGGTTCGGTCTCTTGCTGCCCATGGCGTCGAAGAGCACTGCGGCACCGAGGGCGGCGTTCGGCCCGGTGTCCTTATCGTTAACAGTAAAGAATGTCGCGAAGCCGTCGGCGGAATCCTCTTCCAAGCCCGTGAGCGGAAGGTTCAGCTGATGCATGATAGCGTGACCTAGCTCGTGGCCGAGAATGAATTGGTTGCCCCACACGTTCAGGACGTCAGCTGTGAAATTCTCCTTCGCGATGGCCCTCGGCTGACCCTTGCTGGCGATCACATCAGGGAGGAACTCGGTGAGGACGTCGTGGGTCGCCTTCGAAAAGGCCGCCGGCCAGAGGATCGTCCGCCCGTCCAGCTCAGTCGTCGGGCAGTCGATAGCTTTGGGAAGCTTGTCGGTGACGATGACTTGGAGGTCGTGGGGTAACGCCACTATCTTGGTTAGGCGGTCCGCCATGCGTTCGAAGACGCCGGAGTCCCTGATCTTCTTTATTGCATCGCGGTTCTCCGGCAGGATGGCGTCGTCCTGATAAACGATCGTGACCTTCCCCTTGCCGTTGGCTTCGGCGGGCATGGAGTCGTCGTCGCGGGAGCACGAAGCGCTCAGGATAATCGGGAGGAGCACAGAGGCGATGAAAGCGACGCTCTGTCCAAGTCGTTCGGTCAAACGCATGAAGGCAGGTTGACTTAAAGCAGTGCAAGAGGGCAACTCTCTTTCGAGCTAAGCCTCGTGTTGTTGCACCGAATCTTTTCCGAAGGCCCCGAAGAGTGACTAACTAAGAATGGACCCCGGCCTACGCAGAGGCTACGGCGCGGCACGCACGGATAGACACGAAGAATTTTTTTGAACAGAAGGTAACAAAGAAAACAAAGTTTTGGTGCGTTTCTTAGTTCTCTTCGCCTTTTGTAAGACCGCTTCGAAAAAGTTCATCTCGGTGAGTGACCCGAGATCAACACGCGAGCTCACCCGCGCGAAAGTCCAGTTAGAATCGAATCTGTTTAATGAAAGGTGGTTCCGCCAAATGAACTACAGGGAAACTATCGCAGTTGAAAAACCGCGAAGCCGTCGTCTTGGAAAATCGATTCCGAAACCGGCTTGCCCAGGTTGCAGAATGATCAAGAACGACTGGCCTGGCGAAGGATATACCCACGACGGTGAGACCTTTTGCTGCCAAGGGTGCGCCGAAGGCACTGGCTGCATGTGCCTCGCTGTCGGAAAGCGGGGCTTCTCACGTCTGGGGCAAAGGCTTACGCGGGCAGAGCCGCGTCCGGGCGAGCAACGCTCCGGTTCACCGGCACCGCAGGGGGAACTCAACGGAGAACGCGACAGCCTGGGAACCGAAGAAGCCCTCGATCAAGGCGGCTAACTCGAAAGTAGGAAGTAAAAATTAGGAAGTAGAAAACCGAAGCTCGACGCTCAGTTTATCTCTATATCCTGAGGCTATCCTTTACTTTACTGTGTTTTTGCCCTGTTCGTTATAGAACTCCTTCGAGTTGACATACAAAAAGTGTCGTTTGGAATCGTAAACGGCCACGAGAGATCCGTCCTGAGTACGCCATCGTTTCCAATCTGGCTTTTCGAATTTATCCACTTTCCATTCCACGTCGGCTCCATGCTTCTTTAGCAGTGCATCGATCTCGTGCGGCGTGATTTCGGCTTGATCATTTCTGGAAATCATCTCCATCGCGCTGGAGCCATTTAGAAATTTCACGCCGACCACGTATTCCCGCAGGGCGAAACCACGAACCGGACCAAAAGTCTCAGTTGGTATGTCTCCGATCGACTGACCATATCGCGCCACGACCTGTGCTTCCGTTTCGCCGACTCGGGCTAGTAATGACCGGCCGCATACCAAGAGAATTAAGCTTACGGCGATGGGCTTATACATAGAATAGAATCCCACTGGACTGGCGGATATACATTGCCGCCACACTTTTACCGGCCTAGAGCAATTCCTGGATCAACGGCTTAGATTGTTCCTGGGAAATGCCCAGATTACGAAAAGCGAGCGGGCCTTCGCCCGTGTGTAACACCGGTTCCAGATCTTCCAAGCTTGGCAGGTCGATCCGACGCCAGAACAATCCAATAGGAATTTCTTCGCCCCACTGATAACCGCGCTCAATCGCCTTGTGGAAATCGGTCGGGTCGTGACCCTGTTCCTCGAGAATCTTTACTCGTGGATTAAACCATTGATAGGTGTTGTCCTTGTTGTAAGTGACGCAAGGACTGAAAACGTCCACCAGCGCGAAGCCCTTGTGTTGAATGGCGCCCTTGAACATTTCGACCATGTGTTTCTGTTTACCGCTGAACGCGCGCGCCACGTAGGTAGCACCGCCAACGATGGCCATCGGGATCGGATTGATTGGATTCTCAACGCTTCCGTGCGGCGTGCTCTTGGTCTTCATTCCCTTGACGCTCGTGGGCGAGCACTGGCCGGTCGTTAAACCGTAGATCTGGTTGTCCATCACGATGTAAGTCAGGTCAACGTTGCGCCGCATGGTGTGAACAAAATGATTGCCGCCAATCCCGTAACCGTCGCCGTCGCCGCCGGCGCAAATTACTTTCAGCTCGTGGTTGCCAAGTCTGACGCCGGTCGCAACGGCGAGCGCGCGGCCATGGAGCGTGTGCATGCCGTAAGTGTTGACGTAACCGGGCAGATTCGATGAACAGCCGATACCGCTGATGACGCAGATCTGATGCGGCTGCAAGCCGAGCTCGAACACAGCCGCTTGAAGCGAGGCGAGCACGGAGAAATCGCCGCAGCCCGGACACCAATCAGGATGGATGCGGCCGCGATAAGTCTCCTTTGTTAATTGACCAGTCTCGGTGGTGGCGGGCGGTGCAGCGGGTGCGGTCATGGTTCGTCAGGCGTTAACTTCATGGACAGGGACAGAAAGGCGGGTCTTGTCGGCCAGTTGCGCTTTTACTGCTTCGACAATGTGGTGCGGCATAAACGGCTCGCCGTCGTACTTGCGAATGTGACCGTGCGCGGCGAAACCGGTTTCGCTGCGGAGATAACGAGCGAACTGGCCACTCTGATTGTTCTCAATTACAATCACATTCTTACTGCGCCCGAGAATTTTCCCGATTTCCGCCGCATGCAGCGGCACAATCCATTTAATGGCGAGCTGATTGGCTACGATGCCTTCTTCGCCTGCCAGTTTTTCCACCGCCTCCCGGATTACGCCCGCGGTCGAGCCCCAACCCACCAGCGTGACATCGGCCTGCTCCGGACCAACGAGTTTCGGCGGCGTGATGTCGTTGATCGCGCCCTGCATTTTGCGGGCGCGTTTCTCCACCATCATCCGCCGCTTTTGCGGATTGGTGAATTCATCACTGATGAGCGTGCCGTCTTCATCGTGTTCGTCGGTCGCAGCGGTAAAAATGTGACCGGGCACGCCTGGCACCGCGCGCGGAGAAATTCCACTCGGCGTGTTCTTGTAACGCAGATACGTGTTGTCATTGTAGCCGCTGGCGAGATTCGCGCCGTTTCCGTTGCCGTTAGACAGAATCAATCCGCCGCGGTCGATCTTCACTTGGAAATCCAGATCATCCGGATCGATGCTCGTGGTTCCTTCG
>WNGC01002561.1_pt1 | contig 11696 bp, 7 predicted proteins | sample 5400051 | NCBI WGS metagenome assembly WNGC01 (sample SAMN13153368, study PRJNA577476) | soil metagenome | isolation source: 20 cm soil or saprolite under grassland replicate 2 | place: USA:California | collected 2016-06-15 | reverse complement strand
TCCGCCATCTGCCACTCCTGCCATGCAATATCCAGATCCACCGAGCCGAGATTCTTCCGCGCAGCCGTCTGTTTCGGCAAAAAGGGAACGAGCGCGCTGAACTCCCAGCCTGCAGTGAAATTATAGGCTGTCGTCGCCCTGGCCGTGTTCCCTCCGGTGACGTAGTCGCGCCCGTAGGAAACGACGACATTCGGCAAAATCCGAGCTTGGATCAATTGCGCCACGGCGAGTCCGCGTCGGTCGCGAATGGCGCGCAAGGCAGGATTCGAGTAAAGCGCGATTGCCGCCGCATCATCCGGTCCAATGCCGCGGCGAAGATCAATCGATAATTGCTCGTGCGACCGGTTTTGAAAATGCGATGCCGGAATCCTGAGCATCGTCTCGATTGCAGCGCCCTGCATTGGAGACTCGGCGCGCAGTGGAGGCAACATCGACACGCTAAACCAAAGAACTAGCCAAATGTGGATGTTAAGCTTGGGAAATCGCATGACCTGCATTGCGTTCCCGCAGAACGGTTCTCGTCGATTTCCATTAAGATAATCGGACATCATGCTGCCGCCTGACTCTAGCGACGATGAAGTCAGATACAAAGGTGCAACCTGCTTAACGTCGGCATGATGCCGAGGGCGAGAATGCGACTCTGATGACATTCGAGTTGCGCGATCCCACAAAATCGCGACCTGGCGAAATCGTTTGCAGAAAAGATCAACACCGCACTCGCGCTCACCGCCACGAAATGCTTTTACCTGCGCAGCAAGAGCAATCTAGCGATGGCGAGGTGATACCGACCAGTCGCTGCCACGGCGGCGCTTCGTAAAAACAAGGTTCCCCCGCAGCGATGATTGCGGCGGCGATTTCGGAAATCGCCGCGATCGCCCTTTTGCGGGGTTGACTCAGTTCTTCGAATTGCGCAGCTTCGTGCCGTGCTAAAGCGCATGATCCAGCGGCCAACGTGGCGCAAAGTTGTCGCCGCCCTCGTCGTTTGTGGTCCGATTGTTTGCAGTGAGCAAATCTTGCCGCAGTTGATTGCGCAGCTCGCTTCTCTCGATCATGATCATGGCATCTCTTTGCACGCCAGCGGCGATGGCGTGGATTTAGTTCTTACTCACGATCATCACTCTTTCCGAGAAAATGACGAAGCGCAGGCTTTGGCATTATCAGCGTCGGAACCAGCACACGTAGTTCATATAATGACTGGATCCGTGACCGCGAAACAATCGGCGTTGCTGATGGTCAGCAAAGCGCGAGATCTGGTTCCTTATTTTTCGACAGCTATCGTTACGGAATGGCGGACATTCGTTCCGCCGCTGCCGCTCGTTTACTCGCGTCCGCCGCCGGACGAAATGTCGATCTTGCCACTTCATCGCAGCACGTTGCTGCTGATCTGACATAACCAGGCGAGCCGGACCGCGTGTTACGACGCTGTCTTATGGCTTCTCGGCTGGGCCGCGTACGCATTTGTGCAAACCGGCGCATTCACTTTGTCAGCAACTCCTTCGGAAACATTGAAAAACTTTATTCAAATCAGCTTAGTAGCGGTTGTCGCCTCGGTTTCCTACGCCGCGAGCGACGAAACGGCATCCCTGGATGCGCTCGTCGCGGAAGCATTGGCGCACAATCCGGAGGCAATGGTTTACCGTGCCGAAATTGCTGCGGCCAAAGGCGAGCGCCGCACCGCAGGCGAATGGCATAATCCTGAGGTAACTACCGATCTCGGCGTGAAACTGGTTCGCGACTTCCCCGGTAACTCAATCGGAAACGGTCCGATGTGGACGCTTTCCGCAACGCAAACATTTGAATATCCCGTTCGGATTGCATTGCGCAAAGCAATCGCAAATCATCAGATCGCTCTCGCGGAACTAGGGCTCGAAGGATTTCGCACCGGATTAGCGGCGCGGATTCGATCGGTCGCTTTCCGCGGCGCATTAAGTCAGACAAAGGCCGACGCTGCGAGCGAGATATCAAAACGCTTGGATGATCTTCTTGCAATCTTATCCCAACGTCCGGTCGCTGGCGTCGCGCCGCAGCTTGATCTGCGAATCGTCGAAGCGAGTGCGATTGCGTTGAAACGTCGGTCAATCGAAGCGCGGCGCGAGATCCAGACCGCAATTTATGAGCTCAATCAACTCCGTGGCGCCCGGATTGATGCGCCGCTCGGTCTTCCGAAGCTCGATCTGAGAGTCCCAGAAATTCCCACAGTGTCGACATTGCTGGTGTCAGCGCGTGCCCGGAATTATGACATTCGGACGCACGTCCTTGAGCTGGAGCAGCAGGGATTCAAAGTGAAGCTCGCGCTCAATGAACGCTGGCCGGCCGTACGCGTGGGACCGTTCGCGCATAACGAACGCGCCGACACGAACGAGTATCAATTCGGCATCGGCGTAACTCTGCCATTGCCGCTTTGGAACAAAAATGCTGGGAAGATCGAGACCGCGAAAGCGCGAGCGGCTCAAGCGGAAGCAGCGCTCACAACCATCGTACGCGAGGTGGAGCGGAAGGTTTCCGATGCTGAGTTCGTTTACCGCTCGCGTCGGGAAGAAGCCCAAAAATTGCAGATATCGATCCTGCCGCAAATGCGCGAGGCGGCGGAACTAGCCGAACGCAACTACAGAGCGGGCGCGCTTCCGATCGCCACCTACACCGAAGTGCAAAAACAATATCTCGATTCGCTCGACGCGTTCTCAGCTGCCCAAGCCGGTGCCGTTGAAGCGCGACAACAACTCGAGCAGCTCACCGCAACGCGATTGGATAATCGGCAAATTGCCGAACCGGGGAGCCAGAGATGATCGACAAGATCCTCGAAATATCTTTGCGGCAACGTGCGTTTGTTTTGCTCGCTGCCTTCGCTTTGCTCGGAGTCGGTTTGTGGTCCGGTTCGCGCCTCCCGATCGACGCCGTGCCGGACATCACCGGAGTGCAAGTGCAGATCAACACCGAAGTTGCGGCATTGGCGGCCGAAGAATCAGAGCGCCTCGTGACGCGGCCGATTGAGATTGAAATGGCCGGACTTCCCGGCGTTGAAGAAATGCGCTCGCTAACCAAGTTCGGCCTGTCCCAGGTCACGCTCCAATTCGCGGACGGCACCGACATTTATCGCGCGCGACAGCTTGTAACTGAGCGCTTGCAAGCAGCAGTCGAACGCTTGCCGCAGAATGTCGCGCCGAAGCTTGCGCCGATCAGCACAGGCCTGGGTGAAATTTTTTACTACAACGTTTCCTACAAGCCCGGCGCGGCAAAACCCGAATCGGTTAAGGAGCAGTTGTTCGAGCTGAACGAACTTCAGGAATACACAATCAAGCCGCTGTTGCGAACTGTCCCGGGCATTGCCGACATCAATGAAAGCGGCGGATACGAACGGCAATTCGTCATTCAACCGCGGCCGGAGGATTTGGAACGAACCGGAATGACGTTCAGCGAGCTGGCGGACGTGATTGCCGCGAATGTCGAAAACGCGGGCGGCGGAATCATCAGCCGCGGCGGCAATCAACTAACGATCCGGGCCGTCACGCGAGCGAATACGATCGACGATATCGGCAACCTGCCGGTGAAATTTGCCGCCGGCGTGAAGCCATTGCTCGTCAAAGACCTCGCAGACGTAACTTACGGATCGCGATTTCGAACCGGCGCAGCGACTATTGACGGAGCAGAGACCGTCATCGGCACGACGATGATGCTCGCTGGCGAAAATAGCCGCGAGATCGCCGAGCGAGTCAAAGCGAGGCTCGCCGAAATTCAGGAGAAGCTGCCGGAAAACATTCAGATTCAGGCGCAATACGACCGGTCAATTCTGATCAACAAAACGATCCACACCGTGCGCAACAATCTGTTCGAAGGTGCGATTCTCGTGATCGCAGTCTTGTTCGCGTTGTTAGGCAACTGGCGCGCGGCGCTCATCGTTGCCGCCGCGATTCCGCTCTCATTTCTGTTTGCTCTCACCGGTATGTTAAAGGCCGGAGTATCTGGCAACCTGATGAGTCTGGGCGCGGTTGATTTCGGACTGATCATCGACGGCGCAGTCGTAATTGTTGAAAACGTCGTGCGTCAGCTTGGGATACGCCAACACGAGCTCGGCCGCCGCCTCACCATCGAGGAACGTCTCCACACCGTGCTCGCCGCCAGCAAACAGGTCGGCAACCCGATGTTCTTTGGCGTTGCCATTATCACCATTGTTTACATTCCGATTCTCGCGCTGACCGACATCGAAGGAAAAATGTTTCACCCGATGGCGCTCACCGTGATGCTCGCGCTGAGTGGCGCGCTCGTCCTGGCGTTGACGTTGATGCCAGTGCTCTGCTCGTTCTTGCTTCGCGGCAGGATTCGTGAAGGCGATAACTTGATCATCCGCGCGCTGAAAGGAATTTACGCACCAAGCCTAAGGCTCGCTCTCTCGCTGCGCTGGATTGTCGTGCTCGCCGCGATTGCTGTATTCGCTGGCTCTATCTGGCTCTTCAGTCGCCTCGGCGCTGAATTCGTTCCGAAGCTCGATGAAGGATCGATCACGGCCATGCTCTATAAGCCGGTTGGCATGAGCATGGAGGATTCGTTGCAGACTGACGTCGATGTCGAGAATCGGCTGCACGCCGAATTCCCCGAAATCACGCGAGTATTCTCGCGCATCGGCACAAGCGAAATCGCGACTGATCCGATGCCACCGAACGAGAGCGACGTTTACATCTTTTACAAGCCGCTGAACGAATGGCCGAAGTCGGCTGGCCGGCCGCGCAACAAGGCGGAGTTGCGCGAACACATCGAGGCGATGCTGAAAAAGATGAATCCGAGCTACAACATTCTTTTCGCCCAGCCAATCGAGATGCGCTTCAACGAAATGCTCGAAGGAACCAAGGCCGAGTTGTCGGTGAAGATTTTCGGAACTGATTACGACGTGCTGGAAAAGCTCGCAGAACAGATCAAAGGGATTCTGGAAAAGACGCCGGGAGCCGCACAGGTCGAATACGAGACGGAAGGACGGACACCGCAACTCTTGATCGAAGCAAAACACGACGAGCTTCAACGCTACAGCTTGTCATCGGCGGAAGTAAACAAGGCGATCAGCGCCGCGCTCGCCGGCAAAGTTGTCGGCACCGCGATTGAAGGAGAAAAACGGCACGAAATCGTTGTGCGAATGCCGGAAGACCTACGGGCGGACGACGAAAAGATTCGCCAGTTGCCCCTGCGTGTTGGCGACCATGGCCTGCTCAAGCTCGGGCAAGTTGTCGATTTCAAGACGGTCAAAGTGGTCGAGCCGATCCTGCGCGACGACGGACATCGGCGCGCCGCGCTCATGGTCAACCTCGGCGGACGCGACGTCGAAGGTTTCGTGCGCGACGCCGAACAACGCATCAAACAACAGGTCAAGATGCCGGATGGCTACCTGGTCGAATTTGGCGGCCAGTATAAAAATTTACAGGAAGCCCGCGCCCGCCTGGCGATTGTTGTACCTGCAGCGCTGATTTTGATCTTCGTTCTGATTTTTCTCTCGTTCGGGAGCCTTCGCCAGGCGCTCCTTGTTTACACCGGAATCCCACTCGCCGTCACTGGCGGTGTTCTTTCGCTCTGGTTGCGCGGGATGCCCTTTAGCATCAGCGCTGCCGTCGGATTCATTGCATTGAGCGGCGTGGCGGCACTCAACGGCCTAGTGATGATCACCTATTTTAATCAACTGCGCGAAGAAGGTCACACCATCCGCGAAGCTGTGATCGAAGGTTCGCTCACGCGGTTGCGTCCTGTGTTAATGACTGCGCTAGTAGCCAGCCTCGGCTTCGTGCCGATGGCTATTGCCACGGGCACTGGCGCCGAAGTTCAGCGACCGCTCGCCACGGTCGTGATCGGCGGAATTCTGAGTTCAACATTTCTAACCTTGATCGTGCTACCGGTTCTTTATGCTTGGTTTGAACACGAGCGGCACGCAGCCGCTCTAGCGACACACAGTATCTCAGAGCCGCAGGCGAAGGCACTGCTTCCACAGCCTTAACGCCGCAACAAAAGCAACCCAGTAATCGCGAGTATGATCCCCAAGATACGCGGCCAAGATGCCGGTTCGCGGAAAAATAGAATGCCTGCGATCGCCATGAGTGCCGCACCACAAGCCAGAATTGCGGGAACGGCTGAAAGCGGCCCGCCTTTTTGAAAGAGAAGAAAAAAGGCAATTGTGCCGGCGCCAACGCAGACGCCGGTGAGAACCGAATAGAAAATTCCTTGCGCAGTCGATTGCTGGTTCCAACGGCTCGCCAGCCAAAGAAACGCAAGGTAAACTAAGATTGACAACGCGGCCGTCGCCTCGACAACGAATCCGCCCAAGCCTTCGCCGATGCGGTCCGCCGCGAGCTTGGTAAAGATTTGATGCGCGCCGTAAAGAATAGCGGCGATAACCGCGTACCAGAACCAAGCTGCCACGAAATAAGAATCTAGGTCATGAAATGGATCACTCGCGAGAAAATTAAAGTGGACCGCGTAGCTTGCCCATGCATCATCAAAAAATTCATCGACGAAGAGGCTGAGTTTGTTTTTCTTCCGCGCGACACTGACTGGGCGCAGATCGATGACGGGATCGTGTTTGATGTTCCCAACTGCGAGCTCGGTCACCACGGTGAAGACGTTTCGTTCAATTCGATTTTGAAAAAATACAAGCTTACCGATCCAGCGCTCGTTTTGCTCGGCGAGATTGTGCGCGCGGCTGATTCGCGTCCGACCAATCCACATCCAGTTGGCGAAGGGTTGCGATGGATTGCCAGCGGCTTCGGAGCGCTTGGGCTGACCGATCACGAAATTCTGGAACGCGAATTTGTCATTTACGATGCCCTTTACGCCGAATGCAAACGCCAGGTCAACAAAGCGTAGGTCTCGGCCGTCAGCTTGCTGATTTTTTCGGACTTAAACGCAATCTTGTCATTCTGCTCCTCGCCATGTTTGTCATCGGCGCAGGCGAGGAACTTTGGATGCGTTTTGTCCCAAAGTACCTGCAGGCGGTCGGCGCGACAGTTTTTGTCATCGGTCTTTACGATGCACTGCGCACTTTGCTTGGCGCGATCTACGCCTACCCCGGCGGGGTGCTTGCCGATTTCTGGGGACATCGCCGCGCGTTTCTCGCGTTTAACTTGGTATCAATCGCTGGTTACGCGCTGGTCCTGTTCATTCCGCATTGGGGCGCGGTGATTGCGGGAATGTTTCTATTCCTGTCCTGGACCTGTTTTTCCCTCCCGGCGACGTTTTCACTTGTCGGCGCGACACTCACTGCAAGCCGCCACTCCATGGGCATCGGCGTCCAATCGGTGATCAAGCGGCTGCCGATCATGATCGCGCCTGTGCTCGGCGGGATGTTGATCGATCGCTTCGGAATCATCAGTGGTGTGCGCATCGCGCTCCTGATCTCGATCGTTCTTTCGGCGCTCACCCTTCTGGTGCAACGCCAATTGCGCGAAGAGCCGAAGGAAGAAGTTGCGGCGGACGAGCGGTGGAATTTTTGGCGAAGCTTGCGCGAATTCAATTCGCCGATGCGCCGGTTACTTTTGAGCGACATCCTGGTTCGCTTTTGCGAACGGATTCCGTACGCGTGGGTAGTAATCTTCGCGATGGATTATATCGGCGTAAACGCGAAACAAGTTGGCATACTCACCACGGTGGAGATGCTCGCCGCAACGTTATGCATCATTCCCGCGTCCCATTTTGCCGATCGACATGGCCGGGAGCCTTTCGTGATGGTGACCTTCATCATGTTCACGCTGTTTCCTATCAGCCTGCTCCTGTCGCGAAGTTTTTCCGCGCTTGTGATCGCGTTCATGATTCGCGGTTTTAAAGAATTCGGAGACACTTCGCGCAAGGCGCTCATCATCGGATACTGCGAGCCTCAGCGCTGCGGACAAATGGTTGGCGCATATTACCTCGTCCGCGATCTGATCGTCAGCGCCGGTGCAATTCTCGGCGCTTATCTTTGGACACTAGGACCTGCGCTGAATTTTCTCGGCGCGACAGCTCTCGGAGTCGCCGGAACGATTTTTTATGTGAAAACGATTCGCCACAGCCGGCAATTATTCTTAGATGATTTAAAAAAAGAGTTGGAGATGCGCCGAATCCGTCGGAAATGAATTTGATTTAAATTGATGGCTAAACCGTCGGAGATGTCTCTCAGCCTTCGCATAAAGCTACGGCGCGGCATGCGACCTGCCTCGATATGACGATAATTCGAATTGCAGCGGCTCTCTGCTTTTTGGCAGTCGCGCTCGGTGCGTTTGGAGCGCACAGTTTACGAGCGACACTCGAAACGCACGGCATGCTCGATGTCTGGGATAAAGCTGTCCTTTATCATTTCATTCACGCCATCGCGCTATTCGCGCTTGCGCTTTACGGCACAGCAAATCGCGGAGCGTGGTGGTTGCTGTTTGCCGGGATTTTTCTCTTTAGTGGGAGTTTGTATCTGATGGCGCTGACAAACCTGCGCTGGCTCGGCGCCGTTACACCGCTCGGCGGTCTCTGTTTCCTGGCCGGCTGGGCTTGGCTGATTATCGCGCCAACACGGTAAAATTGTAGGGCAAGCGCGTCGGTTGCCAAGGTAGCGTAACCGTCTCGGTTGCGCTCGGGAGTTCGCAAGCCAGAGGCTTACACTATCTTTCGCCAGAGAACTTGTTTCTGGGACTTGCGCTCTGCTATACTCGCGGCCTGATGTTTAGCGCGGTTTCCGAAGCTGAGCGGGACGCGATCACGATGATCGTGTTTGTCGCGACATTTTTTGTCGCCCTGGGGATCGGCCGGTCCTTGAAACGCCGTGCCGGTGTACGGCTCGGCCTGCTGTTTCGCCTTTTCTGTCTGATACTGGCCTTTTACGCAGCCATCGCCGTCTACGGTGTCCACGCGTCCTGGCGAAATCATGTCGGCGCGGCAGCGATCTTATTGAGCACGGCGCTGGTCGTCGCACTGGTGAATCGCTACGTTTGGGATTTCTATTTCGAAAAGAAACGCCAAACGCCGATACCACATTTTCTTCGCGAGGTTGTTGGCGGGATCATTTTTCTGATCGCGCTTCTTTTCGTCCTGAGCGCCGGCTACCACGCCGAAGCGCAATTAAAAGGAGTGCTTGCCGGCTCCGGTGTTGTTGCAATCATCCTCGGATTCGCGGGACAGAATTTCTTTGCGGGAATTATCGGAGGCGTGGCAATCCAGATTAACCGCCCCTACAAGGTCGGCGACTGGCTGCAGGTTGGCGAGCGCTTCGCCGAAGTCATGGAGATCAACTGGCGTTCAACGCGACTGCGCACCAACGACGCCATCTATCTCGACATTCCGAATAACGAGATGGTGAGTCACACCATAGTCAATCTTCACTATCCAACTGAAGTCCATGCGATGCGGATTCGCGTCGGAGTTGAGTATAAGAACCCACCCAACCGGGTGAAGGACGCCCTTGTTCGTGCAGCCTCGACGGCGGAAGGCGTTCTGGCGGAACCAAAGGTAAGAGTCTTTTTAATCGATTTCGCAGATTATGCGGTGATTTACGAAATCAAGTTCTACATGGGAAACCATTCTAGAATCAATGAGATCAATGATGCCGTCCGCACCAACGTTTGGTATGAGCTCAAGCGTCAGGGCATCACTATTCCCTTCCCCATTCGCACGCTACAGATGGAGCGCAAAGCGGCGTCACCCGTACATGAAGACCAGGACGAAGCCCGGTTGATGTTGCGCGACGAGGCGCTGTTCGGGTGCCTCTCAGATGCGCAAATCGACAGCCTTGTGCAGCAGTCGCGCGTCAGTCACTTCGGTCGTGGTGAACGTGTGATTCGGGAAGGCGCCGAGGGCGACTCCATGTTCGTTCTGTTGCGAGGCGCAGCGGAAGTTTCGATCTCGAAAAACGGCACATCAATTCCAGTGGCTACGTTGAGCGCAGGCGATTGTTTCGGCGAAATGTCTCTACTTACTGGCGAACGTCGAACAGCAACAGTGCGCGCCGAAACCGATTGTCACGTAATGGAGATTGGCAAGCCCGTGATGGCAGAGGTGCTTCGCGCTTCGCCTGATTGTCTTGAGCGGCTTAGCGAACTGCTTGCCAAGCGAAAAATAGAAACTGAAGGTGTGCTAAAGGAAGCGGCCTCCCAAGGTCAGCAGGAGAGGAAAGAGCGCGAGTACAAGGCCAGCTTTCTGCATCGACTGCGAATTTTTTTCGAGCTTTAGCCGGTTGCTCGCAAAAAAGTAGCGGCGGCTTCCTAATCACCGGGGCAATGGGGAAAGCGCGCCTTCCCTGAGAAGTTGCGCCACATTTACTTTGCCAGCGATGCGATTCTTCATAAAGTCGTGCGCTTCATGACTAAGCGCTTATGACTTTGTTTGCTCTAACCATTCTCAACTCAGGCGTGCCGTTGTCGATGTTGTGCGCGGTTATTGGGCTGGTGTTCGCGTTTTTTTTGATCGCGGCGGTCGTGCGGGCGCCGTCGGGAAACGAGCGAATGCGAGAGATCTCGGCCGCTGTGCAGGAAGGCGCGAAAGCCTATCTCAACCGGCAAGTCAAGACGATCAGCGTGATCGCAGTGGTCATTTTTATTTTGCTTTTCATTTTTAAAGACCATTCCACGGCGATTGGATTTGTAATCGGCGCCTTCTGTTCGCTCGCAGCCGGTTTCATTGGCATGCGCGTCGCCGTGCTGGCAAATGTCCGCACGACTCAGGCCGCCAGCATGACGCGCACTGCGGCACTGCGCATTGCTTTCAACGGAGGGGCCGTGACGGGCTTGCTTGTGGTTGGACTGGCTTTGCTGGCGGTTTCGATCTTTTACACAGTCGCGGGAAAGGTCGTCGGGCACGATCTGGCAGTGCGAAGTCTCGTTGGTCTGGCCCTGGGTGGTAGTTTGATCAGTGTCTTTGCTCGACTTGGCGGCGGCATCTATACAAAAGCGGCCGACGTCGGCGCCGAAACGTGGGCGATAACGTCGGTGATTGCGCCGGAATGGCGGCTGATGTTTTTGAGACTTATGCTGTGAGCTTAATCGGCGCCGTTCTCGTCGGTGCGCTGACATTGGTAGGAAATCCCGCTGCCATTGTTTATCCGTTTGTGCTCGGTGGCATTTCTGTGCTCGGGGCGATCTGCGGAGTCTTTTTTGTCAATGTTACCCACGGCAAACCTGCACCTGTGCTCATGGGCGCAGTGATCACAAACGCATTGATCTCCGCAATCTTATTTTGGCCGGCAACGCACTACTTATTTCCGGCAGGCGTAACTATCGGCGGCGTTGTGCGATCTCCCACTCAACTTTATTTCGCTTCGGTCATCGGTCTGATCATGACGGCGGTGGTGGTGGCGATCACAAACTACTACACTTCGATGCGTTATCGGCCAGTGCAGAAAATTGCGCATGCCTCCGAGACCGGCCATGCCACCAATATCATTGCCGGATTAGCCGTCGGGCAACACGCCACAGCCTTGCCGGTTGGCTTTATTGGTATCGCGATCCTGCTCAGTTTTCACTTCGCCGGTCTTTACGGAATCGCCATTGCCGTGATGGCGATGTTATCCATGGCCGGCATCATTATCTCCCTCGACTCATTCGGCCCAATCACCGACAACGCGGGCGGCGTGGCAGTAATGAGCAACTTGCCGAAGGAAGTTCGCGCTGTGACGGATGAGCTCGACGCGGTCGGCAACACCATGAAAGCGGTCACCAAGGGTTACGCCATCGCGTCTGCCGGATTGGCGGCGCTGGTTTTGTTTGGCT
>WNGC01002291.1_pt1 | contig 11701 bp, 8 predicted proteins | sample 5400051 | NCBI WGS metagenome assembly WNGC01 (sample SAMN13153368, study PRJNA577476) | soil metagenome | isolation source: 20 cm soil or saprolite under grassland replicate 2 | place: USA:California | collected 2016-06-15 | reverse complement strand
CTCGCGTGGGTCGAGGTCGAGAGCGCGCTCGACGCGGAGAGGCAAGCGAGCAACCCGGCCACGGCAAGCGCCCGGCAGAAGGCGCCCATGCATGGCGGTATCGGCGCTCGTTCGAGGGATCACGTCCCTCGAATTGAGTGCCTCGTTCGAGTGACTCAAGGTAAGTAGGGCTAGCGCGGCGCCAGACGAAGCGGCGGCTACGATGAGTTCATGAGCCAGCTCACCCCCGAAATCGACCCCAACGAACCTCGCGAGCTACCGCACGGCCTTCGCGACTACGAGCCAATCCAGCCGCGCGGCACCGACTGGCGTGAGCTCCGCCGCAAGATCTGGGCGCCGTTCGCGGCGATAGCCGCGTTCATTGCGAAGTTCGGCGTCGGGATCCTCAAATTCAAGTTCCTGCTCGGTCTGTTCATCTCGTTCGGCGCGTACCTCTGGTACGGCGGCATCGCCTTCGCGATCGGACTGATTGGGTTGATCTTCGTCCACGAGATGGGCCACTGGCTCGAGGCGAAGCGACAGGGCCTCCCGGTCAGCGCGCCTCTCTTCATCCCCTTTCTCGGGGCGAGCATCTTCCTGAAGGAGAATCCCGAGAGCGCCTGGAAGGAATTCCAGCTCGCGATCGCGGGCCCCTTGCTGGGCTCGCTCGGTGCGCTTGGCGTCTACGCGGTCGCGGTGGCCGAAGACTCGAACCGCCTGCGGGCGATCGCCTTCCTCGGCTTCTTCATCAACCTCTTCAACCTGCTGCCCGTTGTGCCCCTCGACGGCGGGCGGATCGTCACGGCGATCCACCCGGCGTTGTGGGTCCTGGGGCTCATCGCGCTGGTAGGGCTCGTCATCTACCGGCCCAACGGGATCCTCGTCCTGATCCTGATCTTCGCTGCGATGGAGCTCTGGCAGCGCTGGAAGACACGCCACTTCGCAGGCTCCGGCGCGTACTACTCGGTGCTGCCGTGGCAGCGGCTGACCGCGGCCGTCTCGTACTTCGGCCTGGCCGCGCTGCTCGTCCTCGGCATGCACGCGACGCACGTCCCCCACACCTTCTAGGTGGAAGACCGAAAGCTCCTAGAGCGCCGCGGCGGCGACGATCTCTTCGCGCACGCGGCGCGGATCGGCGACGAGTTCCTGCAGGGCTTCGAGGCCGTCGAGCGGATCGACCGGCCCGCGGTCTCGCTCTTCGGCTCCGCTCGAGTCCGTGAAGGGCACCCGGCCTACGAAGAGGCCCGCGACGTCGGTCGGCGCTTCGCCGAGGCCGGGTTCGCGGTCGTCACCGGCGGCGGGCCCGGCGTGATGGAGGCCGCGAACCGTGGCGCGAAGGAAGGCGGTGGGCTCTCGGTCGGCTTCAACATCCAGCTCCCGCACGAGCAGCACGAGAACCCGTATCTCGACATCGAGCTCACCTTCCACCATTTCTACGCGCGGAAGACGATGTTCGTGAAAGCGGCCGAGGGATTCGTGATCTTTCCCGGCGGCTTCGGGACGCTCGACGAACTGTTCGAGTCGCTGACGCTGATCCAGACCGGGAAGGTGCTCAACTTTCCCGTTGTGCTCTTCGACAGCAACTACTGGCAGGGGCTGCTGGAGTGGCTACGTGAGCGCACGCTGCCCGAAGGGCTGATCTCGCCCGATGACCTCGAGCTTCTCACCGTCACCGACTCGCCAACGGAGGCCGTTGCGCGGATCGTCGACGCGTACGCAAGCCGATCCCTTCGCACGCCTGCCGCGCCCCAGAAGGCCGACGCGCAATAAGGGCTCTCAGAACGAGTAGACGGTGATCGGGTTGCTGACGTCCACGTGGCCGGCGTTGTCGGAGACGGTGATCGTCTGCGTGCCCGGCGCGCGGAGGATCAGCCCGCTCAGCGTCTTCGCGCCGAAATCGTTCGTCGTGAACTGGTAGGCCGTGGGCAGGAACGCATTCGGGTCGCTGCTCGAGAACCCAACCGTACTCGTGTAACCCGAGGCCGTATTGCCATAGACGTCCTCGGCGCGGACGGTGATGCTGAAGGGCGTGCCGGCGGTCGCGATCGTCGGCGCGTTCAGCACCAGATGGTCGACGGGGCCGCCGTTGACGACCACGATCGGCTGCTTCTTCTGCGCCAGAGGGCGGAAGGTCGGCTTGACGATGTACGCGACGCGCTTGACGATCGTTTTCGCCACCCGCTTGCCGGTTTTCTTGTTCCTGACGACCTTCTTCACCTTGACGAGCTTCGTGGCGGTGACGCCGACGTTCGGCTTCGTCTGGGTCAGGAAGACGTAGCCGTCCGCGGCGAGAGTCGATGCGACCGCGGGCCCGTAGGTGAGCTCGAAGTGCTGGCCCCGCTTGCAATCGGTCGCAATCGTCAACCGGTAACCAGAGACGCGAACCACCTTGGTCGCGCTCGAGCAGGTGCCTCTGTCGAGAACGAGGTAGCCGGTCGCTCCCGGGCGAGCCGTCTGCGGCGGCGACCAGCCGCGCGGGATATCGATCAGCGTCTGGCCCTGAAGCGGACCTGTGTCAGCGGTGAAGGTGAGCTTGAAGGTGTTCGTACTCCCCGCGGCGACGTGGTCTGGCGTGATCTCGACGTTGCCGACGCCCGGCGCCGCGAGGCTCTGCCCCGGCACGAGTAGGAAGGCAAGCCCGAGCACGGGCACGAGCGCACGTCGGTAGAGCTTCAGAATCGTCACGGCAAAGACCCCTACGAATTCGCGAAGCCGAAGTTAAGCAGCCGCCGAGCATCGCCGTACGGGTCCGGCGCGTGCAGCACAACCGCGATCAGCCTCGTCCCCCCGCGGCGCGCTGAGGCGACCAGGCAATGGCCGGCGATCGTCGTCCAGCCGGTCTTGACCCCGTCGGCGCCGCGGTAGGTGCCGATCAGCTGGTTCTTGTTCACGTACGTCTTCGCGTAGGTCGGCTTCGCCCATTTGACGTGGGCGATGTGCGTGCGCGTGAACGCCCGGAAGCGCGGGATCGCCATCGCGTAGCGAGCGAGCGCTGCGAGGTCGTAAGCGGAGGAGTAGTTGCCGCGGTCGACGACGCCGCTGGGACTCGTGTAGTGGGTGTCGCGCAGCCCGAGCTCGGACGCCTTTTCGTTCATCAGCTGCAGGAAGGCACCCCTGCTGCCGGCGGTCGAGATTGCGAGCTGGAGCGCGTCGTCGTTGCCCGAGAAGAGCAGCAGGCCTTCCATCAACTTCCAAACCGCCACGCGCTCGTGGGCGCGCAGGCCCTCGCGGTTCAGCGCCACTCGCGTGACGAGCGGATTGACGCGGATCGCCTTGGTCAGCGGCAGACGCTCCAGCGCCAGCACGCCGGTCATGATCTTCGTGGTCGAAGCGATCGGCCGGCGCTGGTGCGGCCGCTTTGTCCAAAGGATTGCGCCCGTGCTCGCGTTGACGAGGATCGCCGCCGGCGCGGTGATTCGGCGCAATCCGGCGTGCTGCAGCTTGGGGGCGGCCGGCAGCAGGAGGCGAGTGCCGGCGGCGAACGGCGCGCGCGTCGCGACCTGCTGCTCCGAGGCCGCGGCGCGCAACTGCGCAAGCGACTTCGCCGAAACGAGTTTCGGGGTCAGCGTCGCGGACTGCTGGCTGCGACGAGGTTTCCCATGCGCGGACGCCCAATGCTGGGTCGCGGCGAACGCCGCCGCCGCGGCGAGGAGCGCAGCCGCGACCAAGAGCACCGGGCCCCTCGATCGTGAGCGGCGCCGGCGCCGCACCGGTTGGAGAACGGAATTCGGCATCGTCTCTAGAGCTCCGGCCGCGAGTTTAGTCGTGGATTTCACCTCTCTACACTTCGTCCGTGGAGTTGCGGGACCTGCCGTCCGTGGACGAGCTCGCGGGAGACGGGCGGTTGGCGGGCGCTGCGCCCCGGCCTTTGCTCGTCTCGGCGGCGCGGTCGGCTCTCTCGCGCGCGCGTGAAGAACTACTGGCAGGCGCCGAGCCGGGCGACCTCGTCGAGCGCGTCGAATCGGAGCTTGCCGCCGCGCGCGGGGCGCGCCTGCGAAGGGCGATCAACGCCACCGGCGTGATCATCCATACGAATCTCGGGCGCGCACCGCTCGCGCGGGAAGCACTGGAGCGGGTGAGCGCGGTCGCGGGCGGCTACTCGAACCTCGAGTACGACCTCGGCGAGGGTGGCCGCGGCTCTCGCCAGGACCACGCTGCCCCGATCCTGCGCCGGCTGACCGGCGCCGAGGCCGCGCTGATCGTCAATAACAACGCCGCCGCGGTCCTACTCGCGCTCGCCGCGCTGGCCGAGGGCCGCGAGGTGCTCGTCTCGCGCGGCGAGCTGATCGAAATCGGCGACGGGTTCCGCATTCCCGACGTGCTCGCGCGTTCGGGCGCCCGGCTGCGCGAGGTCGGGACGACCAACCGCACCCGCGCCGGCGACTACGACCGCGCGATCGGCCCGGAGACAGCGCTGCTGCTCCGAGTCCACCAGTCGAACTTCCGCGTGGTCGGCTTCACCGAGCAGCCGAGGCTCGCCGACCTCGTTCGGGTCGCCCGTGCTCATGGCCTGCCGCTCGTCGACGACCTCGGCTCGGGCGCGCTCTTCGCGAGCAGCAGCCTGCTGCTCGGCGACGAGCCGACAGCGCGCGAGAGCCTGGAGGCCGGAGCCGACCTCGTTTGCTTCTCCGGCGACAAGCTGCTCGGCGGCCCGCAGGCGGGGATCATCGTCGGCCGCGCCGAGCTCGTCGAGCAGCTGCGACGGCATCCGCTCCAGCGCGCGCTCCGCGCAGACAAGCTCACCCTGGCGGCGCTCGAGGCGACGCTCGCGCTCTACCTCGACCCCGAGCTCGCGGCCCGTGAGGTGCCGGTGCTACGGATGCTCGCGGAGCCTCTCGACACGGTCCGAGCCCGCGCGCAGCGGCTCGCGAGTCTCGTGGGCGGAGACGTCGAGCCGACGGTTGGTCGGGTCGGCGGCGGCGCGCTGCCGCTGACCGAGCTGCCGAGCTTCGCTTGCGCGGTCGAGGAGGAGCTCGCGCCGAGGCTGCGCAACGCCGAGCCGCCGGTGATCGGCCTTGTCCGCGACGGCCGCTTCCTGCTCGACTGCCGAACGATCGCCGAGGACGAAGTCGACGAGGTCGCCAACGCCGTGACCGCATGCCGCTCGTAGTCGGGACCGCCGGCCACATCGACCACGGCAAGACGTGGCTTGTCCGTGCGTTGACCGGAAAGGACACCGACCGGCTGCCGGAAGAGCACGAGCGCGGGATCTCGATCGACCTCGGCTACGCGCCGCTGGAACTTCCCGGCGGCTTGCACCTGTCCCTCGTCGATGTCCCCGGACACGAGCGCTTCGTCCGGAACATGGTCGCCGGCGCGACCGGCGTCGACCTTTTCCTGCTCGTGATCGACGCGGCGGAGGGCGCGCGGCCGCAGACGCTCGAGCACCTCTCGATCCTGCGGCTGCTCGGCGTCGAGCGTGGCGTCGTGGCGGTCACGAAGGTAGATGCGGTCGAGCCCGATCAGGTCGAGCTCGCCGTCGCCGAGGCGTCCGAGCTGGTGCCCGAGGCGGAAGTCGTCGCCGTCAGCGCCAAGACCGGCGCCGGCCTGGACGAGTTGCGTGCGGCGCTCGCACGGGCAGCCGAGGCCGTCGAGCGGCCCGAGCGGTTCGCCGCCACCCGCCTCTGGATCGACCGCGCCTTTTCACTGCGCGGCATCGGCACGGTCGTCACGGGGACGCTCTGGTCGGGCTCGATCGCCGCCGGCGACCTCCTGCGGCTGGAGCCGAACGGCCGGACGGTTCGGGTTCGGAGCGTCCAGGTCCACGATCAGCCGGTCGAGAGGGCGCAGGCCGGGCAGCGCGTCGCCGTGAACCTGCCGGCGATCGAGCGGGGCGAGCTTCGCCGCGGAGACGCGCTCGTCGAGCCCGGCCACTACCCGGTCAGCTACCGCCTCGACGTCGTGCTCGAGGAGGTCGAGCCCGTGCCGGCGGCGGTGAAGGTGCATCTCGGGACGGCGGATGTTGCGGCTCGGGTCGTCCGCTCCGGCCGGTTCGCCCAGCTGCGCCTCGAGGAGCCGGTCGTGGCCGCCCGCGGCGACCGGTTCGTGCTCCGTGCGGAGACGACCGTCGGCGGCGGTCGCGTGGTCGACCCGGCTCCGCCCAGACGCCTGGAGCCCGAACGCCTCGAGATCCTCGAGCGCGGCGACCCGGCCGAGATCGTTTCGTTGCTGACCCCGGAGCCCGTGACGACGGGAGAGCTGCAGGCGATGGGCCTGTTCTCCCCGGCCCAGCTGGCGAGCGGCCTGGCCGCGTCGGAACTCTCAGGTGACTGGGCCTACCGGCGCGCGTGGCTGGAAGGCGTGCGAACCGTCGTCCGCGAGCGTCTTGCCGAGCGCGCCGAGACGAATCCGCTCGATCCCGGGATCCCGCTCGGCGAGCTCCTCCCTCCGGAGCCCTGGGCGCCGGCGATCCTGCCGTTGCTCCACGTCGAGCGGCGAGAAGGAAAGGCCTATGCGCCAGGAGTCGCCGCCTCCATCGGCGACCGAGCCGAGGCGGCCGAGCGGCTCGAGGCCGAGCTCGAGGCCGCAGGCTTCGCGCATGTCGAGGACGCCGAGCTCGGGGCCTACCTCGAGACCGCCGGCAGGCTGAAGCGTGTCGGCGACGGCTTCGCCGTTCCGACGGACCTCTACGAGCGCGGCCTCGAGGCGCTGCAGACGCTGGAGCCGATCACGCTGGCGGGTTTCCGGGATGCGCTGGGCATCTCCCGCCGCACGGCGCAGCTCCTGCTGGAGCGCTTCGACGCTGACGGTCTGACACGCCGCGTCGGCGACCAGCGCGTGCTTCGGCGCTCCGCGTCCCGCCGCTGACGCAGGGACTGTCCCCGAACGGGGACTGTCCCTACAAACCTCACGGCTTTCGGTCGCGTTATCGGGACAGTCCCTGGCGGGACAGTCCCTGCGATTACGCTTGCCGGCGGAGCGGCATGGGCCCGGTGGCCCAACCGGTCTTCAAAACCGGTGCGGTCGTGCAACCCACGGCTCGGTAGGTTCGACTCCTGCGCCGCTCCGTAGAGCCAAATTACGTGCTTTTCGAAGGTTGGCCGCTCCTCGCCCCCAACGGGTGAGCGGGCCCAATCTGGCCCGCTCACCCGGAAGACAATCCGTCAATGCGCCGTCGAGAAGCGCCTGCGGATCACAATCGTGCTGCCGGCGATGAAGAACAGCGCGGCCACGACCGTGCCGGCTCCGATCCCAGCGTCGGCCCAATCGAAGCCGTCCGACGGCAGCGCTCCTTGCCGTCCGACGGTCGTGGGGATCAACCAACTCCGATCCGCGCCGGTGAGCCCTTCACCAAGGTGCCGCGGCACCGGTTGAGGCTTCAGCCAGGCTCGGTCACTACCTGACAGACCTTCGCCGGGCCGGTGGGATGCAGCACTGGCCAGGGGCGCGGCGCTCGCCATCGCCACGACTGCGGTCCCGACAGCGGCGAGCCTGCGAAGCGTGGGGGTGCCATCGAACATCGTCCTCTCCTTGGGTCCGGGTCGCTCCTCCGCGACCTCTTGCTCCGACCATGTGGGGCGCCGCTAACGGCAGCCTGCGCGGAGGCTGTCTTTCGGCTAACGCCGGTGTTAGCGTGGAATCGAAGGAGGGCGTAACGTGGAGTTCCGGCTACTCGGCCCACTCGAGGTAAGCGACCACGGCCGCGCACTCGAGCTCGGAGGACGAAAGCGCCGCGCCCTGTTGGCGCTTCTGCTCCTGCACGTCAACGAGGTCGTTTCCAGCGACCGGTTGATCGAGGAGCTATGGGGCGAGGAGCCGCCGCAAGCCGCCGCAACGGCTCTCCACGGACACGTCTCTCGGCTGCGCAAGCTCCTCGCCGGCGAGGGCAGCTCTGAGCAGCTGCTGGTCACCCGACCGCCGGGCTACATGCTGCAGCTCGAGCCGGAACAGCTCGACCTGCAGCGATTCGAGCGGCTGCGCGCCGAAGCACGCGCTGCCCGCTCGAACAGTGACCTCGCGGGCGCTTCGACAGCGCTGCAGGCCGCTCTGTCGCTCTGGCGCGGACCGGCTCTGGGGGATCTCGCGTACGAGCGCTTTGCGCAAACCGAGGTCAACCGGCTCGAGGAACTGCGGCTGGCGACGATCGAGGAGCGGATCGATGCCGATCTCGCACTCGGCCGCCACGGCGATCTCATCTCCGAGCTGGAGCTTCTGGTGAGCGAGCATCCGTTGCGCGAGGGCTTCCGCGCGCAGTTGATGCTCGCTCTCTACCGATCCGGGCGCCAGGCCGAAGCGCTCCAGGTGTACCAGCAGGCGCGCGCGGCGCTCGTCGGGGAGCTCGGGATCGAGCCCGGCCAACCTCTGCGCGAGCTGCAGCAGGCGATCCTGCGCCAGGACGAATCCCTGGACGCACCACGCGAACCGCCGCCTTCAGAGTCAGCCACTGGGCGCAAGCAGGGGTCCTCGCGCAGCCGCCTCGCATTGCCGATCGCAGCGGCCTGTGCGATCGGAGGCGCCGTCGCTCTCGGCCTCCTCTTGCCGCGTGTTTTCGAAGAGAGCAAAGCGCATGCGAAATACCGGTCCGGCACCGTTCTGGTGGACCTGAAGACGCGCAAGCAGATCGGCTTCGTCCCACCCTCGCAGCTCGACTTTTCCGGGTTCCCTGTCTACTCCGGCGGACACTTTTGGCTGATGAACCTCACGACGAGCACCTTCGTGGAGGTCGATCCGAAAACGGGAAAGGTGCTGCACCAGTTTCCGCTGCCCTCCGGCGCGAGGGACACACCCTTTGCCGTCTCCGGGCACACGCTCTGGATTAGTGCCGGAGACGACCTGGTGAAGGTCGACACCACGCTCGGGCAGGAGATCGACCGGCTCCATCTCGACAAGATCGTCGGAACAAAGGGTCCGGCTGAGGGCGTCGCCGACGGCGGAGGCCTGGTCTGGGTCGGGAGGGACGTCGGCCTCGGGCAAGTCGCCGCAATCGATCCCCACACACGCAAGCTCAGGTACCGGTTCAACGGCGTCGTCCACCACACGAATCTCGCTTACGGCAGCGGAACTATCTGGGCAGCCGACGATGCCGGTGTCGACGTGATCAACCTGAGTGCGGACACCGTCACCAAAGTGCGCGACATCGAGACGGTAGATCCCTTCTACGGCCCCGGCTCGGGCGGGAACTCCGTTACGGCCGGGGGCGGCTTCGGCTGGGCGACGGACTCGGCGCGAGGAGTCGTCTACAGGATCGACCGAAACGGACGAAACGTGGCGTATCACATCGGCCTCGGCGCGAACGGCGCCTCGTTCAGCGACGGCGTGCTCTGGGCTCGCAGCGAAGACGAAGGCACCGTCGTCGCAATCGACGCTGTCACCGGGCGCAAAACCTTCTACCGCTTCGGTCATCCGGTCGGCGCCGAGGTCGTGGGTGGGGGCATCCTGCTCGCCGCGCTCGGGGTGGGCCGGACGACCGAGGACAGCATCGCCGCACTCAACGGCAATGTCATTCGCCTGTTGTCCAAACAAGGTGCGCTCGGCCAAGGGAATGAGCCGGCTCTCAACTGGGACTTCGCCGCCGATCAGATCGAGTTCGCGACCTGCGCGAAGCTGCTGAACTTCCCGGACAAACCGGCACCCGAAGGGTCGCATCTCCGCCCCGAGGTGGCGGCTGGGATGCCCACGGTTTCCCGAGGCGGCCGCACCTATACGTTCAGAGTTCGCCGCGGCTACGCCTTCTCGCCCCCATCGGGGCAGCCCGTCACGGCAAAAACTTTTCGCTATTCGATCGAGCGCGCGTTGTCTCCCAAGCTGGGATTCGGCCCCGGGGCATTCTGGGTGACCGACATCCAGGGTGAGCAGGCGTTCCGAAACGGCAAGGCCGAACACATCTCGGGCCTCCGCGCAGCCGGCGACCGGTTGTCGATCACCCTGACGAAGCCCTCCCCCGGCTTCCCTTACGAGCTGGCCGATCCGGCCTTCTGTCCGGTACCGATCGGCACCCCCTTCGTCCCGGGAGGTGCGAACCGGCGGGCGGTCGACACCGGCGACTACTCGATGCCTTCAGCGGGCCCCTACTACGTCGCCGCTTGGCGAAACGACAAGTACGTGATCCTGAAGCGGAACCCGAACTACCACGGCCCGCGGCCGCACGCGTCAGACGCGATCGTCCTCCGCGAGGGCCTGGACGCGACCGTGGCGCTCGATCGGATCCGCCACGGAGGCTGGGACGGAATCGTCTCCTCGGGCCATACCGGCGCCGAGCTCGCGGACCCGCTGCTCGACCCCACCGGCCCGGTCGCAGCGCGGTACGGAAAGACGTCGTCGAGTCACGACCAGTACGTAGCGCCGACGCTTCCCCATGTGGGCTTCCTCATTCTGAACGCCGTTCGAGGACCGTTCACCGATCGGACCGTGCGGCGGGCGGCCGCGCTGGCGCTCGACCGTGCCGAGATCGCGCGCGTCTGGGGCAACATGGTTCCGGCCGATCAGCTGCTGCCGCCGGTAGCTGCAGGCTTTCAAGAGCGGAACCTCTACCCGCTCGACACTCCCGATCTACGCGCCGCCGCGGCCCTGATGCACGGGCGCCGCCTCGACGTCGTGATGGGGGTCTTCCCTGACACCCTGGCCATACAGCAAGGCCGGCTGGTCCGCGCAGAACTCGGTCCGATCGGGCTTCGGGTCAAGCTCATAGCGCTTCCGGACGAGGACACGTTCAACGGCATCCTGGATCGGGGCGGCAAGATCGACCTGGTCGACGGCGGGCTGTTCGCCAGTATCGACGGGGCGGACTTTCTCGAGAGCGCCGTCACCGTAGGCCCGGCGCCATCCCGGTTCCTGACGCAGAAAGTCATGAGCGAGGTCAACAGAGTGACGCGCCTGACCGGCAAGAAGCGCTGGGCTGCGGCCGGAAGACTGGCTAACCGTCTTGCCGCGCAAGACGTTCCGCTCATCGCTTACGGCAACCGGGTCTCGGACGAGTTCTTCGCACCCACGGTCGGCTGTCGCGTCTTCCCGCCGGCGAGCGAAGGTGTGGATCTCGCTGCCCTGTGCCGAAAGGGAAGCGGGTAGCGGGCGGGTCTCCCGCGTCGCAGCTCGACTGCTCCCTCGCTAAGAGCTCGCAGTCACCGGCGCGCGAACTGGCGCGCAGGACGGACGCACAAGGTCTTTTCCTGCTAACCGGTAGTTCCGCGCATAGTCTTCAAAATCGGTGAGGCGTGGCAGCCCCACGCTAGGTCGGTTCGACTCGGCGCCGCTCCGTAGCCGACTGGGCGGTCGAGCGCCAGGATTGCCGAGCCGCGAATTGGAACCCCGGCCGCGTCGATCCGCGGCCGGGGTCCGTGCAGGGACTACGAAGCGGGAGTCGGCTTCGCCGGGACAGTCGACGGCTCCTCGGGCTCGAGGCGCGGGAGCCACTGGAGCCAGCCGGGGAGGTACCAGTTCCGCTCGCCCAGCAGCTTCATGGTCGCAGGCAGGAGCACCGCTCGAACGAGGGTGGCGTCGATCAGGATCGCCGCCGCGAGCCCGACCCCGAACTGCTTGAAGAACAGCATCGAGAGGGTCGCGAAGATCGAGAAGACGGCGACCATGACGATCGCGGCGCTCGTGACAACTCCGGCGGTGGACTTGATCCCTTGCGCGATCGCCTCGTCCATGCTCGCGCCATGATCGAACGTCTCCCGGATCCGGCTGACGATGAAGACGTGGTAGTCCATCGAGAGCCCGAACAGGATCACGAACAGCAGCAATGGCACGACGGGCGAGATGCCCGCGGTCGAGCTGAAGCCGA
>WNGC01004138.1_pt1 | contig 11704 bp, 9 predicted proteins | sample 5400051 | NCBI WGS metagenome assembly WNGC01 (sample SAMN13153368, study PRJNA577476) | soil metagenome | isolation source: 20 cm soil or saprolite under grassland replicate 2 | place: USA:California | collected 2016-06-15 | reverse complement strand
ACGACGGGGTCGCCCCACAGGGCCAGCGCCAGGGGGAGATCAGCGATCGACCAGCGCCGGAATCCGAGCCGCCCCGTCTTCAAGAAGTAATCGCTGCTGCGTCTCGCATCGGTCACGGGCAGGAGGTTCTCGACTTTAGCCCATCCCGGGGAGCGAGCCTTTCATGGTCACGCCAGCAACGCGCCGAGCTTCTCGAGGATCTCCATCACCACAGGCGTGGGGAGGACACAGATCCGGCCCGCGCGCCGGACGCGCCAATCGAGGCTTTTGACTTGATCGGAAAGAACGACACCGCTTACCGGAAGTCCGGCTGGAATTGTGACTTCGAAGGGATAGCCTTTAACCCGGCTTGTCACCGGACACATCAACGCGAGCCCAACTTTCGCATTATATGCTGCGGGCGACAGCACGATCGCCGGCCGCCGCCCTGCCTGCTCATGGCCTGTGTGGGGAGCGAGCGTGATCCAAACAACATCCCCACGGTCGGGCGCTCGGGGTCCACGGACTACCATGCCTCTCTACCTACGGGACCTCCCATATCGACTTCCCCATGCAGATTGCGCTTTGTGATGCGGGAGAGGAGATCCTGAAGGCTGGGAGCCGGTTTCGCCGCGGGGGCGACGACGAGACTCCCGTTTGTCACTGTGAGGTCTACCTCGGTCTCCTCCCCAAGCTTGACTTCGATCGCAAACGGCTTTGGAATGCGTATGGCCAGACTATGTCCCCATCGCTGGATCTTCGTGCGCATGGACCCCTCCTCTCCGCCTCTCCCTATGGATCTACAAAGAAGATACCTCTGCTAAGGCCGGATGTCAAGATCCTGTGGCGGCTGGGGATCACCTCTCGACTTCGCTGGCCGTTGCTCTATTCTTAGCTCCGATTGGGTTTGCCGGTCGCGGCGTCGGGAGCCTTCGCGATCAGCTGGTAAGAGATCCCTCCGGTGGTATCCTCATCGGTCCAGATGTTCAGGTTGTTGCCGATGCGCCGGGGTTCAGGGGTGGTGGTGCGGACGCCGAGCGCGGCCAGCCGCGTCAGCACGGCGCGGAGGTCGTCCACCTCGACGGCGATGTGCTCGATGCGGGCTCGCCTCCCCTCGCCCAGGCGCCGGCGCCGCGCCTCGGGATCCCCGATCTCGACCACCTCGATATCGATGTCGCCGCAGGGGTAGAATTCACCGCGGATTCGGGTCTCCGGCAACTCGACCGATCTGCTCATCGACAGTCCGAACACCTCCGCCAGCCATCGCCGGGCCTCCGCGAGGTCGGCCACGATCACGCCGATGTGGTTGACCCGCCGGAACATGGGACTCGAAGCCGGTGTCACTCCCCTCACCCCTTTCTCTCGATTGGCGTTCGCTGCGCCAACAGTCTTCCGCCTTTCCACGGCGGTCCCAACGCGCCCTTTTCCATCATGCCGGCCGGCCGCGGGCCGGGCGCTCGGTCTGGCTAGGGGCGCCTCAATCAGGGCACTTCTCCACATGCCGTGACCGCGCCGGACCGGCACCTGGATGAGGGGAGACGTGATGGCCACATTTGACAAGGCGATCGGCACCGTCCTGGAGCACGAAGGGGGATACACCTTTGACCCCAACGACCCGGGCGGGGAGACAAAATTCGGGATTACTCATAAGGCCTACCCCAGTCTCGACATAAAAAGCTTGACGCTGGAACAGGCCAAGGCGATTTACAAGCGGGATTACTGGATTTACAGCCGAATCCAGGATCAGGATGTCGCGACGAAGGTCTTTGACATGGCCGTGAACCTGGGGCCGCCGGCCGCGCATCGGTTGCTGCAGACGGCGCTCCTCGCGCTGGGGGAAACTGTCGCCGTCGACGGGGTGTTTGGGCCGCAGACCCTGGCAGCCACGAACCGGGTGAATCCCGAACAGCTGCTGCAGGAGCTCCGCGCGCGGGCCGCCGTGTACTACGCGCAAACCGTGGTGGCCAATCCGCCGGAACAGAAGTTCTTGCTGGGGTGGATGCGGAGGGCGGTGAGCTAGCCGGACGGAAGGAGGACCGATGGAGCGGATCTGGCTCAAGAACTACGAGGCTGGGGTGCCGGCCACCCTGTCCTACCCGAAGGTGCCGCTCTACCACTTTCTTGAGGAGAAGGCCGGGGAGTTCCCGCACAACGCCGCGGTCTTGCTCGCCGCGCACAACTTCTCCTCCATCTTCACCTACCGCCAGGTGGACCTGCTCGCCAACCGGTTTGCGAACGCGCTGATCTGGCTGGGGGTGCGGCCGGGCGACCGGGTGGCCATCCAGCTCCCCAACTTCCCCCAGTACGTCTTCGGCTTCTACGGAGCGCTCAAGGCCGGCGCCGCGGTGGTGCCCATCAACCCGCTCTACAAGTCCCAGGAGCTCGCCACGGTGCTCAAGAACGCGCGCGCCAAGGTCATCCTCACGCTCTCCCGGTTCGTGCCGAGCCTGAGCGAGATCATGGCTCAGACGAGCATCGAGTCCGTCATCGTCACCGAGCCCTACGATTTCTTCCCGTTCCCGTGGAAGCAGCTGGCGTGGTTTCGCCTGCGCGGCGAACACAAGCCCGGCGGCGGGCTCCGGTTTCCGGCCCTGCTCCGCAGCGCCTCCTCCAAGGCGCCGGGGCTGCGGGTGGATCCGGACGATCTCGCGATCTTGCAGTACACGGGCGGCACGACCGGGGTGCCCAAGGGGGCGATGCTGACCCACCGGAACCTCGTCGCCAACTTCACCCAAATGCGCCACTGGCTGACCGACCTCCAGGAGGGCAAGGAGCGCTTCCTCAGCGTCGCGCCGTTCTTCCACGTCTACGGCCTGACGGTGGCGCTGAACACCGCGATCAGCGTGGGCGCGACGGTCATCTGCGTCGTGATGGGCCTGTTCGACACCAGGCTGGTCGCCGAGATGATCGCCCGCCACCGGCCCACCATCTTCCCAGGCGTCCCCGCGATGTACGTGGCGATCAACCAGCTCAAGGACATCCAGAAGTACAACCTCCGTTCGGTCAGGGTGTGCGTGAGCGGTTCGGCGCCGCTTCCGGTCGAGGTGCAGGCCCGGTTCGAGCGGCTGACGGGCGCCACGGTGGTGGAAGGCTATGGCCTCAGCGAGGCCGCGCCGGGGACCCACGTCAATCCCGTCTACGGGAAGCGGAAGGTGGGGAGCATCGGCCTCCCCCTCCCCGACACCGACGCGCGGATCGTCGACCCCGAGACCGGGGAGCCCGAGATGCCGCTCGGGGAGCCCGGCGAGCTCGTCATCCGGGGGCCGCAGGTGATGAAAGGCTATTGGGAGGCGCCTGAGGAGACCGCCGCCACGCTCCGGGGCGGCTGGCTGCACACCGGGGATATCGCGCGGATGGACGAGGAGGGGTACTTTTTCATCGTCGAACGCAAGAAAGATATCGCCATCGTCGGCGGGCTCAAGGTGTACCCGCGCGAAGTCGAGGAGGTCCTCCTCGAGCACCCCAAGGTCAAGGAGGCCGCGGTGACCGGCGTGGGCCACAAGGTGCGGGGCGAGCTGCTGGTCGCCCAGGTGGTGCTCAAGGACGGCGTTGCCGACGATCCCAGGCAGGTGCGGCGCGAATTGCTGGAGTTGTCTCGTGAGCGCCTCGCGCCCTACAAGGTTCCTCGCCGGATCGAGATCGTCTCTGCCCTGCCGAAGAGCGCCGTGGGGAAGGTGCTCCGCCGCGAGATCCGCGACGCCATCGTCCGGGCAGAAAGAGACACAGAAGAGGAGTAGCATGCTCGGCGCAGCCGCCCTCGACGTCCCCACCCGCCGCGTGCCGTTCGCGGAATTACTCTGGCTCGGTCTGTACTGGTTCGCCATGAGCTTCCACTGGGGAGCGCTCATCACGGTGGTGATCCCGGCGGAGGTCCTGCGGTTCGTCCCCGAGTCGCAGAAGGGGTTCTATCTGGGCTTCCTGTTCGCGGTGGGCGCGGTCATGGCGATGGTGGTCTCACCGATCTCCGGGGCGCTCAGCGATCGCTCCACGCTGCGGATGGGGCGGCGCCGCCCGTTTGTCGTCGCGGGCGTCCTCCTGAACTGTCTGGGGCTCGCCGCGATGCGCTCCGCGCCCACCTACGCCTGGTACGTGGGCGCGGTCATGGTGGTCCAGGCCGCGACCAACTTCGCCGGGGGCGCGTTCAACGGCTTCATCCCCGACAGGATCCCGCGATCCCAGCGCGGGTTCACCTCCGGGGTCATGGGGTTCATGATGATGCTCGGCACCATCACCGCCGCGCTGCTCGCCGGCGACCTCGTGGGCCGCGGCCAGACCCCCGCGGTCTATGTCATCGACATCGGGGTCTTCCTCGTCTGCACCGCGCTCATGGTGTGGCAGGTGCGGGAAGACCCGCGGCCCGCCGCTCCCCCGTTTGCGCTTTCGGCCTTCGTCCGTTCGTTCTGGATCGATCCCCGGCGCTATCCCGATTTCGGCTGGATGTTCCTGACGCGGGGGTTGGTGATGCTCGGCTTCTACACGATGATCAGCTTCCTCCAGTTCTTCGTGAAGGACACGCTGCACCTGACGGTGCGGGAGGCCGCGCACACCACGGGCATCCTCAGCGCGATCACGATTGCCTCCGGCACGGGGGTCGTCCTCGTGGCGGGGTGGCTGTCGGACCGCATCGGGCGGAAGGGGATCGTCTCCACCGCCGGGGTCTTCCTGGCCCTCACGAGCGCCGGGCTCCTCTCGCAGCCGCCGTACTCCACCCTGGTGGGGATCGCCGTGCTCTTCGGCATCGGGTATGGGGCGTTCACGAGCGTCGACTGGGCGCTGGCGATCGACGTCCTGCCGGCGAGAGGCTCGGCGGCCCAGGACCTGGGGATCTGGGCGATCGCCAACACGCTCCCGCAGGTCCTCGCGCCGATCATCGCCGGCCCGCTCCTCGACGTGTTCAACCGCCGGACCCCCAACTTCGGGTACACGGTCGTGTTTGCCATGGCGATCGTCTACGTGATGCTCGGCTCGATCTTCATCTGGAGGATCAAAGGAGCGCGGTAGTGAACGCGCGTGTACGCCCCGTGAAGATGACCGAGAGGCCCGCGGTGCGGTGGCTGATCCGGTTTACGGACCGCCTCTACACGCACCAGGTAGGCGAGCAGGCGGCCGTGATCGCCTTCAGCGCGATCTACGCCATGTTTCCCCTTGTGCTCTCGCTCACGGCCATCGGCGGGTTCATCGTGCGCAGCCCCATTGTCCGGATGCTGCTGCTGGAGCAGGTGCAGGCGGCGTTCCCCGAGCAGCTCGCCAAAGAGATGTCCGACGTGATCAACACGGCGGGCGCCTATCCCGGGCTCATTGGGTTCGTCGGGCTCGTGTCGCTGCTGTGGGCGGGGTCGAATCTCTTCGCCGCGATCGAGGTGAGCTTCTCGCGGATCTTCGGGGTCCCTTCCCGGGGGATCGTTCAGCAGCGCGTCGTGGCGATCGTGATGATCCTGCTGTTCTCCGCGCTGCTGGTGCTGTCCGTGGTTGCCGCGGACGCGGTCGTGTTCTTCGGCACCGGCGCGCGGCCCGGCCGGATCCTCAGCCTGATCGGGGGCTGGCTCGTCGCGATGCTCCTGCAGCTGGTCACCTACGCGGTGATCCCGAACGTCAAGCTCCCGTTTCGCGCGCTGTGGCCGGGCGCGGTTCTCGCCGGGACCGCGTTCCAGATCACCGGGCTCGTGTTTCCGATCTACCTCCGGTACTTTGCAGGATTCAACCGCTTTGGTGATGTGTTCAGCCTGGTGTTCCTGATGATGACCTGGTTCTACTTCCTGTCGTTTATCCTGCTCGTCGGCGCGGAGGTCAATGCGCTGCGATACACGCCCCCCGCCGGCGCCTCCCTGAGCGCCGCCGAGCCGCCCATGCCGTAGTTGCGCGCCCCCGCGAGCCACACCCCGGCAAATGTCAGTAGTGCGCCGGCCGCCTGAACCGGGTGGAGCGACTCGCCGAGCAGCACGGCCGCGATGAGGACTGCGGAGATAGGTTCAAGATAAACGTAGGTCATGGTCTGCCGGGGTCCAAGCCGCCCGACCGATCTCCCCCACAGCGACATCGCGACGACCATTCCGGCAGTCGCCCCGTAGACGAGCCCCGCCCACGCCGTCCATGAGATCCCCGCCCACGGAAGGTGCCACGCGCCCGCGAGGGCGATGGGCGAGAGGAGGATCCCCGCGACCGCCATGGCCCCCCCGGTCGCCCGCATCGTCCCGAGCTCACCGACCAGCGGGCCGATCGCGAGGCTGTACCAGGACCACGCCCCGGCGGCGGCGAGCGCGAGCATGTTGCCGGCCAGGTGCCGCCATTCGAACCCCGCCGCCCCGCCCCGCACGACCAGACCAACCCCTGCCAGCCCGACCAGCAGGCTGATCCACTGGCGGCCGGTGGTGCGCTCCCGCCGCGCGAGCGTCAGCCATGCGGCCGTCAGCAGCGGCGCCGCCGCGAGCAGGATGGCGCTCGTTCCCGCGGTCGTCCGCTGAAGCCCGGCGATGAGCAGGAGCTGGAACGCCGTCTGGGCAAGCCCCGCGCCGAGGAGCGGCTTCCAGAGAGAAAACGCGGATGGCGGCCGCCCCCCGCGGGCCGCGGCGGCGAGGACGAGCGCCGCCAAGATGACGCGCAGGTAGGTGAAGGTGAGCACCGGGATCTCCGCGAGCCCCAGCTTGGCGCCCGGGTAGATCCCCCCCCACAGCACGACGGCGAGGAGCGGCTCCCCGTGCACCCAACCCGAGAGTTTTCGCCGTGGCGCCGCTGTGTCGGGCGGCATGCCCACCAGGTTGGACCGCCCGTGCGGTGAGTCCTGCCTCCATGAGGATGCCCGGGCGGTGGCGGGCGCCGGTGCGGTGACGATCAGGCGGGCGAGGAGGGTTGCGAACCGGGCGCTTGCGCGCCCGCGGGCGTCTCCCGATCCAGCGTGAAGTAAAACGTCGCTCCCTTCCCAGGCTCACTTTCGGCCCACACGCGTCCTCCGTGGCGTTGGATGATCCGCTGCACGATGGCGAGCCCCACCCCGGTCCCCTCAAAGTCGTCCTGATGGTGCAGCCGCTGGAAGACCCCCCACAGCTTGTCGGCGTACTGCATGTCGAATCCGACTCCGTTATCCTTCACGAACAGCGTGTGCTGCTTGGGATCGTCGTGATCGCGAAGCCAGCCGACCTCGATCGCGGCATCCTGTCGCTTGCGGCTGAACTTCAGCGCGTTGGAGAGCAGGTTCACGAACACCTGCTTCAGGAGGGCCGGGTCGCCCCGACAGGGCGGCAGGTCGCCGATGCGGACGCTTCCTTGCCGGCCTGCCGCGACCGCATCCAGGTCCGCCAGGGCCTGGCGGGCCACGTCGGCCGGGGCGATCGGCTGCTGGTTGACGGGTTGGTTGGACAGGCGGGAGAACGTCAGCAAATCATTGATCAGCGCGCTCATGTGCCGGGCGCTGCCCGTGATCTGATGGATGATGCGCTGCGCGTCCTCCGGGAGCGCCGCGGCGTAATCCTCGGCGAGCATCTCGGAAAAGCCGCCGATGGTGATGAGGGGCGCCCGCAGGTCGTGGGCGATCGAGTAGGTGAAGGCCGCCAGCTCCTGGTTCGCCTTCTCCAACTCGACGGTGCGGCGCGCCACCCGTTCCTCCAGCGCGACATTGAGCGATTGTGCGCTGCCGTAGAGCAGCGCGTTTTCGATCGCCACCGCGCACCGGCGGGCGAGATCTTCCGCCATCTCGAGGTCGCTGGTCGTAAAGTGCCAGCCCGGCTTTGCCGCAACGAGCGTGATGGCGCCCACAATCCACCGATCCCGCCCCACGAGGGGGACGATCATCGCTGAGGTGAAACCCAGGCCCCTGAGGATCTTGAGGTGCTCGGGATCCCGGGCCCCCTGGACCAGCATCGCGTCGGAGATCTCTGGATAGAACTCCGACTTCCCGGTTCGCAGGACGTTCGGGACCCCGGTGGGCGCGTTGGGGTCGGGTGGATACCGGCGCTCGAATTCGGCCGCCAGATCGATTTTCGATGGATCCACGTGGGTGACCGTGACGCGCCGGATCGTGTCGTCCTCGTCGAGCGCGTCGATGACGCACCAATCCGCGAGCGCCGGCACGGCAAGGTGCGCCACCTTGGTCAGCGTGCTCCGGTAATCGAGGGAGCTGGCGAGCTGCTTGCTCGCTTCCGCGAGAAAGGACAGCCGCTGCTTCACCAGCTCGGCCTCCGTTCGCGCCTGGTGTTCCTGAGCGACCAGCGTCGCGCGCTCCTCCTCCAACCGTTTGCGTTCGGTGACGTCTCGGGCGATCGACGAGGCGCCCAGGATGCCTCCCGCGGCGTCCGTGATGGGCGAGATGGTGATGGAAACAGCGATCTGCCGGCCGTCGTTACACAGGCGCGTCGTTTCGAAGTTCGTGATGCGGTCACCGCTTCTCAGGCGGGCGAAGATCTCGGCAAGCTCGCCGGGGCGATCCGGCGGAATCAGGAGGGACGCATGCCGGCCGATCACGTCCTCCGCCCGATAGCCGTAGATTCGTTCCGCCCCCCGGTTCCAGTTGGTGATGATCCCGTCCAGCGACGCGCCGTAGATCGCATCGTCCGAGGATTCCACGATGCCCGCGAGCCGCAGGAGCGCTTCCTCCGCGCGCTTGCGCTCCGTGATGTCGCGGACGAATCCGGTGAAGACCGGCGGCCAGATAGTGCTCCAGCCCGCGCCGGTGACTCTCGCGAAGGCCCTGGGGAACGATGAGGGTGGCGAGCTCTCGGCCCAGCACGTCCTTGCGGCGATGCTTGAAGATGGCCTCCGCCGCCGGGTTGAACTCGAGGATCCGCCCCTTGTGGTCGATGGTGATGATGCCGTCGATCGCCCCGCGCAGGATCGCCGACTTTTGGGCCTCGCTCTGCTCGACCGCCTCCAGCGCCCGCTTGCGTTCGGTGATATCCAGGGCCGCCACCAACACGGCGCTGCGGCCGTCGAATTCCAGGGTATGCGAAACGATGTAGACGTCGATCACCCGCCCGTCCTTGCGGCGGTGGCGCCACTCACCGGTCAGCTGGAGCCCGGGGCGCTGTCGTGTCGCATCGGCGGGCGGCTGGGGCGCCTTGTTCGGGTGCCGGATATCGCCGATCCGCATGGTCAGGAATTCATCGCGGGAGTAGCCGTAGTGCGCAACGGCGGCGGTGTTGACCTCGATGAATTTGAGATCCTTGAGGTCATAGACCCACATAGGCAGGGGATTGTTGGCGAACATCAGCCGGAAGGATTCCGCGTTGTCGCGAAGCGTCACGGGGTCGCTGCCCCCTTTGGGGTCGTTATCCTACATACCCAGGCCTCCCGGTTGCTAGACTGCCCGCAATCTATCGCAGAAAGCCGATCCCGATGGTCTCCCGGCAGCGGAGTGGAAAGGGTGGTTCGAGCAGGATGCAGGGCACGTCCTGCCGTACGCTATGGTGCCCGCGTGTGGATTTCGGCTGGCTCTGCATGACTGCGCTCACCAAGGGGGGATGGGGGTGCCGGAACAGAGATTCACCCTGCCGGGATTGGTTCTCGTGGTGGTCGCGAGCCTCGGCGGCGGGGCCATGGGCGCCACGGGGCCGTCCATGGCCGGGAGGCCTCTTCCGCCGGATGCGGCCCCGCCGGAGCAGCAGGTGGTGACGGGATTGACCCAGCCGGCCACGACGCTCGATTTCTTCGTCAGCGTCTACAAGCGTCCGCAGAATGTCGACGGGAACAGCTGGAGCGATGACCTCTCGGCTCCGCTCGTGCGGCTCGACAAGAACTTCAACCTCATTCCCGCGGCAGCCAGGAGCTGGGACGTGTCCGCCGACGGCACGACCTGGACTTTCCACCTTGACCCGATGGCCGTTTGGTCCGACGGGACGGCCGTCACGGCCGACGACTTCGTGGCCACGTTCCGCCTGGGCGCCGACCCCAAGTACGCTTGGGACTTCGCCTGGTTCTTCAGCGCCATCAAGGGGTGGGATGAGGCCGTCAAGGGGACGAATCCCGTCGACCAGATAGGCGTGCAGCGGGGCGGGGATCCGTATACGCTCGTCGTGACGGCAAAGTCCGGACCCTTTTACAATACGGATCCCAAGACGAGCGTCTCGAGCGGCCCGTACGTCCTCCAGGAGTGGACGAAGGACCAACAGATCGTGCTGGTCGCGAATCCGACCTATCGAGGCGTGCGGCCGTACATCCAACGGGTTGTGCTCAAGTTCGCGGATCTCCAGACGGAGTTTCCCGCCTACCTCGCCAACGAGGTCGATGTCGCGGCCAACTTCTCGCCCGCCGACCTCGAAACGATCGAGAAGGACCCGGGGCTGCGCGCCCAGTACCACCAAGGCTTCGGCGACTTCCGCACCTACTACCTGGGATTCGATACGATGAATCCTCCATTCAACACTCTCAAGGTGCGGCAGGCCTTCAGCCACGCCATCGATCGCGAGGGCCTGGTCAAAGCGGTGATTAAGCGGCAGGGGATCGCCGCCTACGGGTTCCTCATGCCGGGATTCCCGGGGAGTCACCAGGATGATCTCAAGGGGATTCAAAGCTACGATCCGGCGCTGGCCAAGAAGTTGCTGGCGGACGCCGGCTTCCGCAATGGCCGGGGCTTCCCCAAGCTGGAGCTGTGGCTGCGGGGCGAGCGGGCGCTCGGACTGGCGGTTGGGAATGGACTCGCCGCGATGCTCACCCAAAACCTCGGCGTCGCCGTGGACGTCTCCAACAAAGAGACCAAGCTCTTCATGGACACGCTCAACAGCCACAAGTTGCAGTTTTATATGGTGAGCTATGGGATGGACTACCTCGACCCGTCCAACATGCTCGGGATCTGGGTCTCCGGCGGCCGGCACGCCTGGAAGAACCCCGAGTTCGACCGGATGGTGACTACCGCGTCGAGCATGATCGGCAGTCCGGACAAGCGGATGGCGATGTTCCACGAAGCGGAGAGGACCCTCGTGTCTGACGTGGGGTTCATCCCCGTCTATTCGGTGACGCCGGGGTTCATGTGGAAGCCGTACCTTCGCGGTGACGCGCTCACGCCGGACAAGATCGGCGTGACGGCCTGGCACTGGCCGGGGTGGGACGGTTTGAGCACGCTGCACCAGTCCGTCTACGTCTCGCGAGACGTGAGCAGGTATCGCCGGTAGGCGGACGGTCCCTGGGCGGGGGGAAACGTGACCGGCCAGTATCTCGTCGGGCGGGGGGTCGGTCTCCTGACGACACTCGTCGCGGTCTCCGTCCTCGCCTTCTTGCTGATGCACGCCGTCCCCGGAGGGCCGTTCGACGAGACCCACTCCCCGCTGCCTCCCGCCGCAAGGGCGAACATTCTCCACAAGTACGCGCTCGACAGCCCCGTGTGGGTGCAGTACGGCCACTACGTCTGGCGCGCCCTTCACGGCGATTTCGGCATCCCCTACCAGAGCCCCACGGAAACGGTGGTCGCGCTCCTCGCCCGTGTCTGGCCGGTCACGTTACTGCTCGGCGCGATCGTCGTCGGGCTCAGCTTCACGCTCGGCCTGGCCCTCGGCATCCTCGCGGCGCTGCGGCACGATTCGTGGCTCGACACCCTCCTCACCTTCGTCGCGACGCTGGGCACCACGGTCCCCAATTTCATCGTCGCCATCTGGCTCATCGTCATCCTCAGCGTGCGCCTGCACTGGCTGCCGACGGGAGGCTGGGGGCACGCCCGTCTGCTCATCATGCCGGCCATCGCGTACAGCCTCCAGCCGCTCGCGATCGTGGCCCGCTACACCCGGGTGGCGGTGCTCGACGCATT
>WNGC01003009.1_pt1 | contig 11706 bp, 9 predicted proteins | sample 5400051 | NCBI WGS metagenome assembly WNGC01 (sample SAMN13153368, study PRJNA577476) | soil metagenome | isolation source: 20 cm soil or saprolite under grassland replicate 2 | place: USA:California | collected 2016-06-15 | reverse complement strand
TTGTGGTCTCGTGACCAGGCAAACCGTCATTGCGTATTGGCTTATCCCATCCGAGCCGGCACACAGCTTCTTTCAGCGAATCATCAACGATCTGAGCCGCCGATACGATGCGCCTGTTTTCGAGCCGCACGTGACAGTTCACGTTGGAGCAGATCAGGCTGATGCAGCTGAGAAAGCGCTCGGGGAAGTGGCACGCGAACGCAAACTTATCGGCCTAACACCGCTTGGAATTGATCAGTCCGATGAGTTTATCAAAACGCTCTTTGTGGAATTCGCGGTGAGCGCAGAATTACGGCAAATCAATGACTTGATCCGCGATGCGGCGAACGATTCATCGCAGTACGAATTAAAGCCGCACTTGAGTTTGCTCTACTGGAACCTCGTAGCCGCAACCCGGAGCGAACTCGCAGCTTCAACCAAGGTTCCGCTTTCCGAGGTGACTTTCGATGCAATGAAAGCTGTGCGCTGCGTTTCGCCTACGAAATCCGCCGCAGACGTTAAGGCTTGGCACGTTGTTGCAGCAGTTTCTTTATCTGGCGATTGCGTCTGACAGACGCTCTACAGTTCGACAATTCTATAGGGCGTTCCGATTTTGCGCAGTGCTGGCGCTGAGACGTTGTAGACGGGAATGCCAGTTGAAGTTTTCCCCTCGGTAACTCCATTGTGTGCGTGACCGTGGAATACTGCGGTGGTGCGGAATCGGTTGATCGGTTCTTCGAGGCGACTGGAACCGAGGAACGCGTAGATTTCTGGATCTTCCCCCTCCAACGTTGCGCGAATTGGAGAGTAATGCAGGACCACAATTCTGCGCTCCGTTTGCAGCTTCACTAGCGCCTGCTCAAGACGAATGGCGTGGCTGATTGATTCCTGCACAAATTGTTTAATCAGCGGCTCGCCCCACGCGTTCAGCATCCGCCGGCCGAAACCGCCGCCGAACCCGCAGATGCCCGCGAATCCAACACCGGCGATTTCGACCGCTTCACCGTTGAGCATGGTCACGCCGGTCTGATCGAGAATGTTCGCGACGGTTTCCGGCTTTCCGGATTCATAATCATGATTACCAATAACGCCGATACACGGAATTCTCACCGCACTGCGAATATCGGCGGCGAGTTCCTCCGCTTCTTCGGGCAGTCCGTACTCGGTGAGATCGCCGCAGAGAAGCAGCACATCTGCGCTCCCAGAAATCTCGGCAAACGCTTCCTGCATTTTTCCGCGCGAATGCTTTCCGTAGTGAAGATCTGCGGTCGCAGCGATACGCAACGTTCGTTTTGCCATCGCTTTAAGAAACGAAATGGCGACTCAGCATGGACGTTTCGCGTAAAGATCACCCCCCGCTATGCACGCGTGGCGGGGTTCCAGTGCGTAATTGATGAGTAATGACTGCGAGCACAGCCACGGCAGTTCGAACCACTCACGGTGAAGGCCGCCGCGATGAGTTTCATCGCAGATCAGTGGAAGCATTGCATTCTGCCGAGGTTCCGTTCCTGATCGGCGGCGCGTACATGGTGGAGGTGTGCGGAGGTGTGTCGCGTAGCACGAAGGATTTCGATCTTTATGTGCGGCCAAATCATGTGAAGGCTGCCCTCCGTGCGCTAGCCCGCGGGGGGTACAAAACCGAACTGACATTCCCGCATTGGTTGGCGAAGGCGACTTACGAAGGAGATATCCTTGATCTGATTTTTCGAGCCGGCAATGGATTGTGCGAAGTGGATGATTCGTGGTTTGACCGCGCGCTCGACGACGAGCTGCTGGGCGTGCCGGTGAAACTTTGCGCGCCGGAGGAAATGATTTGGATGAAGGCTTACATCATGGAACGCGAACGGTTCGACGGCGCCGACATCGCGCACATTCTTCGCTGCTGCGCGGCAGAGATCGATTGGGCGCACCTGGTTCGCCGGTTCGGTTCTGATTGGCGCGTACTGCTCAGTCATTTGATTCTGTTCGGCTACATTTATCCCGGTGAACGCGCGCGAATCCCGGCGCCGATTATGGAGGATTTGATTACGCGGCTCCGGAGTGAAGCGGGGACGGCCGGGCCAGAACGATTATGCCGCGGTACGCTACTTTCCCGGCAGCAATATTTGGTGGACGTACAGGAGTGGGGACTTCGGGATGCACGTTTGCAAGAGCGTGTTCAGATGAATGAGAAAGACATCGCGGATTGGACAGATGCAATCGAAAAAGAACAGTGATGCTATAGCGGAGGTGTTGCGCTGGGCGATGGTGAGTCTACCGGTACCGGAGTTGTAGACGCCGCGATGAGCTTCGTCTTTGCTTCCTCGATCAGCTTTTTCTCTTCCGGGTAAAGTTTGCCGTTTTCGGCGGCGTCTATGTAACCCCTTGCTTCCTCGACTTCGCTTCCCGCGAGCAGCACAAGGGCGACGTAAACGGCTGCGTGCGGATCGTGGAGCTGGTCAGGCGGCAGACTTTGGATAATGGCAAGAGCCTCTGCATTTCTGCCAAGGCGATGAAGTGAAAATGCGTAGGTTACCGCGCAATCGACATCATTCGGCGCACGGTCATAAGCCTCTTTCGCGAGTTGATGTGAGCGTTCGATATTTTCGGCAATGTCCAGGCCGAGCCGCGCAAGGTCCGCCGTGATCGGCGCCTCGTTAGGCGAACTCTCATGAAGCCGTTGGAGAACTTCGTACAGTTTGGTTGTTTCGCCCTTGGCGCGATACAGCTGCCGAAGATTGTCGAGCGCTTCACGGCGCCTCGTCGGATTTTGTTCGACGCGCACCCAGAGGTCTTCGGCCTGGTTCGCCAATTGCCATTTCGTGGCGAGTCGGGCCAGCGTAAGTTCACGTTCCGGCCGGGACAGTGCCAATCCATCGGCAGATTGCCAAAGCGTTTCGAACTCCGAGTTCGTCCTCGAACCGCTGCGAGAACGCAAGTGCCGCTCCGCGATTGCACCGTACGCCAGACGTAGGTATTCGGCGTCAGCCCAACTTCCGATCCGTGTCCAGCGTTTCAGACGCGACCAATTCTTCACGGTTGCATAAGTATCCGCGACTGCGACAGACGGAGGCGGCGAATTCAGTCGTGCAGTCGGCAACTTGTTCACCCACTTCACAACGTCTCCGGCGAGTCCGTTCTGATTCATCCAGTCGATCAAAGATGCGAGATCAGATGTATTACGCGTCGCGAACGGTTTCACTTTTTCAAGCAGCTGCCGGAATTTTTTTTCGTCTAGCCTTCGGTAAAAATTCAGGCAAAGCAGGTAATCGCCGAATGTGACCTCTGGCGACATTTGGAGCTGTTGGGCAAAGCCATCAGCCGCGGTCAGGTCATTGCGTTCCACAGCATCATTGAGCAATGCTCGCAGGGCACCAGTTCGGTACGACACTATGGTGTTAAGTCGCTCGAGCGTGTTCCGAGCGTTCTTGCGCTTTTCCGCGTCTTTGGAACGAATTTGTAGTGCCGCGAGATTGAATTGATAGAGCTCGTTCTTTGGTTCTTTCTTTACCGCAGCAGCGAATTGCTCCTCCTGCTCGGCAAAATTGCCTTCTCCGCGCGCCAGCCAACCAGCAACGACATGAAAGGCTGCGCTGTCCCGATCTCTCGGAGAGACTCGATGAAGCGCTTCGCGGGCGACATCGAGCTTCCCAAAGCGGAGCGCCGCGGAGGCAAAGTTGAGCTGACTCTCTGCGTCTCCTGGCAGTAATCGCGCTATCCGCTCCCGCCATGCAACGGCTTCTTCAAGGTTTTGTCTTTCCGCTGTGTCTGCCAGGATCGACAGCGCTGCGAGAGAATCCGGATGGCGGCTGGCGAGTTCCTGCGCGATTTGCGCGGCTTTGCTGAGCTTTCCCTCTTGCGAGAGTGTAGTTGCTTGCTGTAGCAAACGGCGTTCGCGCCAGTTCTCGTACAATTTAGAGCCGTAAGTTATGAAGAAAACGCCTACCAAGAGAGCGATTGCCAATCCCGCAATCGCAATACACAGGCGATGCCTCGTAAGTTGCCCCTGAAACATCGAGTGCGTTCTGCCAGACGATTGCCGGCCTTTCCCGCGTTCGGCATGCTCAAGTTGACCCGGAATGTGGTGCGCTGTCTCGACGCCCGTCGATACACTTCTCCCTTTCATGCGTTGTTTGCTGCGCTAATGATGAGTCGGCATTTCAATTTCTTCAGCGGTGAGAGCCGTTTCGTTCGGTAGAAGCTGGTCCTCCAAATGCCGACCCCAAACGTAACGTCCGAAAAGCACTTTTAGTGTGGCTGTGAGCGGCACAGCAAGGAGCGGACCGATCACTCCGCCAATTATCAAGCCCCAGACAAAGATCGACACAATGACAGTCATCGGATGTAAGCCAACGTAGTTTCCAACGATCCGTGGCGCGTAAAAGAGGCCCTCCAGGTTCTGAATCACGATAAAAATCGCGGTTACAATGATCGGGTGAGTCCAATCACCCCATTGAAATGCGGCGATGAGAACAGCCGGCACCCAACAAATGATGATCCCGATATACGGAATCATGGTGAGAACGACCACCATCGCGCCGATTACTGCCGCAAAGTTCAGGCCGAACAGTGTCAACGCGATGCCAATGAGGATGCCGTCAATCAGACATACAAGTAGTTGACCACGGAAGTACGCGACAACGTAGGAATTGATTTGTAATATTACATCCGCCAGTTCGTTCTTCAGCGGCGACGCGCGCAACGGCAGGTAATCTGTCCATCTTTTCTCGATGCGCGGCTTTTCTTTGAGCAGAAAGAACAAATAGACGGGGACCAAAATAAGACTGAGCAAGAAGCCGGTAGCGCCGAGAAATCCGCCGATGCTTGTCTTCAAGATATCCCACAGCTTTCCGAGTAAAGTCGGCAGCGCTTCCTGCAACTTCGGCATTTGTTTTTCCACGTACGCTTGGATGCGCTGGCGTTCGGCATTACTCAGCTTGGGTTGCATTGGGGCGATTACTTGAGTGGCAGGCGCAGTTGGTTGCGGCGATGCGGCTGGACTCGACATCGTTTGTCGGTTGGGAGAAGGAGATGGCCCCGGACCGATCAAAAAATTGGTAAGATTTTTCGACGCAGATTTGGTCTGTCCTGCGCCCAGCAACCCGAATGTCTGGTCAAACCGATAGATAAGATCGACGATGTAATCACGAGCCCGCTCGGTGTATGAGGGGATTTGCCTGGCGAAATTGGCGCTCTGAACGGAGATCGTCGGAACGAGCCATGCTGCCAAACCGCCCAATGCAAAAAGCGCTATTGCGAAAAGCAACGCAATTGCCTTGGTGCGAGTAAGCGCTCCGCGAGACATTTTCGTCACCAGCGGATCGAGCAAATAGGTGAGAATTGCGGCGATCGCCACCGGGATCAGAATCGGTTGGAGAAAACTGATTATGCTGGCGCCGGCCCAGATCACGGCGGCAACAATGACGACGAGAACAACGATGAAACAGGCAGTCAGCGCCGCCCACATCATCTTGCGTTGCCACGACGTGGGGTAATCCTTCATTTCTCAACGTAATCGAAATGTCGGCGGCAAATGTTCAGTGTTCGATTTTCGATGTTAGAGCACTCGTTAGGTGGGATTGGTGTTTTCCGATAAAATTCTTGCCGATGGTCTTTTTCGTGGTCTCGATTTTATCCGTGAGATTCTTGTTTTTCGGGTCCAGTGCCAGAGCTTTCTGCCAGGCTTCCAAGGCTTCCCGGGTCCGGTTCAATTTCAGATACGTGTCGCCGATGTGTTCAAGCACGACCGGATCTTCGCGCTGTGCAGTCTTCGCAGCGCGGAGCAGGTTGTCTAAGGCTCGATCAAACTGACCTTTCCGAAATTCCACCCAGCCGAGACTATCGAGGTAAGAAGGATTGTTCGGTTCGCTCTCCAGCGCGCATCTGATCATCGTTTCAGCTTCGTCGAGATTCATCTTGTGATCAGCCCACATGTAACCCAGGTAATTGCTAGCCTCGGCTGAGTTCTCGGGGTCGAGCGCAATCGATTTACGAAGTAAATCAGCGGCCTTCTCGTATAAGCCCGCTTGTTCGGCAGCCGCTCCATAGTTGAAGTAAAACTTCGCATTTACGAAATCATCGTCCTCTTCGAGTTGCGCTTCATGCAGCGCCTCCTCGAACGTCGCCACCGCTTGCTGGCTTTGCTTTGCTTCACGCTGCGCGATCCCCAGGTAATAAACGATCTCCGGCGCCCCTGGAAATCGGCGCCGGGCCTCGCCCAGCAATTTCACTGCGTGCTCCGGGTCTCGTAGGACGCCGAGGAGTAACTCCGCCAGACGCACATACGTGCCGGCGTGGTTTGGATTGATCAAGAGGCTTTGCTCGTAATTGGCGGCGACCTTGGCGAATTTCGCTTGCGCTTCCTCGATCCGATTCGCGCGCTGAAGCGATCGCGCTTCCTCATCGAGCACCTGGGCCAGTAAGTCGTACGTTTGATATTTTTCGGGGTGTTCCTTGATAATTTGCTCAAGCATCTCAACCGCCTTGTCTCTTTGGTTTGTCAGGACAAAGCCGGTCGCCAATTTCTCTCGCGCATTTGCGTCGTCCGGTTGCAGTTCGAGAACACGCAAATAAAGCGGGATTGCTTCCTTTAGTTGCTGGGATGCTGCGTAATAATCTGCTACTTCCTTGAGGGTGCCTGGATCATCGCCGGCATGTTCTGCCGCTCTTTTGAAAACCTCGTTGGTCTTCTTCAGTTCGTCGGGCCTCGGCTGTGAATCGGATTTAAAAAGAATGGCCACGTAAAGCTTTCCCAGGCGTATCCAAAAGTTCGGATCACTGCTATTCACTTTGAGGGCGCGATCCAGAGCCTCAAGTGCCCTTCTCTCTTGGCCGGCTGTGAGTTCGATTTCAACCAGGCGCTGATAACCTTCCACATCTCCGGGATTCAGAGCGATCGCGCGATTGGCGTAATCGATCGCCTGGTCCGTTCTCTTTAGATACCTCGTGTAGATGAAAGCGAGCTGCTGATATGGCTCGGCGTTATTCGGGTTTGCCTTGATTGCATCTTTCAGGACGTCGATTGCCTGCGGAAAATCATCCTGCTGTATCAACAAACCGGCTACGCGCGAGGCGAGCTCCGACTGGCCCGGATCGACGTTGAGTACTTTGCGATACGCGTCCAGAGCGCGCTCCATCTCGCCGTTTTCCTCGAACGCCATTCCTTCAACGAAACGTGCGAGTGCGTCTGCTTTGTGCCCGGCTTGCGGTCGCAACGCGAGGTCTGGAGCCGGTTTTGAGGCAACCGAATCATCGTGACGCGGCACAGATTTTCCAGGATGGGCGCGAGCAACTTTCGCAGGCGAAGCCTTGGGCGCCTGTGCCTCCGCAAGTGTTGCTGCAACCAGAAAACTAAGCGCGAAAAGAAGTTTTCCGCAGGCGCGGCACACGGACGATTTCTGCTCCCTCACGCTTAATCTTATCTTTCCGGCACTGGTTCGGCAAACCAGTGTCTTAGCTTCGCCAGCGAAGGCAAAACTAGACGTTCCTTACAACTTATACCGCAGTCGCTTTTTATGCCGGTGTGCCTTCATGCGTTTGCGGCGCTTGTGCTTGGCAATTTTGGCTTTCCTTCGTTTTTTAAGCGAGCCCATTCAGATTTCTAGTAGTAATCGGGATTCGATTGAATCATCTAATTCACCGCAGTGCAAGCGTAGTCGGGGATTCGCTATCTGGTTTCCTGTGACGGCCCGGCTGCTGATTTCTTTTTATCCTGCACGCCGATGCCGATTTTCTTCAGAAATGGTTCGATTGATTGTTTGCGGCCCAGGAATTTTTCGATCGACTCGTTGACGTCGCGCGAATCGCCGGGCTCGTAAATTTCGCGGCGCAATTTCATTCCGGCCTGTTTATCGAGGTAACCGTCCTTTGCCTTTTCAAAAACGGTTGCCATGTCCGCGGCAATCGCGTCCGCCCAGGCATAGCCATAGTAACCGGCATCATAGCCGTTCAGATGACCAAAGTACGAGACGAACGTTGTACTCGGATCAATCGGCAAAAAGACTTTTTCCAAGATCGGGTTCGATATCGCAACGGAATCGTATGGCATTTCTTCGGGATGTGGATCGTGCAGAGCAAGATCGAGTGAAGCGAACGCGAACTGCCGCCGATAAAGCACGCCGGCGCTTGCCAGCTTTGCGTCGTTGAGCTTCTTCACGATTTCGGCGGGAATTCTTTTGGACGGATCGCGGTAATCGGCAGCAAAAGTATCCAGCACTTTTTTGTCCCAAACCCAGTTTTGCAGCATCTGCGATGGCGCTTCAACAAAATCACCTGGGACATTCGTTCCGGCGAAGCGGCCATACTTGGCGCGAGTGACAATGGAATGCAGAGCATGCCCAAACTCGTGGAAAAGCGTCTCGACGTCCTGATGCGTCATTAAGGATGGAGCATCGCCATTCGCCGGCGGGAAATTGCAGAGCAAGGCAACAGTGGGCCGCTGATATTTTCCGTTCGGCAAAAGCTTGCCGCTGATGATGACGAATTGCGCGAAGTGATTGAATTTTCCTTCCCGCGGGAACATGTCGAGATAAAACATCCCGAGTGGCTCGCCCGTGGCTGAATCGGTGACGAGATACAGCTGGAGATCGTCAATCCATTTGTACGGTGCGACGATTTTTTCGAATTTCAGACCAAAGATGCTCTGATAAATGTTGAACATCCCGTCGAAGACTTTTTGGAACGGGAAATACGCACGCAACGCTTCCTTATCGACGGCGTATTTTTGCTTGTTAAGCTGGTTGCTGTAGTACCGCCAGTCCCACACCATGATCTTGGCGTTAGGATCATTGGTGCAGGCAGCCTTCAATTTTTGAAGTTCCGCAACTTCACTGCCGAATTTTGGCTGTATGCCTGTGACCAGATCGTTAATGTACTTTTCCGCATTCGTGCCGGTCCTGGCCATTTTGACTTCCGTCTGGTAATCGTCCCATGACTTGTAACCGAGGCGCAGCGCAATTTTGTTTCGGAGGTCCAGCATTTGGTTAAGAACAGGAACGTTTTTGTCCTTAGCAAGCGTTTCGCGAATGAGGTACAGCTGTTTACGCGTCACTTCGCTTTTGGCGTTCTCCTGCACTGTGTTGAATTGCCAGGTGACATTCGCCATCACGGTATAAACGTCGTCGCCGGTTTTGATTCCAGGCGAGGCAAAAAAGCTTTCCGGAAGCCCATCGAGGTCGGCTTTGCTGAACATCACTGGAGCATTGGACTTAACGATATTGGTGTCGAAATCCGTTCCGAGCTTCGACAGCTCCTTGCGAAATTCCTCGACTTCTTTGCGCTGATCAGGGGGCAATTCCAAACCGGCACGGCGATAATCGCGCAGCGTTTCCTTCAGCAGCTTTTCGTCTTCTCCGCTGAGCTTTGGACGCGTGTCAGCAAATGCCTTGATCGCCTTGTAAACGTCCTCGCGATAATCGACACCGACCGCCCAGTCCTCGAACGCTTTCACGGCGTTCTCCGCAGCAGTGCGCATGGCGGGATTCGTGTTCGTTTCCTTTATGATGGTGGCTCTATTTGCCGCTAGATTCGCCTCGTACGTGACACCATCCAGAGCGACTACAGTGCTCCTGAAAGTCACCCTGCTGGGGTCTTGCGCACCAATCCGATCCAGCGATGCGTTGGCTTTCGCAATCGCATTTTTCATTGCAGCCTCAACAGCTTCCGGCGTTTGCTCCCAATCAGGAATCGTCAATACGGCGTTCGCTTTTGTCGCAGCGGCACGAAAATCATCGACTGTTTTCATTTGGGCCGCGGAAACGCCTAAGTTCGACGCGAGGAGAAAGAGTAGGACGTGAACAAATGCGGCTTTACTGGAATCGTTCGACATAAGCATGGAAGAGCAAAATCGGCCAAAAGATTTGCACAGATTTTCACTAATGGCAGAAGGAATTTTGATGAATCTGTGTTTCAACTGTGTTCATCTGGGGCGAAAGCCGCGACTCTGCGAGAACGCCTAAAAACATGGTCCACAAATTTTTCGTTGCCTTTATTCCAATTTTTGTCGCGATAGATGCCGTTGGGCTGGTGGCCATGTTTATGGGTCTGGCTGGGGACGCTCCGCGCGAACACCGTCAGCGACAGGGTTTTATCGCCATCTTCACGGCCCTCTGCATTTCGGTTGGGTTTATATTTCTCGGGAAGATCATTTTTACCGCGCTGGGAATCACTGTGGCGGATTTTCAGGTCGCAGGCGGTCGCAGGCGGCTTGATTTTGCTCGGGTTGGCCGGACGGGAGTTGCTTAATGTGGCACCGGCAAATCGTGAAGCCACTGACGACTTCGGCGTTGTCCCGCTTGGGATGCCTTTGATAGCCGGGCCGGCGCTACTGACAGCGGTGCTGATCCTGGTCGACACAGTCGGCCTGGTGTTTACCGTCGCGGCGCTTCTGGTGAATCTCGCACTGGTCGTGGTCGCATTCTGGAATGCCGATTTAGTCGCGCGCTGGATGGGGAGACAAGGGTTACGCGGGGTATCGAAAATAGTGGCGCTTCTGCTGGCAGCTATTGCCGTCAGTCTGATTCGCCGCGGTTGGCATGGCGTATGAGTGCCGCGAACGACTTAAGCGCACGAATTTTGCGCAGCGACGATCTCGCCAGCTCGCCTCGATTCCCTTGCCGCAAGATCGGCGTGCGTCAAAAGCCTGTTTCGAAGCGCGCGCCGCTTGCAATATGTCGTCGTGCCGAAGGCCAGAATTCCTTCAGCTCTGCGCTGTTGTCACCGTGCTGATATCGCCAATTCAACTCGGTTTCGATAGCCTTAATTTCGTCCTGCTGTGGCAGCGCCATTCCGTTGTAGATGTAGGCTGGGACCTCATTGCGCGTCCTGGTGAACGGGACTGTCGCGTAGAGATCGAGCCGGCGCTGCTGCAATTGGGCCGTGCTCCAATCCTTATAAGCGGGGCTACGATGGCCCCATACGTCCGCCGTGTAAGCATACCGGGAATAAGGGTAGCCACCCGTCACTGCCGGACCAGGCGGGGGCGCGGATTGGTTTGCGCAACCAACTAGCGCAACGGCAAATGCTGTTATGAACAATCTTTTCATATTGCTTGATTCCTCGATTTCTCTTACTTGCGACTATTAAACCACGAAAATCCATCGCAGTCGCAGGTTTATTTTACTGTTTGCCACAGATATGCTACAAATCCTGGTCCAAGTCCAAATAATTGCTGGAGGCCGATTCACAGTACAAACGGGCCGGCTCATTGACACCCCGAAGCCCTCTCGGTAAAATCCTCATTTTATGAGATTTCCTCTTCCGCTCACAGCCAAAATCGCTGCGTACGTGATCGGGCACAAGCTGCGGGGCACCAAGAAATTCGCTACCGTGCTTCAGCTCGAGCCGTTGCATACGTGTAATCTCACGTGCACCGGTTGCGGACGGATTCGCGAATACTCGACGTCTCTCAAGGATATCATGAGCTTGGAGGATTGCCTGGCGGCGGCTCAAGAGTGCAACGCGCCAATGGTTTCCATCTGCGGCGGTGAGCCGCTGGTGTATCCGCATATCGAAGCGCTGGTGGAAGGATTGCTCGCTCAGAGACGCATCGTTTACATCTGCACCAACGCCGTTTTCATGCGGAAAAAAATGCGCGAATGGCTGGCGAAAGCATTGAGCAACGCCCAAAACGGCAGCGGCAAAAAATTCGAGGAGAAAATCGATGTGCTCCTTAAAGGCGGATTGATTTCCGAGAAAGACGCCGCTGAAATCCGTAAGGGGCCAAAAGACCCGGCGAAGCCTACGATTGCG
>WNGC01002287.1_pt1 | contig 11709 bp, 10 predicted proteins | sample 5400051 | NCBI WGS metagenome assembly WNGC01 (sample SAMN13153368, study PRJNA577476) | soil metagenome | isolation source: 20 cm soil or saprolite under grassland replicate 2 | place: USA:California | collected 2016-06-15 | reverse complement strand
CGCCGTTGAAGCTCGGGGCACTCCTCGAAGCGACGAAGATCGCCGTGCCCGACGGCGCGGCGGCCACCGACGTCCGTCAGATCGCCTACGACTCGCGCAAGACCAAGGAAGCCGCGCTCTTCGTCGCGATCCCGGGCTTCCATCGCGATGGACACGTCTTCGCGACGGACGCGGTCGCGCGCGGCGCGGTCGCTGTCGTCGCCGAACATGCCATCGACGTCCGCGTCCCGGTCGCGATCGTGCCAGACGCCCGCGCGGCGCTCGCGGATCTCGCGGCCGAGTTCTTCGACCACCCGACCCGCAAGCTGAAGCTCGCCGCCGTCACCGGCACAGACGGCAAGACCACGACGGTGCATCTGGTGTCCGACGTTCTCGAGGCGTCGGGGGCCAAGACCGGCTTCGCGACCACGGTGGACTTCAAGGTCGCGGATCACGAGTGGAAGAACGACACGCGTCAGAGCACGCAGGAGGCGGTCGACGTGCAGGAGTTCTTTGCCGAGCTCCTCGTCGCCGGTGGGACGTGGGGCGTCCTCGAGGCGACGAGCCACGCGCTCGCGCTACGAAAGCTGCGCGGCACGGAGGTTGACATCGCGGTCTTCACCAATCTCTCGCCGGAGCATCTCGACTTCCACGGCACTCTCCAGAAGTACCTCGAGGCGAAGGGCGAGCTCTTCGCGATGTTGACCAGCTCCGCGGATAAAGGCATACCGAAGACCGCGGTGCTCAACGGTGACGACAAGCACTGGCGCTACCTCGCCGACCGTGCGGAGGGGGCGAAGATCCTCACCTACGGGGTCGAGGCGCTGTGCGACCTGCAGGGTGCGATCCTCGCGTCCGACGCGGCGGGGTCGCGGATCCGCATGACGGCCTCCGGGCAGTCGGTCGAGCTCACGCTTCCGCTCGTCGGTCGCTTCAATGTCCATAACGCGCTCGCTGCGGCGGCTGCGGGTCTTGCCGCGGGCGCGACGCTGCAGAACGCGCGCGACGCGCTCACACGGGCGCGGGCGGTCCGGGGGCGCATGGAGCGTGTCGAGAGCGGTCAGCCCTTCAGCGTGATCGTGGACTACGCGCATACGCCCGAGTCGCTCGACAAAGTGCTCGGCCTCCTCCGCCCGCTGACGAAGGGAAAACTGATCGCGGTCTTCGGCAGTGCCGGAGAGCGCGACCGCGCGAAGCGGCCCGCTCTCGCGGAGGTGGCCGCGAAACACACGGATTTCTTCGTGATCACGCAGGAGGACCCGCGCCTCGAGGAGCCGGCGAAGATTCTCGAAGAGATCGAAAAGGGCGCGATCGGCGCGGGAAAGCGCAAAGGCACCGACTACGTCGTCATCGACGATCGCCGCGAGGCGGTGAGCGAAGCCATCCGCCGCGCCGCGCCCGACGACACGGTGATCCTCGCAGGCAAGGGTCATGAGGAGTCGATCATCATCGGCGAGGAGAAGCGCCCGTACGACGAGGCGACCGCCGCGCGCGAGGCCCTCAAGGCGCTCGGGTTCGGGGCATGACGAAGCTGCCGCGTCCGTCGAGTGCTGCGACCGCGGCACAAACGCGTGCATATGCGATGCGCCCCGAGGTCCTCGCGCCGCAGCTCCGGACCGAGATCGCCACGGTGCCCGCCACGCCGCACGGGCGGCCGGCCCTCGTCGTGGTCATGGGTCTGCCGGGGGTGGGGAAGTCCCACTGCGCGCGGCTCCTCTGCGCCCGGCTCGGTGCGGCGCATGTGGCGAGCGACGAGCTCCGCAGCCGCCTCTTCATCGCGGCGTCCTATGCCGACGAGGAAAACCGCGCGGTCTTCGCCGCGGTGACCGCGCTCGTCGACGGCCTGCTCGCGGAAGGGCATCGCGTCGTCGTCGACGCGACGAATCTCGTCGCGCGAAACCGCGCCGGCACGATCGGCGTGGCACGGCGGCGCGGGATTCCGGTGACGTACGTGCGCATCACGTCACCGGACGAGGACGCCCGTGCGCGCCTTGCATCCCGGCGATCCGCGCGGGCGGCTGGGGACCACTCCGAAGCGGACGAGCCGATCTACGAGCGTATGCGCGCCCAACCATTCGAACCGCCGGCGGAGGGATTCCTCGAGCTCGTGAACGGAGCTGATCTCGCGGGCGAGATCGATCGGATCGTCGCCGCGGTCGAGGCAGGCTCGTAGTGGGACGATCGCGTGAGCTCGTCTTCGCGGGGATCGCGGCCGTCCTCGTCGTGCTGTATCTCGGCATCGGCGTACGCATCGGTCCCGCGTTCTTTCCCCCATCGAGCCCCACGCCGACACCGACGAAGCCGGTCTCGCTCGTGACGCTTCCGCCGGGGGCGAACGCGAGCGTCAGCGGGACGATCGCGTTCGCGCTCCGCGGCGATGTCTACCTGCTCTCGGGCAAGGGTTACGCGCCGCTCACGTCCGACGGCCGGTCGCACGAACCGGGCATCACGACCGACGGCCGCACGGTGTTCTTCGCCCGGGTCGAGGAGATCGACGGCAAACGGATGGTCGATGGGCAGGTCGTCCCGGCGCATCTGCGTTTCTCGAACGTCGTCTCCGCAAGCGCGAGCGGCGGTACGCAGACGGTCCTCATCGATGGTCTCCTCAAGGCCGACAACGGCTTTCACGTCGTGACCTGGTTCGACAGTCCAGCGGTCTCGCCGGACGGCAAGCGCATCGCGGTCGTCGCCGACGACGGCCAGGGCTACTCCGACCTGGTCCTGTACGACGCGCAGACCGGAAAGCAGCCGCTCCCTCTTTCGAAGGGATCGAACCTGGCCGACCCGTCGTGGTCGCCCGACGGCAAGACCATCGCCGTCACGTCGTACACACTCGGGACGCCGCGTCTGCTGCTCGTGCCCGTCGATGGCCGCGCATCGGTCCCGCTCACGACCCCGGACGGCGAGCCGTACCGAGCCTCGTACTCGCCCGATGGCGCGTGGCTCGTTTATACGCTTCGTCACGAAGGCAAGAACGACCTGCACGCGATCGAGATGAGCGGAACCCACCGGGACGTTCAGTTAACAGCTGACGGGGCGAGCTGGAACGGCGTCTTCTCTCCCGACGGACGGCAGATGGCGTTCCTCCGAGAGAGGGACGGAGTCATCGATCTGTACTCGATGGATCTCGGCGACGCGCTGGCGGGTGGATCGGCAAAGATCGCGGTGAAGCTGACGCGTGGAGAGGGCATCGACGGTGCGAGCCGGCCGGCCTGGGGCGCGTGATCGCTAGCGGGAAGGGGTCGGCTGCGCGTCCAATTTCGTTTGTAGCTGCGTGAGATCTTTGACGCGCGCGCTCCAGCGCGCAACGAGAGCGTCGAGAGTGCTCTGGTTGGATGAGCTGCTCAGGTTAGAAAAGAGCATCGCTATGTCCACCGCCTCGCGATAGTTGCGTACGAGCCCGTCTCGGTACCACCCGTATTCGGCCGGCACGCTCGAAGCCGCGAGCGCGTCGGCGGCCCTTCCGTAGGACGAAGCAACCTGGCGCATGTCCGCGGAATCCTGAGCGCTCCAGCCGTCCCGATTCATGACCTCTCGAAAGAGCTTCGCGCCCTGTGTCTGGAACTGCGCGGCAGTTGTCAGCGCGCTATCGAATTCGTTCGCCTGCGTCACGGTCGCGACTTCGTTCGTCACGACCCATCCGCCGGTGAATATGCCCGCGCCGACGATCGCGACGAGCATGAGCGCTTGGCCCATCTTTCGATGTTCCGCCGGCACCTTGAGGTACGTCGCCACGCCGCGGACCAGCCGGATGAGCCCGTAGATCACCGCGCCCCAGGCGATGACGTACCTGCCGGGCAGGAGCGCGTAGCTCCCGAATGTCACGATGCAGCCGGCCAGGAACGTGAGCGCGCCGTTGCGGGCATCGCGGAACGCGACATCGGCCGCGACCGCCGGATCGGCGGGCGTGGCGGTCGCCACGTCGAGGGTCGGAAGCGTTCCGCCGGCGCCCACGGCAGGCGCGTCCGGCAACGACGCGAGGAACGGCTCGCCCGCGCCCTTGAGCCAGACGTGCGCGTCGGTGATCTTCGTCGCACGGACGAGGCGTGTGCCGACCGCGGCGTAGAGGAGTCCAATGACGCCCCCGATGAGGCCGGCCGTCGCGAGGAGCGGAAGGACGACGTCCGTGGCGTGCACCTGGGTGAAGACGAGGATCGAGGCGCCGAGGACCGCGAGAGAAACGAGCGCGATATTGGTCGCCCGGGAGCGGCGATGGCGCTGGCACAACCCGATCTCGACCTTCGCCTGTTTCGCGAAGGCATAGGCGATCGCGCCGACCATCATTTCGGTGCCGAGCGGTACGTGGGTCAGCTTCACGGTCCGCCGGTAGCCGTCCGCGGGCTCGTTGCACTTGAAGCAGCGGTCGGGGAGGACCGCGTTGCGATCCATCGCGACACGCTTTCCGTCGCGCCAGTAACCGGTGAATTGACCCGAAAACACGCGGCGATCCTATGAGGCCCGTAAGCGAAATCCGTATCAGTCGCGTGCTAAATCGCTAGAGCAACCTCCTGCGGATCTGCGCTGAGGCGAAGTCCATCGCGGCCACGGTGATCACGATCATGAAGATGATCAGACCCGCGGCGCCGTACTGGAGAAGGTTGATCGACTGGAAGAGCAGGATCCCGATCCCGCCGCCCCCGACGAGCCCGAGGATCGGAGCGAGCCGCACGTTCGCGTCGAGCCGGTAGATCGTGAAGGAGATGTATGGGTTCACGATCTGCGGAATGACCGCGGTCCAGATCACCTGCACGCGGTTCGCACCCGTCGCCGTGATCGCCTCGAGCGGACCGGGGTCGATGCCCTCGATCGCTTCCGAGTAAAGCTTTCCAAGCACGCCGATGTTGTGGAAAGCGAGGCCGATAACACCCGCGGCGTTGCCGATCCCGAGGAGAACGCTCGAGATGATCACCACGATGAGGACGTCGATCGAGCGGACGATCGTGAAAATGAGGCGCACCGCGACATACACGCCGGCGGTGATTGGGTTCCCGGCCATCACGTTCCGCGCCCCGAGGAACGAGAGAGGGAGCGCGATGATGATGGCGAAGGCTGTGGCGATGACTCCGAGAAGGATCGTGATGACCATCAGGCCTTCGGCCGTGTCCCAAAATGTCTCGAACTCGTTCTGCGGCGTGAGGATCCGGAAGTCCCAGTTGAAGAGCTCGCGGATCACCGCCGCGGCATGCTCGGGATTCGCTCGCGAGAAATCGAGATTCGTGACGCGCAGACCGACGACGACGATCGTGATGCTCGCCGCGAGGACGAGGAGCCGGCGCCATTGCAGAAGCGGGTTCCGAGTGAGCTCGGGCGGGACCGGAAGGCCGCGCGAGGTGAAGTACTCGGCCATCAGCGATCGGGCCGTCCGATGTCCGTGTCGTCCGCGAGCGCGACAAGCGCCGCCTCGGTCGCGCTCATCGGCTGCGGCGTCGAGCGCTCCGGTCCGATCTCCACCTCGACCGCGTCCTCACCGTAGATCTCTTTGAAGCGGCGCTCGTCGATGTCCGCCGGTTTGCCGTCGAACGCCACCTTGCCGCCCTTGAGCGCGATCACGCGCGTCCCGTACCGGCGCGCGAGCGAGAGGAAGTGGAGCGAGCAGATGACGGTGATTCCGTCCTTCTTGTTGATCTCCTCGAGGTACTTCATGACGGAGTGGCTGGTCGCGGGGTCGAGGCTCGCGACGGGCTCGTCGGCAAGCATCAGATCGGGGTGCTGCATGAGCGCTCGCGCGATTCCCACACGCTGCTGCTGCCCGCCGGAAAGCGCGTCCGCTCGCGAGTACGCCTTGTCGGCGATCCCCACGCGGCCAAGATTCTCGAATGCCGCGATGACGTCCTGCGGGGAAGGGCGACCCGCGATGGTCCGCCACGTGGTTCGGTACCCGAGGCGCCCGGCGAGCGTGTTGCTCAGCACCGAGGTGCGCCGCACGAGATTGAACTGCTGGAAGATCATCCCGATCCGCCGGCGGATTCGGCGAAGCTCCGGGCCGTTCGCGCCGGTCACGTTGGCGCCATCGAAGACGATCGTCCCGCTCGTCGGCTCGATGAGCCGGTTGATGCAGCGCAGGAGCGAGGACTTGCCCGAGCCGGAGAGCCCGATCAGGACGACGAATTCGCCGCGCTGGATGTCCAGGGAGACGCCGTCGATCGCGCGCGTGCCGCTCGGATAGATCTTCACCAGGTCCTTTATCTGGAGCACCGCCGCCACGGCGGCGAGTCTATGGAAAGAAGAAGGCCGCCGGTGCGTCCGGCGGCCCTCAGGTCACTGCGAGTGAAACGGCTACGGGCTCTTCGAAGGAGACGGCGCGGCCGTCGTAGCAGCCGGCTTTGGCGTCGCGTTCGCGAGTCCTTGCACGTCGACACCAGCGAGCGCCGCGGCCGCCTTCATGTCGTCGTAGAAGCTCGCGCTGATCTCCTGCATGCCGTCCCACGAGAACAGCGTGCTGAAGACCTTCTTGCCGTCGTCGGTCTTGCTGTACGCGATGAGCGCGTCCTTGATCTGCTTCGCGATGTCGTCCGGGAAATTCTTGGCGAGGGCCACGCCATCATTCGGGATCGGTCCGGCCGTGTCGATGACTGTCGTCTTTGTCTTGATGTCGGGGGTCGTCGCCACGAGGCTGTCGCGCGCGTCGATGAACGTGGCCGCCCCGTCGACCGTCCCCTGGTAGACGGCGAGCGCGGCCTGCGGGTGACCGCCGGCGAAGATCGTGCTCGAGAAGAACGTCTTCGGGTCCTGGCCGGTCTTGTTCTTCACGACGAGCGTCGGGTACACGTACCCCGATGCCGAGAGCGGATCGACGAACGCGAACTTCTTGCCTTTAAGGCCGTTGATGTCCTTGATGCCGCTGTCCGCCTTGACGAGGATCTGCGACTTGTATGTGGTCGCGAGCTGTCCGGTGTCGTCCTTGCGGAGCGCGCCGAGGACCGGCGTGCCGCAGCCCTTGCTGAGCAAGAGCGTCATCTGGAGCGGTGCGAAGAAGCCCATGTCGACGCTGCCCGCGCACATCGCTTCGACCTGCGCGGCGTAGCTCGTCATGACGGTGACGTTGATCCGAAGTCCAGTCGTCTTTTCGAGCGCGGCTTTGATCGCGTTGCCGTTCGTGGAGATCGTCGCGGCCTGCGTGGACGGCGTGAATGCCAGCTGGATCGGACGATCGAGACCGCCGATCCGCGGCGTCTTGCTCGGGCTCGCGCCCGGCGTGGCGGCACTGTTGCAAGCGGCGAACACGAGACTCGCGGCCAGCGCCCACCCCAATGGGCCGCGCAGCGTGCTACGCATGGATCCCCTCCTCTTTGCTGAAGCGTCCCTATCATATTCGGCTGAGTTGACCTTCCTCGCAAAGCTCAGTGCGGCGCAGCGCGCGCACGAGAGCATCCTCTGTGTTGGTCTCGATCCCGAACCCGCCTCGATCCCGGAGTCGCTCGGCCGTGGACCGCAGGCGGCGGTGCGGTTTCTTCGGCGCATCGTGCGCGCGACCTCTCCGCATGTATGTGCGTACAAGCCAAATCTCGCCTTTTACGAGCGATACGGGAGCGCGGCGATGGACGTCCTCGCGCTCACGCTGCAGGCGATCCCGGCGGACATCCCGGTGATCCTCGATGCGAAGCGTGGCGACGTTCCGAATTCCTCCGCCGCGTACGCGGACGCGCTCTTTGATTCATTCCACGCCGATGCGGCAACCGTCGCACCGTACGTCGGTCTCGATTCGATCGAGCCGTTCACGCTCGAGGCGCGATATGCGCTCGTCCTCGCGCGAACGAGCAACCCTGGCGCGGGCGACTTCCAGGATCTCGAGGTCGCTGGGCGTCCGCTGTACGAGCGCGTCGTCGAGCGCTGCGTCGAGCGCTTTCCTGCGGACCGGTGCGGGTTCGTCGTCGGCGCGACCTATCCCGACGAGGCCCGACGTCTTCGCGCGCTCGCACCCGACCGGCTGTTCCTCATGCCCGGCATCGGATCGCAGGGCGGGGAGATCGGTCTCGCGCTCCGCGCCGGCCTCGACGCGAACGGCGGCGGCGTGCTCCCGTCGGCATCACGGTCCGTGCTGTACGCCAGCCGCGGCGACGACTTCGAGAAGGCCGCGGGTCAGGCCGCGCGGGCTCTCCGCGACGCTGCGAACGCAGCCCGCGCCGCGGCGACGGCAGGTGGTCGCTGATGTTCGGCGTCGGACCCGAGGAGCTCGTCCTCATCCTGATCATCGCGCTCATCGTCCTCGGCCCGGACCGGATGCCAAAGGTCGCACGTGACCTTGGCCGTGTGGTCGGCGACCTGCGCCGGACATCCGATCAACTCCGCGAGGAGTTCCTCAACGCCGACAAGCTGCTAGACAAGGCCGCGGACGCTGCGGCGCCGCCCGCGCCGGCACCGTCAATCCCGGGGACCCTCTCAACGAACGGGACCACCCCTCCGATCGAAGGTGAGACGCCGTTCGACCGCGAGATGCGCGAGGCCCGTGAGCGGCTCAAGGCCCAGCGCGACGCGTGACGAGCCTTTAGACTTTTCTTGTGAACCGCGCCTTCCCCTGGCTCGTCTTTTTGGTCTTCGCGCTGTCGGTCTTCATCGACATCCCGAAGCACCAGTTCTCCTTCCCTTTTCCGCCTAGCTGCCCCGGCGTCTGCCTGAACCTCGGCCCGATCCAGGTCAACCAGGAGATCAAGACCCACCTCGGGCTTGACCTCCAAGGCGGGACGCAGCTTCTCCTCCAGATGAACGTCGCGGAGATCCCCGCGGGGCAGAGCATTGCGGACTACAACGACCGCGCGCGGAAGGTCATCGACCGTCGGATCAATGGCCTCGGCGTCTCCGAACCGGTGATCCAGGCTGTCGGCGACGACAAGATCCTGCTTCAGCTGCCCGGCATCGACGACCTGCAGAAAGCGAACGACCTCGCCACCCAGCAGGCGAAGCTGGAGATCAAGGTGCCCGAACCGGGGAACACCGGACAGTTCAAATCGCTCACGCCGCCACTCACTGGAGAGCATCTCAACCCAACCTATGTCGCGTTCGACAACGCCAATCAGCCTGTCGTGCACTTCGAGTTCACCGGGGACGACGCCAATCGTTGGCAGCAGCTTTCGAAGGATTACCTGAATCAGGCCGTCCAGATCACGCTCGACGGCAAGCAGATTTCCGCGCCGGTGATCCAGAACGTATTCACGTCAGGAGCCGGTCAGATCTCTGGCAACTTCACGGTCGCGTCGGCGAAGGAACTCTCGAGCCTCATCAACTCCGGTGCGCTGCCGGTCTCGCTGACGGTCATCCAGTCCTCTCGGGTAGAGCCGACACTAGGGCGGCAGTCGGTCGATCGGAGCCTCATCGCCGGCGCGATGGGCCTGCTTCTCGTCGCCTTCTTCATGATCGCCTATTACCGCGTGCCGGGAGTCCTCGCGGTGATGGCCCTGGTCTTTTACACGACGCTGACCTACGCGATCTTCCGCATCATCCCCGTGACGCTGACGCTCGCCGGCATCGCCGGATTCATTTTGTCGATCGGTATGGCGGTCGACGCGAACGTGCTCACCTTCGAGCGTCTCAAGGAAGAGCTGCGCTCTGGAAAGTCGCTCCGCGTCGCCGTCGAGGAGGGCCGCAAGCGCGCGTTCCCGTCGATCTTCTACTCGAACCTCGCCACCGTGCTGACCGCCGCCATCCTGTTCGAGTTCGGCACCGGCACCGTAAAGGGCTTCGCGCTCACGCTGGGAATCGGTGTCGCGATCAGCTTCTTCACGGCGGTCGTCGTCACCCAGATGCTGCTGCACGGGGCCATCGAGTTCTCGTCGCTCCGGCGGCGGTGGCTCTACGGGGTGGAGGAGCGCGCCATCGACGCGCCTGAACGTCACGCGCCGCGTCCCGCACCCGCGCTCTAGCTCGGCAGGAGCTTCACCCAGAGCGATCCTCGACCGGCGAGCGGGCACGCAGCGCCGTAAGCGTTAACGACCGCAACTCGGACGACCTTCTCCCTCTTCCGGGACATCCTTCTTTGGATGCGACCACGGCCGATGATCGTCTGGGCCTTGCTCGCGGCGAGTGCCGTGGGATGCGTTACTCCGACGGCATTGCCTGCCAACAGCAGAACGGAGTCAACCCCGACCGAGGCGGCGAAGTCGTCGCCCACGAAGCCCGCAACCAGCCAGACGCTGACAGTCGTCAAGTGGGCCATCGATGCTCTTCCAGGAGCTGCAGAGCCGTTCGCGCTCGAGCTTTTCTATAACGGGTTCGCAACTGCCTTTCGCATCGTTGGACCGGACGGCGGTCTCGTCGTCATGTTTCCGGCCGCGGCACCTGCGGCCTTGGGCCCGGACACATGTCTGAACCGCCTCCAGGCAGGTGGGCTACACAACGCGGCGTGGATCGCAATCGCATCCGCGCTCGAGCGCAGTTTCGAGGACAAAGCATCGTCGTACCTGGTCATCGCTAGCCTCGCCAACGGCGATACCATCACCCTCTCGCTCCAGGACAGCGGCTGTCGCAATGGCGTTACCGCCCCGGCGAAGCAGGCGCCCGTCGCTTCGGCGACGCCAATCCCGTTCCCAACATCCGTTCGGATCGGCCCAACCGGAACGAATGCGCTCTGGGCCTTCGTAGCCGAGACGCATCTCTTTCGTTCGCTCGATCGAGGCGACACGTGGGCGGAGCGACCCCTTCCCGCGCGGCCGCTGGTGAGTCCCGAAATCACGTTCATCGATGACCACGAGGGCTGGCTGGATTTGATCGGCCCGGCAGGCACTCAATGCACCTTTCAGGGCGTCCTCCTGTTTCATACGGTCGACGCTGGGGCCACATGGGAACAGATCATGCCGAGTGGCCTCGACCCCCAATGCAAGGGCGGCCTCACGTTCGTCGACCAAACCCGCGGCTACGTTTCGGGGCACGATCCGAACCACGCACCGGTGATCTACCGGACCGACGACGGTGGCAGAAGTTGGCTGGCGTCGCGTCCGCTCCCCGATCCTCCGGGCTTTACGACGAGAGGTGCCGGCGTCACGCTCGGTGTGGGAGCCGTCCGCGACTTTGGCCCAACGCTTCTCGTCGAGGCGTTTGGACTGATCGGCGAGCTCGCGCACGGCTATGTGTTCGGCTCAACAGATGGCGGAACATCATGGCGTTTCGTGAGCGAGATTCCCCGAGACGGCGCGTTCAGCTTTGTGACCGCTTCGCGGTGGCTTCAGGTCGCGTTGCAGGATCGTTCGCAGGAGACGACGGATGCTGGAGCGACATGGCATTCATTCGCCTCCGATTACTCCCAGGCAGCGGGCGTCGCGCCGCTAGTGCTCTTTGCGAACGCGGCCGTGGGATACGCGACCGTCCGAGGATCGACTCAACGGACTCTTGACGGCGGTGCGCATTGGACTGGTATCGGAACTCTCGCGCGATGAGTCGCTCGGTCGCCCTCGGTCTCGCAATAACACCTGTGGATAGGCGTCCAGTCAGCCCAGGCACACCGCGTGCTGCGTGGCGATCGCTCGGATGACCACTCGGATCGGCGGACTGTTGGTCTGTGCCGCGCTGGTGATGTCCGCCCTCAGCCTTGCCGGTCCCGCGAAAGCTGTTCAACAGGCGGCGCCGTGCACATCGAGCGTCGGTCCGGGGATTCCTCCGCCGGCAAGCGTTCCCTCCGGGATCCCGGGCTTCCACGCCGCCTGGTACGGACAGAGCGGCTACATGAAGCTCTGCCCGGGTGACACGTCCACCGCTACCGTCGCGATGTACAACTCCGGATCGCGCGGATGGGTGAGCGGC
>WNGC01002286.1_pt1 | contig 11710 bp, 12 predicted proteins | sample 5400051 | NCBI WGS metagenome assembly WNGC01 (sample SAMN13153368, study PRJNA577476) | soil metagenome | isolation source: 20 cm soil or saprolite under grassland replicate 2 | place: USA:California | collected 2016-06-15 | reverse complement strand
GGCCTCGTGGCGCGAGGCGAAGAAATTCCGCGCGCCATTCCGGTGAATCCGGCTGAAATCAATCAAGCACGCGATTGGATCAGCAACACTGATCCGACAGTCGAACAGATCGAGCAACGAGCGAACGGTGAAGAGCACACTGATTCGACTCCCGAGCAGACCGAGAAACAACCGAACCCCGGAGAGCAGTAAGAGGATCTTAGGCGGAACGCGTTGTAATTGGCGACTTCGTTGCGAGTGACCGTGGCACTCGAAGCCTGTTGAACTGTTCAACGGTTTTTTGGTAGTGTCTTCGGCACTGAATCCCAAAGGATTCGAGAAACTTCAACGAAAGGACATTTATGCTAGGCGAGAAGATTGGTGAAATATCGGGCAAGATTACCATGCAGCGCGTGTTGCCGAATCTGGGCGGGTATCCAAAGATGGAAACATCGTTCCAGGCAAGTGGATCCGTGCTGGGCACAAACGTAAAAGACACCGGCACCTACTGGACAGTCGTGCGCCCGGACGGGACACAATACGGCGAAGGACAGGGCGTGATGATGACCAAAGACGGGAAAGTGGCAACGTGGACAGGCCATGGTGTCGGCGTGATGAAGAAAGACGGGACCGCGACTTATCGTGGCGCGCTTTATTTCCAAACCATGCCTCCCAAATTGTCCCGACTGAACAAGGTCGCGGTGCTATTCGAATACGCGGTAGACGCCGAAGGCAACACACACTCCGATTACTGGGAATGGAAGTAGCGCGCTGTGCGCGATTGTTGTGGGGCGCTTGTGCATAGACGCGTGTGAAGCTTTGCGCCCTCAGACGCAAGCCCGGCCAATGTTGTGAGATCTACACCGGCACGTTAGGCGAAAAAATGTTCGCCTTTTACTACGAACATTCGACTAATTCTTGTTAGGCCTATCCGTGATTCGATTACCCCTCATCGTTGTTACATTCGTAGTCGCGTGGTGGGTATTGTTTCGCATCTGCAAGCGCAAATCACTGCGAGTCGCCATCAGCGTCGTCGGCGTCCTGCTTGCGCTGCCGTTGAGCTTGCTTGTCGCGCAGTGGAGTTATGAGGCATTCATGATGGCCCGCGCTACCCGCATACGGTCGCAGCTGGAAAGCTATCGCAGCGCCCACGGCGAGTATCCGATCGCATTGTCACAGCTGAGCATCAGTGAGACGCGCAAAGGTATTTATTACCAGCGCGATTATGAGACGCCGCTGGTATATCATCTGTGGTGTGGCACCGGATTCGGAACAGTAGCGCAATATGATTCCAAGACACGCACATGGCATGGACCGCGATAGGTCTAACCAATCGATGAAGGTAACTCCGAAGGAATTCGCGGGCAGGCTGGCCCCATCGCGAAATTCGTTCAGAGTGTTTGCCACGACACCCTGCTGTGGCTTATCTCTTTCTCGTAAGGCACAATAGGTAGGATGATATGAAACGAAAAATTTCTATTTACGGCACTACTCTTATCTTGGTCGGTAGTGCTTTCGGAGCGGCATTTGATAATCTGGCGCAAGCTCTAAAATCGCCGGAGGAAGTCACACAACTATCAATCCGTGATGATCACAATTTAAAGCATTTCCCATCTAAATTTAGTTCATTAATAAATCTCAAGGAGCTGAACATTTCTTGTCTCGATAGTCTTGAGGATCTCCCAGCTGATATCGGTCGCTTAACGAAGTTAGAAAGAATAGTTATTGATAATGGCAATGGCTGCGGAATGAATCTCTCGATTCCAGCATCGATTGGTGAGCTAAACAATTTGAAGGTCTTAACGTTATTTGGTGCCCTCGATCCCACGGACCAACCGGAATCCCTATCGAAAGTCAAATCCCTCCCAGCTACAATTGCGAACCTTCACAATCTTGAGGAATTAGATTTAGGGAGAAACCGTTTGAAATCTGTTCCGGCTGAGATCGGCAACTTAAAAAACTTGAAAAAACTGGGGCTGGACTACAACGACATTCATGAAATCCCCTCTTCGTTCGGGGAGCTTTCGAATCTCAAAGAATTATCTGTTTGCTCCAATGGGGGAATCAAGTTGCCTGAATCACTTTCAAAGATCTCCGGGTTAAAAATTGCTATGGGTAACAATTACCTGAAACTCAAAGATCAGGACGAGTTGCGGCGCAGATTTCCTAAAGCGACGTTCTCTTTCATAAATGAGTATGACGATGCCGCAGCAAATGAGGAGCCCCCAAATTAATTTGCCTTAACCAGCGGCTTTGGTTACACAGGAGTTCAGGCTTGGAGATATGAAAGCGCGATTGCTGATGATTGCGGCCGTCGGCCTGTTGATCGGGGCGTGCAACCGTCAGCAACCGGCACCGGCGGCGCCAAAGACGGACTTGGACAGGTTTCAGGGCACTTGGTATCTCGTTTCGGCGACGCAAGATGGGAAGTCCTTGCCCGAGGACAAGGTGAAGCAGACGACGATCGTCTTTAAGAGTGACACTTTCCGCTTCCCCGGGTCGGCGGATTACGCCACCAGCAAAGAGGGGACGATCAAGCTCGACGAAAACAAAACACCAAAGGAGATGGACGCCATCTCGACCGAGAAAGAAACCATGCTCGGCATCTACGCACTGGAAGAGAACGGCTACAAGGTGTGCTTCGCCCCGGCCGGTAAGCCGCGTCCCACCGAATTCAGTTCCGCCCCCGGGAGTGGCTACATTCTCCAATCCTGGCAGCGGCAGAAGTAGCAGTAACGCAGATCGGACCGCGAGTTATCGCGGCGCGCTTTGTTTTCAAACCATGCCCCCAAAATGGTCCCGGCTGACACAAGGTCGCGGTCATATTCGAATACGAGGTAGACGCAGAGGGCAACACACGTTCCGAATTCTGGGAATGGAAATAGCAAAGGTAGCGGCGATTGACCTCAATCGCCATCGCGCGGTTAGGTGATCAAAAACGGCCGACAACCAGTTCGGTGAGTCTCCGACCCAAATTTGCCACGACCGATATCGCGCGTCGTTCTGATAGGCGAAAAAATGTTGGCCTTTTGGTCCAACAACCTTTTCGGCTTGCCAGCGGAAACGCGCGGCTCTATCACTGCGTTCGTCATGCGCTCTCTTGCAGCGAGCGGTTCCCCCGAAGGCAAGCGGATTAGACCCAATAATTCCGCCTTTAAATGCCGAATAATTCGGCCGAATTCTCGTTAGACCTATGACCTTGCGTGGACCATTCAGTTGCCCTCGGGTCCTCATGTGGCTCGTCACTGCATCGCTTCTTTGTGTCGTCGCGTGGTACTTCACTCTCGCAGGTTGGGCGTTTGTTTCAGGCAATCGCACGATCGAGCGCACCCCCTTCGACGTCATCTCGTACGCCACCATCCTCGGGGGATCCGGTGTCGCCTACACACTGATACTAGGGCAGTCGAAGTGGTTCATCGGTTTTCGCCCGCTAATTCGCTGGATTGCATCACTTAGTTCCGCCATCATCCTGACGTTGCTTTTCGCGTTTGTATTTCAGATGGCGTTGGCATTCTATGCGGGCTGGTAGCCAAGCGAATAGGTCTAACCATGCACTCCAGCCAACCGCCGACCGTTCCGATGTCTAGCTTTCACATGACTTCATTATTCCACTTCGCTGTCCGGCTCGCTCTCGTCGGCGGTGGCTGAGCTTGTTCTCGTTAGGCCTATTGCAACTCGTGCGATGATTACCCTTCCCTCCCTACCGACCGATAACCTTTACAAGTTCATCGCAATCAGTGGTCTGGTTTTGGTCGTTACCTCAGCGGTGATCATTTGGAGTCACGACAAGGCGCTAACAAGTATTGTCCAGGAACAGGCCCGAAGAACGAGCCTGCTCGCGGCGGAACGCAAACAGGTTATCGACACCCAAGCGTTGCCCGAGCAGAAGAAAACGGAAATCGCGGAGATAGAAGCGCAGCTAAAATCTGGTTACAAAGTGTTCGATATAGCCTTGGGCGCAGCCAACTTCTACGGATTCCTTGCCCTCGGATTGGACTTGGTGGGTCTGCTTGCCGCCGCCATCGGCTTTTGGTTGTGGTATACACGTGTTCAAGTCCATCACGACCGGATTCTCGCTGCCCACGCAAAGCAGATCACGCAATCTAAATCGCAAGGTAGCGAGGAGGCCTAACCCCTATGTAAGATGGCAAGTATGGCGCAGCTCGCGTTCTCTGTGAAACAAATCGACCCATGGTTCTTCCAAGAAGACGTTCACCGTGAGTTTGTGGCGTTCCCAGAATTATCTGGCGGGCTCTTTCGCATATTCGAATCTCGTGAGTCATACGTCGAGTTCCTCTATTCGCATTGCGTTCCGATACCGGCCTCCCGCTTCCCTCGAACGCTCGAAGATGTCTCTTGGGGCATGGACATCAACCGCTCAAGAGCTCTGATCGCCCGACGCACGGCTGCGCACTTTCTGTCTCGCGCGTTCCGCAATCGCGCAGGTCTAGAGCTTGGACGGCGCACTTATAGGACCACAGAAGGCGGACGCGTTGTTGCGCGACGCGAGCTTACGGAAGGTCCGTCACACCGCTACGACCGCATCCTCGTGGCTGGCGATCTGGTCAGACAGTTTCTCAGACAGACCTCTCAGCGCCTACTTTGGTGTGTTCGTTCCATTCGCTACTCGGAGCGCACTCTCGGCGAGTTTGGAGTTGAGCCTTACGAGGTCCGAGTTCACGATGACACACGACATTATCTCCGCCAGGCGGCCCACTTTACTTCGGGCCGGAGTTATGATCGTCCACGGATGCAGTCTCTCACCCAATTATTCGGTAAACGCGCCGTACCCGAAATTGACCGCTACGCCTAACCACTCGATGCAGCGAACCGATGCAGCGAACCGCGCGGACTTTCCTTATGCCTAGCTTTGGGAGCATGCGAACGTCATTTCTCACTCGCGCGGTGGCTGATCTTGTGGCTCGTTAGACGGTAACGCCACGCGAATGCAGCTCGGACCATATTCACTCGGCGATCCCATCGCAGCACACCCAAAGGCACGCAAGTTCGGGTGGTGGGACAATCGCCTGGAGCGTCGCAAAACACGGGGCGAGACGCTCTACAAGACGCCGGAGTGCGTCGAGTTCGTGAACTCATTCTGGTACTTGGTGCTCGGCGTTTTTCAAGATCACATCTACCGGCTTTCAGCGCGGTTCAGCACTGAGAACAAGGACGAGATGGAGTCTGTGGTCTGCCGCTGTGGCGATTTCTGTACTAGCTGTTTTGGCACTGAGATGCGCGGCGACAAGAAAGATGCAGCCATTTGGGATGCGCCGTTCGGCAAAGTCACTCTTAACATTCAGAGTGTTAGCTATAGCGGAAAGGAGACCATGTTTGTCGTGTCCTTTGAAGCCACCGCATCACTGAAGGTCGCAGGCGAACCTCATGGAAGAAACTAGGCCAAACCGTCTGACCCCTATAAAGGGTATCAAGTGGGGCGAGTGAGTGGGCGGGATTGATAATTAATTCATGGGCGTGGTTGGTTGTGGTTAGCGTAGATTTTGGAGCGCTTCCTCTTCCTGTTACTCAGTCGCCGCGGCGACTGGTTCATACTCCTATCCGTCCAGCCCCAGTTGTTGCAACTGAAGCGGGACCATTGATCAATAGGTGACCACCGCTCCCTCTCGTTAGAATATCTGCAATTCCGGGACTTAGGCCGATTTGGGTTCTAAAGCGGCCAGAGCGCTGTTTTTCTCCAACGCTACGGCCAGGACTTCATCGACGGTTTCGACAGGGACGAATTTGAGTTTTTGTTTCGCTTCCTCGGGAACGTCGACCAGATCTTTTTCGTTGAGCTTGGGAATGATGACCGTGGTAATCCCGGCGCGCATCGCCGCGAGACTTTTTTCCTTCAGACCTCCAATCGGCAGAACCAGCCCGCGCAAAGTGATTTCGCCGGTCATCGCGACATCGGGACGAACCGGCCTGTTGCTGAAGAGCGAGGCGAGCGCGGTGAACATGGCGATTCCCGCCGATGGTCCGTCTTTTGGCACTGCGCCGGCCGGCACGTGCACGTGAAGGTCCATCTTGCGAAAATCTTCTGATTTTACTCCCAGTTGGCCGTCGCGGCTGCGAAGGAGACTGAGCGCGGCCTGCACCGATTCCTTCATCACTTCGCCGATGTGTCCGGTGAGGGTGATATTTCCTTTGCCCGGATAACGTGTCGCTTCGATGTGCAATATTTCGCCGCCAGCCGGCGTGTAAGCCAAACCGGTAACGACTCCCGGTTTACTGGTCTTGAGCTTTGTTTCGCGAATGTATTTCGGAGGGCCGAGCATCTCCGCCACCAGCTCCGGCGTGACCGTTGCATGCTCGATTTTTCCGCGCGCAACCTGCGCCGCAATACCCCGGCAGACAGCAGCAATCTGGCGCTCCAGTTCGCGCACGCCGGCTTCGTGTGTGTAATCGTTAATGATCTTTCGAAGCGCGTCCTCCTGGAATTCGCATTGTTCCGCCTTGAGTCCGTTTTCCTCCAATTGCCGCTTTACGAGATATCGCTTCGCAATTTCGACTTTCTCGCGCTCGGTGTAACCGGGTATGGAAATTACTTCGATCCGGTCGCGCAACGGTTCGGGCACGCCCTCGATGTAGTTCGCCGTGCCGATGAAGATTACTTGCGACAGATCAAACGGCACGTCGAGGTAACGATCGACAAACGCGTTGTTTTGCCGCGGATCGAGCACTTCGAGCAACGCGCTGGCCGGATCGCCGCGAAAATCCGCGCCGATCTTGTCGATCTCATCGAGCATGAAAACCGGGTTCCGCGTACCTGCGCGCCGCAATTCCTGAATGATGCGGCCCGGCATCGACCCGATGTACGTGCGGCGATGACCGCGGATTTCCGCTTCATCCCGCATTCCGCCGAGACTGATCCGCACAAATTTGCGGCCCAACGCATCGGCAATCGATTGGCCGAGACTCGTCTTGCCGACGCCGGGCGGCCCGAGAAAACAGAGGATCGCGCCGTGCCCTTGCGGATTGAGTTTGCGCACAGCCAGATATTCGATTAGCCGCTTCTTAACTTTTTCCAGATCGTAGTGGTCGCGATCGAGGATCTGCTGCGCCTGATCGAGATCAAGATTGTCTTTGCTCAATTTGTTCCACGGAAGATCGGCAATGATCTCGATGTAACTCACAATCACCGAGAATTCCGGACTGGCGGATGGAATGAAATCCAGCCGCTTCAATTCGCGCTCAGCCTGTTTCATCACTGCCTCCGGCGGGTTAGCTTCTTCGAGCCGTTTGCGCAATTGCTGGGCCTGTTCTTCGCTGCCAGCCTCTGCCTCGCCTAACTCGTGCTGGATCGCCTTGATCTGCGAACGCAGATAAGCGCGCCGCTGCGCATCGGAAAATTGCGAGGCCACGTCTTTTTGCAGTCGCTGTTGAATCTCAGCGATCTCCAGCTGCGCTGAGACGTGCTGTTGCACAGCACCAACACGCTTTTCAACATCGAGCTCTTCGAGAATCGCCTGCTTTTCTGCAACGTCGATGTTCAAGTTCGGCGCGAGAAAATCAGCGAGCTGCTCGGCATCATCGATGTTCAGGATCATTAAACGCACCTGCTCCGGCGCATCAGGCGTCAGCTCGAAGAGTTTTGTAGCCGAGTCCCGCAAATTCCTGAATGTGGCCTCCCACTCCTTCGTCGGTGCCGGCGAAATCGACTTCGGCAGGTCCACTTCCGCGCGCAGGAACGGAGAAGTAGCAATGATCTTGCGTAGAGAAAAACGGCGCAGCCCTTGCACGATGACTAGTACGTGATCTTCCGACTGCCGGATTAGCTTGAGCACACGGGCCGCTGTGCCGACCGAGTAGAGATCCTCTGGCGCCGGCTCATCCTTCGTCTCATCGCGTTGTGTCAGCAACGCAATCACCTTCGTTCGCGGCAAAGTGTCATCGAGCAGTTTGAGCGACGCCGCGCGCTGAACGTTAAGCGGAGTAACCGTCCCCGGAAAAACGACGAACCCGCGCACGGGCAAGATCGATAATTCCTCCGGGATGCGCGGCGTTTGGCCTTGGTCCGTGATTGCCGCGATCGTGTCCTGCGGTCCAGGTTTAAGTTCGGCGCCTTGTTGCAACGCGCTGATTTCTTGGTCGCTCATGACTCCATTAACGGCAGCGAAATCCAAAGCAGACCGTTCCGTTGCTCCGCGTGCGCCTCGTCGATTTCTACTTCGGTTGGCAATAACACCTCCCGGATGAACGGGCCATAATCAATCTCCATTGCCAGCAATTGCACGGTATGCCCCTCTGCATGGGTAGGTTCCGGCAACTCGCGCGCGCCGCGAATCACGACCCGGCGCGGTTCAACGGTGAGGTCGATGACGGAGCGATCAACTCCCGCCAGATCGACGCATATGCGAATGCATGTCTTGCAGCGGTATGCGTTGATGGCCGGCTCCCACGCGTGCGCAAATCTGGAAAACGGCGAACGCGACAGTTCGTGGCTGACATCGTGCAACGCACCATGCAGCCAGCGCAGCTTAATGTTCTTGATTGGATCCATCGAAAACCAAATCTCTACCTCGCACCTCGTAATTTCAACGCTTAGGATGCTTCCTTTGCCAAACTTGATGAGTTGTCCTGACGAGGGATCACCTACGCAAGTGCTGTAGAGTCCGCTGTCCTCAGCGGATCAGTTCGGTATGCCTCGTCCCACTGCGCTGAGGACAGCACACAATCGCCATCACTTGAACTCCTTTCTAATTTGAATGCACTCTACGATATACGCCGCGAAGGCCGCATTCACGTGCCTCTTTCGGGAGAGACGCACAACAACGCGCCTGGGCGTTGATTACTTCGTTTTCCCTGGCCCCCAGAGCGCCCGGCCCGGTTTCGCGCCGGTGTGTTCTCCGTTCTTAATTACTTGCACACCGTTCACGAAAACGTGTTTCACGCCGGTCGCATATTGATGGGGTTTTTCAAACGTGGCGTGGTCTGTGATGGCCGCAGGATCGAATACGACCACATCGGCGAACATTCCCTCCTTGAGAAATCCGCGATGATCGAGACCGAGGTTGGTTGCGGGCAGGCCGCTCAACCGATGAATCGCATCGGCCATCGAAAGAACCTTTTCGTCGCGGGCATATTTGCCGAGCACGCGCGCAAAGTTCCCATACGCGCGCGGATGCGGATTGGATTTCAGGAAAACGCCTTCGGGCGCCTGCGACGCTTCGTCCGAGCCGAACGAGATCCATGGCTTAGCGAGTTCTTTCTTCACGTTAGGTTCAGACATGAGGGAATAGATCGTGCCGATGCGTGATTCGTCTTCGGCGATCAAATCCATGGCGGTTTCGATCGGATCTTTCCCGCGCATCCGCGCCACCTCGGCCAATGTTTTGCCGGTAAGCGGCTTCAGCCTTTCCGACTTGAACGCAGCTAGCAGAATGTGTTCCGGACCACCCGCGTCCAGATACAGGTTCTCCCATGAATCGGTCGGCTTCTGCACTTCTGCTTTGATTTTCTCGCGCGTCGCCGGATCGCGAAGTCGCTTGAACAACGCCGGATAACCCCCGTTCTCCGTCCATGGCGGCAAACATGCGTCAAGGCCGGTACCTGCGGCTGTGTAAGTGTACATATTCGCTGTCACCTTGAGTCCTTCTTTTTGGGCTTGCTCGATGCGCGCAAGCAATGCGTCTTCCTTTGCCCAATTTTCGCGGCCTGACGCCTTGATGTGGTAAACTTGTGCCGGAATTTTCGCTTCGCGACTGATCCGAATTAATTCATCCAGCGCTTCCAACAACCGGCTTCCCTCGCTGCGCATGTGCGAGATGTATTTGCCCTGATACTTCGCGGCGACCTTGCACAGCTCAATCAGCTCGTCCGTCTTAGCGTAAAACGCCGGTGGATAAATCAGCGAAGTGCCAATGCCGAGTGCGCCCGCCTCCATTTCCCTGCGCACCAAGTCGCGCATTTGATCCAGCTGTTCCGGTGTCGGCTGCTTGTCTTCAAAGCCGATCACGTATTCGCGAACGGTAGTCGCGCCGAGGAATGAGGCCACGTTGCACGCGATGCCGCGCCTTTCGAGATACTGCAGATACTCGGCAAGCGTGTTCCATTTGATATCGTATTTAATGTCGGCCTGCTCGCGCAGCATATGCTCGCGCACACGGTCGTTCACGGGTCCCATCGATTCGCCCTCGCCCATGATCTCTGTCGTGACGCCCTGCCGGATTTCGCTTTGCGACCGCCCGTCTTGAATCAGCGACTCCGTGGACCAGGAAAGCATATTGATGAAACCGGGAGCGACCGCGAGCCCCTTAGCATCGATTACGGTCCTGGCTTTCGCTGTTTTGAAATCGCCAACGCCTGCAACGCGATCGCCGCGAATTGCAACATCAGCCTGCGCCGGCTCGGCGCCTGTCCCATCGTAAACCGTCCCGTTGCGAATGATGACGTCGAAACCGGCCGATGCAGGCGATCGAGATTGGCCCTGTGCGAACATTGTAAGCACAATTGCCAGGAACGCGGCGACCCAAAGAAAAATTTCTTTCATAATCGAGCGACGGTATCGAACACCGATCCTGGCGCAAAAATCAATGGATACCAAACGGCTGTAGTGTCCGCTGTCCTCAGCGGACTTTTGGTCTATCGCTTGCGTGAAGAATTTGTCAGCCAATGAAACCAAAGGTAAGAGACAAGAATGAATACTGATGAAGTTGCAAAGAAGGTGGTAGAGCTAACCCGGAAACAGGCATGGTACGACGCGCTCGACCTTTACGACGATAACGTCGTCAGCGTGGAAGCATCCGGCATGGGAGGCGGTTCGCCGGAAACGCGTGGCAAGGCAGGTGTCCGCGGCAAAGTCGATTGGTGGGTCAACGCCATGGAGGTGCACAGCTTCGACGTGCACGGACCGTTCGTCGCGCACGATCGTTTTGTCGTGCAGTACGACGCCGACGTGTCGGACAAGAAAACGAAAGAGCGCCATAAAATGTCCGAAGTTGGCGTTTACACCGTGAAGGACGGCAAAATCGTCCGCGAAGAATTTCTTCCGCACGTCGATTGAGATTCAGGAGCTGCGAACACCGCTCACTTTAGCCGGTGACGGGACGTCCGCCGTGAACAAGGTGAATTCGCTCCGTCGAACGTAGCTCACTTTTTTGGTTCGGGCCGCTCGCCGCACTCCAATCCTCGGAATCCTGCCACGTCAGTTTTTCAGCGCAACACGAGCAGCCCGTTGGGCGCTTGCTGCGCCGTAGCCTCGGCCGAGGCGGGTTGATCGTTGAGCATTTCTCGGCGATAACCTTCCGCATCGAGATATGCGGAGCATGACTGGATATGGTCGCGCGGAGAGCGATCACGCCGGAACCAAATTTGTTGTCGAACTCAACTCTGTGAACCGAAAGCAGAGCGACGTTGTGATCAATCTGCCGCGCGATTTGACAGAGCTTGAACCGCGCATTCGCCAGACGATCAATGAAAATATTTCGCGCGGCCGAACCAATGCCACCGTCACGCTTCACAGCGGCGCAAACGGCGCGCGCAATCTGGCGCTCAATACCGAGCTCGCCCGCTCGTATCATGAAGCGATGCGCATGCTGCAGAAGGAACTGGACGCACCGGGCGAGATCACCATCAGCACCATTCTGCAGGCGCCCGGCGTGATGCGGCTCCCGGAAGAAGCCCTCAATGCCGAAGAAGCCTGGCCAGCCATTGAACGGGCGCTGCGCGCCGCGCTCGCCGATTTAATCAAAATGCGAGAGCGCGAAGGCAAACATCTGGCCAAGGATTT